>Ga0181612_155007_pt1 | contig 27792 bp, 18 predicted proteins | sample HoacroProtozoa21_FD_119630 | JGI IMG/M metagenome (GOLD analysis project Ga0181612, IMG submission 119630) | Hoatzin crop microbial communities from Cojedes, Venezuel. Combined Assembly of Gp0051906, Gp0051904, Gp0051908
AATTTGATTCTTGCACTCTGTTACACATGGCTGCATTTCTGTTGGATTAGCCCATGAACTCAGCTCAGAGTTTATGCCAGTTTACACTTTTATGTCAGCTCCACTGCCTGTGGGAGGACAAGCAATACCTGATCCAGCATAAAGTTAGAGCAGGGCAGACAGATAATGTATACGTTGCTTGGCAACGTGATGCTTTGTCTGGGACTGTCCTCCCAGCTGGGGAGAGCACAGAGTTTGAACAGAAGGGACATTGTGGAAAAAACCTGAAAAGGGAGAGGGAGACTGGCTAAGTTGAAAAAAGAATGGCAGTAAGAACTAGAGACAGCAAAGCAAACAGGACCTAATCCTGCATTGTACTGAGTTCCCTTTAAGCAGCATAACTGCCCTCAGCTCCTAGTGACTCAGGCAAAGGTGGCTTTTACTGAGTATTTATATCACTTTTTTTATTATTTTCACTCCACAGTTAGAGACAGGATTGGGATGGAGGCAGGAAATGCTTAGTACCATGCTGGAACTAACCCATGGTGAAAGAGAACAGTAAGGGCACAGCTCAAGGGTTGTGAAAGAGCCAGGGTCTGGGGACAGGCAGGAAATGTGCTCTGTCATTTACTGTTCATTCTCCATGGCCCCTTACCAAACGCCAGCAAAGATCCCTTGCACTCTCCAAAGAGTGGGAAGCCATTTTATAAGCGGGGAAACAGAGGCAGGGAGATAGGAAAGCTCCGTTTTCCAAATGATGCTCTCTGTTTTGGATGACTCCATTTCCTCCTAAAATATGCACCAGGTTTGTGTGAGATCTTGCATGTCACCAGAAGGGAGCCAGAAACAGACCTGGGAGACCAGATTGCCTGAACAGGGCGTGCAGCATCACATCCCAAAGCAGCTGAAGGTACAATCCATCCATCGAAGGCAGGCAGGAATCTGCAGCTGGGGTGCCAGCTGAAATAGTTAATGAAAGAAAATATTCACCTAACCCTTAATTATTTAGAACCAGAGTTAATTTTGCAGTTCCTCTGGCAGGTTTCTCTGGTCATTAGGGCACTGGCAATGAGTCTTTCCCAGCAATCCAGCTATCGATCAGTCTCTCTGAAGGCTAATGTGTCACTGAGAGGTTGGAGGGAGCTGTGTCTCAGGGCAGAAGCTGAGCAAGGTAAAATTTATCTGTGCTCTTAAACTTTACTTTTCCTGCTTTCCTCCCCCTCCTCCAAGAGAAATGATAAAAATAAAGACACATAAACTCAAAAAGAAAGAATAATGGCTTCATCCTCCTGAGGGACTGTATTTTGAGATTTTGGCTAGCTTTCATCGTAAGTGTTGCTGACTTGAAGAAATTCTTTTGATCATCTAAACCTTGGCTGGATTAAGTTGCTAAATCCCATTAGATTCCTTGGGATTTACAACAGATGCTGAATGAAAGATTTATCTGTGCCCTACCAGGCTTGCGTGGCCATTCAGACCTCTGCTGTCACCAGAGGCATAGGGGAGTGTTGGAGGAATCTTTAACCCCTCATCTATTGTGCAAAGGTCTGAGAAGGTGTAGGGATCACCTGATCCTACCTGTGCCTACCAGGGCACAAGCATAATTTCTGATGGAAGGAGGTCCTCAACAGGGACACTTCAGCTTCCCTTGGAAAGGGGAGATCTTTTTGTGCAAACCCTGGCCCCAGGGTAGCAGTGGGCCAGAAAAAGGAATTAATTCTGGGCAACACTCTGCAAGATTTGTTTGCATTAGATCTCTACTTTCTTGCTTTCTCCTCGCATCCACACTTTTAATATCACACAAGGGTTTGGGAGCATGGGAATGGCTTATACGTTATTAATGCAACCAGTGGCCACACTAACAGAGCCATTACAAAGTCAGCTCCATTTTATGCCCTCTTTCCACTTTCTCTGGCTTGACTTTTCTGCTCTATTTGTCTGAAACGAACAGAGATGAAGTGAAATGACTTACAGCCTCTTCCTGTTTCATGCTCAAGACCTAGAACGAGAGTAGTGTGTTACTGTATCTGACTCACAATTTGTGGCTCTACTGCAACGCAGCCTTTCCCTAGCAAGTGCTAGCATGCATAGAATCCTTCTCTCCCATTCAAAACCTAATTTGCATGCACCACCACCCTCCTCTCTGCTCTTACTGTCCCTATGCTCTGTACACTTTTCTACCACAAGCTCGAATCTGCCAGATATTGAATGTTCCCTGAGAATTCCAGCAGTGCACAAGACTACACAGGGAGTCCAGATGTGATAAGTGAACTAATACTTTGGTGCTTCCTCACTCAGACCCAGAGGGATCTTGGGGACTCAACAGGATGCTTGCCCGGACTCCAGGGAATAAGCAAGGAGGCTACAAGGAGAAAATGCCAGTGGCATTCAATTTGATGAGGATTTTTCCTCTGGGCCCCAGCTGTAGCTTGCATTGCAATTATAAGGTGGACACACAACATCCACGACCGCCACTGAGATGAGATATTATAGCATTGCTGCTGTTGAGGCTTCTGCCTCTCTGTGCTGTGTGAAGAAGTTGAGATTTCTGCCTGGAGTCAGCCAGCAGCTGGAAGCCACCGCACACTGGGGTTGCATGAAGAACACCCACCAAGCGTGTCTCCTTGTGCTCTTTGCTGATTGAGGAATTGTTCCGGCTCTGACTTTTAATTCTTTCCATACAGAAGCTTCCAACCGGTACAGCTCATTCTTCCTGCTTAGCTAAATGTGTTTTCAAACACTAGCCTGAAACTTAGTGGATGGTAATTACACTTTGACATTAATATTTAAACCACAAACACAGTTAGCACTCTAATACCGTCCCCAAAGGCTACTGCTCATTTAAGTTTCATCCTTATGAAACTTAATTATTGTCAGGGATGAATCCTAAAAGGCAAGAAATATTACTGCTGGAAGACTAAACATCCCTGTGATTATTAGAGCTACAGGATTTGGGCACAGAGTATGGAAAGGACCTTGGCTATGGTGGTAACATTTATACTGCTACTGAAATCCTGTGAGTCTTTAAATCCTAAAGCCTGATTTTAAATGGCTGCTGAGATTTTTTTGTACTTACAATTACACAGAGATCTTAATGTTCAGTTAGTTTAGCCAAAGAATAACTTTGCAAAACTTAGATGTCACTACCTGTTGTGTAGATGGAGAAATAGCAGTGTTTTGAAGGCCTGACCCAAGGCAGCTTCAGGACTCTGCAATCTTAGCCTTCACCTCTCTGGAATAAGTAGCTGAGGTGGTTAGTAGCAAGTGTCTGATGTTTCAAGCCTGTTGCTTAACTATACTTCAAGTGATTTCTCCAGCGTAACCTCTTTATAGACTTTTTGTAAGAACAAACCCTGGAATCACACATTTTCAAATTAGTTTGTGCAGCTGCAGTTAACTTCCCAGGATACGAAGAGCTAGCCGGCCATTTTAGATGTTTTTTTGGCATTCTGAAACACACTTTATTGTTTGCAATACAATAGGGCAATCTGTTACAGAAACACCAGTAAAAAAGTTAGGTTTTCTGCTGGTGTAACTCCAGAAGCATCAAAAGACTGGGCTGTGAAGGGAGTTTGGCTAAACACCACTGACCTGATCCTCAGTCAAAACTAAGTCTGTTCAATTACTCTCTACCTGTCTCATGTCTCTGAGATAATTGCTGTACGCTGGCTGGGGGGTAAGCAGTGAGCTGGAGCAGGGAGGAAGAATTCCTTGTGTGTCCCTACATCAGCAGGCATCCCGGATAGGTATCACCCAGCAACAGGATGCCAACTGTTGTTGAGGAGACAGGCTGCTCATGCTCCCAGGGTCGTCACAGGGGAAGTATGAACTCAACCAAGTTCTGCCCTGAAACCAGACAGCGTCAGAGGATTTTGTCAATCAACATCAAGATCTGTTGTCCTTAGCAGGCTTCAGATGAAGGCTTGAATTGGAGCCAGATCAGGTGCAGGTTAGAGGCCGTTTCCTGTCATGCTGCATTAAAGGAGAAGTCAGTGTGGTTAGACTAGTTCATGGCTGGAGTGCATCAGGATCAGAGCATGTGTACAGAGGTGACTCTCCTTCAATTGTCCTCCAGCAGCACTTTGCTGAAGATCTTTCCAATTTTGTTTTAAGTGCAAACAGAAATAGCCACACAAATAATTAGCTGGAATCACCAATTCCACCTGGCTTAGCAATAGCAGTTGTACAATGGCTTGTTTCCGGTCTTCTGAAGGAAATTAAGGAATTCCCAGAGGTCTGATCAGAACTGAAACCAGGTTTAAATTTGCCACCCTCTGTTTGGAATTGGGTCTTGGACGATGTTCCACTGGACCCAAAGCTTACTGCAAAATTTTGCAAGTCTTGACAAGCCTCTGGCTCAGCCTGGAATGAATTTCAGACCTCAGGGTGTACCCCAAAGTATGTGAGCTTTCCTATTTTGAGATGTCATTATTTACATTTTGCATGGTTCTAATAAAAATCATAGCCAGGAAGATGAATTTTGTTTCTCCTCCTGCCTCTCTCCCTCTTTCTCTCAGCTGCTGTGCTGTGCTGGCTACTTAGCCATGATACTGTGTATAGTGGGAAACCCAGACCTCACGGAAGGAAAGCAATCTTTTGACATGGATCTTTAGATTAGTTACTAGTTTCTTTAACAGTTTCAAAGCCTTTCATGAAGGGCAGTGCAGACTCTACCACCTGTGTCCAAGGAAGGGCAAGTCTGCTGCCATCTGCTCCCTCAGCCTAAAACTGCGTGCATTAACTTCCAGAGAGAGATTCATAAACTTCCACTGCCTGAGGATGCTATGAGCTGTTGGTGTTTAAAGAGTAGCCTCCAAAGATTGCTTAGCCAATCTGTGCTCCATTTTATTTAGAGAAACCCATCAGAAGGCTCCCATTATTCACAAAAAGACGTGTGATTTTTGTGGGTGTGATAGCTGTGTTATAGTAGTTTAAATCCGTCATTTACATTGCTCAGGAAGCAGGGCTACTGAGCTCACTCCTACCGCTCTGACAGATGATTTAACAGGCACAGCGGATGTGAAGTCTGTGTCCCCCTGCACAAACGTGCAATGTGTGTAGGATGCTGGAGCACGAGAGTGGCTATTTGTATGTTGATGTAAATGATGACCCAAAAAGCAGTGAAACCAGAGGGTCTGAAGGACTCATACAAGGAGCCGAGCATCAGGAGCAGGAACAGAAGTCACAGATCCTATTCTGCTTCTACTTCAACCAGTGTGAAATGCTTTTTTCCATACTGCCACTGCACTGCATTAATTTTCTCCATAGGCTTCTAGTCAAATTAGATTTGTCCTCCCTTTGAGTGTCTAATTAGTCTCTATTTAACATGCAAGTGCAATGTTTTAAATGAGAAGCCTTGGTTTGTGGAAAGAAGCATTGACGTTCAATCTATATTTAAATTCATGGGCAAACAGCCTGTGGACTGAGATATAAGCTGACAGAGTCATTGAAGTCCACATGGAGGGTGACACTGAGAGCCTGAATCACTGGTGTATTTACCCCCATAAATTGATCATATAAATGCAGATTAATACAGGGGTGACTCAGATCCTTTTACTTTAGCCCATGTTGTTTGGCTAGTTTAAAGATGGGGTGCGCACTAATGTGCCTGCTTTGAATGTCCTAGCTTGTTTTGCCTTGTATCTCAGTTGAATGGTGATCTGAACCATTTCATGTACATTTTTCTCATTTTTAAACACCAAGCCTCAAAATTTTCCAGGTAGCTCTTTGGGCCTTTAGCCATGTGACTCCCATTAAAGACAACAGCAGTCATATACTGCATTGTCATGAGCAGATTTATCCTGGAGCATCCTGAGATGCAGCTATTGGGAACCATTCTCCTTTTTGGCAGTTGCCAATCAGGGAAGGGTGGTGACTTTCCCTGTTGGGTTGCCTGGTGAAACATTATGCCGTGTGAAGTTGTTGACCACCTGCTTCTTCACAAAGGGAGAAGGTTGAAACTGCTCCCTGATGCCCTGTAGATGCTTCTAAAAAGATAAGGGGGGAACTGGGGTCAGATGGGTAACTGCTAAAATGAGCAATGTGCTAAGTGCTCACACATTTTAGCATTGGAGCTTTGTGCACAGTGAGCTTAATGAAATTTAAAACTGAGAGAAAGCAAGTTTTTGTTGTTGCCATTGTTGAAATTGATTTTCTCCTAAAGGGTGTGATGTTAAGCACTAAAGCAAAGAACCGCACAGCAGAGACCATTTGCTCTGCACAGTCTTTATTACATGTAATACACAACTTTCAGAGCATGGTCTACTGGCCCTGTGTTTGTTAGCCAGCTGCGTGTAATCAGATGTCTGGGTAGCATTTTGGTAATACTGGAGATGCTAGTGACCCAATGGTGGCTGGTACAGGAGTTTGGACTATGACACAGCCTATAAAAATGAAAATGATACAGTGCAGTTTAAAATCTTATTTTGTAAGAGACATGGCACCATTTCTGAGGTGCAAAGGCTAGTTTTTTCCCTCAGATGAGTGTGCCTAGTGCTTTAAAGAAAATATTGTGCATTTTTCAAGACCCACTTCTTCTATACATGGGTGAGAGGTGCCCTGGGAATGCTGATGATCAGACCAACTCAGTGAAGGGCCCAATTCTATCATAGCACCTGACTCTATTTAAGCAGTTGGATTTGTTGTGACATAAAAACCTATTGATGAGTATAAGAGAGACTTGCCAAGAGATAATAAAGAATAAAAGTGGAAGAGTGTTCATCTGCAATTACCTTAGCTGCTTTTAGTAACAAAAGAATGAATAATTTTGCATGCAAGTGAAGCTACGCAGAGATTAATTTGGCCTGCAGCTTTATTTTTTTGTGATTTCTCTGTACATTTTTCTTTTCAAAGTCTATTTTTCTGATCACTATTTGCAAAGAGAGGTTGACCATGGCACAGAATGAGCACATGGTAGTTTCAAGAGTAGCCTGACATGCCCTGCTTATCCTTTGATTTCAGCAGCACACCAGATAGAACTCTCTAATTCCCTCCTTTTCTTGCCTTTTCTCCTTTTCTTGAAAATTATAATAGTAAAATTGAACAGGAGCTGAGATCTTCTTGGCCAAATTTTAGCACAGGAGTAAGCTTTCTGTGCCAAGACATGAAAAAGAAAACCTCAGAAGAAAGAATATAGGGAGTTAAGATGGAAGTGCTGATACGACCTTAACTCTAGTGTCATCCACAGCAATGCTTTAATTTATTCAATCAATTTCAGGTCTCTTAGGCTGGGAAAGGAAAACGCTAGGATATTAAATCTGTGCCTCTCTCCAATCTGTCACCGGTGTGTCAGAACATATTGATTCTTCTAGTCCTTTTTTTATTAACTGTCTCCTCAATGTGGCCTCTCAGTCTATCACACACTAACCTGCAATCGCTTGCTAGTGCAAGACCCCTGGAAAACCTCTGGATTCTCTGCTGACCCCATTTTTTACCACTGTCAGCGCAGATGTGATGACCTGCTATTACTGTATGCCATTCATCCCCATATACCTGGGAATTGCCATGGAAGACTAGACTTGAAGTCTATTTTGTCTTCTACTCTCCCACAAGCTAGTAACAGGAGCACCAAAACAGAGGTATTGTATCTAACTAACTGTGTTGTAAGTCCCATGGCATGAGGAAGGGTGCTCTGAGGGATGTTCCTCCCCCATCCCAGTTGATGATGGTGTGTGGCCTGCAGGGTGGGAGCTGATTATCCTTGTATTTTGTCTGCAGCTTAGTTAATTTAATTGCACATGCGATTCGTGCAGATGGCGTTTCCAGCTTGCGGCTGTATTGGGCCCTGGGGCCATCTCTGTCGGGCAAGTGGCTGCCTAGGGCAGTAACAGGTTTAATAGTTGCTCACTGTGCAAATAGCTCAGAGGTGAAGGGCAGGCGTTTCCCAGTTTGACTAAAGTGTCAAAGCACCTAAGGCTGGCCTGACTGTCCCTAAATTAACTCTGTGCTTAAGAGTATTATAAAAACGGCTAAACTCATCCCTCCTATAGCTTGTTTAGTATGGATTCAGGTCCTTTTTAAAGGCTAAGTCTACTTGTAAGCATCCTGTGGATTAGTTTCCAAATGTACCACTGGTTGGTGTCGCTAGTTTTTTGGGTGTCCACTTTAGTGTCCAAAGCTGGCATACATTTGTGCCTCTGCACAGCTTTCGCTCAGTGATTACTGACCCCCAATAGCACAACGAAGCATGTAGTCATGACCATTAAAGCTGGAAGCAACATTTTGATCACCCACTCTGACCTTCTGCCTAACACAAGCTAAAGACTGTAGCCTAGGCTGCCTGTCTCCTCGGTTTGGACTGACTCTTATTAATTTTGCTTTAGAAACTGCCAGAGATGGAAAATCTACAAGGCATCTTTCATACAAGTTGAAATTAATCAGATTAATCAGAGAAGTAAATTGCCCAGGGAGCTCAGCAGAGTAAGGGAGCTACATGTGCGGCATGCCCCATGTCACATCACGACTGAGAAACCGAGAAAGTCCTACCTAACAACCATTGTCACAATGGCTTCATCCAGCCCTGTTACTCCTGGAAAATTTGGAGAGAGGTTGTTTAAGGTTCCCATGATCCTCTTCCCAGCTGCAGCATCCAAATCCACTTGCAGCTTTGAAAATGTCAGCCTTTTGGCTATTTCCTGATTATCTACAGCCCCAGAGTGCTTTAGAGGTACTCCCAGTATTTTAAACACTGCAAAGCTGGGCACTGGTGGTGGGCTTCTTTGAAAAGCTATGAATTTTTACAATTACTGAAAACTTTCTGTTGTAAAGAGAGATACTTTTCCCTTCTGTAGTCTGAGTAATTGAGACACCTCTCTTTCTTGATTTATTTGCCCATAAAATTCCAGGTATTTTTGGCAGTGTTTCTTTCCCCTGTAGAGTGAGCAAATATTTAGTAGCAAATCCTCACCTTAATTTCATTAATTATCTGCTAGGGCTGGAAGCCTCTCAAATAACATCTGATTTCAATAGACATCTCACAAGCAAAATAAGCTCCCAGTGCCTCCATTTCTTTCAAAGGTCTTATTCTCCTTTTATTTTGAATCTGGTTTTAATTCCCTCTCCTTTGCCTTCCAGGGACTTTCAGGTTTCTTTGTTCTCATCTGAGGTGGAGAAGAATAGGCAACTGTGTGTCATTACCATGTGCAGTACAGTCTGATCCAGCGTAAGTTTCTCACTCCCACAAATAAACAATGAAATAAAGTCCCTAATTCATCCAAGTGATTTTTCTTATTAGTGCCTGCATGCATAGTTATCCACTGTGTCTTATCTGTGAAGATCAGGTTGGAAAGAAGCCATATTGCTTTATTGTATACATTCTAGCATGAATAATATACAGAATGAGAAAAGGAAGTGGAGAAGAAACAGCTGACTAAAGTCTTCCTGAAATGATCCTATTCAAGATGCAGCCTCTCATTAGCTGAAGTTCTGGCCAGGCACCCTAAAGCAGCTAAGAAATCAAGATTTTTTTTTTTTTCCTGCGCAGTCCCTGCCGCCTGGGATTCTTACGAAGTCGAATCTCACTTTGATAATCTCTGACAATCCTGATGTGTCCTGCTTCCCCTTACTTCCCTCCAGCTGCTGCAGCGGCACTGGGACTGAGAGGAAATTAGCAAAATAAAAAGACTCCCAACTGTTTAATTAAAAATTAAATATTCATAGTGGCGGAGGATGGTGCTGAGTGTCTGGATCCCCATTAGCTTACTAATAGAAACACCCGTGTAATCACTTTGAAAGCAGAGTTGCCTAGGAAAAATACCAGAATGGCCAAATAGGTGAAGGCCGGCTTAGGGCAGTCTTGACTGGTTGATGGCACCTTGCGGGAAACCATCACAGGCTATAGATTTCTCTCATTATTTTGTAATTTATAGGGGAGAACTGCAGGTGACTGAAAAGGCCATTTCTCTTCTGTTGGAGTTTGACCATCACCTTTACCTTCTTCTCAGCCCTTCCCTCTGCAATCATTCAGCCAGGGCCTACAGTGATGGGCTTTGGGAACTGTCTTGGTCTGTGAAAGCAATAATGTCCATGTCCCGGTGTCTGCCTAGGCTTGAAGTTGGCCAACTCACTTTCCAAGTGTTGTACTGTGTGCTTTGGGGGACCCAAAGACCTCCACATTTCTCACAGAGTAACGAGTACCATCTGATCCATAGTTTTACACTGGCATCACTGCCTCAGTTTAGAGATTGTGTTCTCTGGGTATGCTGGTTGCAGGCTGTTGCAGCACGAAGCAAGACTTTAATCTGACTGTCCATTTGGTCACAAGCAGGCTATCCCGAACTGTGATCATGGCAGCTTCAAAAAGCTAAGCAGTGTAACTCGTCAGATGGAATCTCTCCTTGGCGTCTCAGGGAAATAGTGTATTTATTTTAATAGATCAAAAGCTGATCCGTAGCTCCAGGCACAGAGGCGACTCAGTAGCACTCTTCCATCCAAGCCAGCTTGAAATTAAAGCCCAGCATGACATTTGGTTATGGAGAACACACATGTGCAGGATAGACAACCTCTCTATTATGACCAGCTGTTGAAAAGTGGTAGTATTGTTTTTCGTCAGTCGCAGAAATTTGTCCAACTGCAATGTATGTAATTACGTCCTGCCTGTCCGTGCTTTCCCATCTGTTCCATTGCATTCCTGACTCTTACAGTGGGGGGCCTGGCAGAGCTCCTCTCTTCTCAGTGGCAAAACCTTGTCCCGCTTCAGTGGAGCAGGGACAGACTCACACAGTCCAGACATCGCTGCATGTCGCATCATTATGCGCAGTTCAAGTAGCAGTTGTGTTCCTCCCCAGACATGACTATACTGCGGGGAGTGGAGCAGTTCTGTTAGCACGCACAGAGCAATGCTTGCTGAAGTCAGGCGAAACCTCCACGCGCTACGGTGGTGCCTTTCAGGCAGCCTGGCACTGCCTTGCTCCAGCAGCATCGCTGACAACCCCTGTGTGACTCCATCACTCTGGGCAGACTCAAGACCTGTAGCATCTTAAAGTGGCAACCATGTTCGTGGTTCAAAACTTGATGTGCAGTTTTTTAGAAAGCATGAACGGGTTACCGTTATCCTGTTTGTACCTCTCTGCCTGTCGATCTTCGTCCCTTTCGAGAAACACCCAGCCCCTCAGCCTTTAGCCCAGAGGAAAACCCTATCCTGCTGTACCCAACTAGAGACCAGAGCTGGGTTTTCTGCTGTTTTATTCCCCAGGGTGAGGGATGGTGCTCTGTATTTACAGGCATCTTTCAGGTAGGGATATGAGGCTGTTCAGGGCACTGCTGGGTTTCCAAATGGGCAAGTTGGTGGCTATCATGGCAAATCAATCTCTTGCACATAAAATATCACCATAAACCGGGAACACATTTCTCATCTAGTCAGTCTTTCTTCTGGGACAAACAGGCAGATCAGAAGTTCCAGGAAAATGAAATACATCTTGCAGAGGATAGATCGATGTGCTCGTTTATGGGGAAGAGCAGAGTGCAGACTGTGTGCAGGTGTAAAGGGGTGACAGCTGCTATCAAGTGCTTTCCAAATCCTATTAAAAATGTTGCACTGAAGAGTTTGTGGGGTAGATGGCTCTGTGAGAAGAAGGATGAGGGAGCCAGAGAAAGGTAGGAATGCAGGTTTCATTGAGCAAGTTTTCTTATTATCACTCCTGAGAGCAGTGTGTGATATGTATGAAGATGTGATAGATTAGTGCATTAGTGAATTTTAAGTGGGAAGAATCACTTTTGTAGGGAATACTTTAAGACAGGATTTCAGTCACTGTGGGCATGGAGAGCACAGTCATTTGCAGAGTGCTTGTAACTAGTTAAATACGCAGAGGAGGGAAGGATCAATCAGGACAGTAATCCCAGAACTGGAAGAACTCACTTTAAGAGTGCCATGGGAAGGTCATTTAGAAGATCCCCCAGAATAATTAGGCACTGTCCCTCATCTTCACTCCTAAATACATTTGTTTGTCTACCTCTTTTTTTAATCTGAATCTCATTTTCCATGTAATAGGGGATATTAGCAGAGAGCCTCTGGGGACTAAATACATCAGCCGTTAACACAGTACACAAACTTCCTGGCTGGAAGGACTGACAGCAGTGGGTGGATAAATAAGTAGGTAGGCAGTGGTAGATAGATAGGTAGATAGATAGAGACAAGCAGACAGGCAAACAAATTGCTATGTGCTGTATGGTTTGCTTCTATAGCTTATCTAAGGCTCACTATTGCAAGTCACTTTCTGAATTTCTGCTCTCGTCAGGAAATGAGCATGTGGTTTGGGGCCCTGTTGTCAACACACTGGCGTTTAAAGGCTTCAGTGAAACCAGGTATTTCCCTGTTTGTGCTAGCTTGGAAACTCCTTCCAAACGTGGTGACTGTATTAAGTTAAATGGAGAATTGCAGCAATTGTTGCAATCAACTGATAGCAACATAGGTTTCCGAACAAGTACGTTATGTGGGGGAATAGCACACTTCAGGTGGAAAAATAAGGGCTAACATCTGTTTCTAAGCCTTGAAGCAAAATCAAAGTATATGGGATGGAAGAGAAGGGTATAGGTCCCATAAATAACTTTGCAGGCACTTGCTAGAGTACATCCGCAGTCTAGAACATGCTCCTAATTGTCCCTCATCTGAACAGCTGCAGCCCCAAATTGAATTGCCTAGTTAGGTCATCTCTGCGTCTCCTAATCATGTGTGACATTAACCACTTACTCAATGAAACTCTTTTCTCCAGTGCTAATTATTAAGCATGAAAAGTTGATATTGAGCGAGGCCATTGAGCCAAGACGATTCAATAACTACCAGGGAGGAGAGATTATTTCAATAAAATAAGTTTGCTTGAGCCAGATGGAGTTCCCAGGATGCACTGGAACAATATGACACATGAAATTGTCCTCTGTCTTGTGTTGACAACTTTAACTGTGCTATTAAAAAGCCATCAACGAACTGGAGTGAGGAGTTGCAAGAAAGGACACAATGAGGGGGAAATTGAGGGCATTTTAGACAAAAAGTAGGTAAGTGGTGAATATAAAATGCTGCAAGGCATGGCTGGGAGACTCTGTATTCCTCTGTGATCCTCAGTGACAGAGGTCAAGGAAAACTGCTGTATTTCCACAGAATTAACAGGCAGCCTTTATGTTCCTTGCCCCTGCACAGTGGAACAGGCTTGTCCACCCAGTGTCTTTCTAGCTAAAAGACCTCTGCATCCCACCCCCCAATTTAAGAAGGAAATGCTTTGATTTTGTGCTGGGAAAAACGTCCAAGCAATTCACTCCTCCCTGTAGATGTTCCCCACAGCTATAGCTGGAAGACCAGTGCCAATATCTGCCAGGTGAGACCTACACACCAGTCCTGCTAGGTCTGTAGAGAGACACCTGGAGATGTTCGTGCACTAAAAGACATAAATGTTCATAAAAACAGAAAGCAGATTTTGAAACCAAGCTCCTTCTGCTACCTTCTGCTCCTCCTTTTCTCTCCTCTTTTAGATTTGCTCCCTTTGCTTTCATTTTGTTCAGCTGTTTGTTGTTCCATGTGCTTTGCCTTGTCCTGCTTTTCCCCCTCTTCACTGCTAACCTGACCCTGAGAGGTCCAGTTTGTAACCAGGATGTCTCGGAGCCAACACCTCTGTGTCCTTACTTTTTTCTCCATACTTGATGGGACCTACACCTTGTGTTCTCTGCCTGGGATGCTGCTAACAGCCTCTTTAGGGAAGGAAATGCCATCCTATAACAAGTCAGGATGTATATGACATCCAATTATCCAAACAGAATATAATGTAATTTCACCCATGGGCAGCGCTGAAAGGAATGAATTTCCTCTGAGTGTGATGTATGAAGCCGCCTCTGCTATCTCTGTTTGCTGAGCCTCTTGCTTCATTCCTAGCTCCCCGGCAAATCTCTAAAGCTCAGAAGACACCAGAGCACAGCACGTTTCACAGCTGAGGAACCAAGATAAACCAGAGACATAGCAGCTTGTTGTTTAAATCCCAGAGCAAACAGAGGCAAATTAATGGGTCTATCTATAGCCCTCCCTTTCACTCTTCTGTTTGTCTTTTCCTTTCTTGTTTTCTCTCCTCTTTCCCTTTTCCTTTGTTCTCTTCCTCCTTTGTTTCTTGTTATGATAAACATGATTCATGCCACAGTGGCATTCAGCCTTAGAGGCTTTGCTTTACGTCAGGGGAATGGCTAGGACAAGACAGGACAGTTCAGGGGATTTAGCAACTTATATCTAACCTGCTTTTCCCAGGGTAAAGTGCTGGTTGGGAAGGAGAAGGGAGCTGTCCTGGGATGGGTTAGTTAAATCCTGAAAGGAAGGGCCAGCAGAGGTGCTGGGCTTTTTCCAGTCTTACATCTCACAGAATTTACTATGAAATAACTTTATACCTACCTTCCAGTGAGGAATTCTATAGCATTCCTGACTGACTCTGATTTGGGACAAAACTTCAAAGCTGTGGAGGCATCTGTAGAAAGAGAAACACATCTAGCAAATTGTTCAGAGCACCTAAACAGTTTGAGTGTCTGACTGTGAGTAGGAAGGGGTCGCTCAGCTTGTTGGATGCTTAGTGGGGTCTTGTGGCGTGTGTGTCTGCATCATTAGATGCCAACAGCCCACAGTAGCTCTGGCCTGGCTTTTAAGCTCTGGCCAGTGGATGCAGGACTGTGTTGTGCTGCCACTGAGTACTTGCACCATGTGTCTGCCTGCCCTAAGCACCGCATTGCTGCTTCTGGGTTAGAAGCAGAGCAAACCATATTCCCAACTGTAGAGTGCCTCAGGCAGCTTTGGGAGGGGTAGACAGACCTGGATGTTATTAACATGCTACCCTGCGCACTTAAAACATCCCTCTTAGCAGAGGATTCTCCAGATGTGAGCGGCAGTTTATGCCATGATTCACAGGTGTGAGAAAAGAGGAGGAAAGGAGAGGAGCTGCTGTTCAGGAACATGTTGGGTGTTTGTCCAGTCCCTGGGCCCAGCTCTGCTCTGCAACCTGGGGCTGCTGTGTGGTTCCTCAAGCCACAATTGGGCCCAGCTATGACACAGCTTTTGGGCTTCCTGATGAAATGCCTTGTTGCAGAATGGAATTAATGAGACTAAGGGTTGATTTTAGTCTTTTTGAAGCCCTGTTCTCTAGGATAAGCCTTAGAACTTCTTTGTGGGCTGTCACTACTTTTGTGAGCTGAAAGTGGTGTCATTCATGCCACTACAAAGTTAGAGCCACTCAGATCCAAGCAGAGGAATTGCTTCAAATGTGTTCTATCTAGCTGAGGTTAGCTGTGGGATTACCAGAATGTAAGACTGATGGTTTGTCTAACCCGGGACTGTGCCACCGGAAGAGGACGATGATACATACTTCAGAGGGAAACATAAAATGTGTACACTGCACAGCATTCATCATATAAAGGCAAGCAGGTGGAACACTCGGGACTGTTTGCAGGACATTCTCAGTGTGAAATTGCTTTGCTTAGTGCACCATGCGTGTGTCTCCTCTCAGGCATTCCCTTGTTTAGCACTGGCTCTGTGCATGCCACTAAGTGGCTGATAAAGAGGCCAGGGTATCTCTCTGCCCTGCAACAGGTTACTGGTAGCTTCATCGCTTCTGAAGGTTTGGAAGGGGTGAGAGGAGAGTCTCCTCTTTGCAGCACTGGTGGGAGACTCAGGAAAGACAGTGCAGGAGTGAAAGGAGCAGCCAGCACTGCCCTGCACAGTCAGGAAACATGAAAGCACAAGTTGTGTTAATCCTTCTGGCCTGGACTGCGATGCAGCCTTTAATTGTAGGATCACACACAATCATCTCCTGCCTCATGCAACACATCAAACAGCATGCTCTTCAGACTCCAGCTGTATTCTCCTAAGCTGCTGCCTTCATGTTTATTTAAAAGAGCTGACTGTGAAGCTTCTTTAAATGTACCTTCAATGGAAAATGACAGCAAATGGTGCTGAGACCAATTGTGCAGATCCCAAAGGCCTGAACATAAGGGAAACCCCTTTCCTGTGGGAACTGCACAGGGAGGATTGAGGAGAGCCAGTCCTGCCAGCCCTTTTTATGTTTCTTTTCTCCTACCCTCCTCTGCCTTTCTCTCTGCTGTATGAGGTAAACACCAACCAGTTGCTTGAGGCATCTTTGGCCCTCTGAAGTGGTGGTACCTATTTGATCTGCCATTTGAAACGACATTGTAGCGGTTTGGCACATGTAGGTCTTTTCTGCTTCCTTGCTGTGTCTTTATCAGGCGTATGACTTAGGACTAATTAGTTCTCAGCTCTCAGGCCTCACAAAGGAGCATCAGCACCTGGTGAACTCTGTTTGCTAAAGCCTTTATGAAACGGGAACACATCGCTCTTTCATCTTACTGTACAAATAATCAGAAGATCTTCGCCAAAGTCCCCTGCAATGCATTTAGTGCTTAAAACACTCCAGTGACTGGCTACTTTGGCATCCAGAGACCTCTTGCCTGTAGATGCTGTCAGCCTTTAGTCCGTATCCCCATGGACTCCAGTCCTTTCTAAGAAGCTGTATTTCAGAATTGTGCCTTTCCTAGAAAGCAGCTGAAAAGCAGGGTGACATGCAGGCTTGGAAGAGGTGGGATGGATGACAGATTGTGTTTGTGAATGCAGTAGATCCTCTAATGACCCTTCTAGCTCTGTGTTCTGGGGGATGTGGGGGCCTGTTGCCTTTCTGTCAGACCTTTCAACTATATGTGGTTCTGGGTCACCACATCAGCTCTATACAAAGGAGAAGCACACGCATGTAGGCTCAGTGGCACTGTCTTTGGCTCTGAAGTGCTTAGCATCTTTGACGCCCGTGGAGTTCAACAATAAAGGTAACACTACCTCAGTCAAGTGGTTCTACATATTGCAGGGTTGAATCCCATTTATGTCCATAAAGATCAAGATCTCCAAGACCTCTTCTTTTGTTTGGTGTGACATCTTGTCACAGACAGACCTGAAATGTTTCACATCTCTGGGATGTGAAACAGTTCTTCCACTGTCAGTAACATAATCCCCTCACACATATTCAATTGCTGCCTTGGGTGATAATTTCCCTGCTTTTAATGTATGTGCACATTGAGGATGAGTTACAGTTGTTGTGGGAACCATAACTTCGAGTTTTATGACTCAAAAAGAAGAAAAAGAGTATATTTATATACTTCCTTTATTTTGCTTATGAATCAACATGTTAATATTGATACAATGGAAGAAAAAAGAGAAACAAACTTCTAAACAGAAAGCATAACATCAAATACTGATCTGTTTATTTTCCCTTCTGTGAAGTTCCCCTCACAGGCAGAATCCCTGCAATAAAATGGGGAAAATTATGAACTAGGAAGCAAAAGAAGGGGAAGAAAGCAAGCAGCAGATATCTGAGAGGTTAAATTAAATTGTTGAGAGAGAACACGTTTGCATTTACCAGTCATAGATCGCAACATGCTAGGAACCTTTGTATAAAACAAGCCAATAACTTGAAACATTGAGGTCGGCAGAGTCCAGAACTTCTTGTGGGCAATTCAAATCACACTGCTGTTGTCATCAAGGAGAGTATGTAGGGAAACAAAACACTGAAAAGCACATGGGGGAGACCCAAAATCTGTTATGATGTCTCTCCCATTGCCCTGGGGGAGCTCACAGTTTTGTGAATTTAAAGCAGAAAGGTTTGTTCTTCACAGACTCAGAACTGGAAAATGTTTGTAGGCGGCTCGAGCAAAAGACTGCATTACACTCTCTCTTTACCTTTCTCAGAATGAGGAATCTGGTTTTGATCTCACACTGGTGTTAAGTCAGAAGGAACTTTCTTCAAGTTAATGGTGTTAGATGGCATAAATCAGGAGTAATGAGGGAGAACCAGGCTGTGTAGTGTACTACACAGGTGTTTCACTTCCCAGCGGCGGCCAATACTGTGTCCTAGTCACAAGTTAATATGATGTAGGATGCTAAAGTACATTCTGTGTATACCAGTTCCTTTCTAACATGGCTACTTCTGAAGAAGCCACAAAGTTATCTTTTTTCAATTTCTCTCTAATTTTAAAAAATGCAAACCCTTTCTCTCTCGCAGCCCACAGCCACTCTTTCACTGGTCACACTGCCTACTGTGATTTAATTTGTTATTGATTTTTACTGAGGTAGTGTCCGTAACGGAAGTGAAGCAGCCCAAATCACAAGTCACTTTTGAAAATTGTGACTAGCCTGCGAAGAGGATGATTTAAAATGACTGGAATGGCAAAATCAATCAGGCCCCTTCAGAAAGTTGTTTGGGTGCACAAAAACAAAAAGCAAACATTAGCAATATTAAAATCAGATTCTTTCAAAAGCTTCAGCTGGTCTCCTATGTAACAGAAATAGCTTTGTTCCCTAAACAAAGAGCAGGGATTTATTTCCACAGCAGACAGTGGTGGCTGAGGAGGAGTCACTCTAGTGTGTCAGATAAATAACGTGTGTTTCTAATATTATTTTGCACTCCAGAGCTCACAAAAGTCATAACGGCCTTTAGGACAATAAATCTAGAGAGCGGGTTATGGATTTAACATTTTAGCTCCTGGATAGCTGCTGTGAGAGAGATATTAAATGGGCAGTCTGGTGGATCAATGGATTCTCAAGACGCACGTGTCCCTTCTCGGTTGGGCTCTGACCCCGCTGTGGTGAAGGCACTGAGAAGGCTCCCATGGAGCTCACTTGCAGCCCCATGCACTCACTTCAGGACCAGCTCCAGCTCCTGCTGGGGTCAAGCATAGTTTCAGTGATGTATTCACAGGGTCACTGTTTTCCTAGGAGCACAGAATGTGGATATTTATAGATGTAACCTCAGAGAAACCTTGGGAAGCAGTGAAACATTAGCATACCCATGGGAATCAGACATGTGCGGCCCAGTGTCTCACTCAGCACTTGCTGTCAAGATCCTCAGTGAGTATAAACCAGTCTAAATCCATCAGATTCTCTGGAAATGCACTGACGACACTGATCTACGCCAGGACAGCTGGCAGTTATGGTCTGAGATGGAGTTGAGGCGGTTGATGACTATGAGAAATATCTCTCATCAAGCTCGGCTGGATGATGTGTTGTGGTATGTTGATAGAGCAGGTGACTGCAGGGAGAGGGGTCCAGCAAGATCTCTCCATCTCCCCTTGTAAGGCATGAGTGAGGTCTGACCAGGTCACTTCTGTTCTTGCCTGTCAGTGTGCTAGTTCTGCATTTCCATTATATCAATTATGGCCAGAGCAAATATTTGATTTCAGTGACACGTGAAAGGAAAGGAAAGTACTTCTCCTTCCTGGCTCAGGGTGGGCTGGATGCGAGTTGGAGTAAAGGAGATGGGGAGAGAGCTGAGGAAGCAGCTCTCACAGTGTGTGGATGAAGTGGCATGAATATGTATGAGACTGTAATTGGCTCCCACACGTAACCAAGGTGCCTGAAGGCCCAGGCGTCCTGGCTAATTGTTGTAGACAATTAATAACTTCGATTCTACTAATTCCATATCGTGCTGAGCAGCTCATTACAGGAGCAGAGACTGAGATTCTCTGCAAAAGCTGCTTGGAGATAGGAAGCGTTTAGGGATCCAGGCTCAGGGGCGGAGAAGGTCACAACTGGGCTGGTACCATTCTTGGCTCAAACAGCAATGAAGAGTCATCGTAAATAACAGCCACAGCAGGAGACAGTGACACTCAGTCTGTCCATCAGCCTTTGGCCGAGTTCTGGAGTCACAGTGAGGGAGAGCTCTCGCCCTCTTGCTCCTCCCTGGAAACAGGAGCTGAATAATGAGTCTGTGGGTTTAGTAAAGTACAAAACAGATCAAACCACATCCTTGTCCTGTGACCCGGCTTACACATAGACCCTTCTTGTGATGATCGGAATCCCATAAGTCAAAAACATCATTAGATTCCATTGTGTCCCACCCACAGGGATCTCCTGCAAAGTGGATGACTAGTGGTGGCATGCGACTTCCTAAAGCCCACTTGAGGCTTTCATGATAACCTGCCGCTAAAACCAAGTCTCCTTGAGAGGAAACACTAATAGCTGTAGGAAGGGGATGTGTCAGCTCCCCAGTTTGCTCTCTGTTGCAGGGCCTGGAACAGATGTGGACAGTGTATGTGGGAGGACTCATGCTAGCATAAGCAGTGCCTCTCTGCATGCCCTGGGGAAAGCTGGTATCGCTCTCAAGCCAGACTGTTTTAAAAGTAGTCTGAGCAGTGGTGGACCGTGGTTTTCAGAGCCTAATAAAGCTCACTTTTGCTGGGTTTAATGTACCTGTCACAGCAGCATTTATCAAAAGCAGACAGCACCTGAGAGAGTGCAGCTCCCTGGTGCTTGAGCGCCCAGGAAATGGATGGTGCTCCAAGCCGAGATTTTGCAGGCAGCGTGGAGCACATTATAGCTGGAAGCAACTGATTTTTTTATGACGTTCCAATAAGCTCCTCCATTAGCTACCTCTCCCTTCCCCTTTCTCCAGCATTCATGCGTTTGGCCTTGCTGGGGGTTTAGCTGCACAACTTCAGTGACTTTCTGTCTCCTGTTCCTATTTTAACTTCTCCTTTTTCTTACTATTAAAACTTTTCATGGAGTTTATGCTAGACATAAGTTCCTCCTCTGAAACTTTTCTATCCATCTTGCACAAATTCTGTAGCAGCAATTATAGGTACCAGTCTTATGCTGTAGTTTTCCTCCTCTGTTGTACCATTTCTAATCCCCTCACCTGTCTCCTTCACTCTTTTTCTCTTTTGTCTGTTCTCCTTCCTGTATCCAAATATTACCCTGCTTTTTCACTTTCCTTCCTGCTCTTTTGGATAGCCTGACCATAGCAGAAGAGGTTCTGCAAGACCGCAGTCCTATCTGTGGGCTGAAGGGCGCTCAGTGTCCCACAGACTGATGCCAGCACTTGGATTACAAGGCGGATCCTGGGAGGGATCCTGGATGCCCTGTTTTGGGGCAGGGACATGTAAGCTACTTAGGATGGTTATAGAGATCCAAATAGCTACAATTCTAAAATATAACTGCAGGGAAAAATGGGAAATCATTATAAATGAATGAGTGTAACAGACTGCTGATGGGCACTGGTGAAACTTTAATCTGTGGGCCTTATTAAAGTAAACACATCCATGCCACCCACCAGCTCTGGCCATTCTCACTGCTTTGCCATCTGTTGTAGGATGGCTGGATGGACAAAATTTCCATAATTTGTAGAATGTCCTTATGCAAAGCACAGTAGGAAAGCTGCTGATATTTTCTGGTCTTCTGGCTCTGAGGAGACAAAGCCGGGATTTCACTATACGGAGGGGATCCAGATTACTTCACATGTAACTCTTTACCTTTTGAGTTTCAGAACTTGCAAAACTTTTCCAGCATTTTATGAAACTCTCTTCATTTTTCCCCAGGGACAACGAATTTCCAAAACATCCCATGGACTGCAGCTTCAACAAAACCATTCTCTGCCAGCACCTGAGGCAGTCTGGGCAGCAAAATAAACAAGTAAAACCCAAGCCACATACACTGCCTGAGCTTAATGCAAATAAATCACAGAAGTATTAAGTTCAGTTCCAAATCTCTCTCTCCATCTTCCTGTCTTTCATGCTGTCTGTTTCTTGCCTAAGAATATTTTATCAATCTGCCAGTCTGGGTTTATGTACAGTTTAGATTTTTCCTATAGCCATGTTTTGTCTGTCTGGTTCCCTGTTTATACTTCTCACTTTATCTTTCTGCTAATAACACCATGTTGGTAAGTAGGGGGATGCTACCAAAAGCAACTACAAAAGATATCCCAAAGGACATTTTTCTCCATTGACCAGGGGCTCTTTTTGCAGCAATGGTTCTAGTTCCCAGCTACAGCCTCGTCTGGAGGTCACCAGTTCCACACTGGAGGCAGCACAGCTGGCTATGGCCCCACACTGCCTTGGCTATGGTTCTGTGCTCTGATGAATGATCTGGAGCCACCACAACAGGCAGAGCTGGCCTGTCAGAGCCCGAAGCCACCCTCTTTGGCAAAAGGCAATCCACATCTTCTGTCTGCCTGGGCTGCCATGCTCAGACACACACATGGCCCCTTTTCTTGCTCTCTCAGAGAGAATCAGACCAGTCATTGGCTTCCTCACCCATGGGGTGGAACAGCCTTTCTCCCACATCAGCAGTGCAAGTAGGCTGATGTCTAAATGGAAGTGTCTGCACAAAGCAAAATACAAAGCTTCACTGAGCACAGGTGGAGGGTTTCAGTTGTGCTCCCTGTTTGCTCAGGGTTTGAAAACAGCACAAGTTTTTATTCTGTTTCATCATCTAAGGCAGGATGCTTTTCTTGGCTAGGTGGAAAGACCCAGAGATGAAAGGAACACTTAGCTGCTTAGTTTCCCAATATATAAATAGCGGTTGCTGAGATAACTCTGCTATTTTAGAGGAGGGACAAAAGAGTTATTTGCCAAGCGGATACCATATAGAACTCCCTACTATTGGATGTCTGAATAGATAGGTAATGAGTCATATGCTCCATTGCTAGGAACTGGCCAACCTTTCTGAGGTCAAAATGGAACAGAATTGATTTATATCAGCTATGAATTTGGTCCATGTTTTCCCTCCACACTTAATTTTTTTCCACAGTGGTAACATTAACAGGAAAAATACCTGATATAAATGTGTGGAATTTGAATGATATCTTCTTTTGCATTAATCATTTAAGCCAGAACGTGCCCTGCGTTTGTTACATGCACATGGGAACACTTCCCACATATTGTTCACGGTGATTTACACCAGGAGAGGAAGGTTTGATTTTGACAAATCCTTTTGCTTGCTAGGAATTTCTGACCTAGAACCTTCCTATGAATTTTCTGTTTTACAGGAATTTTTTGCTTTCTGGTAATTTTCTGACCCATAATCATTTCTGCAAGCTCTCCTGGTTCTCCGGTAGTTGAAGAGATTGGTAACATTTGGTGTTGTTTCCAAAGTGGTAATGGGTATGCACCCTTGATTCAGCATGTGAATGGTTTAGTTTGATTTCTTGTCCTCCTCCTTTTTTTATGATTTTTATTCTGTTATGGCTTCCTGGAGCAGGCATTTCTCCCACCCGATTGTCAGAAGCACTTTTATAGGGCCACTGCCAATATGCAAAACCTTCTGAGTGTCCCCACTGCATAGTTGGTGAGGAAGGAGTGAGAAAGGATGCTTTGCTTAAGCATATTTTATTTTTATTACTTCAGAAAGGAATATCCAAACCCCAAAATATTTCAGCTTAAATGAATATATTTTGGTTCCAGATAGTGCCTCTTTAAGATTTGTGTTTCCAGTGAAGAGCTGAAATTTTCTACTGGTACAGCAGAGCATTTTTTGAAAAGCTCTTTATTCCTATTTATGTATTTGGAAACAAATGGCCAGGTTTGAAAAGCTTTGAGCAATCACAGATTCTGTTACAGGTAATGGCAGCTTCAGGTCTGATGCTTAGGGGTTTAAACATGGATTTGAAAACCTACCTTTTGGCATCTGGTTTTTAATGTCTTGGCTTTTTATTATTGGAATGCCCTGATTTTTCCCCAGTGTGACTGCTTCTCCTTGTGACGTATTCCTCTCCTTTGGGATCTTGCCTTCATCAGAGAGATAATTTCTGAAATGCATCAGGACACAGAAGGCTCTGAGCGAGTTCTGTCTGTGACACACAGCAGCTGGGAGGACCTGAGACTTCTGCTACATGAAGGTCAGGCAGCTGCTAGGGCATTTCTGTCAGTGAAAATATGGTCGACGAGCTCAGTTAACAGCTCACCCTCCATGGTGTCAGGGTGACTCAGGGGGCTGCTAATGGAATATGGCACTCTTTGCCTCTGCTTTACCAGTTAATATTCTCTCTGGTGAGTAATAAGTGAAGGCTAGCGCCAGCTGACTGTGATTTTTGGCCTCTTTGAAGTGACCTTGTGGAGAGAACTTAGTTTCTATATGCGAGATTCAGCAGCCTTCCTTCGGTGCTGTACATGGGAGAGAGCATTGCTGGATGCGGTGGGAGGAGGTATGCGTAGGCTGTGGGTGGCAGAGTACAGCTTTGAAGGGACAGGTTTGGAAATCACTAATTTACCCTTCCAGGTTCACTAACACTTGGGTCTGAGTGTCATGAAGGCAGCTGATAAGAAGACAGTGGACAAATAAATGGCACCCCAAACCCCTCCCACCACCAGGCTGTACCGCAGGGAGCAGAAGGCTAGAGGAGAGCCAAGGCACAGATAACCAGTAGAGGAAAGCCAAGGCAGAGGTAACCAGAGTGACTTTTTCAAGATCCCACAGTGGATCCTGGGGGTCCAGGAAGAGAGGAATAGAGGGGTCCTCTGGACTGCGATGTGCCTTAGACCATCCCGCCTCTTTATAGATTACTGTTTGTGTTTACATCATGGATATTTTGAAGAAAATCTATCTATAGCAGAAGTTCACTTATGTCTCCCCTTCTGTGTTCAACTCCTACCATGATCTGTGTGGTAGAGTCAGTTTAGGGACAACTCTTTAACTAGAGCAGACATGAAAAAGAAGAGTTGAGCAATTGCAGGAGGCTTTCTACGGACTCTGGAGCTCAGGGAGAGAATCAGCTCTATAGAAAAACACAAGGGAGACAACAAGGGCCAAAGATGAAGCATGGAATAGGAATAGGAATAGGAATAGGAATAGGAATAGGAACAGGAACAGGAACAGGAATAGGAAAAGGAGGAGCAGTATCTGCCAGAGGAAGACCGTTAAGAACAGGGCAACACTCTCCCAGTTCATCAGTCCCTGCAGGGGAACAGCTGCTACATTGCTTCTGCTGACTTCCACCTCAGAGTGGTCTATGATGTATAACCTCCCCAGGCGGCATAGAAACGGCCTCATCTCTCTCCGGTTCCCTGTGTCCTCTGATGAGAACCCTGACATAGAGGAAAGGAGGTCGTGTTCAAGGTCACATAGTGAGTCAGTGGCAGAGCTAGCTGGGGACAAGCCTCAGGGCTTCTTGAGTCCCTGGCCTGCATCCACTGTGCATTCACTGGCACGAAGCAGCTCTGCAAATCCCGCATTCATTACAATACAATAAAGCTTTGCTGCATGGGTCTTTCTTTTTTTTTTACAACGTCTCTCAAAAACCCAGGACTGATTTGCATTTTAAAACCACCAGTTACAGCTCAGGAAAATGCTATTCAGTAGTTCTTGGAGCTCAGGAGTCAAGATTCTCTCTCAGTTGTTCTCTCCCAGTTCTGTTGCCTAAAATATATTTTTGTCCAAATTGCACAATACTTACTGCTAATGTTTATGTTATGAATATTCATGACATCCTGGGGCTTCAGGACTTCAGTGGGAATGCAAGCACAGGAGGCATGGCAGCCCTGACACTCCTGCACTCCATACATGCTGGCTAGAGACATCAGGCTGAGGCGGCTTGTTTGGTTGGGATGTGAGCTGTGGGATACTAATGCAGTCTGGAAGCCTTTGGGGAATGTTGGTGAAACTCCATTAAACAGAGCAGTGAAGGCCTTTTGAACAAACAACTTCCATAAAACCATTAGCTTCACTTAATTGCAAGGAAAAGGCCCTACATGCAGCGGGGGTTTAGAATACACCGTCTCTCTACATCTGTTTTTTTTTCTCATGCAGTCTGCAGATGGGCCAGGAAACTCTCCCTGTCCTCACAAGTGTAGGACTGTACTTGTCAGCAGTGGCAACTTAGGTTTCCACGTGCAAATTTACACTGTTGCTTGAACACAAAAAATCCTCCCAGTCCCATGCTGCCCCGTGCCACTGTGCCCGAGTGGAGGCCACCTGCATGAGCCCACAGCTGCACCCTGCCCGGGCCAGCGCCGGCTCCGGCACTGAGCCACCGTGTGCGGTGCTGGGCCACGCTCCCCTTGCGCTGGTGTGGCTGAAGGCTTCCAGCCTCACTGCTGTTCAGATGGTGCCATCTGGCTCTCGTGAAATATATGAGAAATGTTATCCAATAAAAGAGGGGGCTGGCTGGCTGGGTGCCTTCACCTCTGTGCTCTTCGGGGAAGGGATTGTTTCTGCATCTGGGAAATGTTTAACATAATTTTTGAGTACTAGTGTTGCCTGAGTAAGAAATAATAGGCTGGCAGTTTGAATTCAAGCCTGAGTGAGTGGTAGGTAGAAGCTGTTTTGCTTGATCAGGTCGGGGCTGAGGTTTATAAATACAAGGCACATAGAAATAGCTTGTGATGTGGCTTTGTTAGTTTTGTGGACAGGAAAGATCCCTTTGCTTGATGTTCTGTCAAGCAGGATGTTCAGGTTAGGAAAGACGACGACGGAAAGTTCTGAGTTCTCTGACAGGAAGACACTAGGAAATACAGAGCACAACTTCAAAAAGGCTGAGGGATGTTTCTAAACAGAGCATTTTGTCCCCCTTCCCCATTCTTTTCTTCTGAGAATATGCTTTATCTGCGGCTTGGTATCCTTTAGGGATTGCCCCCAGGAGCTGAGGGGTGTTGGATGTAGCTGCAGATTCTCCTGGGACACTTAGCTGGCAGCTGATGAAACAGAAACACTCTGGCTTTGGGGGCTATTGCCCTGTCTTCCTGGGTTTCTCCATTATTTTCTCTCCACTTTATTAAGCTTGCTGGTGTATTCAAACAGCCTTGCTTTGAGCCCTGGCTAGCAGCAAGCACTTGGAGAAAGCTGCTCAAATAGGAAAGGTCTGGACTCACAGAGCCTGATTCTGTTCTCAGCTGTGCTGCAATAAAACCCACCGACTCCTAAGACCTTACTCTGCAGTGACGTTTGTGCAGCTGAGATGAGGCCCACAGGCATAAGCCCACTCCTTATTCACGTGCCCACAACCTTGCACTCACTCATGCACAGTGTCACCCTGCGATCCAGATGCTTCTCTCTAACCGCCAAGCACACGCATTCGTTTACTCCAACACTGGTAGCCTCGTGTATTCCCCAGGGGCCTGCTGGCAGACTCTGCAAGCACTTGTGCGTGTGCACTCACCTGTACGCATTTCACCTTCCCCAGCCTGGCTCCCAAGCCAGCAATGGTGTTTAATAGAAGTTCAGCGCTCAGTTGTTACCCAGCCCTCTCTGCTGTGTGGCTTGCTGTCTGGTGCAAACTTGAAAGCCTTTCAGGCAATCAGGCAGTAATAGACCTTGTGGAAGCTGAAAGTCCCCCAGATAAAATTTACAAGGCCTAAGAGAGCCTGCCTGGCATTATTTAACACTTTGGTAATGAGCACCTGAACAGGAAAGATTGCTTGGGTGGTTTTATTCTGCATAGATGAGCAGTCAGAATTTCAAAGAGGGGCCATAAATATAAGCATGCAGAATGGCCGACGGTGCCTGATTTTGGTGTGGAAGGCAGTGGTGCTGAGGCTGTGAGAAGGTTAGAGAGCATGAATAAAGGGGAAGGTGTTTTCCTTCAGCTTCCCAACTCCAAAAGGCATCCTTTAGCCAGGACTGGCTTTAGGTGCAGTAGCAATCCTTTTCCTGCCTGCCTGTGACTCTGTGCCTCTGTGCATGTGGACAGGCATTTGTGAATACACAGCTTACTAACGACGACTGCAGTACAGCGCTAATGTCTCTTGGTGTCACGCGTGTGTTTTTGTACCTGCGTGGTTAGTGAGGACAACAGCAGTGCACAGCACATCAGTCTGTGTGCACATGTGGGGTTAGTAAAAGCCACAAATAATGCTAATTCTTTGTAGATGCATTTGCATTGTTAGTGGAGTCTGCAGTAAAGCACTGAAACCTTTGTGTACGGGTATGTGTGAGTAATGGAGGTACAGCTTGATGCAGTTTGTGTTTATGTGCATGGATATTGCTGCTCATGTAGACAGTTATAACCTGCATCTGAGTAAAACATGTTCAGCGTTGCTGATTTAAACTAGTAATGAGTTATTTATTCATTTTGGCAACATATACCATTTGGT
>Ga0181612_126388_pt1 | contig 27783 bp, 12 predicted proteins | sample HoacroProtozoa21_FD_119630 | JGI IMG/M metagenome (GOLD analysis project Ga0181612, IMG submission 119630) | Hoatzin crop microbial communities from Cojedes, Venezuel. Combined Assembly of Gp0051906, Gp0051904, Gp0051908
GTCCCGTTGGCTCCACGCCCCGAATGTTGAGTCCCCAAGTTTTACCAGTTGGGTGTGTTTTTTTTTTTTTTTTTTTTTTTTTTACAACTCTTCTGGCCATGATATTTGAGTTGTCTGTATCTGTTTTCCTGGAATGGCTGGGAGCTTTGCATGTTTTTGCTCTGGAAATAGCATGTGGCTGTTTGTGAAACAGTCCTTTTCTAAGGTTTCTGATTTAGGAGATGTATCATGCTAAATCTTGCAGTCTAATGAGAACAAATTCCAAAGTTAACACACAGTCTTTCCTTATAAACAAATCCATGCCACCACCACCACCACTCCTGCTCAGCCAACCAATAAACCCATCTTGCTCCTGCTGCACTCACCCTCCTTTTTAAAGCAATATTTATGGGACTGTTGCTGGAAAAATTGTATCTATTTTTTTGCATTCAAAAAAAAAGCAAATGAGAAGTTAAGAGTTGAGATCTCATAACGAATCTTTAGATTCAGAAACCAGAAAGGTAATAATGTGGAACTCTAAATGGTGATTTCTCATGCTTCAGACTACTGTATGTTTCTAAGTACCTTCAAGTAAAGGTTTTGACTTAAAAATCTTCCCACTGTTTCACCAACATTTAAAGTTAGAATGTAACATTTTGCTTTGGGTCTGATTGTTGTTACTCTTATTTTCTAGTGACAAGATTTTTTCACCCTTTGTTTGGAATGAGATGGCTGTATTGTAATCTCTAGGTCAACAGTCTGTTTCACTTCCTCACAGTATGCGTGTGTGCTGAACCAGACTGAAAGGCTGTGGTTGTGAGCCAGGGAGGTAGTAAATGGGTGGTAACTTGCCTTTTACCTTGTCTTCACTATGCTTTTTTCATAGCAGCATCCAGCATTCTGAGTTTTGGCTCTGGAGTCCTGTGTTTGCTTCTCCAAAGGTCTGCTTCCCAGGAGGTAAAAACCTGGTGCCCTTGGATCCGCATCTGGCAGCATAAACCCGAAAGGACAGGGCAGGACAAGTATAAATCTTGCTGCAATATCCAGTGTGTGCCAAATGTGGTGGGCTTTAGGGTTATACAATGTATGCTCTTTTCTACTTGAATACTGGCTCCCGCATTTCCAGTCCCTTAGCCAGCAGCGTGTGCTTTGCTGACCACACAGACTGTCAATGACAACTTCATTAACAGGTTAAGTTCACAGTGCAGTGCTGGTGCTTCCAGTTCCCTTGACCCTTGCCTTGAATGAGATTCACGGGTTGTTTTGCTTTTAAAGTGCAAGCTTGAGCTCATTACACTGCTGCTGTTTTGTGTGGTCAGATGTGGAAACTGAAATCTCTTGGTGAGTAGCATGATGTTTACTGCTTGTGGGTCTGGCACAGAAGTCATCATTGTTATCTTGCCAGAAATTCTCTGCTGAACCTCTCTGTCTTGGATTGCCAAGAGTCAAAACAGAACTGAGCAAAGTGAAAAGAAACTGTACCTCAATACTCACTCCTGGTAGTCTTTCCAGTACGATATACTAGAATTAAAATTTTGCAGATTTATTTCTGTTGATGAGGTCTGGGTTTGGGGTTTTGTCTAAGGCAAATCAGAAAGCAGTTTCTGTACTGGCAAGAACCGCGGTATTATTGAAATAAAAGCAGGCTGTATTTATGCGTAGTGTGGTATGATCCCAAGTATCTTTCTTCAGGAAAACATCTATTCATGCATGTTTGAACCCAAATGGTAGGACTAAAACTGGCATTGGTAGCTCTGCAGGGCTGCTGTAATCATACCTAGTTTTTCATGGTCCTACCCAGGACTTCAGGGATGTTACGTGTTTTGGTCTGCTTCCTGCAACTGCCTTTTGTCCCTTCATCATGGAGTGCAATTTGGGTTTAGACTTAATGAGCGACCATTATGTTCAGCACTGTGGCAGTTTCTCATGGCATACATCTGTCAGTAAGTATAAAGTTGTTAAAAACTCAATATTAGTTAGGGGATTGCATTGTAGAAAAAAATGGCAGAAATGCATGTGTACATTTGATAGCTATAATAGTCTTATTCCACAAGCTTCATATGGAAGAAAAACATAATGTCTAATGTTGAGTTATAGGCCCTTTCTCTTGTGTAGCCATGATATTAACTAGTTTTTGTGGGGAACAGTTGCTGCAACAGACTTAAATCTGATGCTGATGCTGCAGTACTGTGCGCTTAGGAAAACAGTGGGTGAGCCAAAGGCAATGTCACTTTTTTTACCCTCAAAGAAAAATAAATTGTTCCAAAGGTGCCTATAAATCCTTATGGTCAGGTGGATATTCTCTGTTTCACTTTAAGAAACAGACATAGAAGGATTTATGCTTTTTTTAGTCCAGTCTGTTCCTGCAGTCAGCACCATATCATATAATAACTTTCATAAATTCACCGAACTGTGACTCGAAAAGCAGAACCTCACAAACTTAAAGTAATGTTTCTTTCTGTTTAAAACTACAATTCCCTTTCAACTGAATCAGTATAAAGGGAACAAAACTACTACTATTTCAAGCATTGAGGAGAAAATTGCTATGGATGTCTCAATAGATACTAGGAGAGAGAGTAATAGAGTTGGGCAGCTGCTTGCATAACTAAAACGTACAAGGTTGTCTGTATGTTTGCAGGATTTTATGCAAATCCTGAGGCTTTTCCCTCCTCTGATTAAACATGTGCAAAACAGAATAAATCCTCTCACAGTGGATCTTGTTGTAGCTAATTTCTGCAACTTCCAGACATTGGTAAAGCCTGCCTTATATGTAATACAGCTGTAGCTGTGGTCTCTGTCCTGGAGACTGATTCCTAAAAGCTGTAAGTTAGTTGCCCTGTTGCAGACCTGTGAGTTTTTCTAGAATGGATATCACTTACAGATTGGTAGCTATAAAGGGCAAGAAACTCTTTGCATCTTCCAGGTCTGCTCCATTTACTTGTATTTTTTTTTCCCTTTTTTCCACTGAGTTACTAACATTTACCTTCTAAAAAGAGGCTTTTTTCCTTGTATGTTTATCTGGACTTGTTGGATGGATAACTGTATTATTCATTACCCTTTTTCCTTTTTTGCTGGTTTCTTTGCTTCCTCATACTGTTTCCTGTTTATTCCTCAGTGTACTGCACTTACCCACCAGACAGGGTAGCCTCCCTGCCCAGAATAGGATGGTTCCAGATTAATCTTCAAGGCTCTTCACCACACTGGAAATAAATCCAAAATAGTTCTGCTCTGGTTAAATAACAGGAGGTTTGAAAAGCTGGGGAGTAGCTTTCACCTTGGATCAGCATCTTATTCAGAGCTCGGATAATGACTCAATTTTATATGGACCCTTTTATAAAACCAGACCCAACCCACCCAAACACATCCTTTCTTCTGCCTCCCAAAACCAGCAGCAGGTTATGAATAAAGTTTTTTATGTCACAAGAAGAGGAATTCGGAGGGTTATAAATTACAACCTAGACCTGCTCTGGAGACTGCCATTCTCTTGCTAGTGTTGTGCACAGGTTGCTATTAGCCCTTGCTTTGAAGCACGAAGCGATGACTTCCTAATGGACATTCAACAGTAAGGTGGTTAAATGTAATACCTGGGCTGGTGCTGACACATGGAGCTCTTTCTGCTGGTGAACCTCACCTGTATGGTGAAGGAAAGCCTGAGGAAGAGCTGCTTGTAACGGAAGTAGTAAACTTTTGAACCAGAAGAAAGAAAAGCCGTTAGAAGGGGGGATAAGGGACCTGATGTGTGTATCTTCAAAGACAGTTCCAAAGTAATGGGGTTTTTTTGGTGCCCTGGACTGAAGGTGTCAGAAAAATTGTTTCACGAAAACTGAGAATTAGAAGAGTAATGAATCCAGTGCAAAGTACCAAATGCTGCTCTAGGGGCATATGGTTCATCTCACTCGAGATGGTCCATTGGACAATAGGGTCAGCTTCAGGTCATGGTGAATACCTCCTGTGGTTCAGCGAGCTCCTCCTGCTATGCATACAACTCTTTGTCTAGAAGACACGTTTTAGGAATAAAATTCTGTAGAAAGAGCTAGCTGACTCAGGTGAAACCCACTTTTGCTGGGACTACACATTCTGTTTCTTCTTCCTGGCCCTCTGTTTTGTAGAAGACAAATGCTGTGACATTTTGTCTTAGTGTGTATATCTATTTAGTCTATAAAATGTCATTAATAAGGATGACTTTTGGGACCCTTGGCATGGACCCATAACACTTGAACACACAACACAGGACGGAGACGGGAAACTTGTCAGGGATAAAACTCTCCTCACCAAAGAAGCTTTTATACTGCAAACTACAGTTCTCCTAATAACAGTTGCTCCACACAGCTTTGTGCGATACTGTCCCAGATTTATGGCTGGTGGTTTCCTGAAGAGCTATTTGGGTAGTCCATGCTTCCAGTGAAACAACTTTCATATGTCCTGTAACAAATCCAAATGTGTAATGGAGTAGGTCATTTGTCTTGAGTTTTAATGCAAAATAAAGTGATGTGGTGAGCTTTTTTCTTCTCTGTGGTGGGGGAAAAACTGGTTCATTTTCAACTTGGATCCCAGCTTTCTGATTTCTGAAGTCACCCATGTGGAGGTGATGTTAGATTTGTAATGCTGTCTCACGCAGCATAGAGCAACACTGTCTTAGTGACAGTAAGTAAAGCGAACTAATGTCTTCAGGTCTATTCTTGTCCATTTGTAATAGTATTAATGTCCTTCTAACAACAGCAAAGATTGCCAAAGCGGGGGCGGGGATATTAGGAAAGAGCTGACAAGATTTACAGCTCTTGTAATGTGATTTAGCTGCTAGAAATAAGAATAATATCAGAGGCCCAAAACAGTTAGACTACCAATGTAAGGAACTTTGGGTCCAGGGATTAGGATGCTAACCTTTTTCAAGAGTGCTTTGGTAGCAGTTTCTATTGGCTACTTAATATAAACACACTGGATTAATACAGCTTTATGTCTGTTGCTAACCTTTTGAAATGGTTATGTATTTAATAATTACTGTTCTCAATCTACTACTGTATCTATCACATCTAAGTCTCAAAAACATAACTAGTTTACCACCTTGAAGAGTTAAGTCACTGTTTGACAGGAGGCCATCCCACCCGATGGACAGTGGGAATGCCTCAGCCAATTCACTGTCAGGCAGACATCAAATGCATGAAGTATTTTGGGCTGTTTCAACAAAAAGCTTCACTCCTTCCTTCAGCACCAGCACCATGTGTTTCACAGGTGAGCATGGAGAGCTGCCACATGATGCGGGAGGAGGACGAACTGCAGGAGTGCTCTGTACCAAGACGAGCATTGCTGTGAGGTTGGGCTGCGGAGCACCTCGGCTGCAGGAAAAAGCCTTGCCCAGCACATTGCTGGCCTTGATGCTCTTGGGGTTCAGCCCTAGCATAGCTATCACAGAGTTTTTTAAGTGCAAACATCAATAGTACACAGCACTCAGTGTTTTCTTCTGTTTTCCGCTTGGAGTACTGGCTATTTAAAAGCCTAGTGCTATTCAAAAGATCTGAGCCCCTGATCACAGGGGTGTGAAAACACAAAATAAATTAGACCCCTTAGGGGGAATATACTTCAAAGCATGCTGTTTGGTTATTGAAGGGTCAAAACCATGCAGTGCAGATATGATTCTCTAGTCATTTTGATCTGCCATGTGAATGAATATGAGAATTTTTTCCTTAGCCTGTGCCCTTTTCTCTTGCTGATTATGATTATGCTGTGGTAGTGACATTAAAAGTATGATGGTTGCGAATGAAAGATGTCACTTCTATTAATCACAAATAGCAATGTTTCTGAAATGATGTCTCTGTAGGTGGATGGAGGTCTGCTTGGATGAAGAGCTGCCCCCAACTACAGAGCTGGAGGAAGGCTTAAGAAATGGTGTTTACCTTGCCAAGCTTGCAAAATTCTTTGCCCCTAATGTGGTGTCAGACAAAAAGATCTATGATGTGGAGCAGACACGCTATAAGGTAATAATTTTTTCAGTTCTCTCACTAACAAGATAAAAAAAAATGTAGTATCTGTTTTCCAACTCTTAAAGGTACCCAAGCGTGGTTGGCTAACTTTCTGTATCTCTTCCATAAGGCTGTCAGGACTAGATGGAAGACACACAGCACTGAGCAGCCAGTGTGATAAGTTAGAAATGTTTTACCCTTAGAAAACCTATGTTAGTGTCACTTCATGTTTTTCAAGCTGAACAAATTATACTTCTGGCTCCAGGGAGAATGTAAACTTTACCATTTATACAATTATTTCTCATTAAGAATAGGAACCAAAAGCAATTCAGTAATTAAACTTGATAACAATTTAGAATTTTCCTCATTTTGTATAGAAGGACATTCACTTCATTAGATCTGTGTGTTCATTTTACCAAATTTAACACTGAGAAGCCAAAACAAGCTAAAAGCTAAATTAAGTTTAACTTGCTACCTGTGCAAGCTGTTCGTTAACTCCAAGATCCTCAATAATATAGAAATAAATATATGCGTATAGAGTAGCCCCACTGTGGAATACATTATCTCAGCATGTAGAGGGTGCAGAAAAAAAATCAAAATGAACTTTTCTAAGGTGTAATCACTGGCTGTTGTTCAAGAGCTGAGAAATTAAGCTGTTCTAGGTCCCACATGGTTAACAGAACCTTGGTTAAGAATCCTGGTTGTATTTAAATGCTTTTCTTGAAAATCTCCAAAACCTGAGTTAAGGCTTGTTTCTCCCCTTTTCATTTTTAAAGAGTCAATGTAAAAGAAAAATTATAATACTTTCCCACTTTGCTGTTCTAACTGCTGCTTGTGTAGGCTGTGGGGAGGGTCAGATATTCAAGTAGATGTGAACAGTGACCAAGAGGTCCTTATCTGTTCTCCTTCACAGTAGTGCTGAGCAGTGTTACCAGTTCTGTGTTTTAGAGGCAGTGGTTCCTGATATTCGACAGCCAGCCTTTACTCCCAAAGACCACTGAAGGGCTGTATAAATGGCCACTTCAGTCACAGTCCACCTCTGGGTGCAAATCCAACTCAGGTTTCATAAAAGAATGAGCTGGATAGTGTGGGGCTGTTGATCTGTCAGGATGCTTCATTAGCAGGATTGCAGCTGTGGTGCTTTGGTCTCCAGGCTCAAATGAGGGAAAATTCCCTGAACTCGACTTCAGGATATAGAATTGGGAAGCAATAGGAGGATCAGTAAATAACTAGCTTTGTCATTTTTATCATCTTTTCTCTCTATGTTTCCAACAGAGATCTGGCCTTCACTTTCGGCACACTGACAACACTGTGCAGTGGTTAAGAGCAATGGAGTCCATTGGTCTGCCCAAGGTAAGCTTTTAAATTTTAGGAAAGAAACTGGCTCGAGGCACTGACTCAGAGACCTTCTTTCATCTGCTTGAGCGTAAACGGTTGCTTACAGTAAGTCTACAGGGAAGGGGTAATTCAGGAAACAAATCTGAAGAGAAGATAACGCTGAAAGCAGTGGCAGTGTCAGTTATGTGCTACTGGTGATGGTGTTTGTGGGCTGAGGCTGCTGTGAATGAGTGCTGTGGGTGGAAATGCTCAGGGTGCTTCTCCTGTGGGAAGACAAATGGGGACGCTAGCAGTGTTTTAGCTATATCTTGTTGCTAGTACAGTCTCTGTTGGGGCCTGAAAGGAATATGGTTTCAAACTGAAAACTTAAATGTTTGCTTCCTTTAGGTTACTACCTCTCACTGTGTCTTTTGCTGTCTCTTTCTCTTAATGTACGTCCCAGTTTCTCTGCCTCTACCCTGTTTCCAGACTCTCCTTGCACGCTCCAGTGTGCCTGCGTGGCTATGCTGCTGCTCCTCTTCCACCAGCTACTTTCTTGGGTCACCTCTCATACCTATGTTCCTCCTTGCGGGCCTTCACTTGTCATCTTCCCCCTCTGCTGCTGTTTCTGGGCACCAGTGAGTCTTTTCAGATGAAAATCCTTTAAAAAAGGGCCACGTGAAAACACCTAGTCTGCTTGTTTGGACATTTCAGCACCCACCCATATCCTGGGGTGAGTACTCCTTGCCCAGACTGCCCAGCAGCCGCCCCGGATTGCCTGGATTGGGGCAGCCCCGGCACTACCCCATGTGCTGTGGGATTGGGCACAGCGGGGATGTTCAGACAGCTGCCTGAAGGGCTGCAGGGGCTAGTGGCCAGTCACTGTGGGCAAATGTGCCACAGGTGCCCATAAGTAGAAAAGGGGACCTGTGACTGCCATCAGAAATGCAGTAGAGGTGAGGAGACTCCTGCCTCTCTCAGGTCAGGCTTATTTTTTTTTTGTCTAACTTGAGTCCTCCATTCAGTTGGCTCACTTCCACCCTGCCATCCCTCCTCTGAAAGATTTTGCCTTGGTTGCAGAGGATGGCCATGGCCAAAATCTTAAGTCTTGAGTCTCCCTCCCAAACCTGTTGTGAGCAAATGTGGGCACTGCGCTCCTGATTTACTTGGTCTTGTCCTATTAACCGTGGGACCGCATAGCCCTGAGTGCTGGGCCTGGGCTGGAAGCATGCTGCCAACTCTCACGGTTAGCTAAGTCTTTTATTTTATTTTTGTGGAGAAGCAGTGTTTAGTTACTGGGACCAAGGCCAGGAACAAATTAGTGGTAGAACCAGAATTGGAACTTATGATGTGACTTTTTGGCTAAATTGTTTAATATTCTTCTCTGAAAAATCTTTCTCTGTAAATGATGTATCCACACAGTTAGTGGTGCTGGCAATTAGAATTTTGCATTTTTAAAACACACTTGATAGGTTTCACTCTGTGAGGCTTTGCAGATTGTAACTACATCATAAGCTTTGGGTGTCTGTAAGAAGGACAAGCCCTACTGGCTGAGCTTGTGCCAAAGGATCTTTTCTAAAAATCTTGCTGAAATGCTGTCTGCTTGTCTTCCTTTTCTCCCCTCTTCATAAGTAGCTTTTGTGCTTTAGTAAACTATTCCTTATGAAAACTAGTGATCAAGTTAAAAGAAGAGATTTGATGCATAACTGTATAGAAGTAATAGCTGAACTTATCTGCAAGTTTAAGGTATGGTTCTGCAGAAAGCTTATTTTAGCTACTTTTCTGCTCAGTAATGAGTCTTCTCCTTTAACTGTGTGCTCTTTGGCTTTTAGATCTTTTATCCAGAGACTACAGATGTCTATGACAGGAAAAACATCCCTAGGATGATATATTGCATTCATGCTCTAAGGTAACTGGTGACGGGAGTGAAAGTTGAAGTAACTGCTATATTTAGGAGCATAAGTCTTGAAGTGGCTTTCTGGTAACAAGTATATCAAAATCTGACAAAATTTACAAATTCATTAATTTAAAGTTGGAGAAAAAAGTTCAACTTTTTCAGGACAAATGGCCAAATGGCCAAATTGTTTTCAAAATACAAATGAAGGACTATTGAATTTAGCGCAGACATCCCTCTCAAGGAGTACATCCCCTCACAAAGCACACATATCTCTTTCAAAACACAAACTGCAACAGAAACCGCATAAATTAGCAAAAACTTAGCAAAATAATAATGTAAACATGGGGCAGGCGTGCTGATCAGAGTGAAAACGATGATGAAGTGACATATTTTTGTCCCAAAAGAGGAGCAAATAATTGCTGTACTCTGAGCTCATTCATGTGAAAATTAACATTTTCCAAGCTTTTAAAGTTCTGAGCAACTTACTTTTGAATGAAAAGGCAAGAAGGCTTTGACCACACCACTGAAGGTAGAGCAGAAAATTTTTTTATGACCTAACTTAAGTATTTTCTTGATATTTAGAACTAAAAGCAACAAGCGTCTGCTTTGTGCTGTCCCGGGTGTGAAGCAATGCGGTTATTGAGCTTTCTAACAGAACTATGTAGATTTAACACAGAGAAGATATTTTCTTACTTCCGTTCTTGGAAATCCTGATGCCATCTTTAGTTGAGATTTTTTTCCTATGTTAATTCATTTATGTACAGTCAGTGTGCATAACTTAAGTGCTTAAATTTGACAAGATTATTTTTAATTACCTCTTTAAGAAGCATGAAATAGCCTTAACTGTAGGTAATAGGAGCAAAAATCTCCTTCTGTCCAAAGGATCTATTTAACATCTGAAATGTTAATATTTCAAAGGGAAAGTCTTTGGTTATTTGTGGGTTTGCTGATATTTGAGATGCTAGAGGGCCTGAAGATAGACAGTGACTCTAAGCAAAATGGTTTAAATATATTTTTAAGATATGTCTTTGTTCAAATCTGAAATGAAGTCCATTGTACTTCGAGTATGTGGAACAACTTGCACTGTCAAATACAGCACTACTCTGGCCAGGAAGGAGTCACTTAACAAACACTTTCTAGACTTCTGTTGAATATAATTACCCTCTTGCTTTTCTCCTGTGGAGTTGTCAGTCCTTAAAGCCAGACCTGAAAAATATAAAGTTATAGTTCTAATTTCTTGCACCAGTTTTCTTGTGAAAGCCAATGTAGATTTGGCCCTGCACTAAAAGTGGTTAAGACCTGCTTCATTTAAATTAGGATGCTGACAGTGATTCTCCTTCCTAAATAGTAGTCTTTGTAAGACTTTTTTTTTCCCTGAAAAATATAGTTTTCATATCATCTTTACAAGCAGATCACTGCTACATCCTGGACAAACTATCCCTCTGAAGCTGGATGGCTTCAAAATGTTTTCCTAGGAAGCAGTAGAATGCTAAGCATTTGTTTCAAGAAAAAGTGCATTGTTTTCAGATCTGTTTTTTAAAGCATGTTACATATGAGCTAAGCTTAAAACAAGACCCACGAACCTCTGCCTGACATGAACTGCAGTTCTGCATGGGCGATGCAAAGGGAACTTCACTTGGGAACTGCCCTTTTCCTCTTTGCTTCTTCCTTGCTCCTGATGCCTCATATACAGCTTTCTTAACCCCAAGACCCCCTGCTTTTGGTTTGATGTGAGTTCCCTGAGGTTCAAGTTACACTATAAAAGCATTAAGCGAGCTGTTTCAAGTGAAATTATACCTTAATACAGAGTAGAAGCATCTTTGTGTTCCGTGCAAGACTCGAAGCATGTTTTCAGCACCACCTGGTGGTTCAGAAGTTTATCCAAACAAAGGAGCCTAGGAAGTAACTCTCACTGCTCAGTATCCTCCTGGAACTGCTGAACAGCAAAAATATGAATCTCTAATGTACATACCACCTTTTTTCCTCCATCTTTTTATTGTGGTGACCCCAAAAAAGGCCACCATGGCACTGTGATGCTGCTGATCTCCTTCACTCTTTGTATGACATCCAGTGCTTCAGCTAGGCCTATGTCCCTGTCTCAAACTTAAGAGTAAAATCTCTTTAAAAGCCCAGAAGGAAAGACTGTCTAGTAGGTCAGGGTAATGGAGGGACCTGGTTCATTACTACAGTCATATGGGGTTTTTCCTGCTATACCTAACTTGTATTTAAGACTGCTCTGAAAGGTGAGAATGGCAGCAGTCATGATTTTGAAGGGCTGCAGCAGTCAAGAGTGACCTACATGAGATGTGCCTTTGTGTGCATCTAGGTAATGACAGTGAAGGGAAGTAGTTGTGGTAGCATGGAAGATGAAATGCTGATTCTATGTGCTCTGAAATAAATGTGAAAGCTACAAAAAGTTGCATTGAAATATCATCCTGTAATTTGCTAATAACAAAAAAATCCCCGACAACAAAATAAAAAGGGAAATGTGCCCCTCTGGAAACAAAAAGCCCAAGCCACAAGGCACATTTGCAATGTATGAAGTTGGGGTGAAGTCATTTAAAAAAGAGGTGCAAAATAATCCTTTTGGAGGAATGCATTATTTAAGCCTTGTTTTTAAACTCTACCTTTTTGAGCCTGCTTGTGAAACTTACTTGTTTATTGAATTTCACTGATAAATTATAGAAACACCAAACTTTTGTAGATAAATACATGCCTTGTGTTTGGAAGATATTGAGACAATATGGATGTACTCTACTGTTTTTTCAGGTAACACCCCAGAGCTCTAGGAATAATGAGTATAGACTTTTTTATGCTATATTGAAAGAAAAATATTAGTTCCTGGATAGCACTTTGAGCTTTCTTCATTTTCCAAAAGCTAAATAGCTAATGACACAAATATATTTCAGAAGGGCTTGGATGGACTTACAGGTCCTTGTTCCTCTACTCTTACCAAAAAGGTTGTCAGTGACTTATGTGTCTTCAGCTATTAATTACAGGGATGTAACAACGCAAGTCAAAACAGTACACAGATCCAAAGCTATAGGATATACTAAAGTGCATTCACATCTTGATTTTTATTTTCCCAAAACTAGCTTTTGAATTTCTCTGTCTTCCACTAATGTTTCCTACTTGTTTACACATCCCCTGTGATCTGAGATACACTGACAGTGCCGCTCTCTTAGAGATGTCTCTGAAAAGTCAAGTCAAAAAAGAATTCGCTTTCTGTAAGACTTAAAAATACAGCATAAAGAAAACTGTAGGGTTAATTTATTTTGTATTGGCTCACGAAACTCAAGGGTTAAAGGACAAGCTTTGTAAAAGTGCTCTTCTCTTGTACAGAAAGCAAACACCTTGACCACATGCAGGACTTTAAAATCGAATTTTCTTCTTTACAGTTTGTATCTGTTCAAACTAGGATTAGCACCACAGATCCAGGACCTATTGGGAAAAGTAGACTTCACAGGTAATAAATTGCTTATCTAATCATATGCTAGATGGTTTCCTCACCCAGTAAATCTGCTAACATTGTACATATTTTCTGTTATGGTGTTTCTCCTCCCACAAGCTTGTCCTGAGCACCTCCTAATTAAATAGGTGGGAGGCTGCTATTTCTAATGGATGTCAGCCTCCAAAGGACAGAAGGGAGTGAATTTGCATGGAATACTTGTCATAACTTAGATTCCTTCAAAACGGGGAGGAAAAACTGCTAAGAAGCCCTGGCCACAAGCGCTTTCAAAAACATTGTACCCGTGTTTGTAGGTATCGTGATCCATAACTAAATTCGTATGGTTTTGTTCTGAGAATATTTCTTTTTTTATATGTGAACAGAGGAAGAAATCAGCAACATGCGAAAGGAGCTTGAGAAATATGGTATACAGATGCCATCTTTTAGTAAAATTGGTGGGATTCTGGCCAGTGAATTATCAGTGGATGAAGCTGCCTGTAAGTGTGGCTCTTGTTCAGTTTTCTATTGGAGAATTTGACGGAATGCTAACAAAATATTTTCTGTGTTTTAATTCACCTAGTTTGCCACCTCAGTAAATAGCAAGTAAAGCAAGGATGTTTTCACTATGACACTGCATCATTGTTACAACACCTCTTGCAATTTTTCAGTCTGCATGTTTGAGCATCTCCATTGAACCATAGGAAGTGCTACCAGAAACAAAGACATCTTACTATGTTTTGCATGGGTTTAATGTTTTTGTAGCTAGTGCTTCTGTAGAATGACAAATTGAGCTCTGTGCATGCCTCTGTACCATAGGGCCTACAACGGAGACAGTCATGAGAAGACGGTGTGTTCTCTCTGCCTGCTTCCTGTGTTGGGGTCTTGCAATTTTCCTCAGAAAGCCGGTCAATTTGCTGTGAGGACAAGGCACTGTTTCAGACAGACAACTCTCTCACATATGGTGGTGCATATCCAGAGGAACAATGTGCCTCCATGAGTAGCTTTCGATCTGTGTCACCCACAGCATGATAGAACCCTGCTAGAGGACACATCCTGCTGGTGCATCCAAAATAAGCTTTTCATTTTTAGGGGGATTGATACACAGTTATGGTCCTTTTCAGTCTATTTTGAACAGCTTCCACTCAAAACCAAAATTAAATGCTTTTTTGCTGCCCGAGTCTATCTGTAAATCTGTTTTTTCTCTCTAGTTCTTCTTTTTGTGAAATGAAGTTATATATTTAAAAAGAAAAATTGCTTGAACTTAAATGACATGAAGTGTTTCCACTTAAATCCATACTGGAGCTGTACTTATTTTCATCAAAATCTTAGCCTTTTTCAGAGGGCTAGACTGAGGAACAGAAGGGCTATCTTGAGTGTATTCAATGGCACAGTGGGTCATTGATAGAAACCAGCAATAGTATCGCAGACCGTAAATGGGGAGGTGGGGGGAATAAAGACTGTATTATAGTTATGTTCCACTACAACTTTGCTAAACCTTGCAAAGTAACATAACTGGAACAAGCTGATGCATTATGTTACTTGATGTGCTGAAATTTCCAGACCTTAACTTAAAACACACTTCCTCATGTTGATTCACGTTGTCTGTGTTGTATGTCTCGGAGGCCGTTATAGCTGAATATGTGCATGCTTCTGCAAAGCTAACTTTTAAAGTACTGCCTTTGGAAGTGGGGGTAGTTTGTCTCCTTTTTTAGCAAATTTTCAGAGATTTAGTGACTACCAAGCACTTTTCCAGGGAGCTTTCTTCCTTCCCTGAAGACAAAAAGGGCTGCAACTTCCTTCTCTGAAAGCCTTATTATAGTGCATGTAGGGTTTCCTTTAACTTCTGAATTGTTTTCAGTCTTCCATAGAAAAGCAGGGTTTCCTGATGCTGATTCTGTCCCTTTGGGCAAGGAGTGTGCTGTAGATAACATGCCCTGCCCCAGAACAGGAAACATCTGCTATGGGAACCCTCACGCACTGCTGAGGTTGGATGTGGAGATCCTGCTGGAGGAAAGGGTCAACCACCTTCCTTCCAAATCAGAGTGAGCACAACAAGATATGAAGTGAAACAACTGCTGATGAATCCTGCTATGCTGTCAGCAACAGTAGAAATCAGCATGAAAAGAGTAAGCTTAAGTGCTTTCAAAGCAAGTTTATTCTGCAAGTAGCCTACTCTGTTATTCCGTGCCTCTAGACTACTCTTTCAAGCCCAGTCAGGCTTCTCACTGTTTCTTTGGTAGATGGGTTCACAACATCCACCATACCTATTCACATCTCTGCTAACCTTGAACCTATCTTTTGACTACTTTTTGCTAGCTCCACTTACGTCAGGGAGGCCTCTTGCACAACTGTGGAAGAGATTACATACTTCCTATGTGTTTTGTTATATGAGGATGCAGGGGTGGTATGCGTGTCCAAGAATGGCAGTCGTCTTTTAGCCCCTAGAAGTTGATCTTGGTGTTCACAGAATCATAGAACATCTCAAGTTGGAAGGGACTCATGAGAATGATCGAGTCTTAACTCCCTGCTCCTCACAGGATGACCTAAAGATACACCATATGATTAAGACCATCATCCACACACTGCTTGAACTCTGACAGGCTTGGTGCTGTGACCACTGCCGTGGGGAGCCTGTTCCAGTGGGCAACCACCCTCTCGGTGAAGAACCTTCTGATGCCCAATCTGAACCTCGCCTATTCAGAAAGTTCAGTGTCAAAGGAACCAGTGTTGCTTGCTTCTCCACCGTGTCAGCTGCTTATGTTTCCCATCTGATGCTGTGCTGAACTAAGCTAGAGCGTAATAATTTTAGAACAACTTTCTACCTTGAATTTAATGCTAAGCAATGGATTATCCACCAAGAAAGAGCCAGGAAAATTGTTTCAGTAATTGCGCTTTCTGAGAGTGTTTATCTTTACTGTGTGCTTCGCTTGCCTATGTTGAGCTTCCAATGGTCTGATGTTCTGTTCTACTTTCCTAAATTTGTACACTATTTTGTTTTTCTTAAAACTCAAATTTCCTAATCATTGACAAGCATCTTTTATTTCTTTCATATACTGAAAGAAACTGAAGGCTTTTAAACTCAGATATGTAGAGCCTCACTTAAACTTAATTCAAAAAGTGCTTTTTACTGAATGCTTTTCTCCAGTTTAGCAGATCCATGCAAGGCCACGTAGCAAGTAAATAGTATAGAATAATGAAAGACATCACTCATGTTTTCCCTGACACATCTCATTGGTGGAATGAAAGTAAATCCTAGCAAGCTGCTGTGGTGATAAGTGGGGAGCTGCTGTATTCCTCCTTTGGGAGAGGATCTAGATAAACATTTCTCAGGAATTACATTTTATATAGTAACATCTGTAAAATCTTTTAGCTGAATGTGCCACCAGACAGCTGTTGAGGTCTCTTAGAGGTATGAAGGTCTGGATAAACTAGCTCAAGTGAAAATCCTTCATCTAGACTGATCTTAGGGCCAAATGTGTGCAGGAAATAACTGTGAGGGTGTGCTTAGCCATTACTCAACACCTAATTCACCTGCAAGTGGTTTTGATCTTGTACATTCACGTAAACTTGCTGTGTGGAGTAACAAGAGCATTCCTGACTTGTAAAATCATGGAATCAAGAATCAAGTTTTCTTGTTTTCTCAAAGGAAGAGTTTAACACTTATGCTGGTGAATGGCTGCAGTGAGCCCTGTGACAATTTTCCACTTTTCCTGTTCAAGAAGGTTGTTGGAATCCTGCAGAGCACTTTCTTTGGGTGTTCTTTCTCCCTGTTTGAAGTTTGCTGTCCTGTGGCTTTGCAGAAGTAGGGACCATTACATCACTGTCTCTCTGTTTCCCCAGCTGCGCATATTGATCTTCAGGAAAGGAGCCAGTTCATCCCAGACAGGCTTAGATGTGGTGTGCAGGGATGCACCCTGCCTGGGGAGTCTTAGCTCTGTTTGCTGGAGGACAAGTGTCACAGAGTTTGAATTTCCTTATTCTTATGTAGTATCTTTCAGATATAGTTAATTTAGACAATACTTTCATATTTCTCATATTTTTATATACACGAAATCAGCTTTAAGAGGAAAAACTACAAAAACGCTTTTAATTCCTGCCTACAATTGCCTTCTAAATGACATAGGACTTGAACAATAAAAAGTAACTCATGTTTTATTTTCTGTTAGTAAAACAGTAACCCCTAGTTGGGAGAAGGGCAAACAGGGAACAGACGGCAACCTGCCATTTTTGAGCAAACACCAAGTGCTTTTGTTGCTGCAGTCTAGGTGAAATATTAGGAGTGGGATGTTTGAAGGGGAATATATAAACTGTTGAGCATATCTTACAAGCTCATTTCAAATAAATCAAAGGAGACAGTGGCAATTTTGAATGTTTTGCGTGCTGAAATTTAGGATTGTGCTTTTGATTTCAGTGCATGCAGCAGTAATAGCAATCAACGAAGCTATTGAGAAGGGAATAGCTGAGCAAACCATTGCAACTCTGAGGAACCCAAATGCAATGTTGGTAAACGTGGATGAAGAACTTGCACAGGACTATCAGAATGAACTTTTCGAAGCTAAAAGGAGAAAAGAATCAAATGCAAGACTTAAGGTAGTGGTATTTTGTTAGCACTCCAATATACAGGTTCCTTCATGATGCTTCTTAAGCTGTAGTATTACCATTTTAAAAATTAACTTAAATTAATGTTTATAATTAGTGCAACTAGGAAAAAAAACACTTTTAAGCTAAATGAGATAAATAATGGTAATGCAACAAGCTGGCAGGCAATTTAATAAGAATATGATTACTATAAGTATGATGTTGCTTAACTTTGACCAAATATCGGAAGACTAAAAACAAAAAAAGACTGGTTTTCCTCTATCAGCTACTTTAGAAAAAACAAATTTTTAGTTTATAAAGTTGCAAAACAAATGGTACCTTTTTTGAGCATAAAGTATAACCTCTGCCACAGATCATTAATGTGAAATTATTTGCTTTGTTTTTTACATGAAAGCTAATTCTCTCTGTAGCTGAAAAATGTTATTTTACGGCAAGCAGAAAATGCTTTAAATATTGCTCAGCGTGTTACTACAAAGTGCTCATTTCTTCAGTTCACATGGTCAACAAATATTAATGACTCCCACTAACAGCTTTTCTCTCTGCAAAGTTTGTACTAGCAACAATTTTGTTTTCTTAGAATGGCACAATCTCTGAAGAAGAGAGAGATGTCTACGAGGAGCTGCTGACACAAGCTGAGATTCAAGGCAATATCAATAAGATAAACAGTAAGCCATTCTGGATCCTTATGGAAGTGTGCACATAATATGTGATCTCCCAGATTCCAGCTGAACACAACTTGAATCCACAGGAACAAACAAAATACTTCTGTGAAAACTTACAAAATATGCGGAAGTAGCTAATGTCTGTCTAAACCAGTTTTTTCTTTCTGCTCCTTCTCTACTAATCTTTTGAGGGGGATGATGTCTGTTTATGGGTTTTGCTGTAAGGATTCCTCAGTTCAGAATCAAATCTTTTATTGCCTGCTCTGTTTCCTTATGTTTGAGTTCCTTTTGTGTGCAGAATACTGTAAATTTTGACCCCCTCTTCTATATAGAACCGAAATTCATTCGTAAGCTTCAGGTTAGCCATGGTTGAAGTGCTCCCACGCAGGCTCGCACAGAGCCAGAGACTCCCTCTGTAGGATTGGTCTTGAAATAGACAATCCTCTGCTGGATAAAGATTGCCATCCTAGCTGGCTTTTACAAAAAGTGAGATGCTGACAGCGATGGACTTCTTTTCACAAAAGCGTATTTGCTCTTTAAGCATTGTTTTCATTTCAGTTCACATAGCTTTAGTCGAAGTGAATGAGGCTATTGACCGGCAAGATGAAGTGGCACTGATTGCAGGTTTGAACCGTCCTGCTTTGAGCCTACTTGAAGTTCTGCCGCAAAATTCCTCATGGTACCTATTGCAATTGTGTGATTCTAAAGAACAGAAAATGCAGGTAATTAAATGGAACAGGTACTACGGATCAGTTCGCATTTTTGACTGATGTTAATCCACAGGGAAATTGCCTTTTCTCTGCCTTCAGCATCACTTAGGAAACAATTTTATAAAGGTTTTAAAATAATTGGTGTACTTATTGACACCAGAGTAGCTGCATGTGCTCTGAAGAGTGTGATGCCCTTATAAGTAGTTGCTAAGATATAAGGAAATTCGAGATATAGCATGCAGCCTCTAATATTATGTTTGCTTTGAAAATGAGTTATAACTTGAGTAGAACAAAAGGTAATATTGAATCATTAACAGCAAATGAAAGAGTTAATTGGGTTTTAAGGAGAAAATCCATCATTTTGATTAAGATGAAAATCACAAGGAAAAGACTAATGCTGTGTTTACTGTGACATGGTATTTGATGCACAGGGGATAGTACAGTGAAATCCTAGTGTTTCACCAAGGCATTTTGTACCTTATTTCCTATCAAACTTAAAAACATCATTAAATCCTTTTTTCTAATCTGCTAGATAGCAGGGGTTCCAAATATGCTCGACAAAAGTGAAATACAGAAAGAAGTTAGTGTTGCCAATGCGGAAGCTGAGGCTCACAAGCTTAGTGAGTAATTGTTTTAATACTCATTTTTTACCATGACTGTTTAATTATGTTAAGCTGATTAACTGAATCCACCATTATTGCATGTAAACAAGGTTTCTCTAAATGAAACCATATGCGTTGCATTTCTTTTTTGTAACTGTTCTTCTCAGTGTCACAATTGCCAAGTCACCAATCTGTGCTGCATTGGATATACTCTTATCAGAGGTAGCTAACACTTTTTTGCTTTGAATAACTTGAGTCACTGGTAAACACATTGGATAAAACTGAAGGCAATGCATGGCTTGATGGCTTGAACAAATATTTATCAGTGCAGTATTAATCCTCACTTGGGAGCAATTACCATTCTTGTAGAATTAAAATAGAATTATCACATGGAAGAATATTTTGCAATCACATCAGAGGAAAATTGTTCTCATTTTTAGACACACATGTCTAAATATAACCTATTCTTAGACTGTTACTAATGTCATAAGACACAAGTTATAGTCGGTAAAAAAAAAATATAGTTAAGGGGGATCTAAATTTGCAGTGCATGTATTGCTGCTTTTGATTGGAGACTTCTTTGCTAAGTTGTTCGTCTTTGGTTAAACTGCTGTCATTTCATGCTACATCTGGGCATGGCTTAGTGGCTCTTTTGTTTCTGGTATTATTTCCAATGCTTTGAATCCAGGCTGACTGCTTTTTTAATGTGACTTAAAGGCTGCACTGTGAGGTCAACTCAAGGCAGAAGATGTTTGACTTGCTACCGCAAATGTTACTCTCTTTCAGATTGGTTAGGCATGGTGAGCAGTACTTTCTCCAAAAGCGCTGCTCCTTGGTAAAGGAAATGAAAAGGAAAAATGTGATGTATGAAAAGCAGTAACAGCAATCTGGAGAGCAACTTCTTTCTTATGTTTGGTTTGAAAAGCTAAAAATAGTGGGGTTTTTTATTGGAATGCGGACAATGTAGTGTGTTCTGCATGCTGCATGCTTAATTCCTGCATTAGGAATCAGTAGCTTGGCTATTGACTATAGAGCTAGTCTAGTCCATTTGTGGATTCTGACTCTTCTTGGTTTTGCTCTCTTCTCTGAAAAAGCATGTACACCGTAGCTTTGAGAGCCTTTCCTTTTTCTAACCTCTGGAACAGCCAATAGAGAGACCCTTCAAGAACAACGTGGCCCCATATGACCATGTTTCAGAGCAACTGAAATGAGAGGCGAGGGGCTTATATAGGTGGTCTTGGTTACTTAGGTTTTCAAAGTCTGTGTTGTACAGTAAGATCTGAACGTTGCTGCATATATGAACCTGATAGTGTCTGCTGTACAAGCAGTCTTGTACAGACTTGAGCAGCCAGTGGTGACTAAAAACATTCCCTGGGTAATAGTATACAGAAAAGTCGTAAGATAAGGTGGAGGAGATAGGGGTTATTTTGCTGATGGAAATGACATTTACATAATTGTCATTCTTTACTCAGACACCTGTGCTCCAGCCTTCAAGGTTGTTTCCCTTTGCACAAGACTAGAGCAGTCCCTTGTGCAAGGTGTTCCTGGGTGTGTTCTGGCCTGGGTTTCTTCAAAGTTGGCTCTTCCACTGGTGCAATTATGGTGGCTGTGACTAAGCTACGGGGCGTTGTAAGGTTTCTGCAGCTGCCCAAGTGGGAGGTGATTTTCTGCATTTTCCTTCTGGTGTTCAAACCTCTGTTGAAGTCAGTTCAGCAAAAAGCAAAACAGGCGAGTTGTTCAGGTACTGAAGAGGATTATGCTCATACTCCTTTATGGTGGTCTGTTTCATTTGAAATTTGAGCGGTAGAGAAGGGATTTCTAGATGGTAGTGCTTGTGAGGACTAATCTTCCATACTGTTAGACAAACGAACAGGTGATGTCATACAGAGGAAGTCCTAGAAGCTGTAGCAGGTGGTTTTCCATCAGTTCAGCTACTGAAAATCCCAGCCTCCCAGCATATATGGCTGATTTCTACCAGGCCTCCTGAAATGGACGGTAAAAATGTCATTGGTGTTGCAGGACAGGCTTGCTCTAGCTAGCTAAGTTAGGTCCTGCCAAAAAAGAGGTGGCAAGGGAGGAAACAGGGCGCAGGAGGAAAGGAGCATTGGGGTGAAGCAAGACTGAGGCACTGAAGCTGGCATACCCAGCAGTACCTGCTGCAAGCAAACCCAGGACAGGTGTTAGGTCTTTCTCTGTGCTAGGATGGGGTCAGCTCCTTGTTTTGGGTTGAAGGTACACTAAGGAGTCTCTAATATCTAAAAGTCCAGAAACTTTAAAGTCTTCCAGGCAATTATTTGCTGCATACCTCTGAATAGACACTGGTTTTGCAGCATTCAGCAGTTGTGTTTCGAAGAATCTGACACAAATTCGTTTTTTCTCTAATGACAGCAAATTATATTCTTTGGAATAACCTCATTGTCATCTACATGGCATAAAGAGCAAATGGCAAATGAAAATTAATAGGCTTTTTTTTTTCCCCTGCTGTTCTCTAGAACATATAGCAGTTGACAATATCAATACTGCAATTCGTAACTGTGATCCTAGTAAAACACTGGTTGCATTGATGAAACCGGAGGCGCAGCTGCCTGTTGTTCACTCATTTGCTTCTGCTGTCTATCAGACTGAGCTGTTCAACCTCCAACAACAGAATGCTGTGGTAAGAGTGAAAACTTGCGACCTGCTCGCCGATGTTACGTAGTCAAACCATGAAAGAGCACAAACATAGCATGTTGTTGTGTAAAATGAGACTTAATTCTCTTGCCATGCTGTTACATATTGCACGAATGGTTTGGGTTGAATAGGCAATATTGAATCACAGAATTTGTTTCTTGACACACTTTGCTCTGAGCTCTTGTGTTGCAACAAATCCACTGACATTTTTAGTTGTTGAATGCTCTTAATGAGGACTAACTCTGTTTTGTAGGTTGTGTAGAAGAGTAATTGCCTGCTGTGAGGTTAAGACCAGAATAGATGGGGTTGTGGGGCAAAAGAAGGAAAGGCTGAAGGGAGGTGTAGGAAACTCAGTGAGCTCTATCACCAGTGTTGTGTTAATCTGGCATGCCTGTAGCTAGGGAATTTGCTAGGCTTTTTAAATCATGTCAATCTCCTTGACTGTGTCTAGACTGTGTAACTCAATTGTTACACTGCTTATTTGACTTCCTGACTGAGGTACGTTATCATTCTACAGAACTACCTGGCACATGATGAACTGTCTATTGCAGTAGAAATGTTGTCAGCTGTTGTGTTGCTAAACCAGGCCTTGGAAAATAAGGATGTCCTAATGATAAAGAATCATCTCAGAAATCCATGCATTGGCTTCAATAATCTGGAAGAGGAAAACTTTCAACGGTAAAGGTTCATTTTGTCTCATCTGGATGAGACTTGGCAACTTCTGCAAAAGGATAAGTAGGCATTTTACTAGGTGGGCTGTCCTGTGTTGTGGCTATGAATTTGAAAGAGCTGCAAGATAACCATCTGTGTTAAAGTTAATAAGGGATAATGTGACAATTGTGAAGTTGTATATCCATAAGTATGAGCAATTGCACAATCTCAGATGTTTGAGGGCAGAGAATGTGTGAGGTGCAGGGAAAATAACCTTGGAAAGCAAACATTAAGATCTGACAAGAGGTTTTGCAAGCACTAAAACATGAACCAACTGTAGCTGGAAACTGTTAAATCAGTAACGTTTCTGCAATACTGAAGGATCTTTGGAATGAGGTAGTGTTTAATGCCTTAAGGTCCAGGAGATCCCTTAAACCACTGCTGACCCCTTTTCTGCTGGAGAATTGCAAAGGTCTGAAAAACGTAGCACAGTCCTGCTTGCTAAAATGCTGAGTACAATGCGTGGCGCACATGCATGTTCAGTGTGAAACTACAGCCTTCACTCAGTGGCCAGCTGTTTGCACTGCCACATGCTTGACTTGTCACAGCCACTTGTCACAGTGTGCTGCTACTTTTGTGCTCTTCTGGGTATGTGCAAAACATATCAGGCAACACTGATTTGTGTGAGACCAGAGACCGTGGGGGCATCAGCTGGTTCTTGCCTCTCAGGCGCAGGTGGTGGGAAAACTCCATGTGCTGCTGGAAGGCATTACTAGGCAAAAAGGACAACAGTGGCTGAAGATCTTCTCCAGGCTGCCAGGGGACATGATTCTAAGAGCGGCCCTTGCTAGATGTCTCAAAGCTGGAAGGAGGGCAGTCAGGACAGGAATAAGAGGCCAGTGTTTTGGTTAGAGGAAGCAGAATGCCATAAGGTGGAGCCAAATTAATCTGCTACTTGGCCTCTGCTAATGTGAGATGGTGCTTGTGGGCAAGACAAGCAGTTTTACAAATATAGAGAAATGGGCCTCAAAGTGTCCAAGTGCTGCATTTTTGGCTGATGTTACTGTGGCCTGATATTTAGATTAAGCTGCCAGTCGGTACAAATGAAACACTAGGAATTGGTTGGGAGTAGAGGTTGAAATAAAATGTTATTATGCCATTATGTAAATCTGTGCCACCAACCAAATGTTGAATATTGCAGGAAGCTTTGATTGCGCAGTACTAGAAGGAATACAGTAGAGCTAGAAAAAGTTCAGCGAGGGTAATGGTGTTCAATGGCTTTCTATCAGAAGAGAAGAACTTGTTAGGAATATGTTTCCTAGAAGAGAGAATTTAGGGGAATATGACATAAGTCTGTAAAAGGGTACATGTTGTGGGGAATAATAAAAGTTACTAGCTTCTTTTATAACTTTAGTTTTTATTCTCTTATGAGAATTGAGTGAGAAAAGATTGAACACTATCAAATATCAAGTTTAAAAATTTAAGGAACTGCCATCTCACAAAACACTTAAAAAGTGGGACTCATTCCTCAAGAATATATAAGGCTTCAAATTGGAGGACACAAATTAATGGAGCACAGCATTCTTTGCGGCTATTAAAGTGATGCATAGCCTCCAGCTCGGGAAGCCCTTAAACAAGCTGCTGAGTGCTGGAAGGGCAAATCAGAGCAGGAAATGATTGTCTTCTGTATTTCTTCTGGCAAACATTCATTTCTCAGGCTTCTGCTGGAAGTAGAAGACAGGTATTTGATCTGACATATTGTGGAATTTGTAGGCTTGATTCAGGAATATGAAAATTATTTAACTTATGTATACAGGAGTTTAATGTGAAGGTTTCCAGCTCATCTTGATCTGTAATCCTTCTAACTAAGAGTAGACACAGGCTATAGAGCCTGTGCTTGGAGGGCCTTGAGTTATGGGGAGAAGAGCGTCACTTTTTTTTTCCCTTCCTTTGTCCATAGCCCATCATTCTCGGCATGCAGGGAGCATGGAGGTAGCAGGAGGTGCTGCTACCTGATGGTAGGGCAGAAATTCTGGTTTTTGACCTACTATACCAAGACCACCACCATAGTTTCTCCCAAATTTATTGTAGCTCCATATAGCAAAGTGTATATCCAGTGTATGTATTGCCATCATTTCACATTGCTAGGATAAGTGCTCTGAATTAGTGTACAGGGCCATTTTTTCAGATCCTGAAATGCATGTATAGAACCAGCAAGGCAGCTTGCATGTCTGTATAACTTCTGGCAAGAGACGAGTTTGTCTGAAATTCATGCACTGAAAAAAATACTAGGCACTAAATGATGGGTGATTACATCTGACTAATTCTTTATGGCAGTTTATCTTGCATATGAAATACACTTATGTATTTTATATCTTCTTATAGTTATGCTGATACACTATTGTCTATTAAGTCAGAGGCTTCATCTCAAGGCCAGGATTATTTAAGCTGGAATGATATCCAAAACTGCATTGACATGGTTAATATGCAAATTCAAGAAGAAAACGAAAGTAAGTAATTCTTCCCCTACACAGCCCGCAGAGATGACAGTCTGATCCTGGGTGCATAAATTTCTGTGCTGAATGGCCTTGTACAGACACTCTTTGAGAGAAGAGCATTAAATAATTTTGAACACCCATTCATCTTTAAATGTCCTTGAAGTATTCCTGGTTATGTTTTGGCTGGCTGAAGGATATCATCGTAGGGTGCTGCCCTTCTGCAGTGTTACAAATGCCATGGTTCTGCCCTCTTGGCAGTATCTTTCAGTATGGTTTTGCTGTGGGGATTTTGCAGAAATTGTAAGCAAAGAGCATATTGGTGGGTAGGGGAAGAAATTACAGGCAGTGATCCGTGGAAAAGAGGCTTTTAGTATGAAATTATTTCCAAGCCCTTGTTTTTCACAATGGAGTTGGTAAGAAGTTATGCAGTGCAATTATCTGTCCTCTTCTCCTTTTAGGTAACTTGATTTCCTACCTGAGAGTAGCTACTTACGCCCATTTTTTTTATTATAAATGAATTTAGTGTTTATTTTTAAGCTGAATATAACTGCATTGCCCTAAAAGGGTGATAGCATTTTTGAGTCCCAAATGACCAGCTAAAGGACTAAGTTCCTCCACTGATGGCTGTTAAATTATGCCCATTTTGCTGGAGCAAGGAAAGGAGAGGGCAGCTTTCAGACTGCTTGCCATATGGGAAGTAATGTGGAGTATACTTTGAGAGCCTTCATAAGGTGCAGGCAGCTTCCAGGGTGGCACTGACGCATGGTGCATGTGCCCTTCCCACACTGCCACCAATGTCATGCGTGCTACTCTTTCATACTGGTAAAAGAAGCTTTATATTACAGAAATACTAAAACTGTGACTGGGTTGTTGCTTCCCAAATCTAGACCCTTGCATGTTGCTCACAACATGTGCCCTCTGTCAGGGTGGGAATCTGAGCAGTTCGTTCAATCGACATAGTGACTTTTATCTGAATCTCTGCAGTCACTAGGAGTTGAAACAGGCCTTAAGAAAGGTGGTCTTACGTTAGGAGAGTCTGTAGGTACTGAAACACACTTGATTTCAGTGACGCTGACCTCTGCCCAGGGATGGTTATTTTGGGCAGAGAGGTTATTGGGGCAGAGAGGGGGAGGAAGAGGATGGCCTCTGTTTCCGTAAGAAAGCCTGCATGTCTGCATGGTCCCTCTTTGGTAGCACCACAGAAAAATTGCTCATTCCCAAAACCTTATGAGGGCATGGATCTGTGACCCCACCAGCTGGACTTTAATAGGTTTGGGAGAGGCTTTGTGAGAGACGATCCTCTGCCAGCAGGGATGGCATCCTTCACAGGTGATGGGTGGCTGGTGCCCTTCTGGGGTGGCTTTAGGGAGAAAGTACCCTGAGCAGTGCATTTCAGCACTGTTTGGGGGTAAGAGGAAATTGATTTTCAAACGTTGAGACCAGTCTGAAGAAAATGAGTTAGAGGTTTTGTTAAATACGCTTGGTCATGGTACTTGCTGACTGAAGGCCTGAGTTCCACTAATCTGAACAATCAAGTGATTTCTCAGAAGATGAACATTATCAGATTGGTTATTTAATGTGAAATTTAAAGAAATGAGGTTAAGTTGCTGTGTAATGCTGTAGCTGGGATGTCAGTATGTATGTATTTGTCCAAATCAGGGTTTCAAGTAATCTGGTCTGAAATCACTTGAAAATTAGTCTTTCAGCACTGTGAGCCAATATGTAGGTGAACACATTTAGATGTCACACACAGCCTTTCATTAAGCTTCATGTAGATACTCTTGGCCTGAAAGCAGAGAAGTCTATTTTCCTTTTTTTAGCAAGGATAGATTTGATTTTTATGAAGAGCTAGATTCAGATGAAACAGTAACTGTGGCAGAAAGGAAAACTGAACAACTTGATAGCTTCACATGAACATTTGAGCGAAAATAATTTAAAATTAGCTGCTGTTGCTGCCTCTGCTTCATGCTACTTGATTTTTCTGTTCTTCATGTTACCTCTTTGTTTGTACCTGATATTGGATAAGTTGCATCTTTCTTTGATGTCTACATCATTAATAACTTTTCCATTTTATAGGAATCATTGCAATTGGCCAAATTAATGAAGCAATTGACCAAGGAAATCCAGAGAAAACTCTAGAAACTCTACTGTTGCCCACAGCCAAACTGCAAGATGTGAGAGCAGTGAATGCAAGGCATTATCAGGATGTTCTACACCACGCCAAAGCACAGAAATGCAAGGTTAGAGTTTTGACTGTTGCTGTTTGTCAGAACTGAAATGCCGATTCTTTTCATTTACATGTGTGTCCCTGTCCTTTTCTCCCAATTTTTGGATTAGCTGTGCCAAAGGGTTGTAAATAAGCTAATGACAACAAACTGGCACTAGGTAATTTTCCACTACAGCTTATTCTGACTGGCAAAAGAGATCAATTCTCAACGCATTAATAGAAAGACATATTCTGTATGCGTGTCCGTACTGACTTGACGTAACCTTGCTAATTGTTAATTGAGCTAGGCTGCTGCAGCTATTACAAAATGTGGGCAGCAGCAGCCCTGACATAGTGGTGAATTTGTGCAAGGATCTAGTTTCTAGACTGTTGGGCAGCTAGTTACAATATGGATGGGAATTGAGGTTTTTCCTAGAAAGGATTCATAGTCATGGTGTTCATTAACAAACCTCTTGGAAGTACTTTGAGAAGTCTCAGTTGCTTAAATCTGGTGTTTTATAATAGGGGAGTTTTGCACGTATTTCTGTTCTGGCTTTATCATGCAACAATAAGCTGGCCGTCTTGTA
>Ga0181612_111032_pt1 | contig 27775 bp, 24 predicted proteins | sample HoacroProtozoa21_FD_119630 | JGI IMG/M metagenome (GOLD analysis project Ga0181612, IMG submission 119630) | Hoatzin crop microbial communities from Cojedes, Venezuel. Combined Assembly of Gp0051906, Gp0051904, Gp0051908
GTTGCCCAGAGAGGTGGTCGATGCCCTGGAAACATTCAAAGTCAGGTTGGACGGGGCTCTGAGCAACCTGATCCAGTTGAAGATGTCCCTGCTCATGGCAGAGGGGTTTGGGCTGGATGACCTTTAAAGGTCTCTTCCAACACAAACCATTGTATGATTCTATAAAACTCTGGGACTGGCTGGTGACTTTGTCTTTAGCCAACATGTCATGGGGTAGGTTTGTGTGGATGCAAGCCAGAATTTTTGAGGTTAACTTAGCAATAAATATTTTGAAAATACCTTGCTTTTTCCTCCCAATTGCAGCCTCTCAGGCCACAACCCACCTCAGCAGAACGTGAGCTGAGGGAGCGCCTCTGGGATTTTGGACAAGATTTAGAAAGGAGATTTGTTGGAGTTTCACCCTGACCCGTGTAGCAACTCCCCTGACTTTGCACAGGGTTTCAGACCTGCTCAGAAGCAAATTTTCAGCAGTTTGATGAGTGTCTATGGGCAGCCCGAGTAGGCAGACGTCCCCTTATGGTTTGTGTACGGCAGCCTGGGAGCCCTGGTCAAACACAATTCCGTATCAGTGAGGCAACATGTTGGGGTTAGTGAATGCAGAATAATAGAGCGTGTCGCGTATGCCAGGACATGTGGCTGGATGCTGCCCAGAGATAAAGACCACAGCAATTTCCATTCCCCTCTAGCAGATCTTGATACAGTATCAGAATAACTTCTGCAGTTATAGAAGCACCTTCAGCCAGAGAGAACAAAAATCTCAGATCATGTAGCTCCAAAAAAATTCAGATTTTTTTGTTGATTTGCAATTAGTTTTCTGCTATCTGCATAAGGAAATGCTTTGGAATTGCTACAAGAAATGCTGAAGTTCTATCAGTTTTGCGTAAGGGCTGAAAGCATTGCTGTGGTGTGTTTTGGTGCTTCCCGTCCCTAAACGAGTGTGTTCCAACAATGCTTTGCAGTCACGTTGGGAAAAGCTTTCACAAATTTCTCTATACTTTGTAAAGCAATAAACTTGGACCAAAAATTATGGAGGGAGCTGGGGAGCTCAAGCTGATTGTAGTTCTTCCGGTGGAAATATTTTCCATCAGAAAAACGCAGATGTGATTACATTCCCTGTTGACAATGGCCTTTTCAGCTGAAAATAATCGAAGAGCTTCATTTCAGTGATGCTGCAATATTTGGTTTTATATTTACGATTTCACTTTTTCAAATATTAAATAACGTGGCCATGAAATACTGGGACTTCACTGCGGTGAAGCCTTTTCTGGAAACAATTCCTGAACAGGAATGATAGATGAGCCTTGGCTTTGTCACACTGCAAAGCCACCGAAGGAAAAGCAAACCAAAGGGCAGATTGTTGCAGTATTTTCCTCACCTTTCTTTCGGCCGGAATATATGAAATTAACCCTTTTGATCCATCATGGCCTGATCACGGCTGCCGTCAGGCTGAGGAAGAGGCAGTACGCAGTCGAGCAGCCCAAAACCCAGCCGAGTGCAGGGTTGTATTTTACCACCCGGCAGAGCTCACGTTATGGGCAGAGCCTCTGCCGCATCCCTCCTGCCTGCATCCAGGGCTGCTCGATCACCGTTCTCCTTCCCCCTTCTCCTGCAATGAGCTCTCACATCTGTCTGCATTACCAAGAGCTTGCAGCCCTTGGTTTTATCTCGTCTTTAAAGCAGCCTTCTGTATCTGATGGTGATTCGGAGTCTGTTTAGGCAACGAAGGGAATTTCCAGTGTAATTAATAGGTGTCTTTGGAGGCAGGGGAGCATTGATGCTGCAGAGTTCAGGTAATGAGGAGCGAGGTGTACAGCCCGGCTCTTCCATCAGGTTGTTACTGGTTTCTCTAGGATTTGTGGACATACAAAGATTACCTTGAGGTGAAAGCGCTCAGCAGAGTTTGGAGACTATAGTGATTGTCAGCCAGAAAAGATAAAGAGGTACTCATTTACTGTGCAACTGAAAATGAAAATAAGGGGGAAGAACTGGCCCAAACCAAGGGAAAAATAAGAATTAAATTCACTCCATTAGAGTATGAGTTTCTGTGAGTAAATAGCAGAAATGACATTTTGTCTCTGGCACTCAGACCAAGGTGGCATTTCTGGTGTTACTGAGTGCTTCCCAGAAAGTTTCATTTCAAAATGGAGCCAGCTCTGCAGTTTTCCTCCTGTTTAGCCAGGGTTGTTTGTAGCGTGAAGCTTATATTCCTGAGCCATGAAACAGCGAAAAGGGAGAATTGGAGAGGGTGCGTTAAAGTCAGATTTGTTTTGCTGAGCTCCTGTTGGCAGGATATGCTCTCAGTGAAACCATTTATGTGTTACAGTCACTTTGGCTTTAAGGAGAAAAGATGTTTTTTTCCAGTATGGAGTAGATTCTGGGACTTGGGGAACAGAAAATGCATAGGGACAGGCAACTTTGAACTGAAAAGCGTTAAATCATAGGTATAGTGTGGTTCTTCCAAGGGGTAGTCTTTCACCTAGGGTGATGATACCAGAGAAACAAGTAGGGGGAATAAATCTAAGGACCAGGTGGTAAATCTGCTGACTGGAAAGGGAATGGGGAGATGCTGAAGGCATTGCTCCCGTCCCTCCTGGAGGAGTCAGTGGCAGAGCAATGAGCAATATCGCGCTGTGGCCTTACAGGCGTGTGGGCCCATCTAAGTCCTAAGCAGCCACTGCCAGGGACCAAGATGCTTCTCTGGTCCTTAGTATAACTGTAGTAAGGACATATTAAATTGGGTTTAATGTGCCACTGGGTAGCCATGTGGAAGTTAATAAAAGGCAGAGGGACTGGGAAAGCGATTGAACTCCAGTAAAACTTGCCGCAGGTACTGCCTGTCCTGACTCAAGGGTCACTTTGTGATGGGAAGAAGGATGCCAACTTATCATCTTTGTCAGAGTCAACTCTCTGGGTGTTTGAGATGCTCGTAACAAATGGGTCTCTGCATAGCTCTTTCGAGGACATTATTCTAAATGGCAGGTACCTACGTTTGAATATTGGGCAGTAAATTTCCAACAGAGTGCTCAAAGTCTAATTAAGCCACCTTTGCAAAGTCTAGGGAAAGGGCTACAAATGATGGGAGAGGTTGTATTTCCAATGCAGTTATTGCCAGGCAAGACTGCGGACTGAAACTCTCATTTTAGCAAGAAGTGTATGAAGACTGTTCTAGCAGTAAATCAGTACAAGATGCAAATTATATATATTAAAAAAAAAAAGAAAAGATGGGCAGCCATTATCTCTTCAGCATTTATGTGAGTCGTCCCTAAGCAATCTTGAATCAAATCACCCTCATTCTTCGAGATGCTCCAGGGTATGGTCTTAAGCTCATTACATATTTATGTCCAGCAAGTGTTTCAGTTCTGATGATGACTTGAGTGTTGATGTCAGTAAACTGTATCAGCAGCTCCCAGATATTATAGGTTTATGTCTAGGCAGCTTAAAAAAGATGTTGTTAATTTAAACAATTCTCTATGCAGCTCAGCTGTTCCCAGGAGAATACGTACTGTGTATGAGGTTCTCTGAGGTGATGTAGTGTCATGGGAGGAAAATGTTTTGTACCTGCTGTATGTAAAGGATGAGGGAAGGATAAGGATTGTTTCCTAATAAAAAGAACTAGTGAAGGAGGAGATTGATATTTCTCTGGAAAACAGTGGAAATCTGTTCTCATTCGCCATTTTAGTAGCATGGAGATAAATAGGCGTGGGCCTCTGAGGCTGTTTGCATGGCATTTTCCAGCAGCTCAATAATCCATGACACGAGAAGAACAAAACAAGCACAAGAGGAGCCTGTGCAGGTCTTGTAGAACTCTGCATATATATATTTTGCCCCAGTCTGTGGGTTTGGAGGTACGTAGCCTTCTCCTTTCTCTTAGCTGCAGAGTTTTGTGTGTGGAACAAGTCAAAAGAAGGGTGTCTCCTGATGGTTGCATTGAATACCCCACCGAACGTGCCTGAGGGCACACAGGGTCCCATGGGTTGTGCCAGGAGACCAAAATGCCCCTCTGGAAATGGCGCGAGGTGCAGTGCTGGTTCCACATCCATCTCCTGCAGAAAGACAGTGACATGCATTTGAGTCTTGCATAAAATGCTGAAACCTTTGAAAAGATGCTTTCCATCCAATGAATAGAAATGAGATATTTGCTTCTCCAGCCAACACCCATCCTAATGCTGCTATTTATAATGACTTGTTTGATTGTGGATGCTCAAAAAAGACCCACGTTACAAGCCATTTGGTTGAGAGAGTGGAACCATACAGTCAAGGATGCAGCAATATATCAGGAGGACCAGAGATCTAAGCAAAGTTTTCAAACAGGGATTGGCAGATGATGAACCTCAGTACCTGATCCTTCATGTAAGAATTAACGTGAAATCACCTTGAGTTTATGCTGACTGCTACAGTGTGCACTGATACACTTGGAGTAAAAATTTTCATAGCATGCAGAGGAGTAGGGGCATGGGCTGGAAGAGGTCCCTGAAGCCAGTTCCTACTGCTAGAGGTGACTTGGTCACAGAAACCAAAGCTGTCCAGAATGGGTGAAGCCCTATTTTGAAATGCTGCAGTCATTGCTCACCTCTGAAACTTTCTTCTAATTGTCAGGATAAATTGGCTCGTATCCAATTGTTCTTAGACCAATATTGCTCTTCACCTGGAACAGCTTTTCTCTGTCTCTCGGATGTCCCCTCCCATCTCCCTGCCCTCCTCAGTGCATTGCAGATGGAAATCAAAGCACCTCCATGAGCTGAGCCCTGCTTTTCTCTTGCCTGGCAGCCTGGCCGTTTGCATCCTCTCCAGCCTCCTCATTCTGAGTTCATCCCTCACCACTCAGGACCACCCTGTACCTTTCTCAGGCACTGGAAACCGGAATGTTCTGCACCATTTAATGGTGAGGGCCACAGTACAGCATCTCCAACTCCATGCATCCTTCCATTTGCATTGGGAGGAGCTGAAGGGGAGCTCTGCTTGTCTCCTGGATGAAATTCTGGTCACGGTAGGGAAATTTATAGCGAAGAGTGGAAGTTTTCATTTTGCCGAATTCTTCTGGTGCCTGGCTTTCAGCACCATGCTTCCCCACTGGCTCCGTGTGATGCCGCAGGGCTCGTACAGTCGCACGCTGCTCAGCACGCGTTGCCCGTAGAATGGCTGCGGCCATTGTATGGAGCAGCCTTGTGTGAAGGCTTCTGAGTGCTGCTGCCCACGTCGGCCTGCCCTCGGAGTAAATCTCCTCAGGCATTCCCAATCCAGCCGCTGTTGCTTGTACTAAAAGCTGCCATTTAAGAGAGTATCTAGTAGCCGCAGATAGCCGTTATGTTGTGCATTTATATGGTAATGGGGTGCAGGTTCCTTGGCAAGTGTTAAATGTATTTGGGAACATAACCACAGGAAATGTCATTTCCACAAATCATTTCTTCCTGGGGAAGAACAAAAAAAAAAATCTGCCAAACTATGTCTGAAAAAGTCCCTCTAAGGAAAAACAAGATGAAGCACTTGGTTTTGAGGCAGATCTTTCTGAGCTGAGATGCTTTGTCAAGTTGACTAGCCCTGGTCTGCTTCGCCCATTCGACCTAGCTGTGTCTATCTGAGGCGCCGTAGCTCTCAGGCACTGTTAAACTGGGGTCTTGAGGCCCCATTTCCAGCTACAGCCGTGGTCTTGGCGTGTTTCTGGTGACGGTGACAGGACTTGGTGCCTGAGCCTCAGCAAGACGCTGCAGCCATTCAGGGAGACACGGCTCCAGGTTGCGGTGAAAGAGTTTGATCTGGGGATGCTGAACTGTTTTGCTGAGATTGAGAATAACCAAACGAAATATTTTGACACTTTCAATTGGAATATGTTGGGGGGAGGGGGGGCGTTTCTGTTAGATGAAAAATGTAGTTATTTTGACACTGTGTTGCAATTTGCAGGAAAAAAAACAAGTGTAAGAATAGCAGATGGAGGGATGGAAATTTCCATTTTTTTAAACAGACATAGTAGTTACGAGACTCGCTTAACAGTTCACTCAAGGACGTGCTATTTGCAGCTTTTAGATCATTCAGTTTGTACTTTGGTGCCCAAACCTGCAATTAAGTGAATGAGATGACTTGCAAGATTTCGGGTGGTGGTATTTCTTCTCTTATCGTACTAATGAAAATAACCAGATAGGACTCTGATTGTAATTGCGGTGCACTTAGGGTGTGGTAGTTACAGTGTAATTACAAAATTTTTTATGGTGTCATTCATACCCGGTGAAATAACTCTGAAACCACCTGCAGGATCCGAGGGCAGCTGGTGGACACCAGTGGCTTGGGCTGAATTTATTTCCCAGATAATCATGATTAATTCTCATTCAGGAAGCAAAACAAGAAATAATGATGGTCACCTCCAGTTACCAGTCAGAGGGAAATAATATGTAAATAAACCTGCTGCTGACCTTGGAGAAGGGATGAGCCGGGGAAGGGAGCGCAAGGTCAGGCCAGGGCAGCCGTGAGCGCAGGGAGGTGTTGTGAAGGGAAGGGCTGGAGTGGGTGTGATGTGAGCGGGTGGGTGAGGACTGGATGCAGATGGAGAGAGCTGACAACTTGTAGGCTGGCTGCCAGGTCTTGCTTTGCGCCCTTCCGAAAGGTAATTAAAAAAAAAAAATCATTCTTTTCCCTGAACCTTCCTGTTTTTCTTCCCAGAGAAGTGTGGGGGTAATTGGATGGCGGTGTGCTCCAGAATAGGGAAGCTGGAAGGTGCAGCTGTAAAATGTGCAAAAAGAGGGGGAATGGCTTAAAAGCAACCCCCCGATATGCAGCTTTTGAATGATCAAATAACTCTGAGAGAAAGGAGTGCTGCGCTCTCGGCTCCCGTGGAACATAAATCCACACCTGGGGAAGAGCACTGAGCTAAGCTTTCCTGAGGAACGTGCCTTCACACCCAGCTCGCCGTACCTGCCTCGACCGAGCCAACGCTCCGGTGAGGGCCCGTCTGCTCTGAAATCCTGGCCAGTTCCCGCAGTGCTCCTTCCTTCTTGCTGGACTTTTTGTCCTGGCAACTCTTCCTAGCCTTGTATTATTTGGGGATTGAATTAATGTTGTGTCTGCTCCCTCTCTGAGATCATTAACGAAGATGTTAGAATGGGGCCGGATGCTGATCCCTTCTCTCTCGTTCACTGGAATGCTGTTCAGCATGAAGCATCGTGTATGGCCCATCTGAGAAAGTCTCCTTGCGGCAGCATTGCTTGCTGGCACTGTTTGAATTAATTCTGGGAGTGAGATGGTTTAACGCTGGTAATAGTCACTGGCTGTCGGGTGAGCACTTTTGCATTGAAATCACCTTGTCTAGAGGAGCAGTATCGCTGCTTTCAGGTGCTGGAGAAATAGAGGCATGGAGAAGAGCACTCAGGTCCTAGCCTGGGCCCCTTGTGAGAAGAAGTGACATTTCCTGAGGCTCAGGCCAGTGCCATCACCAGCAAAATGGGCTGCTTTCTGTTCTCTGCATCCTTCTGCGCTTTTTCTTCTCTGTTCCCTTTTATACTCTAATATGGTTCTGTGTCATCTTCCTATATTTGGGAGTAAAACATGATAACTAGATGGTGGAAAGAGGAATAAATATTAATATTTGCTCACACTCCAAGGGAGGTGTAATCCGAGTGTATGTGCTTGGTTCGGTGTGGAGGGCTGCTGCCAGGCAGGCTGGGAAGGGGAAAGGCAGCTGCTGGGGCAGCATCGCTTTGGCACCCGCTCCTCCCGTTATCTTCACTCGACCTTTTAAAGACGAAACAGGTCTCTACTTTTCTTGACCAGGGTAATGCACCTCTATGCAGAGCAGCTTCCAACCAAAATGGAAGAGAACTCAAAGTTTCTCCCAAGCCCCGGCAATGTTTTTATTGAGAGATTTACTCCATGGACCACATCCTCTCCCAGTTCAAAGACAGGAGCATCAGTTGCCATGGTGACTTCTTTGGGAAAGTCATATGGGGAAAGTACTGATGTATTTGTAGCTTTAGGTAATGAAATTTAACAGCTGGAAATAAAGGTGAGGGCCAGCCAGCATGGCACAGGTTCATGGACTGCTTTTTGGGACTGGCTCTTCAGCAGTGCCGGCAGGAAATGCTGGTAGGGCTGTGTTTAAGGAGGATGCTCCGAAGGATGTGCAGGACAGCATCCGTGAGTACGTCGGAGGAGAAGGAATCACTATAAAGGAAAGCTGATAAGGAGGTGGTGTTGCATGTGAAGATAAAGAGGAGGCACTGACTGAGGTTGTAGCTGCTTCACGTACAGTGTGTTCAACCTATAAATAGCTCTTCAAGTATACCTCTGCGCAAGTGGTATTTATAGAATGATGAGTGAAAAAAGCTCCATTTGGGGCCAGGAGCTGATGTGTGAAGGATGTTTCAGGCTTGGTCAAAAGTTCAGGTTTCTGAGAGGTATGGAACAGAGCTGCACCCCAAATGTGTGGGGTTTTCTCCTCTGACTGGGGCTCAAAGGTTGCAGTACTGTTAAATGCACCTTCTGAAATCAGTGTGTCTGGAGAGGATACTGGCTAGGCATTGGCGTTCAGATAACCTGCAGCGGAGCCCTGTGCAGGCGTAATTTATTCATGCAATTTGGATCGGTCTAACTCACGTGTAAACTTTTCTGAAGGTAGACTCATATTTTATTTTCTAAAATACTTTCTTGGCTCCCTGCAATATTTTTAGTTCTTTCGTCTTCAGCTGTCAAAAGTTTATTTTAAAATTAATTGATTTCAATGTAATATTTACTGCACTTTAGCTTTCAGCACAGCATATGAAAATAGATTTCACTACAGCTGGCAGTGTCTAATGGGATTTGTTCCTACTCCAAAGGCTCTTTGCATTATGTACTGATACTTCCAGCTGAGCTTGCTTTCCATAGCCTCACCATCTTTTCATATCACCGAGCTTACACCGGCTTGGGCTGGCAGGGAGACGAGGTGAAGCATTGAAGTTGAAAGAAGCCACAACTGATGCGTACCTGAAACCAAAGCGTAGATATTACAGATCTGGCCCAATATTCATTGGAATTAATAGGATCTTCCCTTTTTGCATCAGTGGGCTTTTTGGCTGGATTAAAAATTGATCATATCTCATTATGATAACCACCGTTGTGGTGAAGAGTAAGCGGTGGGTCACGGAGATGCCCTGGCCCTGCCATATCACCAAGGTATTACACACAGCAGAAAGCAGCACAGGGAAATTGGAGCAGACTTTGTAAACGCGCTTGTGTTGTCAAGGGAGGTGCTGAACTTTGATGTGAGGTGATTTAGAAACAGGCTTTGAATTGTAAAGCTTTAAATAACCTGTGAGCAAAGACGTCACTGAAAGCATTTCCTGGTGGGTTGCGATGCTCCTGGTTTTTGCCTGGCAGGCCCCAGGACCACCCGCTACCTCTCCGATGGCCCCGCTGCAGGGGGCTGCTGTCTCCCTTACGCTGGGGAGCAGAGGGAGGTGACCTGCTGGGAGTCCATGACAGGACCCAGAATATTTTCTCATCTGAGGCTGAATGCCCCAACTACCCGGGGCTGGACAAACATTCTCCATCCAATCAGTTTCCTTCATAGAGAACAGAGTTTTTTTTAATTAGTTGGGTTTTTTTCCCCCAAAAAACCTGCTGAGTTTTCCCTCCCACTTCTCCAGTGCAATGCTTTCACGTGAAGATCAAGCTCCTCTGAGCGAAGCTGCCGTGGGCCCCAGCACGCTGGTTGTTCATATATGCGCGTTCCCAAAAGAGATATGAGAAAGCATCCTGCATTTGCTCTCCGCAGCATGGCGCAAAGGCCGTTTAACCAAAGCTAAGAAATTAGCGCCTCTTTCTCTCCCTGCTTCCAACCAAACCCTTTCATGTAAACAGGCTCCCAGCCGGCTGAAATGTTCCAGTTTCTCTGTGTGGCATTTGCAGCGGTTGGATCTGGGGAGCTTGGTGGTGGAGCTTCAAGCTGAGAGGTCTGTGAGGAGCGGGAGACCTGCAGAGCCATGGAGGCAGCGGGTGCGGGGGTCCTTCGGCGTGCTGCGCGAGCGGAGAGTGGCTGTTAAAAGCTGGAGGGGATACACGGGAAAGGAAAAGCAAAACAAAGTCAGATGTCAGAAGCTGAGCCAGACTGGGGAAGAATGATGCAAGCGTTTCCTTTGATGCTGTCAGCATTTTTATTGATCTGAGGCTGTTTATTGCTGTAAAACAGTTATAAATTAGAGAAAAGCTATGAAGAGGAGTGAGAGATGGAAATTGCCTGGGTGTAGTTTAAAAGACGTACATCCACGTTTATCGGACAGGGGAGAACGTGCGCATCCAGGCTACGGCTGCAGAGCTCTGTACCCCGCAGCCAGCCCCCAGCTGTTCCTGTTCACGTAATTTTGGTGGAGAAAATCAAAGCTGACTCTCACTGTGTGACAGAAAGTAAATCTGCCTTGCAGACATGCTGAGGGACATGGAGGAGAGCTGCTGGAGAAGCCCCTGGGGCTGGGGTTTGCTGTCCAGCTGTAGGTAGGGGGGCTTTACTGTAGATCAGGATGGTTCACCGACAGCAGTCCAGGGCAGATGCTGCAGAAAGAAGTGGAGGTTAATGTGTAATGAATAAATAATTTTGCACAGAATATTTAGCAGAGAAAACAGGCAGTGTGAACATGGATGCTGTTGTATCTATCTGTACACAAAAGTATCCATCCGTGACTGCACACACATTCACACCATGATTACGCTGCCTTGAAATGATCAAATATGCGTTATTAACATTAGAAAAGGCAATATATGCTACTTCTGTGTCCCATGTGTTCAGATGCATTGACCAGGAGGTTCTCCACCATAATAACTCTTCTCTTCTTCCTTCTCCTTTACAGAAATCCGTGAAGCTTTCCGGGTGCTGGACAGGGATGGGAATGGTTTTATATCCAAGCAGGAGCTGGGCATGGCAATGCGTTCCTTGGGATACATGCCCAGTGAGGTGGAGCTGGCGATCATCATGCAGCGCCTTGACATGGATGGTAAGTCCTCGCTGTTGGTTCTTCTCTGTTACTAGTGGAGGGGGACTTTCCCAGTGCATGCAGCCCATGTATTTGGCTCAAAGAGTTTGTGGTCACCAAGGAAGTTCTGGAGAGGAAGCCGTGAAACTTTGCCTTTCACCACAGCAAGGAAAGGGCAGGTGATGGTGAGCCTTCAACCTCCCATAGATAAACCTGCCTTTCAGGCAACCCCCTCAAGGGAGATGGAGCATCTCGTATTTGATGAGCTGATACAGCTGGGTGAAGACAGACCAGCTCTTGCAACCTTTCCCAGCAAAGTTGCAAATGGTCTTTTGCAAGGCTGTTGTTACCTTTCTCTATTACTGGGCAGCATCTGGCCCAGTGACACTTACTGGGAGATGACCTGAGCACCCAACCAAGCAGAGCATCCTGGTCCTGTGGCCTCACAGCTCCTAGCAAGTAAAAGAGGCTGTGGATGGGAGCTGTGCTGTGTCATAATGAAGTGTTGATGGTTTTTGAAGGAGAAGTTTAGAAGAGTGGAATAATTTTGTGCAAAGTCCTGCTGTGAGAGCTTGTCAAACGATTACTAAGAGGTAATAAAAGAAACGGAACCCACCATTAACGGGAAGAGAGAAATGCAGTGTCAGGATTCTGGAGCCAGGGGGGACTTTTTAACTGCTGCAAAGCTACAATCAGAGATGATCACAACGAGCAGGCTATCTTTAAAATGTCCTTGGTCAGAACAGGAAGGGAAACTTTTCTGATGCCTGATATGTGCAGGGAAGCTGGGGTGTGGATCCAACCTTCTCCCTCCCTTCTGCAGGCAGCCGCAGCAGGGTGGAAACGCTCTGCAAAGTTAGATGAAATAATGCCAAACCAGAGTGCTGGATGCAGCCCCGGTCTGAAGAGGGACGCTTGGCAAGCCAATACGACGCCAGCATCCTCGGGGAGACTGTGGAGAGCAGAGCCCATGGGAGATGGTGGCAGTGGGAGTGAAGGTCTGCTGCCTCCCTGGGGATGTCCGAGTCCAATGCCCCATGAGATGCACAGTACAGCTGTGTTCACCAGGCCAGGGGAAGCCGGGAAGAGGCTGTCAGCCTGCTGGAGGGTGTTCACCATCTCTCCCAGAGCAAGGAGACACAGCAATGCAAAACCGGGTGGATAGAGAAGATCAGTTGTTGAAATGATCTCATTCCGAAATGAAAAGAAAAAAAAAAAAAAGAGTTCATCAGTTTTAAAAGCATTTTCTCCAAAAATTATTGTTTGCACCTCATTATGTTCCGCTGGCCTTTTCCAGAAAACCAGGTGATTTCTCTCTAGGCTTCGCAAAGGCCAGACTCAGCATGGTGCCAATTCATGGGGTCTCTTACCGAAACTCTGTGCTTTTTTGGAAAAAGAGTGCTGTGGACTTGGCTTCCAGTTCTGATTCAGCTCCAGTTATTCCCTGACTCTCGTTCTCATAGACTTGAGACTTTGGCACGCTTTTGTATACACTTCTGGTGTGCAGGGACCTGTAATCGGAGAGGTGGAGTTAAAATGTAGAGTAATGGGCTGCAGATGGAAGGTGTTGAATTCCTGTTTGAGACCTTTGCGAAAGCTCGCTGTGTTTTCTGCAGAGATGGGAGGTGATACTCCATCTCTTCCAGCTCAACAGTCCCAACAGCTCCAAACATACAGTCTGGTTGTGGTGGGTGTGTTTAATGTTCTTGTATCTCAGCTACCTGTTGCTGCAGTATCTTGAGCAGAGGGTTTTGGGGGCTGGACACAAGTCTGTGCTATGTGAAGGTCAAATGGGCCGTACATTAAAAAAATGACAGGGTAATGGGAAATTCCTTAGGCACTGAGCAAATAGGGGGATATTATGTGAAAGATTTACCTTGCCTGAAAATTGAATTAATGCTATACGGCTTGTATTAATATTATATGGCTTATGACTACTTTTTCTCAAATGTATCATCTTCATTTTTTTTCTGGGATTTAACTTGAAATATGTAGTGAGAACCAGCAATAGCTTTGTCTCCCACTATGCGTGAGCATCATTCGGTAGCAGGGCTTTAACCTGGCAAGCTCCTGGGGAGGTCAGTCTTGCCCTGCGTCCCAGGGACAGCCTTACCCTCCTTCCCATGTGCTCCTGTTGAGGGTTAACTTGTTTTCCCAAGTCTTTGGCTCAGCATCAGGTGGATGGGAAGCTCAGCTGGATGAAAGGTCACGTTCAAGGAGGGGTCTCTCATGGTCAGGAAAGCCAGGGGGGAGGCGGTAATCCTCCTGCACATCCCCAGGCACCTGACATGAATTATGATGTGATGGCAGGTAGCGTAGCCAGACGTCCGTTCCTCCACGTGAGGCTGCTGCCAGTGTCTGCTAATAATGAGGTAATACAATTGGCAGTGGTTTATATTTAATCTGAACCAGCCTGAACAGACCTAGTGCAAACATACGGTTTTCATCAGAAATTACCTTGGGAGTGCATTCGCATTGCAGGATGGCAGAGTGGCTTGTATCTGCCGTGCCTTATTTAACTGATGGGCTTCAAATAATGAGCAACTGTAGCTGGTCTGAGTTTGGTTTTGATTGCAAGCCTTGTTTTCTGTCAGGATACGGAGGGAAGCTCAGCCCTGTCTAGGTCAGGCTGAGGAGACATTCGAGCTGAGGAAGCAGGATGGCTAGGTTGGACAAAACATGTTTTAAGAGGAGCATATACAATGTATGCTGGAGTGGTTTTGTGGCTGAGCATAAACTGATATGACAAGAGCATTTCATACCTGTGTGTCACCTTCTGCCACAAAGGATCTCACCAAGCTCAGTAAATAACACAGGGTTCAACTCCAGAAATGCCCAAGGACACTTGCTTCTGGGGCTGCAGCGTGCGGCTGTTCAGTAACACACAGGGAGCCTCTAAATCAGAGCAGAAAGGAAGGTGCATTTCATAATTCATTGCACTTGAAGGCAAAATGTAGTTAGTTAGAAAATGCTTCATGAACTTAAGTGAAAATGGCAATTGCACAGCTTGGATTTTGCCCAGGAACTGTTCACAGGTGTCATATCACTTTTAATGCCTCCGTGGCTCTAGAATGCTACCATCAGCCTGCCTGCATGGGTGAGATGCCAGCAGCCCTGGCACTGACAGCGTGGAAGTGAGTGCAATGAGTGGATTTGCCCACAGAGAAAGTCACGGAGTGATGCTGAGGATGCTCAAAAACTTCCAAATGTCCTCCAGGGCTCAGAGTGGCAGGAGGGGTCTCCAGCCTGCTGGGATCGAAAGGATGAGCGCTGTGCCATGCTGTGAAGCCCATGGCACACAGAGAAGCTTGGGTTAGTTATCTTCTGAGCTTCAGTGCCATGGCATGGCAAAGTTGTCGCAGGGCTGGGGAAGAGGGAGAGAAGTTTAGCCAAGAAATGGTAAGATAGGTCTCCAGGATGGGTTGAGGCTCAGGAACAGAGCAAGGTATATTTTCCTGTGCACAGGCAAGTGCAAACTCACAGCAAATCCTATATTAGAGAAGCATCAAAACCAACTTCTTGTCTCCAGAGATGTCTGTCAAATATTCCCAAGAGACTGACCGCACAGTTGCACATCGACTTGCCTTTTTTTACCCCAACAGCTGAGGCAAGTTTGTGCCAGTTGGGCAGGAGATGTTTCATTCCCACGCTGGGGCAGGGGGTGAGTGATGGGAGCTAGTGGTGGCACATGGGAAGCCCTCAGCCTTGGCCGTACCTTGTCCTGAGGACATGGCACAGCCCTGCAAAGCACCACTCTCCCAGCTACATTTGCCCTCTTAGCACAGCTTTGCTGAGTGCAGGTATTTCCAGTGAATAGGTAATTTTTGCCAGTCCCCACTGGGGGAAGGCAGGCATCAGAGGCTGGAGTATCCACTGCCTTTCCTACAAAAGCTTTCTCCACCTTTTCTTCCAAGTCCCTTTGCTGTTCTGCAAGGCTTGCTTCACCCAGGTGAAGAGGAGCGCAGCTGCCAGAGGGGGAAATATTATAGTTGGCATAAAAGACTGAATTAGGGAGAAAAATGAGAATATACTTCGAATATTTCAAGGTCTCAAGCAAAATGTTATAAATCCTCAGAAATACCCTTTTATGAACTACCGGAAAATGCTATGGCATTGCTGTAGTGGGGGAGATGAAAGTACCAAAATAGAATGAGGGCAAAGGGTTTTTCTGTGCAAAAATGCCTCTTTTTGGGAAGGGAGGTGAGAAATGGTGGTTCCATCACTCAGAGATTCACGTTAGACCAAAGCTTTGCTTACATCTTGATAGAAGTGGTCCATGACTGTGTGCCAGGAGAAGCTGGCTCAGTATAGCTGGGCATCTATCCAGTCTGCTGTGCCTTATAGGGACATATTGTTTGCTTTTGTTCTGGAAATAGAGGTCAAATTTTACCTTAGTTTATACCCTTGTTTTGCTTTATCCTTAGACATAATTAGGTATTGCATGAACGTAAACACTGTAGACTGTGAGAGGTGCATACATTTCTGTCTGCAATCTGGAGAATGACCTGAAATGTTCTGCCAGTATTTGGAAAGTAAAATATTTTATATATTTATGTGCTGGAAAAGAAATTATTTGTAAATTCTCCCAACTGGCAGTAATGCTAATAAAAATGCAGAGAAATGGCACATTAAATGTGTTGCCTTATCTGGGATGCCTACTCTTTAAGCAGACTTTTGCAATAAAATAGATGAATGTGTGACTTAAGTGTCAAACTGTTTCGTTACAACATAAGACACTTTTATCTGAGGAATAAAATAAGCACTCAGTGTACTAATTAGAGGAGCAGCTGGTTTTCAGTACCCTGGAAAAATAACTTCAGGCTAACACAAGAGGGAAAAAAAACCCCAGTGCGTCAAATTGTTTATTATAGTACAAATAGGAAATACTCTGATCAAGCAAAAGACGAGCTGGTTTCATCAGTGTAGGAGTGAGCTACCTGTTACCTTTTATCACATTATGTATGTGACACGTCAGCAATAGTAACGAGAATACAGCTATGACATTCCTATGAGCAATAAAAAACAGGGGAAAGAAATCCCCATTTAAAATTCTGCATATTCCCTGCTTTGCGATGGCTCTTCGTGGAGCAGGGAGTTGAAGAGGGGAAAAAAAAAACCCCAGTAAGCTGCAGTGGTTGCAGTGGGGTTCTGCCTTTTTATTGTCCTCTTCTGCTTTGCCTGCAGGAGTTGCGCTGCTCGGGTGCTGCGCTGTACAGCAAGGCACCCTCATGCACGCTCACGCTTGCTGTGATCCCCTTCGGAAAGGGAATAAAGCCCGGCAACCTGGCTGCGTGGAATGGAGAGATGGTGTCGGTGCGCTGTCTCCCTGCAAGTCAGTTCTGGGAGCTGATCAGGGTCTGTACGTGGACCTTGCTGTGGTTTGCTTCCCCGCGCCAGGGAAAGGACATCACATTTGGGTGCTTCGCTGTCTGGAGCGTGTGTGCTGCGTGCAGGGATGGGAATGACTGAAGGACCTGGACTGGGAGATCTGGAGAGAGAATAATTCTGTCTGCTAAAAGTGAAGTGCTGAGTGTTCCCCTGTGACCTGCAGAAGGCGAGTTCCTTGCTCTTAGACGTTGCGTGGCCAAATGTTTGCTTCTGTCCGCAAGATCAGCTTCTGCTGCCCTGTGTGGGACAACGGTGACGTTCACAAGCTGAAAACATTTGATCTCGTTCTTTTGTCTCTCCCTCTCTTCTGCTTTTCTTTGTTGGTTGTCCTTTCTTCCCCTCACCCCCTTTACTGCCATGGGTAATTCCTTGTGTTTTAACATTTCAATAGAAAACTGTGTAAAACAGCCCAGGCTGCTGGAGGGAGGTTGGCGCAGACGTTGGGTTTGTCCTCTGTACTCAGAGGCCTCTGATTTTTGTATGCGAGAAATGACCTAGCAGCATCTCCGCGTGCTTGTCCTCTGAAGTGTGCTGCTGAGCTGAGAAACTTGGCTGGTGAGATGGATTTGATGAGACTTGTCTTTATTTATAGAGGCCACTTTCTTCATGTCTGCTGTGGTTTGTAAAGTGGAGATTATCATATTATGTGCTCTCGCTGCAAAGAATGAAGAGTAATTATTGTTGCTGGTGAAGCTAGTTAGATTTGCAGCTCCGTACCGGGAAGAGGTTCGTAAGTAACATCAAATTCCGTCTTCGATGCAGTGCCTGGATGGCTGAGTGCGGCCGTGTTGAATGGACTGGACAGGAGGAAACACCGAATTGTGGTTCCCTCCCTGAAACCTGTCCGTCCCGCGCTCCAGTGGGGAAGAGTCCTCTGCAAAACGCAGCGTGCGATCTCTGGCCCCTCATGCAGGCACAGCCCTCTAGTTTGTCTGCATCCTTGTTTAATTTTATTTATTCCTTAAAACGCAGTATTCCCGGTATGATGATTTTGGTTTCACAGAGCGCGTATGCCACAGGGAGCACACATATTGCTCCGTTTTAATGAGCCTGTGACTTGCTGGTCGTCTCAAAGCCGTGCCGAGCTGTCTGATAGCTGCCGCGATGCACGCAGAGCTTTCCTGCTATCCCTGGGACCTAGGGAGCAAAAATAATTAAAGTCCTGGGTAGTCGGGACGTGATTTTGCTCCTCTCGATCCGTTTGACAAAGGGATCAGCTGGTCACAACTTGCGCGACACAAGAGCTCTGCGACGAGCTCCAGAATGAGCCCTCTGGGTGCTACGTGCCCGGTGCCTCTGCGCAGGGGAGAGGGTCCCAGGGGACGCGGGGCGGAGGGGACGGCGGGGGCTGGCAGGGGCCGTGCTGGAGGCACACCATGCCCTGCAGTGCCCTTCCCTCCAGCACAGCTGGTGACAGGGACGGTAATTGGGGTGTCCGGTGGCTTCCCAGGGCCGGCGAGAAGCTGGCACGCTGCTTGGCAGGCGGCTGATGGGTGATTTTTTTTTTTTTTTGACTGCAGTCACTGTTTTTGTTTTTTGCTGGGCTTTTCTGCTAGCCGAGCGCTAGCAGCATCCTGCTTGTTTTAGTGCTTGTGCTGGAGCGCGGGACGTGTCACACCCGGTGCCGCAGCAGCAGAGTCCCCGGTCCTCTTCAATCACTGTCTCGCAGGTCAGCTCCTGGACAGGCTCCCCTTGGGCAAACACAGGGAGTTAATAGATTTTTTTTGTTGTTGTTGTTTAAACGGGGAAGCAAACAAGTCCTCTGCAACCATTTCCTCTTCCTTGCAAGAACTACCAACAGGCTGTCAAAAGGAGTAACTCTCACGGTCCTTTTCTCGGTGTCATTAAGGATGCGCCCCTGGCTCTGTCTGTCTGGGCTCCATGTGAGCCTTTCAGACCCCGTGGCAGTGTCCTCCTCCCACAACATATGTCTGTACAACCTGCTAACCTTTTACATGCAGTTGTCATTGAACCAGAGCAGCCAGCTCCACAGAGCCGCTCCTAAAGCCGCAGGACATGGAGGTGTCCTCAAGGGACAGAGTGGGCTCCAGCGGTGATGTTTCACCTCTTCCTTCAGCTCCAGTGAAGTTTTTCCTTCAAAAAGCAGTCCTTAAAGATGTAGGATGTATGGCCCCCACTGTTTCCAAGGAGCAAGAGAAATGAGAAATTGTATTTTTTACATGTATACCTTGATAGGGAATGTCAGAGATGCTCTGGGGCAGAAACTCCCACGGGGATGCAAACAGGACTCTTTGGAAATAGGAGATGCTCGTTGTCATCTTTCTCCATCCCGGGGCCTGGTTGCACATCCCATGCCTGTGAATCGCCGCGTAGGCAGGAGGGGAGGTCTAGCACCCAGCTCTGCTGGCAGCCTCCTGTCTGGTAGCGTTTGGGAAGGTGATGCTCTGTGCCTCAGTTTCCCCACTGCAAAATGTCTGTGTCAGCACGGTAGCGGAGCTTCGTCTGCTATTTTCAGCCAATTTCATGGGTGTCTCTAATTAAAACAGTTTTCAAAGTCAAAAGTTTTATGAAAGACTTTCCCTAGTTCTGGTTGAAGCTGTGGATTGAGGCTGCAATTAGGCAGAAAGTCTCTGGGTCGCGCTGGGGAAAGGGTCAGGCTTCTCTCCTCTGACCTTAAAAACTCCGAAACCGAAATACTCGTCTGGGAAATATCCTGTGGCTGGAGCTTTTCTGTGCGCATCCTCTGCATCATTTCAAGGCGCAGCAGCAGCCGCCTTCGCCAGACGGTGTTATTACTGCACAGGTTACTTTATGGGCACCAACAATGACACGGAGCGGGACAGAGAGTCACTGCAGCTAGCTATTAAGAGAATAAAAATAAACAGGAGTGTTGTGTGCGCCTGGGACCCAAGCTGCAAAAGACTAGCTCATTAACTTTAAATATATCACCTAGCTGCACTTTGGAGGTCAAATTCGAGGAAAAAAAAAACCCCTGTGAATACTTATCAGTCTCCACACAACAGATCCTCATCTCTGTTTAAATGTGCACATCATTTTAGTGCCGGTTCTAGAAACTTTTAAGGGGCGAGAAGAACCCGATTATCCTGAAACTGGCCAGGGAAAAGACTTATTTAGGAAGCAGTCAGGCCAGATTATGCAGGCTCCCAGTTTAATGCCCAAGGCTCTGAAAACCAGGTGTAAGTCTCTGTTCTGCCCTTGGGTACAGGCATGCAATCCCTGCACGTTTTCCCCCTCTCTCTTTCTCTCCCTCTCTGTCTTTCTCCAGCCCAATGAATATTTAATTACATCCTCCAAGGGAGCCACTCCGACAAGAGACTTTTGGACAGACAGCAGCCGACTGAAGGCTGAGGGTTGGGGCTCTCCCCTGGGATGGAGGGCGAGATGGGTTCACGCTGCTGCTCCTCTGAGCATTTAATGATTTCTGCAAAGCAGAATTGCTCTGGCAGGAGAGTTTGCCAGAGCCGCCCCACAGGCTGCTGCTGCCTGGGACGTGGGGCTTTGCTCTTCCAGCTCAGCCCAATCCCTCTCTCCTCTTCCAGGTCCTGCGTGGTTTTGGGGGGGTCTGCTGCACCCTCCCATCCTGGCACATCCAGCCTGGGCAAACCTGATGGTAGATCCCGTGGGACGAGGACAAATGTACTGGGAGAAAGGCAGGATGGGGCTCAGGCCACACAGGTGTAGCTTGGCTTGGTGTTGGAGTGCAGCTGGGGATATTTCGTTCTGCAATTGCCCTCCTTGGTGCCCAGACAAGGTGACTGCAGAGCGCTGCCTACCCCTCCGATACAACCTTCCCTTCTCCCATGCATTGAAATCGTGGCGGCTGAGGGGAGGTGAAATCCTTGGGCTGGAGCTGAAAGACCATCATCTTAGAGTGAAGGTTGTGATTTTCCATGCTCAGCTCCGACGCACCAGTGAAGCACAGCACCTCCAGCAAGAGCGAATGATAGCCCCTTCAAACCCCTTTGGCCTGGGGATCTGGAAGCACATCCCCAATATGAACGAACTGGATTTGAAGGCAAGTATCTTAGGAGAGTAAATCCCCCTTCAAAAATGTTGGAGTCTCCTTCGTCTCCCCATAACATACATGTTCAACCCAGGGTTTGCTCCCTGGGAGTGCAGTGGTGGTTTTGTAGGCTCCTCTATATGTTAAGTCATTAGTGCTTTTCCTTTTTCCACATCCCGTTTGTTTATTTAGAAGAGCTAATGGCCATTTTTCAGAGCTGCAGACACTCCTTCCTTGGGGCTGCCATGTCCAAAGTAAATTTCCTTGGGCTGCAGTGTCTGGGAGAGCTGGGAAAGAGCTTGGTTTCCAAGCTCCATGTTGCTCTTCGTTGCCACTCCGTGTTCTCTGGTGTGCTTGGCATAAGGGGATGTTGAACATGATGTGGGGCCCACTGATTCCCTGCTGGTACCTCCGTGGAGCTCCGTGGTGACAGCCAAACTGAGCTCACAGCACAGCAAACGTTGATGCTGGGGCTCTTCAAACTGAGATTATCCCCAAGATCTGTCTGCACCCAGTGAGTGACCAGCGTGTGTTGTGACTTTGGCAGGTCCAGGACCCCATGATCATGGGGCACTGAACAGGTTCCCGGAGGACCCAAAGATGCTGCTGGGTGCCTTCAGGCACCCCTTTCCATGATGGACCAATTAGCCAGGCTCACACGATCGCTTCTAGGGCTGTTGACAGTGCATCTAGTTGCTGTTTCTTTTTATTATCACATTTGTCTGTTTTTTGTCAGAACTGAGACAGTGTCTTGCAGGGAGCAAACCTTTGTGGCTATCTGGAAGCACTTAGCGCCCAGCTGATGCTAACAGACCAGTAATGATAAGCAGATCTGATTTTTGTCTGATGATGTGGCCAGCGATGCCGTGAGTCATAGTTTTAGTCATGCAAGGTTCAGCCACATGATTGCTATCCCCTTTCTTACTCTTTGACATTAATGCCAGGATTAAGAGGAAGCATTATGGGGAAGAAAAATGTTGGAGTGTAACTGTAAGTAAATAAATAAATGTTTCAGTTGGTTTAAAACCAGGGTTAAGCTTAGCTCTGGTGTTTGGCTAAGATCACCCACAGAAGCAGTGACCGTCCCTTGGCTGATGGGTGGTAACTCAGGGATGGGGTGGCATCTGGTTCACATCCTGCCCTGCAACCCCTCTGGTCCTCCCCCACCTTGCCACCTGATGGTCCTCCCCTGCCCCAGCTGACCCACTCCAATCCACCTTGAGGTTTCCCTGCCCTCTCCATTTGTAAAGAAGCTATCACAATGTGTGAGTGCCTTCATGAATCAGGGACTTCAGCATAGCTGGGGTTTATCAACCTCATCTGCCTTTGTAACTGGTGGGAACAGAGAGAGGAGGGTATCTGTGACCACCACTGGCTGAGGAGCACGGCTTGCTCCATCCTGGCCATAGCTTTTTGCCTGCTTGTGTCCCGTCCCTCCTTACAAGGTTGTTTTCCTTCAGTGTGATGAGTTCTTGCTAAAGCAGTGAACGTAAGCTTGGAGGCAGAAGGTGGGGGGAGGATGTGAACACTGCACACACGTTATAAATTGGACCAGGGGCGTGGTGAGGGATTGGGGCTGTGTGATCGCAGCTGATGGCTGTGCTGTTCGGGGCTTGCTGGATGGCTCGTGGCAAGGAGCAGGGGAAGGTGAGAGCAGCACAGACAGCACCCGTACTCCAGCCTGGCATTTTCCTCCCTGCTTCTCATCCCTTAAACCCAACTAAAAGTTCATTTGTGAATAAGCTGCACATCGCTCGCTCTGAATATCAACTACTCCCGGGCGAGGAGCACATCTGTAGGCACAGCAAAGCCAAACATGGGGACGTGCGTGGTGTTTGATTTGCCTCCAGTGCAGATTCTCGAACAGATGCTTGATGTGTGCATTGCACATCAGCTTGTGGCACACCGTGTAAGTGACTATGACTCGGCAGAGGAGGAGGAGGGGGAGGACGAAGGCGCCTTTTGACTGCCTTTTGACCCAACAGAAACTTCAAGCTGAGTGCTCCCAGGAGCTGATGGGTGTCCTGAACGCTCGTGGATCCTATGGGCAATGTGGGTATTGGGCATTACCCGGCTATGCCATGGCTGTAGAGAGCAACCCTGTGCATTTTCACCTTGCAACCATGAGGAGTTGCACTGGGTGCATCTTGGAGCCTCTGTGCTGTTTTTTATAATATTTCTTTCCCAGATGTTGAATACTGTAAAAGGAATTTTCAGCCAAAATTGCAATTCCTCTTTCTTGATATTCTGATGCTGCAGCCTCCTGAGATCCTGATGGCAGGAAGGTTTGTTTTCTGCAGCTTAAAATGAATGTTGAAGACATGTTTCTACCAGGCAAAATGTTTTGGGGTCTAGTTTCCTTACAAGTTAAGAGTTTTAATTGAAAACGCAGTCAATGAGGGGATAATGCATTTTGTAATAGCATTGTTCTTCTGAGGTTGTGGAAAATGCTGTAATTAAGCTGATAATGAAGCCCTGTGAAGTTAGTTATGATTCCTGGCAAAGGCACAGGGAAGTCAGGAGCAAGGGTTTGCCCAAAGTCTTGTTCCGAGTCAGACACAGAGCCCAGGAGTCCTGGCACCTGCTTTCTCATGAGTTATGTGCAGGAGTAAGTCCTGCCTCTCCTCTGTGGATGAAGTGACATTGTAGGAAACGCAAACTGAATAACTCAGTATTTTGGGGTCATATATAGATAGACCAAATATATGCACGGGCAGGTACTAGCATCTCTTTAAAATGCAAATTGTTTTCTTGCTAATCTGGCTAATTTCTTTAACCCAGTTTGCATCACAGTGTATGATTTTGTTACTGCCTTTCCCTTGAAGTCAAGTACTGCAAATAAATCGCCCCGAATCCACTGTCACCTTGCATTACCTTCCCCGACGTGATCCAACGTGCTGTGACTGATACAATCCGACTTGATGTCGTAAACGGATGCCTCCCATGGGGAAGCAGAAGGAACACATTTTCTCGTAGCCCATCAATGTTTTAAAGAATGGCTTTCCAAGTGATGGGGTGCCCACCCCTTTCCTTTGCTGCTCAGTAAGCCGTCTCAGAAATGAGCTCCATCCTGCGAGTGTTCAGCCCGCTCCCGCCCTGCAAAGCCCTTCAGCGTCTGCTGAGCCCTGAAGGTGTGAGCAACTTTCGCAGTCGGATGGGGTCTTTTTGCACATTACGGGATCAAAGCTATTATGAATCCCTGCTGGGTTTCCTTTCAGAGCCCCTGTCGCCGGCTTACCCCGAGGATATTCACTCTTGTCTTCAAGAAATTACGAGCAGAGCCTAGTGAATAGAGATCACTATTCTGGCAAACGAGCGCTTTGACTCTGCTTATTTTCACATTGTGTTTCTGCGAAGATAAGCACACGGAGAGATCTCAATCAGTGGTGCATATGCTCAGATCAAGCGTATGAAATATAATGAAAAGGAGAGATAGCAGCAGCATGCAGCAAACGTGGCAAAGCTGTCACGCAGGGCTGCTGCAGGTACTGCAGTCAATAGTGACATTTTAATAGTAGCCCTTGCATTGATCTGCGTTGGTCCAATGGTTTTAAACACTTCTCACACCTAATAATTTAGCAACAGCAACTACATGGAGACATGGATGCAGTCAGTTCCATCTGAATTTGGATAAAAAAACAACTGAAAAGTCTTATAGTTGTTGATTCTGTTTCCAGACTTGAAGGAGGGCTAATATATCCACCCGTATCAATTGGCCTAAAAATACGTAGGAGTATGTATGTCTATGGACTGATAGACTAAGGAGAGGCATATAGACATTGAACTACCCTGCTCAGAGATGCAGGTATTTTTTAAGATCCTTCAACAGGCATGAATTTCCCTTTTTTTGCCATTTTCGTTAAGCATCGCAGAAGTTCTCTGAGGGAAAAGTAATATTTGATACAATGCTCAGATATACTTCAAACAGCCACATGCCTCATTTACAAAACAGACAATATACTGGAGCAGCTTGGGGCTGCATCGGCTCAGTTCGTTCATAGCAGGAGCAGTCTCCTCTTCCTGCTAATGGCGCTGAAGCTATGCCTACACTGCTCTGCACGCTGAGCACACAGGGCTTTTACGAGACGGAAGCTGATGCTGAAGTGAAACGCCTGGTGGATTCACAATAGTCTGGCTCTTCCCTCGGCGTGTACTCCCTTCCTCTGGAGGATGGGGTTGGCCCTGCAAAAGCTTTGCAGAGACCTGGCTGTTTGGCAGCTCTGTAGAGAGGAAGCGCCCTGGCCGTGCTAATGGCTGCTGTCCTCCTGCCAGAACTGTTTTTTTGAGAAGTGACTTACCTACAAACTCTCCAGGGCTGGAGGATGACCTATTCGTCTCTATTTGTGCATCACCTGGTCCTGTCTTCAGGTGTGGGTATGCCGCAACACAGGCCATTCACTGGGATAACAACAAATTTGGGTCTGTGGGCATCGTGAAGTTCACGTAGGAGGTGCCACAGTGCGTGTATGGGTCCATGCTATGCAGCAGATCCAGAGTGGCATGCTGGACATTGGCACGAAGTGGTACTTCAGTGAAAACATTGATCTTTTTCTTTCATTCCAGGGGACGGCCAGGTTGATTTTGATGAATTTATGACTATTCTGGGACCTAAGCTGGTATCATCAGAAGGCAGAGATGGCTTTCTGGGAAATACAATAGACAGCATATTCTGGCAGGTAAGTGGTCATTTTTTTAAATGCAACTTTAGCCAACTATCAGTAGCTTCCACAATTGATTTGTTGAGGAGCACAAGATGTTTTGCTAAGTGTGAATGCTTGTGTAAAGGCTACTGGGGTCTGTCTCACCATGTGCTGTGTAAGATGATTCTGCATCGCTGGAGGGACCTGCTCTCAGCTAAACCCTGTGTGGGAGGAAGGGAAAGCACTTCTGTGGGTGAACTGCAGTAGAACACAACAAAGCACCCGGTTATTTGTGCAACATGTTTGGGAGCATTTTGGAATTCATTTTTGGGAGACAAAAATACTTTTCTCGATGAGTCTTTTGAGTTAGGAACATTGAACCTGTCTGGCTACCCTCAGAAATGGGCCACTGTTCAGTGTCCCTTGGCTGTGGTGGAGGGACGCTCCAAGCAAAGCAAGGTGTGCCACGCAGGTCACGTCCGATCCATGCTTCTGTGGTTCATTCAGGTCCGAGGCTGAGGATAACCACGTTGTGCCAGTGCAGGTTTTACCCACGGTGCTGCCCTGGGGTGGTTTGGTCCAGCCGGTTTCAGGCATCGGAGGGGAGGCAGGTCTCACATCGGTCGTGCAGTGTGACTTTAAACAGCGTTAAACCTTCCTGGAAAAGCAAGGACAGTCCAGGCTGTTATGGCAGAGATTAAAAACACAGTGCTGCCCATTTCTTGCCAGTGGATTAAATGGGTGGCTTCCTGTGAGATTACTGCTCGTTTCATTCATCATCCGACAGCCTTTGCTTGCTAATAAACTTTAGCTGTTACCAAGTTTATGTGGATCAAGAGTCAAACCTGGATATAAGCATTTCTGTCGTCTTTTACTATCCTCTAGCACTGTCCAGAGCAAATTGCATGGAGCTTTGTAAAAGTCTTTTAAAAGTCTTTTAAAAACTTCTTCCCGGCCTTCTGGCATGTGGCAGAAATAACCCTGGAAATCCTGGTCTGGAGCCTACTATTCGGTTGTCAAAGCAAGAGTTTGGCGATGGTGAAGCCGCAGTGTTTTTGGGGGGACGTGAGAGCTGAACACACACCATGAAGGGCAGGACTGCGGCAGTCACGAATGTTTTGTTGCCTGTATTGCACCTTGCCAGCCTCGTCCCAGCACATGAGCAACGGGGGGATGAGGAGGCAGCGTCCCGTCCCACTGAGCCACTGGTGCCTTCCAGACCCCGTGGCGAGACAGGCCTCGCTGGAGCTGTTCAAAAAGCAAAAATACCCACCGGGAAAGTCAAGTTCATGATCTGAGCTCTTCAGTGGGGAAGCAGAGAAGTCTGAAACCCTTTCTGAAATTCAACTCACAGGTTAACCCACTGCCGTTTAGTGACTCTTCAGCCCATTTAAATGCCTGCAGTGGCTTTGCTCGGAGGAATGGAGGAAGGGAGGACATGTGCTCTGGTTTTAGAGCAGCAGGACTCCTGGACTCAGCTTTTGCCTTGCGCTTTCATGCAGCAGGGACCATGGCCCTTGTGCCCCAAAGCCTGTGGTGGGATGAGAGAGTGCAGAGACTTCAGGTAACCGGCCCCACGGTGGGAAGGAACAGCCCTGAGGGTTGTCTGCAGGCAGTGAAGCTTTGACTGAATTGCACAAGTGCTCCAGGGCCTCGGAAAAAATGTTTATGGTCTTTTACTTGTAAGGGTAAAAATACATCTCTTTACATAGCGCTTTGCTGGGTTTCAAAGCCCTTGAAGAGAAGGCTTCATCTCACCTTTTGTTTCCTCTGGGGTAGGAAAGCTCGTGAAGAATGCAGTAATTTTGCTGCTTATTTGTAAAGAAAAGAAGAAACCACGCAGGGAAGTGTCATTCAGGGAACAAGTTCCTTTTGCCCATTCCTACTGGGCTTTACCCAAGCCATTTGCAGGGCCACAAGTCACCTCATCTTTAAGCAAAATGTTTATGCATCTACATTATCTCCTGTGGTATTACGTCTGATTTGAAACAAAGCTCTTTTTGGAATCAGGGCCGGACTGTGTTTCCCATATGCCCTTGAGGTGCAATTTTCACATTTGCTGGGAGTGAGTGGCAGGGAGAGGAGGATGAGTTTGGGTTGCTGATAGAGCACTTCACCCCTGCAGTCATCCCCAAGGAATGATTTTAAGGAGGGGATGGTGGTATTTTTTGAGAAGTGACTTGCCTGTAGTTGTGACCGGTGCTAGGTGGCAGGAGCAGAAAGGGTTGGACAAGAAGGGACAACTCTGCCTTGGTGTCAGCTGGCCAGGCAGTGCCACCAGGAAACCTCACCCCAAAGCTGCAGGCAGCAGAAGGCATCTTGAAGAGGCTCTTATATCAATCCCAGGGGGGAGAGAAAATCCATGTTGGTATCCAGAAAGTGCCTTCCCCTCCTCCATCCAAACAGTTTCCCTCCAACTGTCACGATTTTGGCTCTTGTAGTGTTTTTGCTGAGGGTCCAGCTTTCTTCGCTGTGGCACTTCTGTGCAGACTCTGTTCCAAGCGGGCCTTAATAATGCTTGAAATAATGCAATGACAGAGTTAAATAATAAACAGCAGCAGCAGGAGAGAGGAATTCAAAGGAACAGGCAAGGGTCCGGAGATGCATTTGCAGACTCAGCTGGGAGTTGGTGGGATACAGGAAGGCGGTTCCAGATGGCAGAAGCTGCAGAAGGGAAGGATCTTACAACAACAGCAGCGGGGCTGAAGGAGACAGGGAGGGGGTAGAAGCAGTGGAAGAATAGAGAAAAGAGAGAGGTATCATGTGAGGAAGAGGTGGGCTTGAGATAATAGGGAAAGTGTGCATCCCTCCTATCATATGTGTTGCCTAAA
>Ga0181612_124674_pt1 | contig 27775 bp, 14 predicted proteins | sample HoacroProtozoa21_FD_119630 | JGI IMG/M metagenome (GOLD analysis project Ga0181612, IMG submission 119630) | Hoatzin crop microbial communities from Cojedes, Venezuel. Combined Assembly of Gp0051906, Gp0051904, Gp0051908
GCAGAGTATTTCCACTCGTTTGAATTCTGTATTGTCTCTGTTTTATTTCCCTTTCTCTCCCACCCCCTTTTGCTCAGGGTACAACGAAAGCTCTGATGAGCTTTTGCTTTGAGGGTGAGTTTATGGTCAGTGACGGTTTGTCAGAAAAGCTGGCTGACCCCATGATTCTGTCTCCTTGTTCCCAGCAGATCAGTGTCACTAGACTTGCCTGTGCAGTCTGAGCAATGCCACCTGGTTTGCAGTAGCAAATGCCAGTCTTTGTAAAAGCATGAAAGAGGTGGTGTTTAGGACACGTCTCAGCACTCAAGTGCAACCCAAGGTAGGGGAGCTAAGTGGATAGTGGCAGGCTTCTCGAAAATGACAATTTTTTTATTTTTAAAAGCCAATCCCCATTTTGGGAGCATGGAATTCATTTTATGCCCTGTCAGTCAGCATCAGGGACTCCTTGAGACAGAGTCAGACTATACCTGTGGTCTACTTTCTGCAACTATGAAGGCAGAGATATACAACAAATGAAAGCTGGGTGTTTCTCCTTCTCGTTATTGCCTAAGGGACTCCAAGGGAAAGGAGTAAAACTGTTGCAGTTCTGATGACTGGAAATGATGGTTAACAGCACTTTCTCAGGAGCTCTGCAAACCTGCAAGGATATTGCTGTATCGGTCATGTGTGCTTTACAGGAAGGTTTTCTCTCTGTCTGTATTCAGTGAGGATGGTTTTCAGCTTTTATATCTACATTAAAGAATTTGAGGCATAAGGAAGAGAACTGTTCACACCGCTGCTCAAATGAAGGTGCCACATGCTGTGGCAAGTGTCTGTGCAAGAGCTGAGGAGCCTCTCGAAGGGAATGACAGTTTTAGCAATGAAGGGTTTCCCCAGGTTTCTGTGATGTGAAAGCACGTTGCCGGGCATGTAGTGGGACAGCTTTGCCAGTTGTGTCTGTGAGCAGTGTTACTTGGGCGCACGCACGGCAACCCGAGCAGAGCAGTCCTGTGCAGGTAACGTGTCTTGCACTTCATTTCTGCAGATGACCTTTGCATTTCTTTAAACATCGAGGTTTTGTGGGGAGGCAGCGACTGAGGCTGGGTTTTGCTAGCAGAGCTGTGCTAACAAGCTCTACAAGTAACTGTCAACAAAGGGCTGCTGGTCCAGCAAGAACCTCTGCACCGCTGTAGCCTACTCCTGCCTCACCCAGGAAGCAATGAGCTTCGCTCCCATGCTGCCTGCATGAGGGCGTTTTGCCAGCACGTCTTATGTTGATCACAAATTGTGACTCATTCCAGTCCTCACTGGTGTAGTTAGACCAGCAAACTACCCACGATTTAATCAGGTCTGCAGAAAAGTACTGCAAACCATGTACTTGGTCTTACATACTGCCTGCCAGGCGAGAGCTGTGTAAATCCTCGTTATCTGTTCTCCTTCTACGTGAGGGAGACAGCAAGCTGACATGGGACAGACAGGAGTCCGGTTGTTGGCTTCACTCCCAGGACACCACGAAAAGAGCTGTGGTCCAACTTTCCAAAACACTTCAATAATTTAGGAAGCCAGTTCCCACTGGAAGTCGATCTCCCTCCCTAACAGGTGAGCGAACTCAGGTACAAGGGGAGTGTTTTACCTGTGTCCACACAACAGATCAGAGGCAGAATTAGGAATAAAAACCTTGGCATGCTGCAGTTGCTCTTGTTTTATTCAACCTCCCTGATAGAATACAGGAGAAATCCAAATGGATGGGTGAAGAGAATATGTATGCTCTTCCTGATGCTTTGGGATGCTCTTGCCATCCTCCTGTGAACCTTGGCAGCCTGAAAGATTGCAAGGTCCCAATGTAACATGTCCCTGTTACATTTGGTCTGTGGTTGCAAAAAGTCTCCCTTTCCTTCAAAATGCAGGGCTTCCCTCCTAAAACAAGCAACAACTTAGCTGTAGAGGTTCCCCAATATCCTCACTCCATTAGGAAGATTTTCCAATTTCTGAAAAGAAGTGTTTAAAGAAACAGTTTGTTTGGCTTCACTTCAAATATTTAGCTCGTTTTTCCGCAAGCCAGAGGTCAGAGTAAGATCTGTAGGTCAGGAGCAGAAAAAGTTGCTTTACACAGCGAAACCCCAAGACATAGTGAGTTATGAATGAGCGGCCATTCCTCCGGCTGAAGCTTTCTGCCATTTAGCAGGAGTTCGGAGGATTTTTTTCCCCTCTTTGTGAATGCTGGAGGGGTGGGGAGAGCTGTGCACAGTTACACTTTTGTTAATTTTTGCGCGCTGTGAACCAGGACACATAAAGGGCTTCTGTGAGCAGGGTCCCATCTCCAGGCATGTCACTGAGATGAACTGGATGGCACAGTGTAGTTCTCAAGTAGCATCGTGCACGTAAAAGACATTCCAGGGAGATTACAAGTCCGCCACCTTTGGGAAACCCCTCCTCATTTGGAGAACACATTCAGGGATTGTTCCGGTCTCTGTGCCCTGGGCTGCTGCTGTCCTAGGGTAAAATTTTCCGTGGAATTTCTGGTGCAAGGCTTGGAAGATTTCAGATGCAAGTTTGCTTACTGCTGGATTGGATTGTTTCAGCAATTATAAGGGAGCCAAAGCAGGGGTGTAAACAGGCACACGTGCAAATAGTAATACCTTCCATGGGATTTTTTTGTCAGTGGTCTCAGCATTGTCCCATCCTGTGTGTAGAAAAGAGGAGCAAGACTAATATATTGATGATAAATATTTAGGACAATCCCAATTTCTAGATATAAGTAGCGAATTGAATTATATCCAGGATAGCATGAGTAAAATATAGCAATTAACTATAGAACTATAAAGCAATTAATGCTTGAATAGCTTCTCCATGAAAAGAGGGCTATTTCTGGGAGCATTGGTTGGAGATGGGTAATTCTGCTGGGCGTAGTAAGAGGAATGAACATTGGACTGGTTTTAATAAAACAAGGGTGGGTAGCTTGGGGGCAAGATGACTGTTATTGGGGCTTGCAGATTGGTGCGTGGATTCATTTGTACGGCCTGCCTGTTCAGATTTTTGTACTGCTAACAGCTCCTGAGGCAGATGCTGTCCTGTACCTTTTGTTACTCAGCCCATCTAGCTGTACCACACCGCATCTTCCTCCACTGCCAAGAATGTGGGTGTAATCACAGATTCGGGACTAACCATGTTGGAACACATCAAGATCAGTTATTTTTTTACCATTTTTAGGACTACTGCCAGACTAAACCCTTTTCTCTCCACAGTTACAAGAGTAGTTTAAAATGTCTAGCCCAAGCCCCAGACTTGGTTGCAGCCATTTCTTGTGTGCCAGCCTGGACTTTCCACTGTCACTTCATTGGCAGGATGTGGCCACTTCTCACTAGAATAAGACCACACTGGTCTTTGGGAACAGGATGGGTTTTGATCTTCCTTTGCCTGGATTACACGCTAGGAGTATCATTGAATTCGGTGGTAAAGGCTCCATCTTATGTCAAGAGCCTGTGTTTTTCATAATCGCATGTTTTGTCATTGGATTCTGGGACTAGATTGTTTCTCCCTTCTTCTCTCCTTTTGGTTAAGGCTTCTTATGGTTGTGTTGCTGTGCTTTGGTTTACCTCTGGAGGAGCCAGCACAAGTTTGCTGGCAGCATGATTACCCAGCAGCTCTTCATCGGTAGCTGAGCTTCCTGTGTTCCAGGTTTCCTTCTGGAAACTATCATTTGCAGCTAGGAGTCACACCAAACCGGGCTGTTCCCTCCAGTCTGATACTGTTTTAAGCCTGCCCCAGGCTATGGAGGAGCACAGATTCCAACTAACTGCACTGAAATAGGCTTTGAGCCAAGCTGCCTGACTCCAAAGTTGAATAACAGCTGAATTCCCTCCTCAAAACTAGCAGCAGTCTGGATTTATGAACCCTGTTTAGAGCTACCTAGATTATTGCTTACGTGTAAGAGCTTTTTAGGAACTCATCTTTTATAGAGACTTTGCCATTCTGATTTCTGTCACTTAACGTTAATTTTCATACATATTTGAGACTCGGAGGACTTGGGTTGAAGCGCTTTTGCTGCCACAGACTTGTTGAATTACCCTAGGCAGCACATTAAGTCTCTGTTTCAGTGTCCCACCCGATGAGGTGAATAGATGATGCCATAGTTTGCTGGGAAGATGAATTTATTGAAGACTACTCGGTACTCTGTTACTCTGGTTACAGCAGCTGTATGGGTTTTCAAATGACAAGTTGATACTTCAACACTTTAATTAAAGTCGTTTCAGTTTCACTGAAAATTCACAGCCAGGCTAAACTATCAGAGAATTTCAGGCTGAAAACTTGGAAGGAAATTAAGAATGGGACGATAATTGTATTTAATTTCAGGCTGAAAATTTGGAAGGAATTTAGGTATGGAACATTTAATTTATTTGGGTAAAAAATGCCATTTGAAAAGTTCAGCCTTGACCTCTTAATTGAATAACCTCTTAGAGCAGAGTAGCACGTGTTGTGAAATAGCACTGAGCACTCAACAACTGTCTATACCGCAAGATACAATAGCTAAATTAAAAAAGCCATTATTTTCTATTACAGTGCAGTAAAAATAAAACTGAATAGACATCAGCGCGCTGATGTTCTCTCAAAAGAGGGCAAGGGCGCTGAACTTGGATGGCAGTCCCGTGTTTAACTGCAGTGATTTTCCTTGGAAATCAGACCCTGAAGATTTTGGCCCCGCATATGATGAAGGGCTCATCGGAAATACTGCAGCTTACTGAGAAAGCATCTCAGTGCCTTTTTATCCCCTGGCCTGTCCTCCTCCTGACTAGAGGGCACGTTAAAGTGCTCCTTGTGGTGGTGTAAATCTCCCACACGGTCTTGGCAGAACAGGAGCCCTTGGAATTGAATCTTCAGGTTGTTTCATCTCCGAGGAACGTGTTCAAGAGGACTTAGAGTTGTTATTACTTCTGCCTGAAAGGTTAACAGATCTTCTGCGCTGTATACAATCCTGGGATAAACTATTCTTAGCTGCTTAGTCCACATAACTCCTTAAATAGTCTTCGGAAAATATTCAGGGTGCTTTAAAATATGATGTGAAATGAGATACTGCTGTATGTGATCTGAGGTAAATGCTCTGAAAATGCCTTTGGCTTGTGAGACCTATGCAAAAATATAGATTTAAATGGTTTAAGCAGGGACTTACCTCTGCTCGCCCCATTTTACTGCTCGTCCATCCATTCTCTTTCTAGCCTCTAAAGGCAAAATCTGATTGCCTTGTAGGGGAAATGAGTTCATTCCAAATAGCTGAACAATTTCCCTTTAGTAATTACTTCTGCTCTCTGCTATTTTCACTAAAAAATTGTGAACAGCCCCCCACACTTTGCTCCCTTGTGCCTCCCTCCGTCTCTTTCTGGCAGGGCTCCTTGCAGAGCTTTGGCTCCCCTGACCCCAAGGTAGTTTCGGTTCCTGGTTGGGAAATTCTTGGTGTACTCAAATTATCTCATTGTCGTGACACATCTGCAGCGACAGACATGCGGCACCTTCTGCAAAGACAGGTGGGAACCGGCAGCCAAAGTTCTCTGCTCCGAAGGCCCTAGCAAAGGTCCCCCGGGGCTGTCTCCCCGCCAGGGCGCAGGCTGCTGGTGCTGTGCCCTGAGGTCCGGCCACAGCGCAGCCTGAGACCTTCTGCCGCTCCTGGGACTAACGCAGATGCCTACCGACTCCTTTTGACTCTGTTTGTGTTTGTTGTGTTTTTTAGGGTCCCCCAGGTCCTCACGGAAATCCTGGCTCACCTGGCCCCCCAGGCCTGAAAGTAAGTATTAATTGGCACAAGGAGCTTTTGCCTTCCTCTTTCAGAGAGCATCCTGGGGGGGCTGTACAGACGTTTTCGTCCTGCTCTGTACAAAATGACGAGTAGCTGAAGCCATTTGTCCCCTCCCCTCTGCTCGCACACAGCCTCTCCAGCAGCACAGCCAAAGCCTTGTGCTCTGCTTGGGAGAGACCCTGCTGTGTGCCTCCATTCTTGGGTCTCCCTAATTTCAAAGACTGCCTAATTAGGATCCTGCTTAAGCTATGCCTGTGCCAGGGAGCAAGCTGCTATGTTGAGATGAACGCAGTGGAATCCTCCCACTCCAGAGCCTCACCAGGTCTGGATTTCTTTGCTTTCTCATTTGTCTTCTCTAGATTTTACAGCCTACTCCTCCACCTTTGGGTCCAGACAGCAGCAGGGGGGACTGGCAGCATCCAGCTTCTTCCTCTGTCTTCCTCCTCTTGAAACACCCTCGTCTCTCCTGGGAACACTGACCTCCATCAGTTCCCCCAAGCTGATGCCGCTGCTTCCTTCTAGATGTCCACATCTCTCCCATGAGGTCTCACAGACCTCCTCCCGCAGTGCCAGGAGCCCTGTGTTTTGCCCTTTTCTCCTGTACACGAATTCCCCCCCGTGGTGCTGCAGCCGGGTGGGAGCTGGAGCGCTCCAAGGTGGGATCTTCCTCCTCCAGCCAGACCTCCTCCCGTGGCGTGGGTCTTTAGCACAGATGCCGCTCCAGAGGGGAGCTAATCCAGTGTGCTGCAAAGCCCTTCAGAAAGATCTTTTAATTCCCAGCTCGTTCCTGTGCAGAAGGCTTTGTGGTACCTAAAGACTGTGAAGTTCCAGGGAAATTGGTTTTGATTGTTTTGGTGTCATTGTTTACACAGAAATAGATTTAAATTTTATAACACCTATCAGGGACTAAAGAATAGTTGAGTTTCGAGAGGCAATGCTTAATGGAGGTTTTTACTGCCAAGGAGGCTGTAGGGTGTCTCAGCCAAATGTAGAGAAAGGTAGAAGCAAGAGTGTCCTTGCTTTTCATGATCTCATCAGTAGGCAGAGATGTTATGAACGCTCTTGATGCTCTGGGAAAAGATTCTGGAAACTTGGCATACTGCCTCTACGTGATTAAAAATTAGGCACTGGAGACATGCTGGTGAACGGCAGCTGTTTTAAATTCTGAAGTGCAGTTATATGGTCTGAAAAGTGAGGCTGTAAAAGTTCTACATCTTAGTGTTCTGCATTTATTCTCCATCAATGACTTCCAGATCACACTTGTTGAGTTTTATAAGTCAAATCAAAGTTCTTTTATCTAACTTCCAGTCCTGCAAATTCAGCCCGATCCAGCCTATAGAGTCAAACTATGTTTTATGCTCTAGGATGTTTTTTAAAAAACACTTTTTGCCTAATGCCTTGTCAGAAATCATCATTTGGCTGTAAAGCTGTATTCAGTTGGTCTCCTACTAGAAATAAAAACTTCCTGTAAGTATTTTTCCTCCATCTTGATGTGCAGCCTGGCAGCAGGAAGCCCTCAGCGGATAGATAGCTGTGACAGTCTGCGGCAGAGATACAGCCTCATCAGTCTGTGCGATATATTTTCATTTTGTCCAGTGACTATTTGCAGGTTTAGGCTGTTGTACATGATGCTTTGTCAAAAGAAGTATTGAGTTTGCAATGGGATGTGAGAGCTGTAGCTCAGCCCTAGCCTGGGCATAACTTCACCACTAGCAGAGAGAGCCTGCGAAGCCATGATTGCAAGATCTTTGCATATGGAGCACTGTTTGGAAGTTGTGTGTCAGATCCCAGAGTTTTGACTTCCTTCCTTCCATTCATTTCTCTGGCGTTACACCAGTCAAAGTGCAAAGATGGATGCTGCATAAAAATTTGATTTTTCACCCCCTTATATTTTAAATGCCTCTGCCCTTCACCAGGCTTGGCAAGCCTGCACCTGAGACCTGGTATCTTCTTAGTAGACCCAGCCCACAGCTGCAATTACGGACTTGTGAAAGCTCAGCCTGGGCAACAAGGCAGAGCAGCCCCAACTAGAACTTCTCATGCAGAGAGCCTTCAAGTGGCTGCCCGACTAGGTCTTCCCTAGATAGCGGTTAATACCATGGAAAAAACAAGCAATCCAAGAAAGGAAACTGAAGTTTCCCGGATAGATATTGCTTGGAAACAGTGACTAACGCCAAGTCATTGTCGCTTAGGAAGTAACCCAGGAGCATAATTTTTATCAGCTGAATTTATAGAGCCCTCATAAGGTCAGGCAGTCAGCTGTGCACAGGGGATGTGGTGTGGCATTGCAGCTGGCAGGGATGTGTGTGTTAGTGCACGTCTCTTGGCTGGTTGTATTGCACTGGTGAGCACCAGCGTTGTGTTTTCGGACTGCTGCAGTTTGGAATCTGCCCCGTGCAGAGTCCAGCTTATTCTCATCACTGGAGCTGAGTGCTTGCAGGCTTTTGTACTCAGGAAGCTGATTTTTTGCACAGAGCTTCATGTAGCTGTTGAGCCATATTGCTGCTGATCTGTTCGGGCATGGTTCCACTGACTCCAGTGGCATTACACCCGCTCGTCCACCTGAGAATTTCACTCATCGGGCTTTCTCAGCAATTTTTAATGTGCAGCTGCTTAAAGGGGGCTCCTTGCTACTTCTTGCATTCTGTTTGTTGTCCTTGGCAGTTGCAAAATTGCTATTGCATGTAGTTAGTGAAGATTGATTGTAGCAGATAACCTCTTAAATGGCTGCAGACATCTGCTGGGCTAGGTTGTGACTGACTGTGCGACCTGGAAGCTGCTGGGGGGACAGGAGGGGCATTTTTGCTAATGACTAGAGGTAGCTCCAAGGATGCCCTAATAGAGTTTGGGACTGAGAGGAGGGTTAGCTGTCAGACAGGGTGTGTTTTTGAAAGCCATTACAAGAGCTGGGTTTGCATCTCTCGTCTGGAGGCTTTTGGCATCAGGCATTAGTGTGGTTTGCTTAGTTAGCTGCTATGGATAAATCTCTCTTTTTGTAGCACTAGGAAAAATTGAATTTTCCTTTTAGGGAATGGTTTGGCTCCAAGCTAGCTCATCAGTTTGGCTCACTGATGTTCAAAATGCTGTTAGTGGGATTGCAAAGCTGAGGTGTTAAAATTGCACAGCTCTAGACTTCTCCCAGGTAGGGAAAAATCATTTCTTCCTGTACAAGAGGAAGTAGTGTTCTCAGTCTGTTGGGATGTGAGATAGAGGAGCTTGTGGGCAAGGTGCCGTGGCTTGGTGGTCGGCGAGGCTTAGGCTAATTCCTATGTTGTTGTTGCTGTGCGAATCCACAGTTTCAGCCCTCAGCATCCAGGCATCCGTTATCTCTGGCCCTGAAGTTGTCTTGCTGATTAATCTTAGGGAAGTGTGATCCTACTTGTGGCTGAGTTCTCCACATGTGTGATGGTCTCAGCAGCGATGAACACAGAACCGTGATGCAAAGCGCAGTCTTCTCTAATGTGATCTGGATCTTCCCAGGGAAAAAATGTAAGAGGCTTGTATTCCTTTGCATGGCTCAAAGTCATTGCACTGAGCACACGGCAAGAGTTAGGGAGAATGGTGGTTTTCTACCTGCTGCAGTAAAGTAATTTTTGGAGCGTAGAAGTGAATACCCTGGGATCCTGAGCACTGGTCTGATCTGTTCCAAGCAGTTGTAGCACCCACTGACTGCTCTGAAGCTCAAAGAGTGGGAGAATTGCCCTGATAACAGCTGCATGCAAAGCAAGATTATCTGCATGACTTCATTTACTGTTTGGAAACCAGGCAGCCTTCATTCAGAATTTGTACAGATGCATCTGCCTTGAATCAGCAGTGCTCCCTACAGTCCGTAGCCAAGTAGTCTCACTCCCTGAACCTTGCAGCTTGTGGATGGTGGAGGAGGAGAAGGGCAGATTTACACTCTGTGCAAGATGGGAAGTATGTGTCAAATGTAGTCGCAGGGAGGCTGCATGGAAAAGCTGCTCAGCTAGCTCTGACTAGACCTCTGTGCTGCTAATGAGGAATGCCAGTTAATAAATACCATTACTCCTTTGTAGAGTCTCACCTTCCCTCCAAGCACTTTACTTGACAACCTTTAATTAACCCTCACAACTGTCCTGTGCTTGGTGGTTGGTTTCGAATCCCATGCTGCTGGTGTGGCACACAGAGGCTGTGACTTGCTTATGATCCCGGGGGTGTTAAATGACCACTGCCTGACACTGGGATGCCTGTATCCCAGCTGTGCCAGAGGAGATGTTATACGGACCTAAGCTGCTTCATGTGCTAAGCCTTACCTCTTCTCTGCCAAAAGAATCTGGCATGTGTCAAATGTCTTCCACTTTTTCATACTTCTGTCTCTTACCCTGTTCAGTGCACACATCACCTTTCCACCTTTTAAGAATTTGAACTGGGATTTTCAAAGGAATCTACTGGAATTAGATGTTCACATGCTGCTGAAATTCTAGCCAGTGTTTGTCAGAAGATCACAGTCTTAAATTGCAATTTCTCTCGTTACAGTTCTTAAAAAGGAAAATAAAGCATACCGCTACTTAAGATAAAGTGTGCCTCTTTCTTCTGCCGCCCTGAAAGCCTCACCATTGCCTTGGCTCTTGGTAGCGTCTAATTAGTGTGACTTTCTCTGCAGTTTCATCCGCTCCCCACAGTTAAAAATCAACAGCAACTAGTAAGTTGTTCAGAAGGATAGTTTAGCTACAGTAGTAGGCTTGGTAATTATTTTTGTGATGGTAGTTGTAGACAAGAAAGAAATCACCGCTGTCTAGTCAAATAAGTATCAAAAGTCCTGACATTGTCTTCTTCCAGTTATCCTTTCTTTAGTCAATTTAATACTGTCAAATACTATTTAAAACTCAACACTTTAGCAGCAGCAATCACTCACCAGAACCAGCCCCAGCAAAAGAGCAGTACCCGGGAACTTTAATACATTTGGGATGTCGGGGCAAGACAGAGATAAAACAAAATGTTCTTCTAATTTGGAGGCTTGGTGGAAGGAAGCAGATCCACATCTATGGGTCTGGGTCCTTGGATTGTGTCATTAATTTAAGTTTTTCATTGCAGGGTCAGAAAGGTGATCCTGGGCTGTCGCCTGGAAAAGCTCGCAATGGACAGAAGGTAAGAAGTTTCCCAGAGTGCATGGGCATCGAGACCGCAGTGCACTGTGAGCCCTGTGCATACGTGTGGAGGGAGTCCGTACTGCAACCACAAGCATCCCAGCTACTCAGGGAGACTTAGGACTGAAAATTAAGACTTAGACCCCTGACTCAGGATTAAAGAGAGTTAGCAAAGGTATTGACCACAGTGCAATCAAGTGTGTGCTGCCACAGCTTTTTGTTGTTCAAATTTTTATCCATTTTATGCACAATCTGCAGCCCAAATTTAAGTACCTGCTGATGCAAGCACGTGGCTACTTAAGCCAGACACTTAAACAAGCGCATATGAGATACAGCCACACCTTGCCAGCTCTGGGCATGCAGCCACAGAAAGAGGCAATCCCAGTGTAGCAATAAAAACCTTCCAGGCAAAAGAAAGGATGCTCTTGCTGAAGAGCTGAGAAACAGTGCTTTGCCCCACATCACATACGCAGCCCACAGCAGCTCACTGCTCGGAGAGCAGCCTGGCTGTCCCAAAACTTCTCAGGCACTGCCAGCGTGCAGACCCTGCTGTGTGACAGCTAGAGGCCTTTCCACCAAGGTCTACCCAGATCAACACAAAGCACACAACTGAGAAGTATAGCTGATTTCTGGATTTAGCAACTGTTAAGGATCAGCTAATTCTTTACAATAAATTACAACTCCCATTTTTGCTGTTTCATAGCTGAGTGATTTTTACTGAGGCAACAAGGCCTCACAGAAGTCTAGAAGTGAATAGTAGAGCAATCAGGGCTCCACAACATGTCCCTCAATTTGTTCTTTCAGTGGTGCCTGCTCAATACTTCATAACTGGAGTCCAGTGTAAGAAGCCTGGTTCTCTTCCTTTCATCGTAAGCCTTGCTATAAATGCATGGCTAATAGAAAGCATCAGCCATGAAGAACTTAGGCCCTTCATTTGAAACCAGATGCCTCCAGGAAGCACAGCAAGCCACACAAATGCAAGATGGAGGGTGACGCTAGAAAACGCTGAGAATGCTAAGTCTGAAACGATGCTTTTAACTTAACAGCACGAGATGCCTTTTGAAATTTCTGGTACACTACAACAGAATGGCATCACATGGAAATCATCCACCCGCAGAGTCTGGAATCATTTTCTTGCAGACATGCTCAGTGTAAGAAAGGGAGGGATCCAGATCACTTTAGCTCATGTTAACAAGGCTTTATTCCTGTTAGCAGTAATAGAAACAAGGAGATTCCAGCAGGAGTTTGGAGTGATGCCTAATTTTCAAGCTAGATACTCCAAATGCATTTTCAGTAAGCAGGCACAGCACAACGTTCGAGGCTCTAAAGCGATTTTTGATCCTAATCAGGGGAGGCCAAAATGGGCTTGTGCGAACGGACTGAATGTTAGAGAGGTCTCATGGCAAAGCGCTTCTCCCTTCCTATGATGATTTGAGTATGGCAGCTGGGGGGGGATGCAATCACTTTTCCAAAGTCCAGGCCACCGAAAAATCCCTCCTATCAGCAGCCCATAAAGGTTCAATCCATGTCATATAGGCAGGTTAAATAATTGTACCATCAGTGCCATCTGACCTGGAGCCCTCGGCTGAGCCAGCGCAGTCGCAGAGAATGAGCACAACCACAGGACTTGGCAGGAGGTACCTGTTGTTCGTGTTGCATTTAAAAGCTAAAATTTTCTGGCCTTGGTGATTTAGATGCCTATCGAAAGGCAAATGAAGCCTGTGACTGAATGAGATCATTGAAAAGAAAGCATTCATTCTGCTGGTAAAAGCTGGACTCTAGCAGCAGCTGCCATTAATTAATGGGGTATATTATTATATATGAGCCAGTTAATAGAGATGATGTCTAAATCTACCCTGCTTATCTAGTCAGTTTTTGAAGAGTTGCAATTAGAATCAGAAATATCAATAGTTGGGTGCTACTGTCAGCAAAATAATTTCAGTAACACTATGCTAGGCATAGGAAAAACATTGCTGAAAATTAATGTAACTTGCTTGCTTCCAACAGGGAGACATGGGCTTACCTGGCTTGACTGGGTTTCCCGGACCACCTGGTAGAAAGGTAGGAGTATGTTCTTTTCTAGTGAATTAGGTTACTATTTTTATTTTAAAATGTTCTCCTCTAATTGCCTAAATTATTTAATTAAGCCCTAGTACCCAGCAAAAAAGTCTTATGCCTTTTTCATGGGTGTATAAACTGGGACATAGGGCTGAAGTAACTGCCTAAATGTTGTACCAGCAAGACTGTGTAAGAGTATGAAATGAAATTCTGGATCCAGATTTCTGTTCCTTCTTTATATTCCATATTCCATAGCACTGCAGCACCCTCTGCACCCTGATACTGGGTCTTCATCAGCAAGCTGAATTTAGGTCTGCCAGTAGGTTAACTAAATGGATGTACAACCAGCATCAATACTGAAAGGCTGGGTTCAGAACAGGTTTAGACATTCCAAGGAAACCTTGACTATCTCTCCTGGCAAAGCACATTTCAAACAAAATATCTGTATGCCTTCCCTCTATTTTGCTTGGAGACTGACAGCAGTAGTCAGGTTTGACTTTATTTGCTTCCATATTGATGTTTCAACATCATTACCATCACCAGCAACATAGCTATGCCTAGAAAATCATACACAGGGATAGATCACAAGATCCTTCCCGGCCTTCATGTTCCAGCAGCACTGTGCTTGTATTCATGTGTGGAAGTCTGCACAGCAGTACCTTAGCAATCCATGCCTTGAGCTCACATCGTTTATAAAGCAAGGACACTTCAGTTGACCTTCCAGTTCCAGGCTGCGTTGGTAGGCTGGTTTGGTTTTTTGGAAGCTGGACCTGTTGCAGGGAGCTGTTTGATAGTTGGGCTCAGCAGACATGACTCCCCAGCAAGCCAATATTGGCGTAGTTAAGCTGAACTGTTAAAATTAGCATCTTGTTTCAATCACTTCATCAGTCAATAGGCCCTTGAAGATACACTGTTCCTCAGGCCAATTAGCTGCACACAAATGCCTACTCAGGTACGCTTGAAGACTCTGGGGAGAGAAAGAAGGTGTGGAGGAGGCTGAAAGCAGCTCTGCCTCTCCATGATTGTTTGTTTGCGTTCTTTATATTGGAATCAAATTGCCAAGAGTAGGGGCTGGGTTCGATTTTCTGCTCCCAAGGCTGGTCATGCTTGGGGTGCTATGTGGAGCTAGGAGCAATAGAGTGATTAATTACTGATCTTTTCCTGTCACAAACAAGTTCTAACAAATAGGGTGCAAAGAATACCATTTTCCTCATATAACAGCTCATAAAACAAAATCTTGTGGTTGCAATCAGCAAAACACAATGTCAGGAGCGCAAGGACTCATAGTGGAAAAAGTGGAGAAGGAATAGGAGATTGAACAAACATTCCTGCATCCAGCACATAGCCTTCATATGTGATTTCATCTCCCCCAGGACAGGGCAAAGACAGAGGTATGCTTCTGTTTCTTCAAGTTATAAGCAAGTTGGATGCTGAAATTTTTCCTTTGGTGCAGCTTAAAAAAAACATCTCCCAGTAGCACTAGTCTGGCAGTGTTTTTGGTGTAACCTGGCATTTATTAGCATCCCGCATTAAGAAAAAAATTACAGCTGTTGGAGAAATGTTAGGAAAAAAAATCTTTTTTTATCTGGATTCCCTGCTGGCATTCTCCCAGTGAAAATATGCTGGAGTTTGGCTGAAGGTGGGCAACACATCTTAGCTACCAGAAAACAGCAACGCCTTGGAAATGGACATCCCGTCTGCTCGCTCCATGGAGGGACTGTGAAAAGAGCTCCAAGGGCTTTGATCTGAAAACACCATGTAGCAACTTTCAAACAGGCTAATTATTTCACCAGGGGAAACAGAATACTTTTCGCACTAAAAGAAGCAACTGGCTCAGCAGCATGAGCTGGAGCCACAACCAAGCAGCACGGGGGTTCGGACGATGCGGCTCACACCGCAGTGGCTGCCCGGTGAATGCAGACCTCTGCTCTTTGCAGGGTTGCAGAGTCTGAGCTCAGAGCACCCCTGATGTCATTTTGCCTGCGCCCATCTATGAGTGTGTGAAACTGCCTTTCAAGCAGCAGACATAGTTCTCATCCTCTCCATGCAGAGCAGATGTTGCTTTTGGTGACCAGCAGCTCTCAGGAGCGGTGGCAGGACTTGGCTGTCCCTTCTGCCCTTCCCTCGGGTGCCTACGAGGTGGCCGTGGACTTTGGCTTTCAGTCGGTGACCGCAGACTACACCTGCCTTGCGGCTATAGCTCAGCAGAGCACTGCATCATTACTTCCAGCCTAAACGCGGTGGAGGAGAAAATGGTTGTGGCAAAGTACAAGATTGTAGAAGACAGCAGCAGTGAAAGAGAAAAAGCCTCCCTAAAGTCACTCAGGGAGTAAAGAACAAGCAGGGAATTGGTCGGTGGTTCAAAACACGTCCTGTCATGCAGATCGCATTCGCTGGCCTCTTTACACTTCACATTTCCTAGCAAAGTGCAGGATGATCCTTTTTAGCTAGGAGAGCATGGATTATAAATATCACCACAGATGAGTAAATCCTTCACTGGAGTGCAATTTCCTTTCTAAATCACAGCCCTTTGTGTTGAGTACCCTGTAATCATCAGGAAGTGTTCGGATAAAAGAGCAAATGCAGTTGTTTTCATACCCTCTGCCCTGTCATTTTAGTGCTATTTGAAGAGGGTTTTAGCAGGTAAATGCTTTCACGTTGCAGCCAACTTTAGCATACACAAGCTTTTCTGTCTTCTCCTCACTATAATTAACCTGAGACAGAAATAACTGCAGTATACTATAAAGAAACACCGATTTGACGTATCCCAGAGCTCATTATATATAGTGAGGAGGATATTTGATAGGATGCAACAGTAGTATAGTGTCTACATATTTAACTTCAGTACCATTCACTTACCATAATAGAGAGAGCAACGTAATGCTTGGTGCAGACATTAGCTCAGGGCATGCTTGAGCATCTCAAGGGGCTGTCATCTAACCACCTGCTCTGGGTGGACATCACAGGATTGAAACACCTGTCCTGCAGGAACCCAGTCAGAGCAAGACTCAGAGCAACCAAGCTAGGCACCTCTTTCTTATCAGCGGAGTGCGCGAGACATCTCTAAGTGTTTGTATGCATGGAGGTTGGTGCTCCAGCCGTGTGGAGACAGAGGTAGTCCCTGCTCCAGGAGTCCGTGCTCCAGGCTGTGGCTGGAGGAGTTGGGCAGAGGCTCCATGCCAAATCCCAGGGCATGTCTGGAGAGGCTGAACTCGGTGCTGTTTCTGTTGGCAGTTGGGGGGGGAGCAGAACAGATGCTTTCCATCTGCATGACGCCCTGCTGGTCCACACTCTCGGGATGGGTGATACTGATACTGGGCATTCCACACCCAGCTGGGTCTGGACCTTTACAAACATGCCTTCACCCTCAGGCCAGACACCTAACCAGGGTGGAGCATCCTCCCTCCTTTCTGTTGATGCTGAGCCTTCGTCGAGGAGCCAGCGAGAGCATGAGCAAGGGAGGATCTCACGGGGCAGATTCCTGGAGAGGGGCAGGGAGTCCCGTCTGCTGGTCCTGCTCCAAGAGCTGTTGGGGCACTTCCAGTCAGGAGCTGCTGGCTGAAATGCACTAACAGAGTTCGGAAAGGGACCTTCTAGGTGGTTCAAGGAAGGGCTAGTTGGTAGCCAAATGGTCTTTCAGCTATCACCTTCTCAGGGGGTGCAGCTCAGTTAAAAGAGCAGGCCACGATATAGCAACAATGTCAAGCAGGAGAGAATCAGTGAAAAGGGAATCAATATTTTTCCAGGCCAAAATGTCTGAAATAATGAGCAAGGAGGAATGCAAAGGGGAGCAGGTAGAAGCCAGGATGGATGAGAGCATTGCATACCTCCTCCAGCAAAGGCTTAGGCTGCAGGTCTAGAATAGCCCACGGGAAGAATAAAAAAGCCATTAAGCAGAGCTGTGGACCTGGGAGCAAGAAACAGGCCTGGGTTCATTTGGTGAGAGAAGCGAAAGGCCAAGTCCTCGGCCAACCCGGGGTTTGGTTCTGGCTTCCAGAGCAGGAGGATGATGCTCCCCTGTGGGCTGTGCAGACAGGCAGCGTGTGCCCGGAGCCCTGGCTGGGGACAGGGCGAGTAGCAGAGGCAGAGTTACATTTAGCGGTTGTAACCCACCCGGAAAGCATTTTGTTATTTCTGTAGTATTTGTGCAAGGATTGTTTCTTGTTTATTTTCTCTCTCTGTTTGTTTAAAGTTAAATTTTCTGCCCTTTTTTTTTAAATCTTGCTAGTAGCCCAGCTAAACAGTCATCTCTGTAGCTGAATTTAATCTTCTAATCTGCTCTGACTCCACTTGATGGAAATGAGTTTGGTTTAAATAGCTGAACCAAGATAATAAAGGAGAGGGGGAAAAAATTCTGAAGTGCCTGTCACTTGCAGAATTTACTCAGTGTTTGAAGAGAGTTCTAGGTAAATCCTGGAGAAAGCAAACTCTCTTAAAATACGTATTGATCTCCCTGCAGTTGAACAGGCTACCTGTGTCCCGCTCCAGTGTCTGCAAATCAAAAAAAAAAAAAAAAAGAAAAGAAAAAACTGAGGCAGTTTATGAAAGACCTGTGAGAATGATTTGAAGCCCACAACACTTGCCAGCTACCAAGCTGGATTAAGAGACTTCTTCCAATTAATTCAACAGAGAGCAGGTTAAGAGACAGCTTGCTCACTTTTTTAGGTAGCTTCATCACAAAGGGCTCTGGAGCTTGTCATACCTTGTAATAATTAGATTAGGAAAGCTGGAAGCTAGGCAGATTCAACATAGACACAAAACTGAAGTTACCTGTGACAGTAAATGGTTATTTTGGTGTTTCCTATGGCATTTCAAGTTCTAAAGTGAAAGTGAGCACTCTGAAATGGGAGGGACTCATGTTGGGTAGTCCCCAAATTGCCAAAAGCCAAGACTTTACCCTACAAGCCTGTGGTTTCCTAAGGATTAAGGGTAGCTTTGCTAGAGGCGTAGGTTACAAACAGACAGATCTGAGTGCAGATACAGCTCTCAGTCTGGTCATGGAGCAGGTGCTTCTCAAGAAACCACCAGGCCAGACCCGGCAGGCGCAGGCTGTCGTGCCATGCCGCGCTGCAGCAGGGTCTGGGGACATCGGCAGGGTTTGGATGATGCAAGCCCAAAGCAGTATGGTAAAAGTTTGTGTGATTGTGTAGTGCTATCCCATAGCTAAAGACCTGCCCCTCCTCAGAACTTTACTCCCACATGCAAAGAGAAATTCAGACCAAAACCGGATTATTTTATTCTTTTTTTTTTTTTCTTCTTCTTCCTATTCATCTCTTCCATCCTATTTCAACAGGGTTATAAAGGATACCCTGGACCGCCAGGTCACCCTGGAGACCAGGTGAGTCTTCCCAGTTTCTGACACTGAACCTCTAGAGGGATGGATGTGCTGGCCGTTGCTAGTTTGGATGCTATACAGGCTGCTCTGTGTGGACAGCCAGCTCCTTCCAGGGGCAGCTTGGTGCACGCAGGGGATGCGCAGTGAGCTCCCACACTGCTGGCTGTGCCATACGCTGCCCGAGCATCAGCAGGTTGGTGGGAGGAGACTGCCCTGGAGTTTCTAAATTTAATTTCTAATTTTTATTGCTCAACCGTGTTAAGCTTATGTAGTGGAAGAAATACCAGCTTACCCTATTCCCCCTTTATTTTTTCTTTTACATTAATTTCACCTGGAGTTTACTAACCACATCACATTAAGTACTAAGATGTAATTCCCCTCCCAAAGCCCATTCCCCCTCTTCCCTCTTCTCCCCCTTCTTTATTTGGTTAAGTCTGATGTTTGCATTTTGGAGAAAAAAAAAAGGGCAATGAATAGCAGGCCCTGTTAGCAATGATGTTAAAGGATATTATACGTGAATCCATTTAGTTTTGAAGAATTTTGGCAGTGCTTCCCCACCAGTAAAACGGTTCCATATGCCAGATATAGATGCAGCCTTACACCTTCTCTTAGCCTCCTTGTTTCAAACTATCTGCTGCTTTCACTGCAGATGGAAGGAGAAATAGCAACACTTGCTTAATGCATGGATCCTATTGACTTGGCTTCAGTGTGTTTTCCCCCCTCATTAATTTATTCCACTGTCTACCTTTAATATTCTTCCTCTCTATAAATTTGCTCCAGGTTAATCCATTCCACCCCCTTTCCTCCCAGCTCAAAGAAAGAAGCAGCTAAAAAGGCTTCCCAAGTGTGACATTCCCCTTACCTTCTGTGCCTCTTCTTTTTTCTTTCCAAAGGGCGAACGAGGACCAGACGGAAGCCCAGGTGCCAAAGGTTATCCTGGCAGGCAGGTGCAGTAAATCTCATCGTGCTGTGCACAGACTAGGGATTTGGGTGTGCAGGTAGCTAAAGACATGCCCCCCTAAAGACAGCGCAGACCTCGAGAATATGTCTGAATATATTTTCCCTCTTCCCTCCCCAAGCTGCTGGATCAATGACACAGCCTTTCAGCCTGGTTGACATGAAGGTTGTTAGAAAGTGTTTTATGCCTATGATAGATAAAACTTGAATTTCTATAGCAAAATCTACCAAATTTTTCTTCAGTATAACAACAGGGGGGGAAAAACCCAACAACCAGCAGAGCAGAGAAACATACCTGTAGACTGCTTCACTTCTAGGCACATTTTACATCTAATGTTGAACGGCTTAGAAACCTGGGACAGGAGGCGGCATACTAACGAAATGAAAGATTTAGATGAACTCTCACTAGTAAAATTCACTAGTATAATCATATATATACATGCATGTAAAATTATGCATGGACCGTAAGTATATACAAAAATTATTTCTGCAGCTGCAAAAAAGATAATGAAAGAAAATCATAGTTTTGTTTTCATTCTGAAAAAAAATTGCACTAAGACAACTTTAGGAATAGAGGAGTGCGCAAAGGAAAATGGATCAAGATTGGAAACTTTATTCTCTTACAGATGTAAGATGCTGAGTTGTAGGAAAAAAATTAAGAGGAATAATTTGTAAGACCCTGAATGGAATCTGTTGGAGGGCAGAAGACCTGGCCCTGTAACGTTCTACAGTGAAATGAGTTTGTCATGGTTTTTTAAAATAGAAACGTTAATGTTGGATTCCACCACGTTTATATTTAAGCACATAGCTAAGAGGCCAGGCAGGTGTCAAAGACCCCAAGCAGTCTGCCATGAGCATTTCAGACTTGTCGTGGATTTGTATGTGAGTTGTACCCAGATGTGCAGGCTATTGGACTAAACATGAACTAGATTTGCAGAACAAGTCTGCGTCCCCCTGCCTCAAACTATTTTGAATGTGAAGTTAAATTGATACCTCAGCAAATTTTAGATGGAATATGCAGATACACGCTGGAGAGTGCAGATAGTAGAACTGGATGAGATTTTTATGCACCTGATTTAAATGCTTCATTCATACTCTGAAAGGCTCTTGGAGATTTGCATGCCAAAGCATCTCCTAGGTGTCAACGTGTGTTAGATGACTAATATGAAGCGATCCAAGCTATATTGGTCATACAAGGTTAATGAATGCCGTTTAGCAATTCACAGCAGTGTCCTGCCCATCAGATAAGCAGGGTGGAATCTTCGCACTTGACACACAAAGAACAGAAGTGCTTTCTGAAAAGGTGTTTTGGGTCAGGAAAGTCACCTTTTTTTTTGTGAAGGTAGCTTTTTTTCAGCGTATCTGAATGCTGTGTGTATCCAGCACCAGAGCTGTTTACTGAGATTTTCTACTTGTTACTCCTGTCAGCTGTGCTGGCTCTGCAGCTCTATGGGAGAGCGAACTTGGCTCTGTTTTGGTTTGCACATCATAGGCTGAATTGTTAACTTCACTCCCATGGCTGAAATCTTTGGCAGCGATGCATGAGCCAGGAAAGAGCACAACCTGACTTTCATATTCCAGGTTGAGTGTGCAGTGCTGCCAGCTAAAGAAAAGAGGGACTTACCCTTCCCCGCCACTTTCAAAAAAGCCCAATAACATTTGGAACTAGAAAAAAATCAACCTGGAAACTTGCTAGAAGACAATAAACATAAAAATTCATTATGAGTTTTTACAGTGTTCTTTTTCACAGTATTTTAAGTGAGCAGCAGTAGGCATAGAAGTAGAATAGGGAATGTATTTTCAATTCTTTCCATAGCTGTTGGTGCTCCGAAGGGTTAGAGATATTGCAGTACCTGCACTGCTAAGTGATTTTGTGGGTTGTAGAAATTTGAGGGGCTTTCTCACTGCACCAGGGCCAGCCTGTGTTCCCTAAACAGGTATGGAAATGCATTTGTCATTTGCTATGCATGTGTTCACTTAGGCAGGAAAATTAATCGAGAGCCTCTGGCTGCAGACCATCACTGTACGTCACATCTGAAGTGTAACGCAACCTCTGTGCACCCTGCTGCATTAGTCTTTCTGGTCTTCATGATCAGAATTCTCAACTTCAGCCCCGGGGAAGGCTCACTGTGTGCAGCAGTCTCAGGTTCTGCAGAGTCCCAGCTCCCCAGCAATGGGAGATGTGTTATTTGTATCATCTTGTCCTTTTTTGTCTTTTGTTGATCTGCCTTGGACTCAGCACTGAAAGCAGAACCATGCAGGGACGGTGCAGGGGATTTGGCACTGCTCATTAGGTTAACTTAAACCCTGTCCACATTTGTCTTTGTTTTTTTCTGTTCTGTTCTAGGGTTTACCTGGCCCCATAGGGGAAGCCGGTCCAAAAGGCAGCCGGGTAAGCAGCCTTTCATTTCTCTGTTCTCTACTTGTTTTTACCAAAGGCTTCTCAAGAAAATTCACACTAAATTTTGTAATCCCGAGACTAGTTTCTTTAATTTGCTGAATTCGGGGGATTTGAACTGCACACCACTTGTTTATTGAAGCACTGCTAAATTTTTTAAATTAAATGTGGAATGTATTAAGATCAAAGTTCACCAATAGTGCTGATGATAAAAAGTCAACTGCTTTGGAGCTCACATTGCAGGAGAGGAAAGAATGGTGTACAAATTCCTAACAAAGACTAAGGTCTGAACTTTCTGCAAGCCCTGTCTCCCAAAGGCCTCTTTAGTTTCAAAAAGTGTGGTTCAGCGGTCTTCGACCATGCTGAATATGGGCTCTTTTGGGTATAGCCCTGAGTTTGAGAGTGATTTATATGCTTATGCAGAATAGCAAGCCAGCATCTTGAAGCCATGTGCAAATACAAACATTAACATCTCTGTTCTGCCTGCTTTTGCTCACCAAAATAAATTGCTGGGGGTTTGTTCTCACTGCAAAGGATTATTTTTATTTTTTTACCAAGTAAGACTCTAGTTAATCACATTTGTTCTTTTCCTGCAATTATAAATTCACAATAAGATTCCGAGCCAATAATGTCCCCCCTTTCTCTTAACATGTGATACTTTCTCTAGACGCAGTAAATTCAACCAGATGGCTTTCATCACTAGGAAAACTGCAAGGAGCAAACAAACGCTGACCCTGTAGCTAGCTGTATTCCTGAGCTGGGAAGGGAAGTGGGCATGTTCAGTGTCCTGCAGGAGAGAGGAAGATCTGAGGTAGCCCAGCTTGCTCACCTCACTTCTGCAAGTTATAAAGCTTTCCCTGGTGCATCTGTTTCACTGCCCTAACCAGGACCTCATGGAATGATCATGTGGCAGATGTGCTGAATATAAGACTGGAAAATTATCTTCCACTTTGCGCCCCTGAGTGCTGAGGACTGAAATATTTATAGCTACCCAGGAAAGCCATTTCTCAGTTCAACTGCAGTCAATCAGAATTGGGTGCTAAGGTGAAATACCTGCACTTTGTGGATTGAGGGAGCCAACTGCAGAGGCTTCTCCACTCCCCACCTGTATTTTTTTCTTCTGCAGAAGTAGTTCAGGAGTTAAATGGTTTGTCTTGGGGTTCAGGAGGCAAAGACAGACAGCATCGTTTTAGTGGGGCCATATTTCCCAGCTAGGCATCATCCCCAAAAGAAGCACAACCTAAAGGGAGCAACGGACTGGTGAAAGAATTTGGTGGGGTTGACAGCAAGAGATTTAGCGATGATGGAGAAAGAAAGATGAGAGAAAATCAGTGTTAGCACTTGGCTCTTGTAACAGTGAGGTGCCACTGAGGGGGCTCCCTGCTGAAATTCGCTTCCTATTGATTCTGCATGTTTGGCACAAATTAGTTTTTTGCAAAGGACCAGCACACAAGGTAACTTTGTGCTAACTGCTGAGCAAAGAGGATTAAACACAAGGCTTCAATTGTTGCAAGGGAAGGGAAACGTAGCATTTGTGCTCTGTCTGAGCAGGATCCCAAGGCTGCAGAGAAACGTCGCATACATGAAAATGCAATGCTTGCTGATGAGTGTGAAAGGAGCGGATTTTACGTGAAACGCATCGGTGCAAAGGAGGCCTCTTTGCCGTCCGGGTGTCAGAGGATCTGTGCATATGTACAAGTTGAGCCTTGTACACTAACCCCAAGAGCCTGAAATGTCATGCTCAGCCTCTCCCTGCCCGGGCAGGGCCCTTGGTGCTTGGGTTGACAAAGTGTTTGCGAAAGGTCTTGGCGGTGCAACAGATTTGGCAGGGAAAGGCTTTAGGCAGAACCATTACCAGTTTGCTCCTCTCTCAGCGACAGGGTGGTCAGCAGTCTTGCATGCCAGGAGAAGGTGGTTTTTGCATGAGAAGGGGCTGCAGTGTGCGACCTCAGTGTGGCATGAGACAAGCAGAAAGGGCTTGGTACAGCAGGACGTTTTCACGACACAGTTGGGAATGAGTGCCAAAGGCAGAGAAAGAGCCCATGGAGAGGTGAAAGGTGTAGTCATGTGGATTATTTTTGCTATCGCTCGTTAACCTTGAACCAAGATCCGTTCCCCTCAGGTACACTCAGAGCCAGCCCAGGTAAGATTTCTTCTTGCTGGCCTCTTCGTGCCTGGAGTCCTCATGATCCCTGGTGTGAGGGTATGTGCCCTTGGACTACATCGTGGAAGCCAGCACCATGCAGTCCATGGGCATATACACTTGCCTCAAGGTTTATTTCATCACGGCTGCCGTTGACCAACGCTGGAGGACGCTCTGCTGTCCAGGAAAGACAGACTGACTTGTTGCTAATGGACAAATGTACTTGACTACTCGTTTCCTCTTTTCTTTAGGGATATATTGGTCTCCCAGGATTGTTTGGGCTACCAGGGGCTGATGGAGAACGAGTGAGTATTTTGTGAAGAAAACCTTGTCGTGTTGCTTGAATACAGTTCTACAGAGCCTGTTGTAACCTCCTCTATCCCTTGCTCATGAGGAAAGAGGCGAGCACGCCTAATGTTTAACCATGCCTTCTTTAGCATGTTTCTACCCTTGCATGAAGACCTGTGTCCCTATATGATGCTGACATTCAGCGTAGGAAAACCTAGGCTTCAGACAGGGTCATCAGACCTCACTGCTGAATAGAGAGGGGTTTTTCTATTTTTTCCTTCACTGAAAAACCTGCCTTCCTCCTCCCCCTTTTGAGTTCATCTTAGTGGGATGGGATGGGAGGGAGAATGTACATGGAAATTCCCTGCTCCCACAGGAGTGACATCCCAGCCACAGTGTCCCAGCATTTTGGGTGTCCAACTGGAGGTGTCTGGAAAGAGCCTGGCTCTTGGAAGGGATGGTGCCTGGGGCTTTCTGACAATGGCTTTCCTTCCAGTTGCATTGAGTGGGCAGTCAAGACTGGGGCCTGTGGATGGGCGGCTGTGGCTGCTGTTCCCATGTGTCCTCCGTTCCCCCCATGCTTTTCATCGTGCCTTCTCCAATCCCACATATTCAGAGCTTTGCAGGACCTCCTGCAAAGAGCAGGAGCTTTTTTGCTCTTCTCCCCCATGTCCCCCCACCTGCCTGATCTCTACTCGCCCAAGGACCCTCTCTTCCCACTGCAAGAGCTCTTAAGGAAGGTTGCTGTAATATGAAGACTGTTTTATTCCAGCTTTCTCTGCCTCAAATGCAAGCTCAAGAAACAAGAGAGGCCCTGGGAGCATGTGGGAGTGAGTGTGCGTGTGCCTGCCCGGGAGGGGACTACCCTGCCCTCTCGAGTCGCTGATTTAATGCTTGTATAACTAAATAAGAAACACAAACAGAAGTTCTCCAGCGAGTGCCTTGGCGGTGGCCTTCATTTGGTTCCAGACCAGTAGCTTAATGACTGCTCCTGCTAAGCCCAGCTTCAGCCTGTTGCCCTGGGTGTGGATGCTGCCTGCGTGTGTCCTCAGGGAGGGCCGTAGTTAGTGGGTGAAGGTTAATTGTCTTCTGCTCTCGCAGCTGACTGCAAGTAGCTGACATTTTGATTCCTGAACAATGCCGCAGTCATTAGCCTGTTTTGCATTCTTCTTTCTCTTCTAGTTTTGTTTTGTATTGTTGGTTGGCTGTTTGCTTTCTCAACCAGACCTATTATTTTTTTTCTCTGTGTGTTTTCCTTGCAGGGGATCCCTGGAGTTCCTGGGAAGAGGGGCAAGATGGGTAGGCCGGTAAAGTTTTTCCTCGTCTATTATGCAGACCTTGTTGAATGAAACTGGAAACAAAACATCTGGCTTTTGGCTGGGTCCTTTCGTATCTTTTGATGGGAACTAAATGGAGAGATCAAACAAACCTTTCCATATCTCTTTTCTCAAGCAGGAAGAAAACTGAAGATACAAATACTGTTCTCTTCCTTTCTTTTGTTCTTTCATTTTTGTTCTTTTTTGCACTGTCTCTGTGCTTCCTTGGATCTTACACTTCTGCGACGTCCCCTCTGTCCTCCCTTCGGCCAGCCTCTTCCCTGAACGCCCTTCTTAATTACCCCCGTGACTGCAGCACCCGAGGTGGCTGTGCTCACTCTGCTACGTTCACTGCTTTGTGCTCCCACCAGTCCCATCTCGTTTGCCTCTCTTTGCTCTGCTTCTCTCCAACCCTCGTACCGTCCTGGTTTGCATAATGTAGGTGCGCTTTTGTATAGAAACCTTTTTGTCCTTGGTGGTGGTAGAGAGTTAAAGCAGCTCAGCTGACAACGTGTTGAGGAGCAAGGAGACGAGGTAGATTGGAGAGGCCAGGAGGAAGAGGTGTTTGCAAGTGGGGCTGAATACAAGGTGGAAACCGAGAGCACTGCATAGGAGAAAGGATTTGTGCTGATTGTAGGAAAAGGCAAAATAAAAGCAGGTGGGAAATGTGCTGAAATGAGCAGAGGAAACAGGGAAAGGACAGAAAGGAAAGCCTTTCCCACATCAGCCTTTTTCCAAGCAGCTCTGCGTGCTTCATTTGCCAAAATGTATGAAGTTTTTTGCTCCAGGAGTCAGCAGAGACATCAGGCACATTCGTGCTCCGGTGTGTCTCATTGCCTTTGCACCTTGTCCTTCATGTTAGTCTGAGTTTCTCTCAGTTTCCTGACATCACTGCCCTCGCAGGCTCCTTGTGCAATGTCCACTCACCCACACACAGAAAAATCTATCGCTTTCCCCTTGTCACCCTTGCATGCAAACGTGTGCTTTCCAGGAGTCCCACGCCTACCGCTTGCAGCCGTTCTCACAGTAAAAGCCACGCAAACATCCCAACAGTGCCACATTCATCCCGGCTGGCTGTTCTCCCCCCTCTGGGATGGGGGGAGGTTGAGCACAAGTTTTTTGGGGGTTGGGGGGAAGGGGGCGGAGGAGTGGAAATCCATACCAGATCTTACAGTTTTGTAAGCTGCTGGTTGCACCAGAAACCTCTGCGATGAATAATTGCAGAGAGCCGGTCGATGTAACGATGACTCATTGACCAGAGTAAAACAAACAAAGCAACTGTCGTTAGGTACAGGGTTGCTGCTCTCGGCCTTGTTTCTGCCCAGAGCATACTGGAGGCTCGAAGCGTTCCAGCTGTTGTTTGGCTAGCGTTTGTAATCTTCCAGGCAAGAGTTTTTGTCTGGCGGTCACTGTTACAAACAAGGGGCTCCCCTGAGATCAGCGGGGAATCTCTCAGCCGCGGAGGCATTTAGGCTGGGATCTAGAGAAGGGATTAAACGGCTGCACATGAGCACTGTTGTTCTACTCAGCTCTTTCAGAGAGTTTTGGCTCCATCCCCGTTTCATGATATCAGGTTTAATAAGAAATCTTGAATGGACCGATGCTGATGATTTGTACTTCCGATTGTGAACAAAAAGGTTAAGTGACATCCAGAGTTATTCAAGAAGTCACTGGGAGAATGGAAAGTAGGAACCAGCTGACCCGGTTCCCTTCCCAACACTGATCACCAGGCCTGTGCTGTCTCCCAGCTGCTTTGCAGGGTTAGTGAGCCTGCTGTGATTTTTCTGGTCTCGCATAGCCACGCCGTTAGGTTCGCTGGCACGGCTACTGTTCCTGTTCCGTTTCAGTGTTGTCATTGCGATGGAGAGCTCTTGGAAGTCCTTACTAGCTACCATCCAAAGCTGGTAAATGCTCTGGGAGTAGGGAAGGAGTTGGTATCAAATGTGTTTCTCTGTGTACTTTTGTTTGGGATGAGAGACAGCGGCAGATTAACTGCTCGGCAGAGGAGGAGCAGAGGGCTGGGGGAGTTTGCATGTGACACCGTGGGCCTCCGAGAATGATGTAAGAGGGAATGATTAAAATAGAAGAACTGGACATGAGTCAGATCTTGAAACCCTTCCAGGGAAGTTAAGTTTTGCAGAGCTGTGAGGGACATGGTGAATCTGTCGTGGAAAGAGCTGGCTCCACCTCCCGCTCTGCTCTCCCTGCAGTGCATCAGCAACGTAGGAGGCGAGTGCATTTCTAACGTATGGGCACTGCCGAGCTCTTGAGCAAGGAGAGGGTTGGAGGTGGGCTAGGGAGGGAATTATGATTAAAGTACAATGCACTAGGGAGACTGGAATAACATGAGTCTGTACGTCTCCGGATCTGCTGCCTGTTTTAGAGGTAGGCTGGAGGCGTGGAGC
>Ga0181612_123983_pt1 | contig 27763 bp, 18 predicted proteins | sample HoacroProtozoa21_FD_119630 | JGI IMG/M metagenome (GOLD analysis project Ga0181612, IMG submission 119630) | Hoatzin crop microbial communities from Cojedes, Venezuel. Combined Assembly of Gp0051906, Gp0051904, Gp0051908
ATTGCAACTGTTTGCAAGGTGAGACTGTTTGGCAGCGTCGATGGCAGCTTTATGTTTAAGTCAAGGGCAGCTTTATCACTTTCTCCTATGTTCAGCGGCAAATAAAAAAAAAAAAAAAAGCAAGACTTATTTTTTTAAAAAGCTACCATGAGATATTGCAGTTGTTCTGCAGAGCTTGGTGCCAGCAGGATTCAGGAGGGTTGGGCTGAGGGCTGCTGAATATCCCAGAGAATTTTGTTTGAGGGAGCTGGAACAGATGATGCAGACATTAAGAGCAGTTTTATTGCTCTGGAGCTGGAGCTGGCAAGCGTATAGCCAGCACCGTACCTGCATAGTTTGCATTCAAATAAATTTTTGGTCTTGGGTTTCTCTTCTGTAGGAGTAAGGTATTACAAATGTGAACCTGCATCTCCACAGGGACTTGTGTGTTTCTTTAGATGGAGACTCTTAAAGCTGGTAGTCAGGAAAGATGAATTTCAGATTTGTCTTTGCCATTGACTTAGACAAGTTGCTCCCCTCTGTCTGCGTACTAAGCTGTGAAGTTCAACTCTTTGGACTCCCAAAGTCTGAACTATGTAGTTGAGAACTCTCATCTGCCAGGCGAGAATTTACCCCAAACCTTTTAGGGGAAGGAAGAGGGAGGGTGTATCCGTGATTCCAGTTTGGGTTGTAGCATTTGGTTTGCCAGGCATTGCTCAAACTGCACCCACAGCTTATTTGCCTATATGATTATATAGGAACACGATATGGATCGTGCAGCCCAAACTATAATAATACTCTGTAGTTACTCACTGCTCTACAGTGGTGCTCCCGAAGCGAATTCGTGTGATTTCAATAGGACGGAGTCGGAGAAAACACACTTTGCTTTGCTCTGCGTGTCATGCAGCTTCGTGCATCGTGGCAAGCTGAGAACAAAGCGAGTCTCGGCTGCTGCTACACCAAAATGGCAGAAACATACACTTATTTGTGCAGAGGTAAAAGATTTCGTAAAGTCCAAGGCAGCAGAGAGTGTGGCCTTGTCTCTAGTGCAATGTGCAAAGATTAAGCCTTGATAAGCTGTGGGACTTCCATTCTCAAAGCAGGTTCATTACTGGCAATGAGTTCCCACTAATGTACTGCAACACCACACAAGGGGAGAAAATGAAACATCTCTGTACTGAAGACATAAATGACAGTCTCCTGTAACATGATTAAGAAACAAGAGGTGCTTAATTCAGCTGCACCAGGTTATAAATAGGACCGGGACTGCACCCCTGACAACTGTTCAGGCATGAAGATATTTCAGATCAAAACCTCTGGGTCTTCTGAGACACATGTACTGAAACAATGATTACTGAATCCTCCAGATGTCTTTCTTGTACTTTTTAATGTACCTCCTCTACTTCTCTTTCACTGAACTAGATATATACTTAAACATCTCATTTACATAGTGCATTAAATATTTAAGATTTGCTGTAACGGTCTTTTGTTTTCACAGCCAAAAAATCTAAGAAATGATTGTTTTACCTTCACAACACTGAATACAGAAGATCACTTTAAGTGGTTGTTGTGCACAACCTTGCAATTACGGGAGAACTCGAACAATGCAAGTGAGAAAATGGACGGGACCAGGCAGGTTCAGCTTGTCTTACTTGTGCTTGACTGGAGCAGCTGAAATCAGTGAGCATCCATTTTGTTCAACAGATGTAAGCCAGAGGAACCTGCCTTGTTTCCACTTTTGTACAGTTCATTGTATTATGATCTACATTTTTGCATCTTATTAGTAATTCATAACCTGGTAGAGGTGGCACAGTGAAACTGGAAGCACTGAGACTGAATTCCAGTAGCTCCAAGGGGAGCCCAACATCTGCAGAGCTATCGTGCAGGCATCACAAAGAAACTTTCCCCCATTCGTGTTTCCAAATGAAAATCCATTTCCAAACAGGAGACTTTGAAACCAAAGGCACAGGCTAGCGGCCGCAGGTTTTCTTGCAGCCTCTGTTCTGGCACCGGCTCGCCTCGTGCCACCCCACGCCCCGGCAGCAGCCGCCGGAGCAGCCCCGCTCCCTGCTCACCGCGGGCACCCGCAGACCTTGAGGAACAAAGGTATCTCCCAGGAGCTGCCGGAGTACAGATTTCCTTAATTAAAATGGAAAAAGCCATCATGGAAGTGGAGCAGAAGGCGTGCGGGCAGGCGGGAGGATGGATAGGTGTGTCAGGACTCTCTTGAAGAGATCCTCTTGCTCAGAGGATGGTGTTTGGGGCTGGGAAGTGAGGCTAATTCAGTGTAATGAGAGGTGAACGGTACTCAAGACGCTTCCACTGCCACTGGAGACCCCTTACAAACGATTTTGCTCTTTCAGTCATTAATTTTTTATGAAGTTTAATAGGCCTGCAGCCTAGAGACCTGCCTGGGTGTTGATTAGCTTCATATTTTCTCTCATTAATGTAGAATCTGATTAGCCCCTGTTACAAGCATTTCATCTGATTTGGCAAACGTCATTGTTCTGATATTAGGAATTACAAGTTTACTTCGTCGGAGGAAATAAAGCCTTTGCCCACTCAGAGCCCCACGTCTCCCCCGGCCTCTTTGAAAAGCACCTGGTGGGCAGGGGGCTGTTGCCTGTTTAAAAGGGGGGGTGGCACTCGCCTCTGCCTGCCAGTGCCGCGGGGCTTCGCCTCCGGCAGTCGCTGGGCGCGGGGCAGGGCTGGGAGAGGTGATGAGGAGCGGTGCTCGTCTCCTCGGCTGCGGCCGGCGGTGGCATAGTTAAGGCCACCCAACCCCACCATCCCTGCGCCCGAAGATCTGCTCAGGCCGGGAGCATCTCGGTGTGGAAAAACCTGTGAAGCTTTTGCTCCTATGGAGTGGACTGAACCTGTTCTTTGAGCACGCAGAAAGCTAAACCTGGTCTCCTTCAGCTTTCTGACCTTAAAATTCACAGTTTCCCTGTTTCTTGATGCTCTGTGATAGAGACACACAAGGAGCATGGTCTTTAATTCTCTTCAAAACTGCTAGTAAATGAAAATAAAAATAGTGTTGGTACAGACTAAGTGCTTAAGGGCAGCTAAGGCTCACTGCATAATGAGTTGGGACAACAGTTGAAGCAGCATTGCTCTTGACGCGCCGGCTACAGCTTGGAGACTCGCTGGCAGGGTGATCAGTTTGCTGTGCAGCAGAGTATTTTTAATTCAAAGAGAAGCTGAGCCAAAGCGTGAGGTTTGATGGGCAGTCTGGGCTAAGATCACACGGACTGGGCTTTGAACTCGGGGCTTGTCTCAGCGGAGCCGGGAAGACTGGAGATGCCGTGGAGGCTCCTCCAGTGCCTCGCAGGGACTGGTGCCCGGAGCCAGCAGGCAGCCAAAAAGGTTTGTCTGCCTTCGGAGGGGCAGCAGGAGGTCCTGAGGATGAAGGTAACCCTCTGCAGCTAGCGGCTGCTTGTGACCGATTAACGAGTTGGTGATGTTTCCAAAGCCGTCGGGAGAATGGCTTATTACTGGGTGAACTCTTAGTACCCCTCTTCTGCCTTGGTGCCGGCAGAGGAGGGCTGTGGCTATACAGATACACGTCAACAGGAGAGCCATCCTGATGCACAGCTTTTTGCTCCAGCCCTGCTTTTGTGCTCCCTTCGTGAAAAGACATTTTATGAATGACCTGAGCGATTCCAGCTAATGGCTAGAGCTGAAAAACACCCCTGGATAATCCCAGGTGAATAATATCTCAGCAGACTAAAGGAGTCTTTTACCTGTCTGACACTATTATAGATGTCGTTAGTTAACAAGGATAGTCAGGGGTTTCAGAACAGGCATTAAGTGAGATTGCTTGGGTCATTATTAATTATGCAGATTCTCCATCTTCTTCTGTCAGAACACAGGAGTTAAATAAACAGAAATGGATCAAACTGCTGTGCGATAGAAACTTTATGTTAATATGGCAAAATGCATGGCAGGAGGTGGCAGTGACATTAATCTCTGGTGGATGGAAGTGTGCAGGGACGTAAGGAAACATTTCTTTCTGTTCAGCAGGTAGTGAAATGGGAAGTGTTGTTCACAGCACCCCAGCAGCCAGCGGCCCCAGCGTGCGGGGCGTGACGTACGCTCGTGTTAAAGGACGGCGCTCGGCCTGAGGAGTCCACACTCTGATTCGACAAATAATTCGAGAGGAATGACACTGGAGGGGTAAGAGACTTTGTGCCGCACAGCAGGGCAATAGCGAACGATTCTGGTTCCATTGCTTTTGTTTAAAAATTGGAGTTCAGACAGCAGACCTCATTTCACAGGGAGCAGACATTTCCAGGAAATGAAAAGGCCCTCGGTGAGAGGAACCTACCCTTAGTGGTAGGAGGTCACTCTGGGCGTGGTAGCCTGGTGTTCAAGTGCCTGCTCAGCCACATTTGGCGCAAGGGTGTGAGCTTCAGGTATTCTTACCCATCAGATCACCTTCAGCGCTAAACAGATGGCTGTTTGCAAAAAAGGCTGCTTCTGCCTGGCTTGAGATTCTAGCCTAGTCAGAAGAGAGCAGAAAGTCAACAGTTTTCTGATGGTGAATTGTTCAGTACGTAGCAGAAAAGGAAAAGGAAGTCAACAAAGGAAGTCCAAGGGCAGGAGCAGTGGAGAGCGAGAAACAGACTGGACACTGCTTCCTTAAAACTGTGAGCTGCTTCCTCTGCAGCCTTATGTAAGACAGCGAGCACTGTTCTACCCTATTTATCTATTTCAGCTTGTGGCAACACGCGCTTTGCCTCTGCTGCCAAGCAAGCTGGGTGTCAAATCAGTACAGATGTGCATAATTCAAGCTGGCACAGCAACTGATGGGTTTTGCATTGGACATGTTTATTTTCTTCTTGCAAGGCTTAAGCATGTCATTTGCTGTCACACATGCCCTTGTGAAATCTTGGCAAGAAATCAATTTGATTTTCAATGTCAAGCAGCTTTCTTTAATGTCTCTAGATAAGGTTTGTGTGTATTCTGTGCTGGCGGAGTTATGTATGTACCACCTGGGGTCAACAGCAGAAAGCTCTCTGTGAAATCATCATGCACCAAATTTCGAGCAAATCTCTGCAGAGCTGTTGCTTCCTTTCCAGCTCTTCCCGAAGTGGACATTCTTACTCCCACCTTCCAGAAATACACGAAGGACGAGACAGAACACCTAACGCCTGTGCCCCACCGGTGCGGGGCACCACAAGTTCTTTGTGTTGTCCTTTTTGCATGAGTCAGGGCTGTGTTTTTAACAAAATTCCTTGCTCTCTGGGGCAAGGATTACTGTCTTACTCCTTGAACTGGGCAGTGCTGGGCCCCATTGTCACTTGTATGTTAAACTTGGAACAGCTACGCAGCCTCAGTAGTCTCAAGGGTCAGATTTCGCGGGCCTTGAGAAAGTGTGGATGATCAGACAGGGTCCTTTGACTTTTGAGGGACATTTGATGTAATAAATAGTTACGTGGGATATGTTTATGTCTTGTGTTGCCATTAGTTCTGTGAGTATATGAAACTTTCCTTTAGTAGCATGTGTGCAGCACCCAGGGTTACAGCGGTGAGACAGGCCCTTGCAGAGCCCCAGCGCGTGTGTGTATGAAGTGACCAGAGCGAAAGAAACGCGCCCGAGCAAAAGCAGCTACAAACTCAGCAGTGTAATGTCCTGTGGCTAGCAGTTGTGACTGCAGGACAACATGCAGAAAATCTCCCAGAACAGAAGGCTGCTACATTCCAGCGTCATCAGAGTAAAGCAAGTTTGCAGATGCCGTTACTGGGTTTTCTGTTGACATCTGACTGGTGTTTTCAGCTGCGTCTCTTCAAAGGACTTCAACCCCCGTGCAGCCTGTGTTGCGCTGTGTGAGCCTGTGAGATCTCGCAAGCGGAGCAGTGTCAGGGGAGGGGACTCTCTGCACTGAAGATCTCTGAGGTACACTGTCGTAATCCTTACCATTCGGGAAATGACTCCCCTCTGAGTTGGTGCTTGATTCTGGTCAAAGAGATGCTCTCTCTTTTGATGCAGACAAATAGCTAGGACGCGTGCCCCATGACTTTAAACAAGCAGCAGCTCGCGGCTGTGTTGGAAGCTGGCTCTGTTGTCCTGAGTAGTCTCTAATAAGAGCAATTATATTCTACTCCCTTCCAAAATGTGCAGTAACTTGCCTTATGTGCTTGCTTCTTTCTGCCTTATGTTGTCGCTAGGATCTTGCTTGTTCTATTGCTTTCTCTCTGGTGGGTGAAGTAATTCCTCTATGAATTTGTTATGCTTTAGGATTAATAGAGAGTAAATGAATACAGCACAGAACAAATGCAAAATTGTCTTTAGAAGAGCATGAATCTGTTCCGCCACATGATTTACCATTTTTTTTCTGATCCTATTTAATTTCACCCTTTCCTTCAACAAAGTAGTTAAAAGCTGTTGCTGTTTATGAATTGGCTGCACATATATTCAGCGTCAGACTGTAACGCTCGATCCAGGCTCCCCTGGGCAGCCAAGCGCGGAGGTTACCCCTCTCCCTCGTACATGGTCTCTCACCAGGAGAGGCTTGACGCAGAACAGGAAAGCTGCCTTGGAAACTGTCTTAAGCATAAGCAGATGGCACCAAAATCTGATAGCACTTCCTGAGTGTGAAATTCATTAACTCCCCTCCCCACTCCCCAGATTAATATTTTTAAGCCAAATATTATAGACTTTCTGGTCTAAGTTTTGCATTCAAATAGTTTTGCTCTGGAGAGCTGCTTCTCAGCCTGAAAAGCAGCCTAAAGAGTCTAATGACTGCAGGGACACCTTCCTGCAAAGTAGTTTAAGCACTAGTAACGATCACCAGCTCTTGCAGAGAAACCCCAGATCTGCAGACTCACTGGATCTTGCCAAGCAGCTACGAACTAAGGGGGAGGAAAGGCTTTGAAGTTCAGATGTGGTACAGGTTTTCCCTGGGTCTGTCATTTCCGTATGTGTTATAAGCAGCGCTGAATGTTTGCCTAAGTTACAGCAGAGTATTTTATTCCTGAGCATGTGAGTGCATATGAAAGCGAATGCAGCCTCTGTGTCCTCATCCCTTCGTACTGAGGAGGCTCGAGGGGGCTGTGGTTCAGGACTGCGGTCTGCTGGGTGCTCGCAGGAGTAGCTCAGGACTCTGATGAGCAGCAGCACCCATGCACGGCTCCGCTTGAGGAAATAAACTCCTCGGCATATGACGATGCCATCTGCCGGTTCTCGTTTGGGACGGGGGATGCTGCTGAAGGCCCGGAGTGCGTCAGCCAGAATACAGCCTGGTGCGGGCAAAGTCCCTCTCTGCCGGGCCGAGGGACCTCGGGGACACAGCGAGTCCCCAGCTTGGCGTTAACGCTGCAGGACTGACTTCTGCTCCACTGGGACACCCCCAGTGCCCTGAGACTCCCTGTCCCTCGCCTGGCTCGAAAACCCGCGAGGCGCTGCTGGGCCAGCTGGGTGCTGTTTGCGGTCCCCTCCTCGCAGCCGGGGCAGGTCCCCTGGGCCAGCCCGGGACGGGCAGGGGCAGAGCCGGGCACCGCGCGGGCTGTCGGGTGCCTCTGCTGCTCGCAGAGCTGCCTCAGTGGTGCTCATTGCTTGGTGCAGAACAGTTTGTGTTACCCAGAAAATGCCTTTGTACTGTCTTGCTCGTAGGAGATAGACAGGTTATCATAACCTTTGTAAGCATGGAATATTTTAAGCTAAGGGGAGTTGTACAACTAATGTAAAAAAAAAGGCGACAAAATGTGATTTATAATACAGGAACTGTTGATGTATCAAACAGGAAAGCCAGCACATTCCTTGGTATCTTAGCTCAGCTTCTTTCATCAGAAAAATAAGAACAGTAAAGCAGCTTTTGCATGTTTTTATTTCCCAGTGGGTAACCTCATTCTTGTCGAAGAATGTCCAGGATTCTCTTTCTTTCTACTTGCAATGCTCAGGTATTATCAATATCAACAGCAGCTGAAGAGGAATTACAAAATCCAAGAAAAACTTGCTCTATTAGGAAGCAGCAAACTTTCCTGCATTGTTATGATCAAATCCTAGAGATCTCTCTTCTGTCCCTGGGAGGACGGATTCATTCATTGCCTGGGTAGATATGGGTAGATGGAAGGCTTTGAGTAGAGACGTGTTAGATCAGTTTATTCACACATGGCACTGCCCTTTTTTTCCTAGAGCTCCAGCTGACATTAGCAGGAGTTTTGCATGAGTAAGAGTGGAATAAAAAATTCAGGATTTGCCTCCTGCTATTTTATTCCATGCATTCGGACCCAAGTGAAAGTACACAGGAGCAAATGAGATTTTCACCACTGGCTTCAGTAGCTTTGGATCTTTTCTTCAGGTATGAATTTTTGTATCGCTGACAGGTACAGAAAAGTACCAGAGTTTCTTTATTCTTGTTACAACTAAACCTAGCGAGCAACCTAACTTTCAAATGATTAAACCCGTCATTCCTTGGCCATCCTATGTTGGTTTTACAATTCCTGTTTCACATAGTTTGTCTATCAGGTCACAAGTTCATGATGAAAATAAACTGCAGTGTGGGGGAGCGAGCTGCTTTGTGAACAGGCCTGTCTGTTAGCCATCCTTCTCTGCAGTGGTGAGTGTGGGCACAAATCCCTGGTGTACCAATGCCGTTACCTGATAACGAAGTGACGTGCAGGGCATCTGCTGGAGTTTCAGTGAGAGTGTACAATTAATGAGTCTGCCCTGGATTCAGTTATTATTAATTATTAACACTTACACCAAGGTTTTTAAAAGGACAAACAAAAAATTGCAGATGATCTTGGCTGTCAGTGTCCCATCAGCCATGGATTTGGTCTTTTCTGGACAGCCACATATTATCCTTACCTGTGCAGGGATCTATGGGTGTTGGTGGTTATCCTTCTGAATTAATAACAATACTTTTCTAGACACAAAGATGCGTATCTGAGAAGGTCTGACTCAGGAAAATACTTGTCATCTCTCTTCTCTACAAACGTCTCATTCATCTCATGCCTAAACGCTTTTCTTCAGTCACTATGAAGGACCTAAACCACGTTCCTCTTGACTGGGGATATACCAAACACCGATAATTGAACTGAATGGGCCAAAATTACGTAGTGAACTGGCTGTGGAGGCAAAGCTGGGAGGGGAAACGAGTGGTGACATCTCAACCTTTGCTAAAACACTGGCAAAACCAAATGTCAGTGTAGCTGCAACATAATCTGACCATGCAGCGAATAATGGGCGCTAAACCAGAGCAGAATTAAGAGGGCAGTGCTGGGACGTTGGTGCGTGCCCTTATTGCCACGCAGGCTGGAGTGAGCCCCTGGAGGTGACCACCATGGCATGGCGTGGCTCTGGGGAGGGCTGGTCCATGCACCGGTTCACCGGTTCTGGTTGTACGCTGCTTTCTAGATCTGCAGAGTGCTGTCCTTGTGAGGAGAGATGATGTTCAGGTGCTGGCATTCCCCTCCAACCTCTTTTTATTTTGCAATTAATTTCCAGTCAGAATGGTAATTTCTACTGCACTCTTAATGATCAGAAATATTTGGCAGATTAACATCATTTAGCTTTCATCTTCTCAAGGGAGATAAGAGAAAGGATTAAAGAGAAGGAGATTCCTTGCTAAATGCTGTTAAGACAGTGAGTACAGAGTCTAGAGACGCGAAATCAAATGAGTGAAAACAAAGGAAAAGTTCAGGAGCCCCTTGCCACTGCCAGTGGGATTTACCCTTTATTTACTGCTGACAGTCCATCTGCCAGCTCCCAAGCAGTTCTGCGAAGGAGACTACACCTGTCAACACGTCTGGGAGGCAGAGATGGCGCAGATGTTGGAATTTGCACCACTGAAGCTAAAATTTATCATATCTAGCACAAAACTGCTAATGGAGGTGAAAATGGTCACTCTTCAGTTCCGTGCTTGATCCTCTCCTTTTTTTCCCTCTTTCCTTTCTGCTTTCCTGACTGCATATTCCCTGCTCAGCTTCGGCAAAAAGGAGTAAGTCACTGAAGAAATTTAATTTCACTAGTATTCAATCAAACCAGAATAATGTGTTTAATATCTGTGCAGCATCAGGGAGGTGGAAGATTCATGCACTTGGAGGAGAGATGCATTACAGCCAGTGCCGTGGTTCACCGCAGTATAAATTCACCCTCACACACATGAAATCCATTAAGGAGAGCTGCAATTCAAACCAGCAAAGAGCAAGGAAGTCCCAAGTCAAAAGAAGAACAATATCACGTGCTATTATGTTATTACCACTATATATTCTGGTATGCGTTATTAATGACAAATAAAATGCAAGTGCTAAATGTGAGGGTAGCGCGAGGAAATATGGGCTGAAATTAAGTCAAGTATATTGAGGTTTAGTGTCAGAGATGGCTTCTGAGCAGTGGTGTCTGTTAGCTGCGTCGTGCTGTCCCACGAGGAGAGGTCGTGCTCCGTCAGAGCGTGCAGGAGCAGCTGGAGCAAAGTGCCGAGAAGGGGACTGCGGGGAGCAATCCTGCTCGGCCGGGAGGGATCGGCTCAGACCCAGCTTTCCACTTAGCGTATTCCATCTCCGGGGCACTTGGCACCCATTAGCCAGCCATTCCCCACAGTTTCCTGCCGGAGCCATGGGGAAGCGTCGCGATCCTCGCCCTGCTGCTGGGGAAGCTGAGGCAGCTCCGTTGGTCTGTCCGTGACAGCGTCTGCTGTCGTGACGCGCGCAGCCAGCCCGCCCAGTCCTCCCCGACCATGGGCTCGCAGGTCCCTCTGCTCCGCTCGCCCCACGCCTGGCTGCCGGGTTGGTGTTGGTGTGGAGTAAAGATTGCGACATCAGCTGTTGGAAGCCAAAATCGGCTGTGAAACTGCACTGACGTTACACATACCCAGCGCCGATTGCTCTGGCTCCCAGAGAGACCTGAGCAGAGTGCTTTAATGACAGATGTAACTTGAATTTGCATGAACTCTTTGGGAATCCATAACATTTAAGAGCGGATGTCAATGGAATTGAGGGCAGCCATTGGATAACAGCCCCTCGCTGCTAGAAAAACTGCAAGCGAAGCTGAGGCACTTGGTTTTTGTTATAAAACAGAAGCTATTGATCCTTTAGCAGCAATCCGCTCCATAGGCAGTATTCCTGTTGCACCAAATGACTGATATAATTTTAATCACTTTGTCTGATAGCGTCTGGTGCAAGAAAAATTACATTCTTGACTTTACTCTTCCGTATGGATTTCAGAGTCCTGGTGGGCTTTTCAAGAGTCTCAGGCTAAACAGCGGCCGAGCGGGAAGCAGCTAACGGATAACCTGCCGTCTGCTGTTCAGTGCAGGCACACGCACATCCCTCTCCGAAAGTTAAACTGAGTAGAAGGTATGAGGATATATATTGATATTTAAAGTCGAATACTTTTCCTGTCAGACAAAAATGTGTATTTATATGTGAGCGTTCCTTTACTCGGGACATTTTGAAAAATTACTTTGAATTTCAGACTGTGGGCAAGTTACGTGCATTTAAAAGCTATCTATCACGGTGAACAGATTCAATAGTCATCAGTTTAACTGGCTTTCACGAATTCCATTTTTACAACATCAAATGATGTGCTCAATAGTAAAATTATTTTTATCAGTTTTAATCTGTCATTTCAAGACAGTTACTGGTTTGCCATATCAATAAGATCAGCATCATTGAAGTTAACTGAGATTTACATTTCTAACTTAATTATGAGCTTGCTCAGTTTTATTCGAAGCCTCAGTTAAAAAATAAATAGCTTTGGATAGCACATCTCACCAGCAGCATCTCCCTGATGCTGCTGAGAGTTGTAGTCTGCTCCAGCGTGTAGCTCAGGAGAGCGAAGGGGCCGGGTGCTCCTCGGCGGTGCCTGGTCTGCCGGTCCCCCCAGGAGAGAGGCGTGGTTGGAGCTCCCCGGCAAAGCACCACTGCTGGGCACTCTGGCTGTGCCCAGAGCAGACTAAACCACAGATACTGTTAAGGATTTTGCCCCGAGTCCTTTCCCTCTGGGTCACAGTGGGATTGCTCCCACTGTTGGCGTGTTCATGGTTTCAGTGAACACAGTCTAAGCCGCGTCCTGGTTGTGTGTGAATCCGTAACACGCGTTTGGCGTCTGCTCGGCGTCTCACCTGCTGCAGCCTCGTCCCCCTCTACCGTGTGGAAAAGCTGACGTGCCCCTGTTCGTTTAAATAAAACTTCTTACTTGCTTCAGCATTAGCAGGATAGAAATACAGCCATTGTCTCTGCCACAGAGACAAGGAAGAACAGTAGAATTTTTTCCTAATATGTGTGATACTTAGCAGTTATTCATTCATCACTGTTCTACCTGTAAAACCGATACGAGCCCTTGCCCTTATCCTGAATAGCTTCTGGTCCTGTTGGTTGGCCTTGTGTGTGGTACAAGGGAACGACCTTTATCTGGGAATTAATTTGCACCACCAGCTGCAGAATTTCCTGATAACCACGAGATGATTCCTTCCAGCTCTGGGACTCAGGTCAGAGCCCTCAGCGCCGGCTGACCTGGCTGTGTGACACGGGCCTTTTGCGTGTGAGAAAATGCTGCTGGTGTTCTGCTGTCTGTACAGTGAACAGCTTAACAAAAAATAACGGGGTCGGAGGGGCCGTGATCCCGGCTGTGCTCAGTACTGGGGGTGAAATAACGTCTAAATAAAGTCAAAGGCAAAACTTCTGATCGTTTTAATAGGACAGGCTTTTACTCTGTCATAAATTTCGCTCTTCAGCACATATGGATCATCACGATCTGTACTCCCAAATCTACCAGGAAAAGCCACGGCAGCGTTGTGCCACCCTGCAAATCCCCATCTGCCTGCTGGTTCTCGGGACGATGCTTTGTGCTGGGACTGGGATTCCTCCCTCCTCGATGCTCGTGTGTGACTGCCTGTTACAGGGAGTTGTAGCACGGCCTTTCTGCCCGTTTTGTTGGCCGCAGAACAAAAAACATAAAGAAAGCACAGCTCTACATGTAGCACTTCACTAGCGAGCGTTCACACTCGAATGCTGCATGTACATGGGAATGATCTCATTTAACCATTTAAAAGGCTGTTGGTTCTTGGACTGTGCTGGGAAAAGGGGAGTGAGAATGATGATTGAAAAAGACAACCACAACAAGTCAACTGTGACTGTAGCTGGCTTCTTGATTGGAAGTATTTAGAAGGTGATGCTGGAACATGAAAATCAATTAACTCAAGAAGAAATCATGTTCTTCACCTCCTTCCATGTTTCCTGGCATCCTGGTAGGCTTAACATCTGGGTGTCCTCAAGACATTTGATGCATTTCATTCATCATACATGACATTTGCATAATGCGAACATCATACTTTATGCAGATGCATCCTTGAATATTTCACAAATTATGATTACTATTTAAACTTCCCATAAATAAACCCCACAGGGACTTGCCCACTTCTGAATGTGTGAAAATGCGAGGTCCAAAGTGACTCGTTACATGCACTGGCACACTATAAATTCCCTTCATATCACAAGTAAATACAGCGTCTTTCATTTTATTTTCTTTCTAAAGCCATTAAAATTCTATTAGCTATTTGTGAATATTATTTCATGCCATCTGCATTTACTCCTAAGTTGTGATAGCGACAGCTGCAATAATTTGTATGCATTTTCTGTGTACAGTTAGTTATTGAGTAACAGAACCTTCCTCCTGCGTTGCTATAGAAGATATAGCCAAATACAGAGATGGTTTGTTTGTAAATCTAAATCCCCAAAGTATTATTTATTAGGACAACAGAAGGAAAGATGGAGGATGAGACGAGGGAAAACATTTGATGTTATGTGACAAACAGTAGCGTTTCTCCTTTTCGCTTATTTATTTGTTCCTCAGTCACAGTTTGGGGTTGAAATGAAAGCGGACAGTGCAAGAATGGACACAGTTTATTCTGTCGTGTTTTCACTTGTGAAAGGCTGAAAGCTTCTGTTGTGTAATATATATATATTTTTAATTGACTACAGTTTACATATTTGTAGAGTTGCTGAACAGGAACTTGAACAAGACGTGATCCCCATGTCAGCATCTGCTTGGTTGCCATTAGCTGAGTTTTCCATTAGAAAACCTCGGTTTCCATTAGCTGAGGATGTAGGCAGTAATTCTAAGCCAAATTGAATGTCTCAACATTACAGAGCAATAAACTGGGATAGCAACAGGTCAGCTGGCAGAGCAGGGGCTCTGGTGTGGGTGACTGAGCAGCCAAACACTCTGTAACGTGCTGTCTGTTGCCTTGAGCAGTCTCGGGGGGGAGTTCACCGCGGGGCAGACGGCAGCGTCGAGTCCGTGCGTCATTTCAGGCAACGTGGGCTCTGCTCTGGGACCTTCCCTAGGAGTCGTCTGAAAAATAATCCTGGGGTGATTTTCCTCCGAAGAGATGTGTTTATGCCCAGAGCTGGCCGTGGTCTTGATTTTGTGAGCGCAGAGCTAGACGAGTGCCAAAATGTTTTTGCAGTTTGATGCATGTGCTTGAGAAAGTGTGTCCCTCTCTTTTATGCCTGTATAAAGTCTGGCTTGAAAATACACAGGTGATAAATGCTTCAATATTTAACCATGATTTACCTGTGGTGAGTGAAGAAAAAATTATGCAAATAGGGCCTGAATCAGAGCAATGAGCCCCTTTATATTCTCCAGAAAATGTCAACATATAATGTTTTATGAATCGCTCGCTTTCCTTTGAAAATAAAACACTTCTTCTTTTAGATGTTCAAGCTTAAGCCTGAACATAAATTACATAGGAACGGTAGCCAGATTAATACAGTCCCCAAATGGCATGAATTCATAAAGAAATGGGGTCTGTATTTAGAAGAACCTCCCAGTCTGCTGACTCGCTCCAGATCCCACTCCCTGACTCGGCCCAGTGCTCCTGGGACAGGAGCTGCTCAGTCGCTGGCAGGGCTGGGACTAATGGAAGGAGAGAAAACAAGACTGCATGGATCTGTTTTCAAATGACATTACAATCAAGACAAGAAAAGCTCTTAAAACATAGCAAAGTCCCTGGAGTGCAAGTCCTATTCATTTGTGTGTAGATAAAACCGATCTTTCCAAAGGTGAAAAAGCAATGGCACGCAGATTTCCACTTCTCTCATCTCGAGTGTTTGTTCTGGTCCTCTGCGGCCCTCAGAGGGGCTCAGACATCTGAGAAAAACAAATTTCAGCACATCACTTTGAATAATCCTGACTGAGTCATCAGTTTAAGTTCCTAATTCCTATTAGCACTTTTCATCGTCTCTCCTGAAAAGCACTGATGAGGTTATGGCCATTTTCACCAAGAGGACAAGCAAGCTTCTGTCACACGTGGTGATTCGGTGTTCCTCCCTCTGACCAAGTGATTGCTTCTCACTTGGAGCATGAAGAATTGCTGTCTAAGGACCAGGAAAATGAAGGAAACCCTGGCAAAATCAGGACCTCTTCTGTGACGAGCTGCTCAGCATCAGAAGGCCGGTCTCCCTGATATTTTACACTACATTAAAAAAAGATCTTTCAGGAAGACGTATAAAGGAAGAAATCCAGGAGACAGCTAGCCTCCCGAGCTGTCACGGCTGCCTGCACACTGGGCAATGACCGGAGAAAGCACCAGCTCCAGTTTCGGTTGTCATTTTCTTAGCAAGAGATGTTGTAAGGTGAGAGCGAGCAGCTTTGCATCACTTCTCCACAATTCTCGCACTTGGCCAAAAGTTGCTCTTAGCCTTAACCCATACTTAGGGGTTTGAAAGCCTACTATTTGGGCTTCACTATAGCAGCTTTTAAAGGCTATATACAGATAAAAATCAATGGGAAATCAACACAGCAGATGCTAAGTGACTGGAAAAATGAAGTCGTTGATTGCAACCCGGAGACCTCTGGTGCAAAAATAACTCTGTAGCTTCTTCAAGACAAGCCTTGGCAAATCAAATGGCAGAGGGAGATGGAGATCGCATCGCTAGTGTCCACTTGCTGGATTTACCAGTAAAAACACAGTCTAATTTGCATTTGTTATTGCAATACCATGGAAAGTCCCTTTAGGAAAGAAAACACCTCTGCAAGGTAGATGCCTGTCTTGATCCCATCCATTCTGACAAAATGAAATTATTCTGCAGAGCTGATAGCCCTCAAACAGGCAAAGAAATGTCTATAAATCTTGGAAACTGCTGTTCTTTAACTTACGGGTTCATTAATGGAGTGATGGGCCCTGGAAGAGAAATTGCCTTTTGTGTGCTTGCCATTAGCAGGTTTGTTGACAACGAGCCTGCTGACCTTACCGGGCAGCGAGGCGGCACGCTGCGCGGGGGGAGCGGGCAGAGTCACTGCTGCCGTGGTGCCGCTCGGTCTGAGCCACAATGAGAGAAGTACGTCCCTTTAGTAGCCTTGAAGGTCACTAGGTTTCACTGTCTGTGTGTGATGTCTCAGAGAGACTTTGCCACCGAAATGAAGCTTGAAACATGATTCTGTTCTGTCTGTAACAAGAATGAGCGTTGCAGCCGGGCTGGTATTTTCCACTTTTAAGTGCTCGTATGTAGGTGGGGTGAGCTTAGAGTTAAGGACCAGAGGCTAGAGAAGGGCTTCTGGTCTGGGTGAGCAGGGGTAGGAGGGGAACAGGAACTGTGGAGGAGCATCAGACGGAGGAGGGATTTCTGGTGTTTTTCCTGGGATCCGGACATCTGCTTCCCTGCGCTGTCATTTTAGCCATATTTCCCGGTTGTCGAGAGAGGAGAATGTGTGACTGGGAGGTTTGCACCTGTCCAAAGGCGGCAGATGGAAGTCAATAAAACAGTCCTGGGAGGCGAGAGCTCCTACTCCGCGCTCTCGGAGCTACATGACTTGCTGCAACCTCTTCCTATTACATTGGCTTTCCTCCCTGCCGCAGACTGTTTGGTTCACAAAACTAAAATCATTGGAAGATACTGCAGAGAGAAGAAGGTCTAATGATCTCCAATTTATTCTCAGTCCCACTGGCTGTTTAGCCTTTACGACACAGAGTATTTTTAATTAGTTTTTGAGTTTCGTCTTTGGAAGACCACAGGCTCCAGATGGTAGGTGATCTCATCACCTCTCCATTATGGGGGGTTTGGCCTATTTTGCTTATCTGCAGCTCTCCCTTGTTCCAGTGCAAGCAGGGTGAAACAGCAAATTGGGAGGAAGAGATTAACAGGAAGTAAAAACATCTAGCACTGAAATGGCAACAGGCTCTCAGCTCTCCCAAAGAGCCTGGATTGGAAAGAGGGCATTTCAATCAAGGGGAAAAAAAAAAGCAAAAACACACCAAAAAAAACAACTTAAATGGCTGGTTGTTATAAAATTTCTGCCTGTCAGCTCTGTGGAGTTCTGGAGCAATGTGGAGCTGGAGTCTCGCCGGTTTCAGAGCGGGAGTGCGTCTCCCAGTGTAGGCTGGTACCTGGCATCTGAATGCTGTGACCTTAAAAATGCCCCTTGGGGGGCAGCGGCGGGGGCCGGGGGAGCCCGGGGCTCCTTGGGCAGCCTCTCGCCACGGGCATGGTCGTGCTCCCCGGCAGCGGTGCCTTCGCTCCAGGCCGAGCAGAGCTGCTCCATCTCCTCTGGTAGTCAGCCTCTGGTCTAGTTCGTTTGCATTTGTCACTGACAAGTCAGAGAACACCTTTTGTTCTTATCCCTTTGAAACATAAATACTGAAAGCTGGACTCAAACTTTCCGAATTTCCTATCTTGGTGTTGTGAATGAAGGAGTGAGAACAGCTCTGTGCCGCTGCTCGTCCAGAAAGGGGGGAGAGCAAGGTGTTAGTAGAAGGTTTAGATTTCCATCTTTGACAGTGGAAATGAAGTAGAAAAAGATGGAAAAATAATATAATCATATTTATGCTTTTTGTCTGTTACTTTCTGAAGCACTGACAAAGCTTTCATCCGCCTTGTGCGGAGTCCCGCTCCGCTGCGCTCCGCTCGCTGCTGGCATGCGAGGGGAGTGGGTGGTCCCCCCGCTGCGGGGCTGCTGGGGACGGAGCAGCGTTCCCCTCCGCGGGCTCGTGCTGTCGCCAGTGCGTTTCCTGCTCCTCTGCACCCCGCTCTGTGCAGGGAAGGGGAGTCGGTGGTGGGGGGAACGCAAGCACGGCTCATCCCGAGCTGGGGGCCTGCCTAGAGAAACACAGCCCGGGCTGCAGCGGCAAACTGACCCTCTGCTCAGGCTCCAGCTTTTCTTTCTGGTGTTTACCAGGAATTCCTTGTCTTGGACGTTCTGCCAGGGAACATCTAATGCGTGAAAAACTAATTTCACATAAACAAGGACTGGAAGGGGAGGAGTCCTTACTGCTGGAACTAGAGTATTAGGTCTGTTAACTTCAAAACGTTGAGTAGCCTCAGAAACCCCTGTGTGTGTCTCATCTACGGACGAGGAGGAAGACCGAGACTGAGTTACCATGGATCACACAAATACATCACCGCCCTGAGCAAGCACTGTCAGCCACTCCTCTGAGCACCCTTTCCAGTGACAGATTCATGGTCCTCAGAGAAATTAGACTCCGTTGTGGATGGAATCTAATCTCATCCCTTGTCGTTAAACATCTGCAGTCCAGATTTGTTGTCCTGCCCAGTCTGTTGTTACTGGTGGGAGAATGGCGCTGCTGAAGAACAGTTGATCATTCTGGGGAATTCCCTCTTGATTTTGCATGGAAAGTAGGAAAGTAGCACTGGGGTGCGTTAGAATCTCTGTGTGCTGGCGGGAGAATATTCCTTTCAGGATGTGCTGTGCTGTGGAGAGCTTGGCCGGAGTCCCCCAGCGCGGGGGTCTCCTGGGGCAGGCGGGTCAGGGTGTGAGGTGTCTCCTGTGGAACCTGCCCGGGCAGCAGGCTCTGCTCGGCAGCGCTCGGCGTCACACTGATCGGCGGCAGGCAGGAGGTGAGAACAGCTATCGGTTAGGACCGGCTTGCACAGATGTGATCTGAAGTGAATCTGTCATTTCCTGGCAGACTTGCCAAGATCAACACTGGTAAGAATACAGTGCTACTCTCGTGGTGAAAAAAAGTGATTATCTTCACTGTACTTTTTTAACCTGGGGGTAGTTTACATTCAAAGGGAAACCTCTCAGCAACGTTGATAGAGGTCCTGCTCTCCGTGCGAGGCTGTGGCCAGACCCTGCGCGGCTCGGTGTCCCAGCTCGTCCCTGGGTGCCAGGCAAGAGGCTGTGCCGTCCTTCCCCAGGCTCCCGGGCGCCACGTACGGAGCGTCTTTGGTCCACGGTGCAGGCAGGCTCCAGTGGAGAGCTGTAGAACTTGCTGCCTAACTCCTTGATAAAATAACTGTACCAGCAGGGAATTATGCTATAGATGAAGAAAGCCAACAAGGAGCTGTTCTCAACAGGTGAAATTCTTCTTGCCCTTTCCTGCTATTGGTGATTCTGTACAAAGCCTGAGACCAGAGCATGTTCCCAGCACAGTGCCTTCCGCGAAGCAAGTCTGAGCTCATTTAATGTGTAAGTGACAGTGAATCGGGAACTTCCCACTGTTCCCAGTGATAACACTTCCTGTAATTTGCAGGATAAAATTCTGCTGATTTCAGATAGCGTTTCTTAGGATGGATTATTTGACATCCAGACTGTATGTTAGGGAATAAATTATTTTGCTGTGTTCCTAACTGATCACGGTCATGAATTCTGACTTGCTGACATTGAGCCCCAAACAAAAGCACAGAACCTTGTCTAACAGCGCTATGAAAAAGGATATTCAGGAAATATTAACAAGTTTCATATGGTAATTTATGTAAATATAAACCATAACTCAGTTGAAAATATTCAGCTGAACCTATAGAAAGAGTCTGAAAGCCAAGGTTTTCATGGTAAAACATAAATTGATACTTAGTCCTTACAACCCAAGTGTTGTGCTTTCTTGTACAGAGCAAAGAAGGGAAAACCGGAAGCGTCGCTTTAAAAAAGTGAAGCATTTCCCAGTTTTGAGTTTAGGATCTTCAGTGGGGCACTTTTCCAGGATTATGGACAGACCCTTTCAAGTTACATCGCTGTAGAAGAAACACCAGAGTACCCTGCTAAGGTCCAGGCTGTTGCTCTCCTGAGGTGCTTGCGCAGTAGGCTGTAGAGACACGTCGCGCTCCTCCCTGCCACGCAGGGCCAGTGCTTGGCAGGGCCGAGATGGGACCTCAGCCTTCCCTGCACGAGCCAGGCTGGGCTCAATCCGTCCGGATGCCGAGACAGAAGCAAGCCAGATGACAAGACAGCTTCTTTCTGGGAGCAGGCACTGTCTGTTTCACGGAGACCCGGGGTGAGCACGCAGTCTGCTCCCAACGCGTGTGCGATCTGCCGGGCAGCTATTCTCAGCCCGCCGGACCCCTGAGATCCCGGTGATGTGCTGATGCAGAGCGGGCTGAAGGCACTGGGCTTCGTTTGGTTCAGGGTGCCCTCCCTAAGGTCATTGCCAGCCTTCTCAGCGACAGCTCTTCCATGTCCAGCCTGAGTTTTGCAAGGACCGTGTATTTTAATTAAAGGCTTTTAATTATTCTGCCCATAATCTGTCAGAGCTCTCATGCTGAGGCATAATTAATGTATTAAACCTCTACCTTGCACTTGCACGATATGTGTGCTTTCAAAACAAATCTGCACTTGTGTTTGAAGGGACATAACAATAACAGTACTTGGCACTTCTTCTTGCTGGAATAACTGTACTCTGCATTTATCAAGTGCCTTTCCCCTGAGGCTGTCCAAAGGGCACCGGTGAGAGGTGTGTGCACTCAGCACCTTGCAAGATTGAGCCTCCGGCACACAATCAATATGTATAAATTATGCTTCAGCCTTGAAGCAACATGGGACTTTCTGGGGGTGTTTTGCTTTGTTTGGTTTCCAGTGGAAGCAAAATACTGAAGGCCTGAATCTGAGGTAGACTGAAAGCCAAATTTTCAACACTCAAAATTCAAAGACAAGCTCTTCTAAATAGCTCAGCTTCCATTTTGGCACCAAAATAAGTGTTTAGATTGTCAGAATTGCTTAGCACATTGGGTCTGTGGCTGAGCTGAAAATGCGCTTTCAGTTATAGGTGATCTTTGGCCGTCGGGACTGCCGGCTCTTTCTGCAACTGAATCACATAGAGATACTTCAGCACTGCAGAATTAGGGCAATAATCAAAAGAAAAGTGGCACGGGACCTTCACGATAAACATAGCATGCTGTCCTTCTGAGATACTGGCTCATTACTGGCTGTGGAAAAAGGCCATTTACTGGAGCGTGAACACCGTTTGCATCCACCTTTTCCCTGGCTGGTTTCCCACTGAAATCCTGATCCAGGCCAGAGCTTGTTTAGTTTGCAGGGCTGAGAAGACCACAGCCCGGCGTGATGTGGAGAAGACAAAATGGAAAATGTATTTCGGCAGGCAGGTTTCTAAGTGAGATGAATACTTTGAATATTGAATGCTAAAAACATTATTTTGACCAACCCTAGTCCTTAAGCCTGGATTAAATCAAAGAGCTCTGTCTGCTCATGTCTTGATTTAAGCTCGTTGCCGTCCCTTGTCGTGGCCTCCGAGCATGGCACACAAGCCACCGCCGCGGTTCCCTTTGTCTCCGCTCCTCCCTGTTCCCTGTAGGCAGAGAATACGTTTCACATTACGAGGAATATTCCTAAAATGGAGTGGAAGCCGTGTGAGCGACGGAGCACCAGCCAGCCGTAGCTGGGCTTGTTCTCCGAGGGCTTGGGACACGCTGAAGATGGAGGAAGGCTGCAGCTCTAATTGCCTTTGCCTCGGCCCGGCATAAATCAGCGCTGCTCCCCGAAGAGGCCGGCCGTGCCTTCCGCAGCTTGCGAGGCAGCAGCCCACGTCGTGTCTGCCCTATCCCTCATCCTGCCTTCCCACTGCACCGCCAGTTATTGTGTGTTAACTAAAAATGGAGACCCAGAGACTGGGGTGGTATTGCGAGTCACTGGTTCAGCTGCGTGCTTTATTATTATTAATGATGAAGTACTGAGGCTGGGCTGCTAATGAGTCTGAGCTCCCTCCTGTGTGTTTATTTTTCTTCCCCCTTCAAACTGTCATTTCAGAGTAAATTACTTTCCCCTGCATCTTTGTCAGGCAACACTGTACCAGTACATCCACCCCCATCTCGCCCTCTGCTCTAATTTCAGGCTTACTCAGTTTCTCTCAATGCAGTTTACTAAGCAAAGTACGGCAGATCCTCCATCTGTCTTACTTAAGTGGCACGATGCGCCTCAACAGCAGATAGAGACATCATTTTTATTACACTCACTTCTGGTTCTTGTTTTTTCTCTGAATTATTTACTAAGCCATTACCAGAAAAGGGGGTAGAGGTATGGGGCTGGAGGAAAAAAGTAGCATTTTTAAAGCGGGGGGGTGGGGTGGGGGGGTGGGTGTGGAGAGGAAGAGCAAACAATTTTTCAAGCATCACTCAGAAACTCTGCTGTGATTTTCTCGCCTTTGTTCCATCTCGTGCTAAACATGTTTGTGTCAGGCAAACAACCCACGTTAGATGGAATTTCACACCATTCAAAGCATCAGTGTCTCCAGCCTTAATGTGTATTATGTTCAAACATGCAGCGTAATCCATCAAAAACCCCTGCAGACCTTGCGCTTTCCTCCAGATTTATCTGTTTGAAGCCTCCCTCTCTGGGTACGCACGTAGCCAACCTTCTGTCGGCGGGGTTTTTTATTTATTTGGAAACAGCAGACCAGATTCGCAGTCAGCGTACGCTATCACAGCTCCGCTGGCTTCTTGCCCGCGGATTTATCCCGGCAGAGGGGACTTGCTCATTGCTGGCTGGAGTCTGCGGCTGCAGGATTAGCTGGGGGGTTTATCTCGGGGTCTGCTCCAGGCACAGCCAAACTGACCGACCCTTGCGAGTCGGGAGAGCCGCGTTGTCGGTGCCTGCCTCCCTCCCCAGACTCACCTGGAAAGAGGATTTTTTTCTGCCAGGAGGAAAATGCTTTGAAACCAAGCACGAGGTTGGCAACACCGCAGGGAGGTGGCTCCTGGAGGAGCCTGGCCCGGGGACGGCAGGCTGCTGGTGTGGGGGCTGGTGGCTGGTACAAGGAGCAAGCCCGGCTGCGGAGGCAGAGCTGTGGTTGCCTTTGCAGGAGTTAATACGAACAGATCTAGCAACAATAAAATCAGACCCACACCAACAGGGAAGAAAATCTGTAGTTCATTTGAAACAGTTGCTCCTTGGAAAAGAATACTGAAATAAGTAGTATTAGATTAGCACGGATATATTTACATCACTTTAGAAAATATTAATTAACTATTAAAATGTAATTTAAAGAGCAACACTGTGGTGAAAAACATACCTGCCTTTACTGTGAAAGTTTTCTTTTCAAAGCGATCGCCAGTGAATTTTGAACCCCTTTGCACAGAGGGAGTCTATCTGGGGTTTCTGATAGAAATAGCAGGAAATCTTGTAGCATGTTTAATTCTGTTTTTCAGTGGAGACATAATTTTTTGCTTGTTTTTTTTACCCAGCCTTCCCATCTCAGTCCATGTTTTCACAGTGCACATCTTCATCTGTCATCACTCAGTGCTTACCATTTTAGTGTATAAACATGGCAATTTCTGCAAATCAGAAAGCAAACCCATTAACATTTGAAGTGGAATGGAAATTTTGAGTTTCTGATCATTAAAGAGTTTGGAAATGTAGGAAAAAAAATAACTTCCCTCTGCCTTAGTCCAAACCAAAGCTGCCGAGTGAAAGACTCTGATCAGCTGCTGGGGGGGAGCGGTGGCGTGTTCGCGTCCCCCTCCCAGACGTGAGAACAGCAACGAGCGTCAAGGTTTCTGTTTTACGCATTGATCCTAAGCGCGAGGCCGGTACGCAGCGTTTTCTGCTCACCGCTTTGTGTCGAGGAAAGGAGGGACAAGGCGGTGGGAGACGCTGCCGCTTGTGTGACCGTGCTGGGGCAGCGGCGGATTTTGCACGGCCAAGCGCGTCCGAATCGAGCAGCGCTTCCCCGGAGGACGGCCTGCAGTCGCCCCTTCCAGAGGGTGCCTCGTTACGCAGCCTGCTGCGCTCCTGTTTTGCATAGGTGGATGCACATATGCTTAATTGGTCTCCAAATGTCAGCAGCAGTTTGCGTAAACCTTCGTTAGTCTCTCGGCGAGGCTGATGGTTCCCCTGAATGGGGAAGGAGCAGAAGGGCGGCGGGGGGAGGAAAGGCTTTGTTGGCCTTGCTGCGTGTGTGGAAGATCGCGCTTTGTGCTCCGAGGCCAGCTGTCTGCTCCCCTCTTCTCTCACCTCCTGGCAGCAACTTTCTTCACGCCTGTATGCGAGCTCTTGCCAGACTCCGTGAGAGGGAGACGTGTTTGTCCTCGTGGTGCAGATGCTCTTGTGTTTTCCCTGGTGCTGCCGCAGCCTCGCGCGTGCACCGGGACCGGCTGGGCTGCCGGGACCCGCCGGCGTGTGCCGAGCACGGTGCACGAGGCTGGACCACGCGCCCACGGGCTGCGACGGGAGGGCGCAGGGTGTGGGAGCAGGGTCCGGGTGGACCTGGGTGGGATGGATGGCTCCGCTCCGACGCAGAGGAACGGCAGCAGGAGATCCGCCCCACGCCAAACGCATCTCGAGCCTGCATTTGAACTGCCGCTGATGGGTTTTAATAACCAGTTAGGCAAATATTTGCCAAAAATAGATTAGACAGACCAGTCCTTTTTTGCTTTGGGGAGGAAAAAATACGGACCACGCTTTTACTAGCCCTACTTTCTACAAATCATTTCCAAATGAGGACTCCCAGAACAGGGCTCATGCGCAAGGTGGCACGGGAGATGCTCCAGACGTGTCTCGAGTCCGCGGTCCCTGCCCTTGATTTGGTAGGTCAGGGTAGATAACGTGGGACTTGGGACCATGACTGTAGTACATTTTAGTTTCTGCGCTCAAAATCTTCAATTACATATTTTAATGTGTGTGATTTAGGAAAATGTGGTCCATTCCATCTGCTTTGCATTAATTTGAATGACTGATTAAAAATACAGGTTGAAATATTACAGCTACTAATAATTTCTCCACATGGCTAGCTATTAATGGATGGAAAGGAAATTAAGAATAAGGCTGTTATCAATTTTCACAGGCAAGCTTTTCCATAATCCTTTTATTTCTTTGAGAAATGTGTTTGTTTATAGACATTTTATTTGTTTAACAATTTCTCTCTTTTTCTTAATCTTTGCAATAATTATTTGCTATTCTATAAATATTTAAACTAATTTTATTCTTTACAAAAATTACTATATTCCAGTATTTTTTTCCGGTGGAGTTTCAGCCGCATTCCAAGCACCCAAGCCTGGTAGCTTGCTGATTGTTGGTGCTACTTGTGTCGCCCAGAAGACTCAGCTGACATTCAAGCCCCAAGATAACAGATAATTTTCTTTGATCTTCCCCAGTGCATTGTTTCTCCTTGACCTGCTTTTATAGACTAGTTTGGCTGTTGACTTCTTGGCCTCATCCTCTGAATTGAACACTGATAATGACGACATCATTCCAAGCAGTGCCTGAATAACAGTTCTGATTAACATCACAGGCTTATTACCAAAAAAAGGAAGAAATAAAAAAAGCAGGGGAGCAGCAGCTCAGGTGTGAGTTGTAAGCTTCTCTAATTGTTTGTTTATTTCTTAGAACTGCAGGTGCCTAAAGTTACTGTTATCAATTAGTCATAATTTATGGAGCCTGCATGGTGATTGCTGCTGAGTCATGCCTGCAGGTGTGTCCAAATTGGCTGCGGTTGAGCTATAAAGTCAGGGAGCTGGGGCTTTGTGGGTGATGCTGCTCCTCGTGCGTGAGGCTGTTTTTGTGCTGAGTAACCTGGCTCAGGGAGCGAGCTTTTCACAGAACAGATCCTAAAGTAGTTGGTAGCTCTGAGAAGTGCTGAGGAAGAGCTAGCTGTGTGAGCAAGGTGGCTTGAAACCTCGCATCTTCTGCCGATGTGCCAGCCAGCAGTGACCCGTCTGGGACAGAGCCTTCGAGGGCTGAACGTGTGCTCTGTGTCTGTGAATGAAGGTCTTTGGTTTACTTCAAACGGATTTCAGCAGAAGGTATGTCATTCTGCTTCTCTAACCTTCTTTGGTGGTTTTGTTAGTCCTGGAGAAAGGATTTGAGGAGTGATACAGCTTTTACTGTAGGCTGAAGTCTTTATGAAACATAATAAGGTAGAATCTGAGACAAATGGGAGGGGTGTTGTGTCTCCAGGCGGCAGAGGATGGCTGAATGCCATGCGTACGCTTCCCAAAGGGCTCCTTGGTGCTGTTGGCTCAGGCCAGAGAGGAGAAGTGGAGCATGTGAGTGTGTTCCCTTCCAGCTATGCTGCTGGGGGTCTGAGGCTGCTGCGCTGAAGGACCCCCCCAAACTGCTGCGCCCGCGTCCGGAGGGTCTCTGGGCTGTTTTAGCGTTGCCTCGGGGAAGCGTCCGTTAATATTGCCAGAGCACTGGAATTGTTGTGTGGGTGACAAAGATGTTCAGAAATCACATTGCTGTGTAAAATGTAGTTGTCTTCCATATTACATCATCAATTTGACTTTGAAAAGTTAGGTATAGTGAGATAAAGAGAAATAGGAAGGAGAAAAGAGCATGACATCCAAAACCAGCTGAGTGACTCAAGAGATGTGGTAGAAGTAATTCTGCTGGAAATACAACTTAGGTCTCAGTAGGAGATCCTAACCATTCACCTGTGGGGCTAAGAAAGTGCATGTGGTCCATCCAATGTTACGCTTGCCTTTAAAATCGGGGATTTCTCCTCGTGTATTTAGTCCTAGTCTATCCTTTACGGTGTTACGTGGCACCGGGTGCGTGGCTGCCTGTCCCCTGGCAGGAGAAGGGCGCCTGCTCCCAGCTCCCCGGTGCGGGAGTGCAGAGCGACCTGCTCTGTGCTGGGACAGAGCTGCCTTGACTGCTGCAAAACCTGTTGCCTCCTGGCTTTTCTGTAGTCACTGAGAGCAGAGAGATCCTCCTAACGTGTATTTTCTGCCGCTGTTTTAGAAAATGTGTGCCTATGCAAATATTTCACGAGCAGTTTGGGATCTCTCAGGATGAATGATGCTCTGTAAAATATGATTATCTCTTGTAATATATCACCAATGCATACTGCAGCATGATTTTTAACTTCCCTCAATTTCTATGTATAAGAAAATAAGTAGAATGCTGAGTAGGGAAAGGTAAGTTTCATTAAGAACAACATTGACATTGCATATATATCTAGTAATTGCTACTCTAAAGGTGAAATCAATAGCTGCGCTTACACAAGGGCTGCGACATTTCTAAAAAATCCCACGTACAATCTTTATTCAAGATGAATGTTTCTGAGAATTGGAAAGCTACTGTTTGCATGAGTGATCTGCCCGCTTTGCTACATGTTACTCATAAATCTGGTAAGAAAAAAAGTTATGTTTAACTCCTCTCCTACAAAAACATGAGCATTAGATTAGTGAAAGAAGGCAAACATAACGGATGAAAGCTATTAGAGCTGGCTTCAGTTCTGCTGATTTCATTCGTTGAATATTTCCAGTCTACTAGCTTAGAGAATCCATCTCTTTCTGACCTTAACCTTTCCACAATATTTATTATATTTGGGTGGGGAAAAGGAGAATACATTAAAAAGCAAATCAAGAGGAGAAAGAAGATATCTGTATGCGTGTCTAGTAAACAGTGAACTCATTCTCATTTTAGATGACATATTCCAAATTTGTCGAGACAACAAAGCTTTAACGAGGTCAGTGTAAGCCTGTGACAAACAACTCTGAGATGATTTGGAATCAACCAGAATTTGTTGTTGCAAGACCTGCACTGTGCCTCCAACCTGATAAGGAAATTCTTTGGAGGTGGCTGATGTGAAAGAAATGAGAACTTGTGATTCCAGAGTTTGATGGATGAAAGCAGGCAAGGCATCCTGCA
>Ga0181612_143799_pt1 | contig 27761 bp, 13 predicted proteins | sample HoacroProtozoa21_FD_119630 | JGI IMG/M metagenome (GOLD analysis project Ga0181612, IMG submission 119630) | Hoatzin crop microbial communities from Cojedes, Venezuel. Combined Assembly of Gp0051906, Gp0051904, Gp0051908
ATTTTGAAAGAATCATAAAACCATAGAATCATAGAATGGTAAGGGCTGGAAGGGACCTTAAATATATCCTAGTTCCAACACCCCCTGCCATAAGCAGGGACATCTTCCACTAGACCAGGCTGCTCAGAGCTGGCCTTGAACACTTCCAGGGAGGGGGCCAGATCTTGAAAGAGATCTTGAGGTATCAGGAGATAGATCATCCTGTACCCTGGCTACGAACATCTAACCAGATTAGTATATACAGGCACTAGACTTTTTCCCAGTAGTTCTTCTGCAAAGCATCTAAAAAATTCAAGTGGTACACCGCCACCTTCAGTAACCATCTCAGCATTTTAAGTGCACACCACCATGAGATTGCATCTCTTTTAGGACCAAGTTTATCTATCGTCTAGAGAATGTATTTTGTTATGCCTTTAGCTAATAAGACTGAGAAGTTCCCCGCAATCAGTCCCTTAGGCTTGCTGTGTGTAAGCTTACATATGCAGTAAGGTCACATTTCAGCCTTTGTTTTCATAAGCAAGGATTACATTTGGTGAATCTGAGTGGGTTTGCATCTGCCCAGCTCCTGCTCCAAGTTGGAGCATATTTTAAACTGTCGTAACTTCCACTTGGTCCCCTTGCTCTGGACATAGTCACATGAAGCTGCTAAAACTTAGGAAAGCGAAGTCATCCTGAGCCCACTGGCTGCTGAGAAGCAAATACTAGGGGAGGTTCCTAGTCTCAAAATAACTGAAGTTTCCATACTTTTCTTCTGTATGAATTTTACAGTTAAAATTAAGCTGTAATTATTGCGGATATGATTTTTTTACAGTGGTTTTGTGACATGGATTTTCAATATGCTTTTCCTCTCTTTTAATTCTTATCCTGACTTTTGTGCATATGTAAAAGTGAATTCACTTGTTAACTCCCACAGGGCCCTGTGGTTGTTCATATTGTAGAACAGAAGAGCTCAGTGCTGAGCTGTGACAATAATTTTTGTATCAGCAGCAATGAAGTATGGCAGGTAAGATCAAAGCTGTTACATATACAGCGTAAGAGACAGTGCCTGACCTGGAGGACTTAGAGACATGTCCACAGAGGCATTAGGTGCCTAAGTACCTTTAGGAATCTAAGCTGCATAATCTGAGTAGACAATATGAGGGAAGATGGGCAGAGAAACAGGTATAGGTGACTTGTCCAAGGTTACAGGGCAACACCAGTAACACAGCTAACAAAAAAGCTGAGTGTCACTGCCCCTGCTGTCAGGTGTCTTGAGGGTATGAGAGCACATCTTCCGTTTTTTTTGTGCAAGATACCCTCTCAGGTAAGAATGGAAAATTTGGGGATGAATTTTTGTTGCTTTCTCCTTTTTTCTGCCCTATTCCACAGTGCCCTGTTTTTTGCACACATTACAGCAGCTGGGCTCTCCAAGTCTTCACGGAATAACTCTTTATAGGTTGCACAAACTCAGCAAGTGGAGTGAAATGTTTCTCCACATTATGCTTTCTGCAAATCTTTTCTACAACAGGACAGGTAATTGTAATGTAAATTATTCCAGTCTGCTTTGTAACCTTCTGCAATACAGAAAAATGTTTCCAGCAATTCTCAAGTTAGATATTGATTGGACTTTATCAGAGCAAGATCTTCTTGCTTTCTAAGAGTTTTAAGAAGCAGGAAGGCCATGAATGAAAGACCCACTTGAGGCTTTTTACCATCAGAAAGATGGGAATTATAGCTGTAAGAGTCAGGACACTAATGGCCCCCACACACCTCAAGCTCAGGTTCCCCTCATCAACATTGACTGAATGAAATACCTACTCTTTTCTTAAATCTTTGAAAGCAAACTTCTTCATGTAAGTGAATTTCTAAAGAAAGTTGCTTAACTATTGCTGAAAAAACAGAGTGCTGAGAAGAGCTGGGGGAGCTCCAGCATTTACCAGCTCTAAGAACAAAGAGTTGCGGTAAACTTGACCTTGCCTTGAGATGACAGAAGGAGTAATGACCTCTTAAGCATCCCTCCAGCCCTGATCTCAGATACTGAAATGCCTGCTGGATTTCCAGGAGCTATAGAAAAAACATCTTGCACAGGTAAACCACAGTGGCTCCCAGACCTCTGGCTAGAGGGCTGCTGCATTGTATTAATGCTGACTGGCCCCAAACTACTTTTGCATCTAATGGAAGCTCGCAATTCATTACAACAGATGCAATGTGCTGTGTTAGTTCTCTTGCTGTTCAGGAAATGGCAATTGAGACCACTGAAATGAGTTGTTCTTCTTCATGTCATCTTCCTCAAAATTATAGAAAAAGCAAAATGCAGTTGCTTGGAGTGGAAGCATGACTGCACAGCAGGGTGATGCTGTTTTCTCAGGAGTGGATGGGGAAGGCCAGCTCATTAGGCCAGCACTCCCAGGCCAGCACTTCTTGAAAGTTGAGAATGAAAGGAGGTACTGCAGATGGCTTCAGAGCTCCTAGAGCTGCAGCTTTCAGAGTGAAGCTGCCTAACACAATTGAGTCCTATGCTGGATACACACAGGTTTCTGTGGGTTCTGCAGTTGCAACACTGCTTGTGCGGAGGAACAGGAGCAGAAAAATTGAAAAGAATTAAGTGACAAAACCAGAGGCTTGCCTGCTGTGTTCATATCAGCAAGCAGTCACAACAGTGCTTTTTGTCCAAGACTTTGCAGTCAATTTTCCTTGGAGTGATAACAGAATTACCGCATGAACTCCAGCAACAAGTGAACACAGACGGTCCAGCAGTGCATGAGGCCCATTTCCAATGAGGCAGAGGTCAGGGCTGAAACTGTGCTTGAATTCAGTAATATAATGCTGGGCCCAGTGTAATTGTAATCCACTTCTTTCCCCTGCAATGGAGAGAGAATTTTGATTTTGTTTCCTTATGTAGATAAGGAACCACTTACATGGTTCTGCACGTGCCAGTTCAAATATGTGAATACTTACTGGCAAATATCCAGTGAGATTTACGCCATGGTTTGCTCTTAACCTATATACAGCTTTCTACCTTTTCTCCTTGCCACAGCTGCTTTATTTTTCTTAAGCAATATGTGAACTTGATTATTGCATTGTGTCACAGCTGTGGGAAATACTGTGCAGTAGAGCACCTCCGTTGCAGTCAGAGAGTCCTAGAGAGTTGTCAGCCCCATTAAAGTCTGGAGACTGTACAAGAGCATAACCTGCCAGGCTTCCATTCTTTTCAGTCACATCGTTATTGCTGTATGTGGCACAGAAAATGTGGTGTAGTAAAAAGCTAATATTTTGACAGAGTAAATGATCGATGGAGTAAGGGCATTACTCAGCATTTTGAAAGTTTGCCTTGTCTCAATGCTGCCTTGCTCTCTAAGGCTTCTGATTTATGGAAGCAGAGTTTGGAGTATTTTAGTGTAATTTTGGGGGATACCCTCTCATAAGTAGGGAAATAAAATAGGTCAGGACAATTTTAATAATTCTGTCTCCATAAAAATTCAGTGATTGTTCTTTGCCCAGTGGCGAATAAAGCAAAAATTCTTGCTAATAAATTGAGAGAAGAGAAAAACTGAAGTTATAATGTTTAATTATTATTAAACATTATATCATGTATCTCGTTTTGATTATGAACACCAGCAAGACTGAAAGAAGAAAACTAAGCTTTCCTTAAGAGTTTCTAATATAGAGAGGCTAAAACTAGACCACTCAAAATTCATGGTTACATCACCAAAATATATATTTGAAACACTCTTCATCTGAAATCTTTGTTGAAAAGCTCTGCACTCGAGTAGATTGGTTTCCAGGTCATACAGTAAAACTACTGTTGGATTCCAGTCACTAAACTATCGATGGACCTGTGGAGTTGGAAATGTCTCGGAGACTGTCATGTAACATTTTCTGGTGACATGGGATAACCCTCTCCGCTGCCCAGAATATAGAACAGCCTCTGTGAGAACCTCATATACTGAGTGCGTGCTCACTTTTCAGAGTCACGTGAAAAATCCACTCTTGCACTCTGTGTTCCAAAGCAAGACACAATATTGCTGGATTTATGTGTGTGGCAGAATGTGCAGCATTTCTGCTGCAATCAGAAGAAAAATAGTCATTTAAAAAATTACATTAATATGTAATTATTTGACATAATGTCAGGTCATAAACATAGTCATTTCTTGTAATGCACGCTTGGATTTTATGAAGGTTTTAAAAAACCTTCACTCAAATAATATGGGAAATCACATGAAAATAACTACCAAACTCAGAATTAAATAGAAAACTTTTACCTTATTTTAGCCAGTTTGCTGAGAGATTGCAGAGGTCTCTAAAGAGGCTTATATCCGCAGTGCTATTGGAGATGAAATAGTAGAGCACAGCTGCATGGGATATGGACTGCATTTCTTTTTTGTCTTGTGACTGTCTTGGTCTTTGAGATCTGTAAGTTCAGATCAAGGCTTGGCAGAAGAAACGAAGCTCTGTCTGTCTTACTGAGTTGGTTTTGGCCATTAGGAACAGAGAATCCAGAAGTAAAAGGTGGTTCTCGTGGGTGAGCATGTTTGCTTCTCTGTGATTGCAGGCAAGCATGTCAGATAATCCTCTTCTATGAAATTGGCCTTAAAAATTATTAGCTTTTAAAAGACTGTTTCAGAACCTTACTCTCTCGAGAGTTAAAAACTTTATTCTGCGTTCCAGCCCCCTTTTCTTCTCCTGTGTACATTGGCCCTTCTATCCTTAACAGTAATCTTCAGCAGAATTTCAGTGAGGAATCGTACCATGTGTCAGCCTTTGTTTTGTGGAGATAGGTAGCTATGGTCTTATAATGCCCTCTCACAAGATTGTCTCTTCAGTTTCCTGATGACCCACACTAATATACGCCATCTTCCACCTCAGTGTGATATCTCCTCGGGTTGCATCACACTGACATGTATGGCTGTATCACCCTGCAGGAGCATCATCGCCCTATGACCAGCCAATATTCCTCCTGTGCCCTCAGTTTAGAGCAGGTATTCATATTAATCTCCAGGGCAAGACCTTGCACTTCTTAGTGTCATCATTTATTTCATTTTTGTTACTCTAGTCCTTAATGTCATCCAGCCCTTCTTGTATGTGATAGTGATCCTCATCACTATGGTCACTGCCATCTAACTTTGTGCCATTAATGTTACATTAGTTTGATTCTTCTATTTTGTGCCAAGATAACTGATGAAAATGCTAAATAAAAGGAGTCTCAGGACCAGTCCTAGAGGTTTTGCATTAATAGGCTTCTCCCCGTTTGATAGCTTCTCTTTAACCACATCTTACTTCATCCCCTTTCAGCTACATTTTTTTAAAGCATGTTTTGGTGCTTATTCCAATATTTTTTAGTTTCATAATTTTCCCATGTAGCAGTTAATTTGGTATTTTACAGGAATCCAGATAAAGTCTATTTACTCTTCTTTTGGTCAAAAAAAATTAATTGTCTTTTCACAAAAGGATGGAGTCTGTCTGTAGTGGTAAACCCACTCCATACAGTGTTCAGTTTTCCATATACCCCATGTTTTCAGGGCTTTTTTGAACTGGTATAATGTGTGATGAGAGGCTGACTCACTGGTCTTCCTGCTTCATTTTAGGTAATGTCAAGTATGTGAGTGAAAATATTTCTAATGTCTGTGCTTTTTTTTAAAAAAAGAAACAACCACAATCCTCTAATTTAAATTATTTTATTCACTCTTGTTCCTGCAGCAGTCTGACAGAGCCCCTCATTACATGATAGCACTGACCTTATGACAAACTGTTTCTGTTCCGAATACACTTTTGAAAGTGTTAACCAGCTTATGTCACCTGTTTAATACAGATAAATTCCAGTTTGCCTAAGATGTGTCAAAGTTCTTTATGATAAACCTTTAAATGTTAATATATCCTTTACATATAAGCGACCAGGAATTATTTCTGAGAATACATCTGCACAGGAGAACAAGGGTGTGATTATGGTAAGAACTACCAGTGAAGAAGCAGTGACGGGGTCTCGTGTCCTGAATACACACGCTCCAAAAGACACGATCTTCATCCGTGGATGAGCTGAAGGCCAATCTATTTTTTTTTGCTGCCATTGCTACCCATGCTGCCTAGGTTAACAAAACACATGTATACGCTACAACCTGCTATACTCCCACCTCTTTTTTGCTGGGAGATGTACTGGTGTGCCAAGGACTCAGAGGCTGCTGGCTTCCTCAGGGCAGAGGTTAGGAAATCCAGTTTCCATGGTCTATGCAAATACCCATTCCTATTGGAAGTAGGCTACAAATTAGCAATGCTTAGAACAGGGAGGATCTCTTCACTTAGTTCTACAAGGGCACAAGCCTCCCAAAATCCATGCAGTTTGTAAGACTCTCTAAAAACATCTAGAAAGAAGAAGTGGCAATGTGCACTGTATTATAACATGGTTCCCTGATGTGATAGATGTATAGGTGGGTGGCTCTGTCTAAAGTCTTTCTTTGGAGGGGGTGAAAAGGCCTTTATCTTCACAGAGTGGCCTTTTCTATTTCTTCTACCTGTTTTCCAATGGAGTGTTTGCTTATGCCTGCGAAAATCCTGATGGTGATTTTTTCATACCATCTCTGCAATGTGCATGAATTCCAGCACCCCAGTTTGAGAGCCCGAGAGATGAATCAGAGGAGCGCCTTCAGTGTCCACATGCTGTTTAGGATCCACTTGCTCTTTCAGGATCCTGTCAGTACTACCATGGACATGAGACTCAAGCTGGTACGCTTGCGTATTATGCAAGATTCTTTCACTTTGATGCATCCAGTTAATGCATCCAGATGGAAGAGTTAGTATGGGATCTGTTTAAATATTCGAATTATCTAATCTTATTTCAGTGAGAGGATAATTAAATGTGTAAATTGTATTTACTTTTTCCATCTCTTTAGAATTTGGTGATGATCAGATGTGTTTTTCTGATAGCTTTTCAAATTCAATGAATAAAAAAATACTGTTTGTATTAGGGTTTGCTTCGTAGTCAGCGTTATGTTTAACCATTCTTAGTTTATTTCCTGAGATTAATTTTAAAATCTGTAGATCTTACTAATACCTTTGTTTGATTCCTACTGCATAAATACCATCATTGTTCTCTCTTCTGCCCTCTCTCACACATTGCTCTTCCTTTTTGAAAACCAAACCATGGAGAATGGTTTGGAAACATTTGGAAGTTTCATTTATTTCACAGGAATCCAAAGCATTTCCCATTTTCTTTTCCAGGTTTTATGATACTGTTTTATATCTACACACAGTGAGCTTGGGGTGGGGGGACAGAAGTTTGACTGAGCTACCATATTTCTTATGATTTCTGTATTCCCTTTACAACATAATACATCCCGACTTCAAATAGTCTAAAGCATTGTTTAAACACCTACTGTTTTGATACAAATTTAACTTGTCTTTCTACCTGTTTATCATAAAAAAAAATTGTATCTAAGTGTTAGTACTCCAGTCTAGAGGAAATATTTCATTTGCTCATTCTTTTTCTTCTTTTGGTTATTTAAAACTCCTGCATGTGTGGCCCTCTGTGTACTCAAATTTTGCATATGTGTAGTTTTTGCTCCTACCCAGTCTTTTTTGCTCCAAATATGGATTATATATGTTGATTTGGACTTTGGGCTTTAGCGCCAGGTCGCTGTTGCATTATCTGTGAGCTTCCTGGCACAGAGGAATATATGCAAGCTAAGCGGAGCTCCAGAGCTACCTTATATCCTACTCTGAGCTTGACTTACCTTTTTGGAGTACCGTAAGCCCTCTGGGAGTGCACAGAGGCAGCAGTGGCTCTCCTTGATTTCAGACAGTGAGATGCATCAGATAAAGGAAAAGCAGGAGTATTTTTTTTCTGTTCCATCCCTGTAAAAAGATTTGATAGATGCTTACTTCAGATTTTATTGTGATAAGACTTTAAGCATATGAGCCTATGAGCCTTTGCTGAACCGTAGTCTAAGACTCTACTGCGAAGGTTTAAGTGGGTTTTCTGAATGTTATGGATGTTCTTCTGGATAGCAGAACTGAAAATAACAGCGACTTTTAAAACCAGAATAAAATTATAAGTGTCCAACATTAATTAGTGCATTTCCATTAGTAACCCTGCTAAAAGGTGCTGATTAAGAGTTATAATTGCATTTAATCAGAAAATTTAATGTAATACCTTTTTTTTTTGTTAAACTAATTTAAACTTTATTAATACTGCAGAAGTGAACACTGCATAGGGTAAATGAAATATCTGTTTCACAGAGTATGTTGCATATACGTTCTGTACTGTTTGTGGCTGTGCAGCTGACCTCTCTTGTTACTCTCAGTGCCAGCTAGTGCTTCTTCTATTTCAGAGCACATTGTTTTTTTAACATGAAATGCCACTGTGTTTTTTCTTTGGCAAGAGAATGTCAGTGTCTGTAGAGTAAGAGCTGTGTAGAGCACTTGCTGGAAATCAGGATATTAATCATCACTATGCTTTGCTGCTCACTATAAAATCCTCACTTTAAAAACATATCTTTGTAGTAAGATTGAGCATGTAGATTCAAAAGATTCACATTGTGACTCTGAGAACTTGTATTTCAGGTCAATGAAATCTGCAGAACTAGCTGATATTCATGCGCCTAGATAGGTGACATCTGTCCTCGATGAAGGTTGTTCCCTTTTTTTAAAAAGATAAAAAAGGCAGCTACTTGTTCATTTTTCTTTGTTTGTATGCTGAGCTCCTGGAAATGCCAAGCTGTATACTTCATAGTGGTTAGCATGCATCCCCTGTGGTGGCTTAGGTAAATACCGTAAACCAGGATCTCCAGGGATTCCTGTAGCCGTCTTTAATAAATCGGAGTCTGAACACATCTCCCCTTCTCAACAGCCGCTCTAAAGCTAAGTGGTTCTCACCAGTAACGCATAGCATTTCCTTTCCTTGTGGGAGCTGTCTTTGTCCAAATTCTTCCCTACCCTGTGGGGAAACTGTGATGCTGTATGACCTTAGACAGTCCATCTTGGTATGCAGAGACAATGTGGGTATAGATTGGGCAGATAGTCAATCCATGTCTCACACTTCAGCACCTAGAGTATACCTGTGCAAATCACTGGGTGCTAAAGCTTGGATGTGATTGACAATACTGCTGTGAACATTTTGTTTCTCATCAGTCTGGTGTTAGAATGAATCAACTGGTTTTCAGGAAAAACATCAGAAAATCACTATAAGGTCCTTCTAAATAATTTGTTGTTCAAAGCTGCATGATTTAAACCATTAAGAAATTGATTCACATTCTGCCTTCGCATACCTAATTATGATTTTTGTTATAATGTGCATTGCATACAATACTGTTCTCTATGATCTTGTATGTGATATGTTTCATTATCTACGGTATTTCTGTATTATGTTTTTGTCTTTTTCTTATGATCTATTCAGAGTACAGTAACATATCTAATATACTTCTTTGTCATCTGTTTTTCTCACATCTTTATTCAGGCAGCTTCCCTAGCTTCCTTTTAGCACAAAATCATGATAAAAAGGTAAATCTTCATTATTTCTATTAAAAAATCCTCATTCCTTGGCTCTTCCTTATCTTTGTGTGCTGATTTATGTTCACATCTTTGCCCAAAGGCTAATTTTTCAGGTCAGGTAATTCACTTCGTGTACTGTTTATGTCCTCTCCAGTTTCTTGGTATAGATGTTTCTCTCATTTGAGAAAACAGATGAAATCATATTATACTTTCAATATGCTTAAGGTCAAACATTAAAAATTCCCTCTATCTACTCACTTGAGATACCTGGAGCATTCCTTTGTTCTGCTTAATACAATCTTGGAAATCTCAGTGAAGGACATGATTACAAATGCACAAATAACAGCCAAATTTGCAAAGTATCTACCAGCACTACAGATTGCAGAGCTGAGCTGCAGAGGCTCACCTGTGGTTCCCTCCTTATTGTATGGTGTTCGGGGAGGCATTTTGTAGGTGACAACTCTCCTTTTAGGGCAGGAGGTTGCCATTTCTCTGCCAATCTTCCCCTTTCTTTCTCGTCAGAAAACTGTATTAGATGGAAAATGTCAGCCCTGTCAGATGTGTTCCCTTTTCATCTGGGAATTGATTGGTTTGGAGAAGTGACAGGTTAGATGGAGATGCAAAGGTCCCTCCTGTCTTTGGCAAGAACGATAAGAGAGGAACCTCACTGTGCCTAAAAGCAGCTTTCAGTCTTTGAGCATTAATGCAACCCCTTGGCGTGATGTAGTTTCGTCCAGTGCCTCCCACTGGCTAAGGCTGAGGTCGTGTGCAAACCAGAGGGGTGTCACATTGACGGAAAAACATCATGTTTCTAGCTGAGCTTTTCTCCTTTATGATTCTTATGAATGCCCATGATGATAATTTAGAGAAATGTATTTCAGTTCGCTGTGCAAGTTCTTTGGTGCACTTCATAATTCGTTTGTAAGCAGTTTCACTGTTTCTACATGGCATCTGTCAGGTTTTTGCTTGGGAGCAGCTCTCCCTGCCATGAAAAGGTATAATTTGAAGGTGCGAAGTCATGTACTGTGAGTATGCAAGCTGCTTTTGAACTTGCTTTTAGTTACCTTCAACTGTTTCTTTAAGGATTCTTGGCTGCATCTTGTACTATTGGTAGTTTCTGTCTGTGTAAAATGGACAATAATACTAGGAGGCTTCATTGCTGCATTTTAAAAAATGTCCTAAAAACCATCTTTCACCAGCAGTCTCCATAACTTGACAGCCTGCTCACTTTTCTCTGACTTTCAAAACCCTTGGATCAGAAGAAGGAATTATCAGTAACGCTGTCTTTTCCTCATATTGGCTGAAACGATACACCATTGTTCTACTTGAAATTTGTCCATTTTCAGAAGATTTATATAGGCATTAAGGGGTACATTGACCCTGTGTGTTCATGGAAGCGAATTTCAACCAGCAAGAAATTTCTTCTCCATTAATAAATCAGAATTTACTTGCTGTCCTTGGAAAAGAGTGTAATGGTTCTGCCTACGCAGCATCCTGTAACATGACGTGTTCCTTACACCAGGGCAGACTGGATGTACAATACCAGCACTCTGCTTTGACAGCGCTGTGTTCCCTTTGCAGCAGTGCTTGATAATCTGACAACAGAGAATCAGAACCTTTGAATTTTAATGAAAAACTGACCCACGTTCTTACTCATGAAGTTACTCATCATGCTAATTTACAGGTCACATCCTACCCACCCAGAAGACTACGATGTTTTATAGAGCAAGAAAAACTGACTTTGAATCCTCAAGTACTTCAGAAAACTTGTAGTGATAAATGGGTTTTAATTATTTTAGACATAGTTAGAAGATCAGATGAAGCATTATTTTAAAGTGATACCAGAAGAAACTAGAAACATTTGTGATCTCTTTATTTGTTACTTCTACTGACACACTAACATGTAGTGGAGCATACAGAAAGGATCAGGTCATCACAAATCCTCTTTAAACACATTTGATTTCAGAATAACTAGTAATTTAACGGTTCTTGCCTGGTTTTAGCATCTATTCAGTAGGTCACCATTAGAATTACATAGACAATTATATCACATAGCTGACTGGTGACTCAGAACTGTGCATTATGTATAAACTAACGCTCCCTCCAGATACCCTTCTGAGTGTCATCCTGTTGAAAGAGTGGAATTTTAAGAAAATTTAATGTTTCCATAAGCTCCGCAGCACAGATCTGTTAGTGTAAGCTGGCATAGCTGTATTAGCGAAGAGCAATTTTACAGGCTAAGCTGTACAATTACAGCTTACAGTTGTATTTTACAGCTGACCTCAACTGTTCTTTAAAATAGGTGTTATCAAAATGAATTGTTTATGTTCCATTTCTAGTGGCTCCTTGTTCTACCTGCTGACTTCTGAAATCATGATGGCTCCTGAATGAGCAATTTGCAACCTTGGATGTTGTGGTCATTGGAGGTTTCCCATCTGTTTCAACTCTACTGAAATCGGTGGCCCCAGAGATTCAGTGAGGTAGATTTGTGCTGTTGACTCTTGATCCGGTCAAGACACAAGAGAAGGCTAACGCATATAGAGTCACTACAGCTATATTGGTTTAATATGGAGGAATGCAGTCCTTCCTTGCATGTTTTTGACACAAAAAATATTAACAATATAGAATTTGGCCCTGACCTTGAGGAAGTCCCAGGGCTAAGCAACCGAATTAGGCTGTTTTGCCATCATTAGGATTTCGGTCTGTAGCCCAGTAACTGCTCTAGTGTGCAATACAGCATGAAGTCAAGAAATTACCTTTCACTGTTCTCTATAGTTCCACCAGGGCCCTGACTTTGTATTCTTCCTGTTTCCAGAAAATGGTTCCTGCATAATCCTTGCTTTCCTTGGGCAAAGGACAGCTGTGTCAGGAAGCTGCACGTTTAGCTGGGGCCTGCTGCAATATTCCCTCTCACAAAGGGGATTCACCGTGTGCCCCTTCATGAGATGTCTCAGTGACCCACGGCCAGGGTGGAATCTTGACCCCAGTCTGGTCCTGGAAATATTACAGACTCCGTAACAAATATAGAAGCAAACTGATGAAAGAACTAGCTAATTCTCTGTGAAAAACAGGGTGACTGAAAGCTTGTGGAACAAATGGTCTATCAGTTAATTAGCATGAAAGCCTGACAAATAATTATGACCTTTTTTCTTCCTGAGCTGCTGTTCAGTGTTTTTCTACTCTTGCATGTCAGTTTTAATTCATTTTTACCATATAAATATTTTAATGTTACAAAAAACCCTAAACTTTGTTAGATATTTCTGCTTATCTGATGAGTAGATTATTTTGTTTTGCTTCCTTTTTAACACATCTGGTAGTCTAGTAGCTGGAAAGGAGTAACACTGTCCCATGAGGGTGAGTAGACAACGGTGAAGTTGATTAGGATCTTGAAGGATTTCTTTTTCCAGTTTTTGACGGAAGTTCTATTAATGCTAGTGCAATATAGACAGCTACTACAAATACAGAGAGGGAGGAAGGACTCGTTGAACATGTTTGGTAAAATGTCCTGAAGAATGCCTTTCAATGATACCACGAAATGAAGCACAAAGGCCAGTTTAGTAGCTTCCTTTGTTAGATGAGAATAATTTGACAAAAAATTCTGAAATGCTAGCCGTGAGATAAATTTAATGTATGGATGAAAAATATGCATGAAATTCAGAACTGTAATTTACTATTAATTAACTTCTAAACTCAAGTAAGTAGGTTTAATTGGCACTGTGGCTGAAAGTTTACTTGCGAAAGTGTTGCTAATGAACAGAACAATCATCATCAGAGACAGCATATACGGTTTCTCAAATGTTTCATTATAGATCCACAAAAATGTGATGGGGGATGACCATGCATCTGATTTCCAGCTTATTCCCTCTGTTCATGAAAGAATATAATTATTTAAATTGTAAATACTGAAAGTAGTTTGTGCCCGAAGGAAGAAAGTTTGTAAGATGAAATAATTTATCACAACTGTTACTTTCCTGACTTGTGCAACTAACTTAGGAATATTGCAGTATTTGTCTCTATTTGTAGCAGGGGAAAGGTTATTTTATTTCAAAATATTTTTTTTGGTTCTGTCTCATGGCACACAATTCATGCTTTATACGCTTGTGGAATATCACCAAGTCACTGCACAGCCAGTGGTGAAGCTGTGTGGGGATATAAACAGCTGTTACAAAATAACATCTTTAGCATTAAAAGCCCTTGTTAGATTATTGATACCAAAGCGCATCCTGATGTTAAGCTGTGGCAGCTGCTGCGTAGGGCTGAGGCAGTTCTTTGGGAGTGCTCTCAGTCTGACATTCTCTGCAGTTTGGTGTGATCTCCATGACCCCAAGGTGCAGAGATCCTCTTTTTGGCAGACTTACGGCGTGTTACTCCAATCACTTGTCTCGTGAATGCGTCGCTTTTCCTGGTTTTAGGGCAGACAGGACACAAGCTGTATCATTTCCAGAATCTTTACAAATGGAAAGGAAAATTCTTCTTTCATCCTTGGCCAGCTCCCATCCTACTCGGAAAAGGACAGCAGATCTGCGGAGTATTAAATCTGTGGGATGAAATGTTGTACACAACTACTGTCACTTTTCTACCTAGATGTAGCAACTGTTGGAGAAATTTGTCGGGCTTTTTTACTGCTATTGTCTAGGGGAAAGAGAAGAAATAGTTCCAGTTTTGCCTTCCACCCCAGTGCTGTGTGGATTAAGTTAATGGTATGGTTCTTGATGTAGTGTGAGGAAAGAGACACTGAAGTACATACTGATTTTTTCACCTAAAATCCTTGGAAGTCAATGAAAAGCCCCAAAGCATATTTGGCTATCATTGAATTCAGACTATATTTTGAGGAGGGATAAGAAAGATAGAAATTACAGAAGTCTGAATAGTGATGCTAAGGGGAAAATGCCGAATGGAGCTGCCTGAGATCTGTCTAATGTTCATAAGTGCACTTCCATTTTAAAAGTTACATGTGGCTTTTGTTGCTTCTGGATTTAGGAGAAGTGTTCTTGTAGCCTTTTGTATATAGGCCTTAATCACCTGCCCATAATTATCCTGAAGGAAAAGTTACAGTGACTTGAAATTAGTATAAAATGTGCATTAAATTTAAGACACAATGTACGTAATCCATGGTGATATCAGCATAAGCAAACCTCAGGCTTCACAGGAGATAAGAAATACAGAAGTGACTGCATGGCACAGTAAATTTTGTACCTTGCTAATCACAATATGGACTCACAATAACTTTTTTGGATTAATCTAGCCTTTATCATCTTTTGGTAAGAAATGGAGATTTTTAAAATAACAGAGAATTATAACATAGTCACTTTAAAAGTAATGTAAAAAAAGCAGAATTAGGCTTTTTGTTTTGGATAACTTTTTCTGATCTACTATGATATTGATGTGCCAATTCATAGCTTGATATAGTACTTCTTCATAGAATAGGAGTTTTTTTAACATTCTCTGGAAAACATAATGTTGAATGTGCACATTTGAGATATTTGCATTGTTTTATCTCCATGTGCAAGTGAGTGAAAACCTGTGGTTTAAATAAGTGGGAACAAATGAATGAGGGAGGATTCCCAGACCTGTGAAATTGTCAGTGTGGATTGCCTGCAATTTTGGCACACTGCAATTTTCAAAGATTTGGTGTAGCTTGAAAGACAATAAAATGAAACGGATACAAGCAAATCCAAATTAGGAAGCAAAAACTGGGTCAGTGGCATTTGCAGTGATTCCCCCTCAAAGCACAAGGAATGACTGCAAATACTACAGCTAAGGCAAACACTGTGATGTGGGAAATGTCAATGTTTTAACTCTTTGCCGCCCATGTAGCCGTACCTGTGGGATGCCAGCTGTTTCTTTTTTGTGGCTTTAGAGCTTGTACGTAGGTGGGCTCTGTGGCGAGCTACCTCACTTGCACAGGTAGAAAGAGTATGGATGCGCTGGTTCCAGTAGAAATAAGTAATAATTCAAGTCACAAAGAAATGCCCTGTGCCCTTCAGCTGATTTTATATCTAAATGAATGAATTGATAGAATACATCTCTATGGATGTGTGTGAGAGTGGCAAAGGATAACTTACTTTAATTGATAGTGAGTATATTTTCAAGCTGTGCTTGCTTTAAATTCTGATAAAGCTTTGTTGTGATGGTTAATCAGATTGTACTGCCTCAAGGAAACAATGGTTTAGGTTTAAACCTTTTCATTTTGCCGAAAGAAGAGTTGTTATCAGCTTTTTAGCTTAACTGGTTACCTTTGGGCAAATGCTTCTTTTCTGACTTTTCAGCAGCCGCATTCTGAAATGGCACTGTCAGCTGTGGTGAAATTTCTTTTTGCTAATAGGAAATCAGTTGTGACCCAGGGGCCAGGTGAGGAGGGGAGTGGAGTCCTGAGCTACAATTCATAGGCCATGCCTATGAGCAGGACTCCAGGTTAGGCTCAGCATCAGGCTGGTGTGGTTTCCAGGCTTCTGGATTAGCGCTAGTTCGTGTATGTGTGGAGCAGGTGTGTGACTGTTGCACATGGCATATGCGTGCTTCACATTTCTCTATGCATCGTTGTCCTGTGGGATTAATACCCTTTATTTCTTTTAAAGGTGAGCTGTGAAAATAAATACTAAATTCAAGGTACTTGGATGCTGTCCTACTGGCCATATGAGGTAGATTGTTCGTATTTTGAAACCTGTGGCACTATCTAATACTTGGGAGTAACGGCCTCAGCATCTACACAGCTATTTTCAGTGGAACTACCCTTGAGTTAAAGGACTTGTGAAGAAGGGCATCAGAATTGGTCTTCAGATAAGCAGAGAACATTTCCAAACCCAGGTATCTAGGACATTTTTTTTTTATTTAGCTTTTAAGCATTTATTTTTAGATGGCATGGCTCCACTTGATAACAGAGTGTGAATTTAAATGTTGTAAAGCAATATAAATGGCCATTAAGTTAGGAAGCACAGTATGACCTTTTTGAAATATTATGCCAAACATTGTGTTTGCTTTGTGAGCTAAGTGGAACTTCTGGAAGGCTGTTGCTGATGAAAGGCACTGGCTAGGTCTCCGGGGAGAGAGCACATTATTACAAGATGAATCTGGGAATCTGACAAAAATAGCAAAACAAAGCTGTAGACAGGGTTAGATTCTAACAGGGAGAAATTCAGATTGATTGCAGTGACTTTTGTATGCCTTTATTTTTCCAGAACACAATGAATGCTCTTTTTTAAACTTCACCTTTTGGCTTTAAAGGTCTGCTATCAAATCCTGAAAGATGCTAGGGAGGGGGACTGTGGGAGATCATTCATGTAAACTTTGCCAAATATTTATGCACCTTCATTAGTAATATTCTAGTTGTTGTTATTAAGTATTAGAGCAGCAATTAAGAGCCACACCAATGCTGATGTCCCAGTATGCTACGCCGTTGCATGAAAAGGCTAGTGAGGAGCAGCTGAGGCAGGCAGGGAGGTACGGTGTAAAGGGAGATGAGGTGCAGTTGAAGCGGTGTGAAGGGCGGCACAGAGCGACTGCCTGCAGCGAGGCAGTGGGCGCAGAGTCCAGCCAGCATTAAGGCTGGGGCAGAGTCTCATCAGTGACTCTTGTGGCCTGGACTGAGGCAACAGGAGCTGTTCTGAGTTGTTGAATATTGACAGATTTTATCTAAAATATACCCTGAAAACAGCAGGAAGTTTTGCTTTTGTTTCTTCAGACTAAGCCTCAAGACTTATCTCTGCACGAGCAAATAGAGGATTCGGATTCTTTCTGTTGGTGCAGAAGTGGTTGATTTTCTTTGTGGCTTTGTAAAGGACATCACTGCCAAAAAGCAAGCAGTGATGAGGAACGGCTGCTGTTTTATTTGAGACAGGAAGCATTCAAAGTGAAACTGTAGTCTCATTGCAATCACTTTCTTTACAGCCCCTTCTGTATCTGCTCTTTAGTTCACGTTTCACCTTAGTCAGTAGGATTGATCTCGAAGTGGAGCAGAGAACCCCAACGCTAGCAATGAGTTCCAGTGCAGCGTCCTATCTTTGTGTACCACAGATAAAGAAGTAGTTTGCAAATCAACACAAAACTGGCTTTGAGTCCTGGCTTTGTGTTTAATGCATCACAGTTAAATGAAGCAGTTTATGTATTTCCATCAGAGTAAACTTGCGTATGATTTATGAACACAGAGCAAGTATTTGTTATTTGCTCCAAAAAGCTGTGTAAGGTGCTGTCCTGGAACAGGTAAATCACAGATATAACCGTTTTCCATCTGCAGTAATATGTGGTTTAAGCCATGGGTTCTCAGCTGGAGAGATGCCTCTCCCTTGGGAGGCATCCCAGCTATAAAGGTTAGGCACATACTGTATTGCAGCAAAAGTGCTGAACGAACAATTTCAACATTCAGTTTGAAGAATGTTCAGAACATCTTTTTCTTCACCATTTCACGGAAGGTGGAAAACCTTATATTTTTCAAGTACATCTGGATTCAAAATTAGCTTTTACTCTTCAGTTGGCTCAACATTGTCATGTGTCTTGGTAAGCTTTTCAGTTCAGGCATACATAATCGGTGCACTACAAATATAACATGGTCTTACTTGCATCTGTTCTTGTTGTGTGAAACTCACAAGACCAGAGGTAGGATGTAAAGTCTTCTTTTTATTTTTATTTTCCAAAATAGTATTTTTGCCCTAAATTTAAAAGAAGTTTTAAAAAGGTTGAAAGAAGTTCAAAGGCTTACCTTTGTATAACATACCTCGGGTGCTTCACAATACTATTTTTTTGAATGAAATCTTGAAAGAGGATAGTTACATATCTATTTCAGAAGACATTGCCCCTTCTTCTTAAACTGTTTTTAGAAAGGTAATAATTCTTCAATCTGAATTTTAAATTTGTAGACAAAGCTGGTTAATCATTGCCAGACAACTAGACAGCTAACTAGCTTTTCACATTAGCAGGCAGTCATAGGATCAAGTAACCTTGTTGTATTACACAATCACTCATCTCAGTGTTTACATAAAAATGATGTCAGGTTATATGAACATTTGTCCTGCATGCAAGACAAGCATGGTAGAAAACAACTTCTGCAGAGCTGTTCAAAATCACGAGCAACTTTACTAAAATTTCAGAGTACTAAAGAGTTTACAGGAAAAAAGAGTGTTCTCTAAGAAAGCGTTTAGCACATTTTCTACTAGCCTTAGCTTAACAACCTTTTCTGCAAAGTGAGGTGGAGACAGGCCTGCTTTTCATATAATTAATGTTTTTGTTAAAGCTTATATACACTCCTCATTGTTCCTAAATAAAGATCCCTCCCTGTATTGTATTCGGTCAGTTAGGCTTCTTTCTAAAATGCACCTTGAAATATGATTTTTCAATGTAAATCCAGTATCTGTGCCAAACCAACATCCGTGCAAACAAAGGTGTCCTAGAACCCTGAACAGATACAAATTCATCTTCTAAAAACACCATCAAGGAACAGAACAACTGTGACTGTCAGATCCCAGAACGGGAATCAGTCCTGTGACACCTCAACTCAGCCTTACTACCCCTTTCCAGCAATGTACTCCTCTTCCAGGTAACTCCAGCAATGCCTTGTATTTGCTAGGCTACTCCTACGCTGCAGCTGAGACTGCAGCATCTGCCGACAGACATAACTTTAATATTTTTACTACTTAGCTGAGGTACTGCTGGTCGGATGTCTGCAGATTGAAAGTGACTGTGCACATGGGTCTGCAGTGTGCTTTGCACTGCTGTAGGTTAACTGGTAGTAGCAGCTGAGTGTTACAACACGCAGTGATGCTGGGTGTACATATCCTACTCTTGCAGTGCAGGCACAGCTCTCGTCTGTGCTTCTCTCCTGTGTGTCAATGGGAGCTTTGTGATTTGCAAGCTAATAATGTTTTTGGCGCAGTTTTAGCTGTAGAACAAATCCTTGTTAGTGATGATTTCTGAAGCACAATTTTAATAATGACATTCTTCACTTACATGATGTAGCACTTTTCAAAGCACTTAGGAATTACTACTGAAGTCTCAAAATACATCCTTAGGGTAAGTTTAGTTCCAGCAGTTACTCAGCTTGAGAAACAGAAGCATAGGGGTTTAAATAACTTGCCAGAAGTTGTAGGCGAAGTTTGTAGCAATGCTGAACTGGATTCTTGGATCCCTGCTGTCTATGCAGAATAACACGGCTTTCTTTATATCACCCTTGAAGCACTATCCTTTGTTGTTGTCCTTTCTTTACTTGTTAAATGAAACCAATCTTCTAAAGACTGAGTTTTGCTTCTTTTGTCTTTTGTGCATGTCTGTTAAATAAAACACGTCTTCAGATACCATTTAAGTTGTAAAGGGCATTTGTTTCATAACATACTTCTTAATTGCACTTTTTCAGCTAAGACTGCTATGAGCTTTGGTAATGCGAGTATATCAATCATCTGTCAAACTGCGGCAGAATTCTGAATTACGAAGCACGTTATATATAAGCAAGAGGCTGCAAGTACTTATTTTGGAAAATAAAAAGAATAATTATATGCATTGCCTTAAACAGTTGAACCTGGGTCCTCAGGTGGTGTAAATCACCTTAGCAACATTGAATTCAGTGAATCTCACTTTGCACAAAAGAGAGATCTATTCTATTCTTCATTTTTCCTTCATCCCGTGAAGACTTCAACACTTATTCACAGCTTCTCTGTCCTTTGCCTCATCCTCTAACTTTTTGCACTCCCTGTATTACTTCCTGGATCATATTCCCAGCAAAGTCTTTCTCCCAGGGTGCTCCTGTCATTACAGAGCATCTTACAGCTCCAGGTGACACTCTCTCTTCAAAACCAGCTGCCTTTTCTGACATGCAACTCCAGACCCCTTCCAGCAACATCACCACCTTCTGTTGCTCCTTCCCTTCCCTTTCAACTCCCTTACAGCGATCTCTTTTGTCTTGTATTCCCTTGCTCCCCCACCCCTTCAGCCTCCTACCCAGGCACTTTCTCTTTACTCTCAGCATGATTCGTGTTCCTCATGTTTTGTCCTCTTTTCAGCCTGGATGCCTAAGGAAATAAGGCTTATATAATTGGTCCATCTGTCAGGCCCTCCGTGTGTTTGTCAATCCTCCTTTAATAACTTGGAACTTGTTTGCTAATTGCAGCTAAACCAGAAGGAGGGGCAGCACTGTACGAGATGGCAAACTCCCTAAGGTTTCACAATAGCAAGTGACTGGGGAGAGGACAGAGAGTGTGAGTGGTGGATGGAGCAAAATGTAGCAGAGTTCAGCCCTTATACATTATATCTGGCAGAAAATGCCTGTCCAGTAATATCCATTCTGTAGCTTGGTGCTATTGCTTGTCCATGCTGACAAAATGGAATACGTGAGGTGAACTGGGCAACTGTGGGAGGGAGGGCAGGGCAGAACAACAGAAGATACAAACGCAAAATTTCGACAACATTAATACTATGGATTGCAGAATAATGTTTTTTCTTTTTCAGGCTCCTTGTTCTGTTTGATTTTCCTCCATATTTTCTCACCTTTCTTTTCCCCTCTCTGCCTGTTCTTGTCTCTTAAGTTTTCCTCTTTCCTTCTTTTTGAGTCTTTCACCTTCCTGTCCTCATCCTCTCTTCATAAATTCCTTGTCTCCTAAGGAATACCTCAATAGTAATTTCAGTCTTGCCTTTCATCCTGCACTCCCCCACATACTCTCTTGTTAGTGCTAATTGTGCTCCCTTCCTGGACTGACACTGCTTCCCGAGAGGAAGAACTGCCGTAATGATTGGTGGCAGCAATGTCTTAACCATCTTCTTAGAGCACAAACACTGTCACAGTGTTTGAAAAGCTACATTAATTGAACATAGATTTGTTCAAGCTGCTCAGTGAATGGATTTCCCTCGTGCCTGGCTTGTGTTACAGCTTATTTTAGCTATAGACTGAATCCAAACAATAGTTATTGCTCCTGCCAATGGCTGCCTCCACGGGATGGCATACCCCACTTGGTCTGAGGGCAGATGACCTTGCATGCACCGGCACAGAGACTCAACCAATCATGAACACCAGCAACTGGATGCTACGTGCAATCCTGGGTTATCGAACCCTGTACTTGGAACGGAAAGAAAAAGACATTTAATGGCACAGATTTTACTTAAAATCAGCTTCTGCAAGGAAGTTCATCCGCCACCTGTGAAGCAGTTTGGGGATTTGGATTATGCCAGTCCTGAGGCCGGGAATGCTAAAGGGGCTGGCAGGGAAAGGAAGGGCATTCCTGCCCGCAAAGCTCTGTCACAGCTACGGATGGTCTGTTCCATTTGTGTGTTGGCTTCGCTGAGTCTGTGCGTGCTTCCCATGTGTTGTGCACTGCAGAGGTTCAAGCGCGCTTCTTCCCACCTGTATTTTCTATGGCTTAGAAGTCATCACCCTTTTGTTTCAGCCTGCTGCTGGAGCCCCTGTAGAAGTGGTATTGCCATGCTCAATGCTCCTGGGAGAGGTATCTCACCTAACCCCCAATGCCTTTTCCACAGCTTAGGTTGCTCCACAACAATTTGTTGTAAGCTGAATACATTGGTAGAGAAGTAACTCAGTACATGGAGGTCTGCTAACCCACAGGCAGAGGCGACCTTTTGATCCATTCCCATCTATGAATGGCCTCACTCAGCTGTGTAATGTCCAGGAGTTGAAACAGTGCTTCTGCTAATGATAATTGAGCTATAGCCAGGCACTTCTTACAGTGCTAGTGATTTCTTATGGTAACAACTGTCACCCTTCAGTGTGACGCAAAAGCAGGACACATGGAGGCAGTGAGACATTCACTGAGAGAAGGACTTCCAGCATCTTCCTTTCATTGCCAGTTTCAAAATGTCTCAAGTCTGTAACTGGAAGCAGTGTCAGTGGCAATCGGTGCTTGCTTGCCTGTTTTTGTTTTATAAATACAGCATACTGCTGGTGGTGTGGTCTGCAGAGGTGCCAGACAAACACAGTTCTGGTTAGCATCAGTAGGAACATCGTATTTCTAGGATTTCACTCCTGCATTGTGATCTGCACCCTTGGGGTCTGCGTGTTGGACTGGGCTTGCTGATTTAGTGCTTTAGCTAGGGCACAGGTGCAGTGGCCCCATACGTATAAGCACGATATATTTGCATTTCATCTCTCTGAATCAGCGCAATTCCCCTAACTACCCTCTTCAGTAAATTCCTAATTGCCAGCAATTTATGTCTTTACCTATTTATTGCAGCTTGCAAAGTTTGCAGTAAATTTGGCTTGTGATTTTGTGTTTGTGCGTGTGCGTCGCAGTTAAATCATTTATGTTCTGAGAACTTTAAAGAAACATATGCCTTAAAATCAGCAAAGCATTTACTACTTTTGCATACATGGTGAAGTCTGTTTTATTTTATTGCATTACATTACTAAATAACCTTGGTCATTATTCTTCAAGGTCTCAGTGTGTTGAGCCTTTAACAACTATGGAATGTATCTAAGGTGCATTATAGCTGCATAACTACAAGCTAAGGGGTAATCAAAGGTCTGTCAGGCTTAACGTAAGCATATGGACAGCTCTCCACTGCTAATATAGGGGGAAAAAAACCCACTTAACTTGGACTTTTTAGGCTGAAGTCCCTAAGGATACTTTTACCTAAATGATCTTCAACTCATACAATGCAACTGGATACACCAATGTGGGAGAATAAGGAACTAGGAGTCACTATGCTCTGAAAGGGAGAAGGAGCACATGAATATTTAATCTGTGTATATATATAAAATTAGTACAGAGATAAACAATTTGATGAGTAATGATGCATATATTTAATTCATCATTTATGCATTTTTAAAGAAAATGTGAGTAGGTGGAAGCTTGAGCTTAATTAAAATAGCAAAAGAAGCATTCAGGACAGTTTATTCTCTGCTAAACATTGAAACACATGTGACAACTTCTGAAAATTGCAGTTCCTGAAAGGCAGAAACGAGAAGGATCTGTGGGTTTTAACAGAAGTTCTGGTTATGCTGTGGACAGCAGGCTTTTCACAAAGTCTGCAGAATTTGTGGAAATACAATATATTGAACCTTTCAGGCACTGTCACCGGACATGCCTTTCATCATCTGAGTAACATCAGTGCCAAAGGTGTGGAAGTTGTCAAGCATTCTGACATCATGGTACTGTTCTTTATGGCTTTGTGTGGATGTTCTCACTTTTGTATTATTAAGACCAAGATGTGATTAATACAAAGAGAAATGTGGCACTGCATGGTGGAAAATACATTTTTCTTCTTAGGGCCACTGTCAAGCAATTTTTCAGGCAGAATGGCGTAGTTTAAGAAATCCAAATCTTGAATTCGTATTGACTCAGAAGGGATGCAACAAGAGAGAGCTGGAGTTTTAATTTCCAGCCTAGCTGTGTGTGGATTCAGATCCGGCAGAGGTTAGAGCAGAACAGCAGCCAGAGTGCGATAGAAGAGCTGAAAACTTCTTCCGAGGGGCGGCAAAGCAGCTGTGAATTGCTGCGTCCCTCCTCCAGGTACACCCACACAGCTGGTCAATTGGTTTTTCTATTACACGGCAAAGCCTCCAGGTTGTAATCGGAATTGGCGTGGCGTTGTGCTGGTGTTATCTTCATCCATATAGACGTGGGTTTTTTCTCCCAAGGACTTACATAAGCCTCAAGATTTTGTATAAGCATATACAAGTGACACATGAAGTACTGGAGTGGAAGAAGTACAATCTAATATATGTCACTGGGATATAGTATAGTAACAGGTAATGTATATGTCTATAAGAGAGAGGCTCAGTGCAAGAATTACTGTAAGCTATTTTGCTGGAATCAAGATAGATCTTTGCCATAATGTGTTTACCACAGCTTCTGTATTGTGATTTATTGAGAAGCTCTGTTATTGCTTTTAATTTTGAAAAGTCATCTATAACCTTTTCACAGGAATGAAACTCAGGAAAACCATATGTTCGGGATATTGTTGTTAGTGTGTTATGTTTTATGCTTCTTCGAGATGCCTTGAATGACTTCTCTGTTGTCGGGTCTTTATTTTGTGGATATTGCAGGTAGCTCTAGACTCCAAGTAAATTAAATCCTGTTGTGTTGCTGCTACTCCTTCAGAAAAGCACCTGTTTAATTTCTGTCCATATGGAAAAATTATCATGCAAATATATCCATTTTTCCCCTGATATTGTAAACATTATTATTACTCGTTTTCTTATAGTCATTTTGACATACATAGGTCTAGGAGAAGTATGAAAAAGGCAATGTGGTGGTTAACAAAGTAGCTGAGGAAGGCTGTGCCATGTGTGCAGGCTGCAAGGAAGGAGGAACAAAGCTGTTTGTGTGAGAAGCTGATAAGCTCCTGTGTTGTCACAGAGGACACATGCAAAATCAGGCTAGTCAAGCCAACCCTCTGCCTGCCCTGTCTCAGCTAAATCGTGACATAGTACAACCTGTCTCCAATATCAAAATCCTGTCAGAAGTGTCACATTTTCTTCATTTCACTGACTTGCATTGAATGCACATGTCATGTTTTGCTTTTTTCTGTGCTTAATTGGACAGTTTCCCCATCACTGACACTGAGCAGAGCAGTTACCGGGTCTGGATCATACATCAATTACTGGAGTAGCATTGCAGAGTCCTTCACAAGTTCATCCTTGGCATTATGAGGGGAGTGTTTGCAGAACAAATGAAAAAAAAGACTTTCTTTAAAGGTAATACTCTCAGCATTGTGACCCTGAATGCTGTTCCCATGTAGCAGCCTTGCAGGTACGTATGTGCTGCACGGTAAATCTGGAAATATGAGTGTCTGCTCTAGTTCTTGTGACATTGCTCTACCAGCACTAACAACCTGTGCTTTGGGCAAACACTGTGCAAGTGAGCCTGGTGCTACGTGCAGCTGTGGAGCTAACTGGAGCAGATGCTGATATTGAGCATTCACAGGTAACTACAGACAGAATTTCAGTTAGCTTAATAGTCTATGTGTATATTCTTTCCTAGAGGATATATTAAATGTATAGCTATTGTTTGACTGTAAGCCAATTGCAGATTTGGGAAGTCCTTCCAGCATTAGATACACAGTAACTAGGTTTACTTCTGAAAAAAATAAAGAGCATGTTTCCCCAGACATACTTGCTGAACTAAGAGATGTTTAGGTAGTTAGTTAAAGCTAGTAAAAGTGGCAGGTGAATGTGAGTTGTCCCAGATGGCTTCCTGCTATTCTCCAGGAAGATCTCCTGCATGTGAAGTTAAATCCTCTGTGGAAAGGGATAAAAGGTCTCATCTGTAGATACATGTAACTCTTGCTACATCAAGGAGCTATGATTTGGCCTCTGACACGCAACAGGAAATTACTGTGCACCTCTGCTTCTGTGTGGAGAAATCTGATTTAGGGAAGATGAGGTGCGTCTTAGAATCAGAGAGAAGTCAGTAGGCTGTGTCCATCTCCACTAGCTGTGTGTATGCAGATGAAGGAGACAAATGTCTTGCCATGCCTGCATAAATATGCATTTCAAAAGTTTTAATATTTTTGTGCCTGAACTTCTCAGGTTCAAATTTTAGAAGTCATTGTATTTGGGATTTTTTTTTTCCCTTTGCTAAATTAGCATATCTCAGGTTGTTAGGGAAATGCATGCAGTACTTTGTCTGTTGATTGAAGCATTAATTGCCTTAGGCCTTCACGCTGTAACAACCTGAATTAGTCTTTCATATTCCCCTTCAGTTCTCTAATTTGAGTGCCCTAGAAATTGTGAAAGTTGGACTCGGTCAATGTGCAGGAGAGCACGGAGAGGTCCTAGGCCCTGGGTTTCAGTCTATGAATTAGCATGCTACTGGGATAAAGGGGACTCCTATACTTCCACTTCTCTGTCACTATTTGTCTGCCATAAAATAAGCGGCAAAAACAATAATCCATGTCTGACCATTTAGAGGAGTGAATCCACCACACCTTCAAGATGTTCACAGACAGTAAATGGGATCATATAGTGCAGATCATCTGCTTTAGTGTGACAGAGAATATTGATTATTTTTCCATTCTGAGTTTATATCTTCATTTCCTTCCTGTCAGAGCCATTCTTTTAGCCCAGTGTGTTTTTCAATAAAGAGAAACCTGTGAAAGGTGCAGGTTTGAACTGAGTGTGACTAGTCACGGTGCTCAGGGTTCAGGGACGCCCATGCTTGTGTGTCTGATGGATTAACACCAACAGGTATTTCTGGCAGGAATACTCCTCAAGTTCTGATTTCCATGGTCTTCAGACTGCTTTTCATATATGCTAACCATAAGAACTCAAACAACGTGGCCATTCCTAGGTGACAAACATTTTTTTCACCAAAATTAATTCTGTAAATTTTTTTAGATTCTTACATTGAAAGTCTTAGGTTATTTGCTCTACCTCTAGGTTACTGGATATTGTTCATATTGCATAAGAACTTAAAGAGTTTTTCCCTTGTTACACAGGAGATGTTACTTCGCTATTTTAAGAACTTAGATTTAGTTCCAGAGAAAGGCAGAGAGGACATACTAGCTCTTCAGAGAGAGATGAAGGACCGAGGCTGGTTCTCTGCCTTTCGTCTTGATATATTGTGTAACACCAACTGGACAGAGAAACACTCTTTCTAATGGAGCAAGCAAGCTTTACTTCAGGCTGATGGGATCACATGTTTGCAGAATGAATGAAAATTCGTACAAGGTGGTGAGGTGAGCCTGTAGCTGCCTTGGGATGCTGGATAAAGATATTGACAGTCAATGCCACTACGTGTTCATCGGTGCAGATGGGAACTATCCCAAATAGGAAAATATGTTATCAGATATGATTTGATATTGTGATCCAGTTACCTTGCAGTTTCCCTGAGTTTCGATGGTGATGTTTCTCTTTACTGTTTGCCTACTAAAATGACTAGCAGGTCAAGGGAGGCGATTCTCCCTCTCTGATCCACTCTAGTGAGACCCCACCTGGAGTACTGTGTCCAGCTCTGGGGCCCCCAAGATAAGAAGGACATGGACCTGTTGGAGCGAGTCTAGAAAAGGCCTACAAAGATGATCCGAGGGCCGGAGCACCTCTTGTATGAAGACAGGCTGAGCGAGTTGGGACTGTTCAGCCTGGAGAAGAGAAGGCTGCGGGGAGATCTTACAGCAGCCTTCCAATACCTGAAGGGGGCCTTCAAGAGAGCTGGAGAGGGACATTTACAAGGGCGTGTAGTGACAGGACAATGGATAATGGCTTCAAACTGAAAGAGGGTAAAATTAGATTAGAAAAAAGAAAGAAATTCTTTCCTATGAGGTTGGTGAGGCACTGGCACAGGTTGCCCAGAGAAGCTGTGGCTGCTCCCTCCCTGGAAGTGTTCAAGGCCAGGTTGGATGGGGCTTTGAGTGGCCTGGTCTACTGGAAG
>Ga0181612_178426_pt1 | contig 27753 bp, 12 predicted proteins | sample HoacroProtozoa21_FD_119630 | JGI IMG/M metagenome (GOLD analysis project Ga0181612, IMG submission 119630) | Hoatzin crop microbial communities from Cojedes, Venezuel. Combined Assembly of Gp0051906, Gp0051904, Gp0051908
CCCTGGCACAGGCTGCCCAGAGGGGCTGTGGAGTCTCCTTCTCTGGAGATATTCCAGCCCCGCCTGGCCGCGGTGCTGTGCCCCCTGCTCTGGGTGACCCTGCTTGGGCAGGGGGTTGGGCTGGATGACCCACAGAGGTCCCTGCCAACCCCTCCCATGCTGGGATTCTGTGATTCTGTGGTTCTGTGATTCTGTGATACTGTGATTAGGCTATACAGCCTGTGGATTTAAAAGACAAGAACAACTGTGTTAATCACATTTCCAAGTATAAAACTTACTCCATATCTTTAAAACAGAATTCCCTTTTGGTATATTTACATGTGATCTGACGAGAGCTTCATTGCACTTCACTCACCTGGCTTCGCAAACAGGGATCTGACCTTTATGGCACTTGTGCCTAAATTGAGGTACCTGAGTGAATTACCTGATTCTAAACATTTCTGGGCTTCCAGAATTTCTGTTCACTTTATTGAAAGCTACAACTGGCCGGTACTTTTGACAAACAAGTCACTCATTTATATACGTAAACACGAACCTGGCAGCCTGACTTTTTAAACCTAAGAAGGTTTGGGGTTTTTTTTCACAGTACCTTACCCCTGTTAAATCTTTTAACAGTCATTGTGAAATCTCTTTTTTTTTTTAATTACTAAATCTCTGATAAATCTTTTAACAGTTGATTCATCCAGTTTGAAGCCAATCTGATTAAATTCTGCTTTGAAAGCCTAGTTGTCGCAGAGGCGTGCTCTTTCTTTTTTTGTCCTACCATTCTCAGTAGGCACAGCTGATACGGTTTGATCAAAACAGTTCTTTGGATTGCTCTGTCAGTTATTCTCGAAGAAAGCTTGATCGTTCTTTCAGACAAAAGCATAAACACAAAACTTTTCACCACCTACCTGTTTCATAACCCAGATGAGATTTCCTTAAAACTAGGGTTGAGTTCTCTTAAGACGGTACCTGATGTGTACGCCAAGAGGAGATAAGCACATGTTATGTACCAAATTATGTCGTGTATGAGCATTTTATAAATTGTACAAGGATAGGATTGTTCCAGTTGTTAACACTGAACCAGCTCCTCACTTCTTCAGACAGAAGGGGAATCTTACACCTTATTTATACCCGCCCCCTCTCCCACGATCTCCTGGATATCAGAAAGTGCTTTGGAGATGGATTTGCAATGATCTGGAAAGGACAGAGGGGAAGTCTGGCTGTTGAAGAGCAAGCTTGTCAGGAGTGCTGCTGAAGGAACTGGAATTACCTGCTAAATTCCCCCCATTTCCACCCTAAACTGTCTAAAATCACCCAGTCATCCTCATCCCTGAGGTGCAGCCTCTCTTCATCATTTGGGGGATTTCAAAAAGCAACCCAACGGAAAAATCCGTGAAAGCTTCACTTTAGCAGGGGCAGGCTCATCAAGGACTTGAGAGAGGCACAAGAGGAAGAGGGCTGCTCTGCTTCAGGCCCCTGTGGAGCTACCAGCGGTATCAGATGTGTAATTTATGGCAGAATTTTGCCCATAAATTCTTCATAGCTGGTGAGCAAGCAGAAGCTCTTCTTTATTCTCAGGTCTAGTTCAATGAGCGGAACTGTCAGTTCTGCAAGCTCCTGTGTAATAAGGAAATTTAATGTCGTAGCAGATGAAACCCAAAGCGTTATGTTTCAAATCGCTTTGCCTCCCAAAGGATATTTTCAGCACGGGGACATCGCTGCCCAAACCCAGCCATTTCTGTTTCCAAATCTGACCAGTCATTTTGGTTCTCAGCACTGGCAGAGAGATGGCGTACATGATCTACTGGGTTTCCTTCACCTCTCATTTCTGTAGTTCCGTCCTCCATCAGTCAGCAGAGATCAGCTGTCACCTCATTGCCAATTAAAAGGAGAGGTCAGCTACGTAACGGTAATTCACTACCTACAACTATTTGTAGTAAATGTTTTCACGTGGTGGTCCCCAAGTATTATTAAAAAAGCATGATCATGGAAAATCATTCAATGGAAAATCTTAACTAAAAATTTTGGTGAAAAATAGAGAATGTCACTTATTAAAAATGGTCAGGAAAGCAAGAGTGGTAGCTGAGAACAGTTTTGAAATGTATTCTGGAGATGATGTCTCACAATGTGACACTCTGTTCTGCTGCATCCATTCTATCAAGCAGATTACTCCACAGAAACTGATTGATGCTACGAAATATGATGTGTCCTCGCACAGTGTGTCAGCTCAGACCCCAAAACACGTGGACTTCTCAAAAAACATAGGTTCTGTTTAATGAACTAAGGCGAGATTCTCGCACACTGATTTTGTTCTGCAGTTCTCGCTGGGAAATGTACCAACAGGAATGACAGGACAATAAGTTTCTGAAAATGAAAATGAATTCATTTCTGAGAAGAGGGCAGTGGAGACGCAATGAAGGAGAAGTGGCAATTTTGAGATTCCCAGCCTACTGGGGTTTGCAGATTGGTGGCTGCACAGCAGCCGCTTGGCCATGCCTATGGGACGCAGTACGTCACGCAGCAGCAGAGCAAGAGGGAAGCCAGCTGCGTGGCATGGAAGGGCGGACAGGCTGCGAGGTCAGAGCAGACCGCATGTGCCATGGGGGTGATAGGCTGTACGTGTAGAGCAAGGGGAAGAGCTGGCTGCAGGGGTCTGTCGAAGGCCATAGAGTGAGCAGATCTATGTACCAGGTATGGGGTGGTGGGTACACGGCAGCTGGGACAGAGGATGGTGGGGTGTGGAGTTAAAATATGAGGCTTAGGGATATACTTAGGGTACGGCCAGAGGAACGTATCCTAGAAACTACAGTAACAGACTTCTTGCTTTCAAGGAGACAAAGCCCCTCTGCCCCGCTCTGCTGAGAGCCCCCGAGAGTCCTACATCCAGCTCTGGAGCCCTCAGCACATTTCTATATGCAGATGTCAAGGAGAATTGAATGGAGAAGGTAGCGTGTGAAGGCTGGGAATATCAACTGCTCATGGTCTGTATCGAGCCAAGCACCATGGGCTCCTTTAAAAGTAACTGGAGATTTCCCATTTGCATCATCCTTGCTGAAAGCAGATGTCCAAAAGAACACAGATATAACACAGCCTGAAACTACCTTTTCTTTCCTTCAACTTTCACTGTCTAAAAATTAGGTTTTAGTCCTGCCTAGCCTTACAAACTCTGTACGTGGTCAGTGGAGACTGAAGGATAAGATCCACCAGCTCGCTGTGAAGCAGGTGTCTGACAGAGCTGACAGGGCGATAGCTCTGTGTGAGCTCCCCTGTCTCCTTTTGCTTATGTAGGAAGCTGTGACGTTTAGCCCAGGCAAGACGCCTGACTTTTAGAGGGCCAGGACTGGGAGACATGACAGCCCCATGACAGCCGGGAGGGGAGAGCCTGCAGGAGCTGTGCCGCAGGGTCTGGCGTGTCCCTGCCATAGTGAGGAATGGAACTTGGGTTTTCCCATCCCGTAGTGCCTGCAGCTCCGTGAAAAGCAGGGTACACGTCCTCGCCTGCAGAAATGCGGTGTGCAAGGGAAGGCGCAGGACACTGGCAGCTAAAAGGCGTGAGATGAGCTACTCCTAGCGTGACTAGAATGTGTGCTCTCCTTTCATCCCTAGTGAGGAGTGGCGGGTAGGTGGAGAGGTGAGAGGTCTCCTCTTTTCACAGAAAGGCTAGAGCTGGAAGATGCCTAGGGACAGACAGAGATTTTCTAGGCAGTAGGAGGTAATTCTCTGTTTCCCATTTCTTAATTATCAAAGTAAAGGACTTCCCCACTCACTAAGGTATGGTTAATTTAGATGGCAGGTCACATTTTTAGCTATTAATCAGTTATGATTTATGATTGAAATGATATTTAAGGAAGGATTAGAACACTTCTAGGTAATTACTCTTTATAACATTCCTAACACATGTTCTATATTTGGACAGAGTTCAGCTTAATATGGTCCTGCCTCATAACTAAGGCCAATACTAATACTACGGTAATAATAATATTACTACTAACAACTGCAATAATAATGTGCTTGAAAAGCCTTTTTATTAAAGCTGAAGGAGATCCGTCTCACTACAACGGACACGATACTTTAAAGTACGTTTAGCCTGCAACAAATTTAGGAATAGATGTATGTGTGTGCATATATATATATGTATTTGTATATATACATGCATATGTATATATGCATGTGTGCATTTATATGCATGTACATGGCTACCTAGAATATATTACCTGTGCTTAACGTCTGTTATAAGCAGTATTTGAAAGGTTTACATGTACTATTTTGTGATCACTAGATGGCAATACAGTACAAATGACTACTAAAAAGTCGTTCCCCTACCTGTTGTGTTTTGCCGGAATATGTTTCCCTCAGCAGGTTTGGGGGAGGGGGGTCTGGTGGTGTTTGGGTTTTGTTTTTTGGGGTTTTTTTGCATTCATAAAATCCTGCCGCAGTTTGGCACCTACAAGTGTACGTGTCCTAGGGTACCCTGCTCAGGCAACTGTACCAGTCTGTCCTGTGGTGAGACAAGTGACAGCCCCTGCTCCTACTGCCCAGCACAACCACCACCGCCCCAAGCCTCACCGGGCAGGGATGAAGGCCCGGGGCTCTCCACTCCTCCTCCTCCCCTGGCTACGCAGCATGCCTCATTCCCTTTTTTCCCCTTTATCCCTGGGAGCAAAGTCGCAGCCCTCCACCTTGGCGGGTGGTACTGTTAGAAAGGATGGCCAAATGGTTGCGTACAAACAACTTTTACCATACATTAACCTAAAAACAGTCATTCTTCGTAGCTCAGTGTTGTTCTGAGATGGCAATAACATCTTTTTCATCTGTAATGGAAGTTCTTTTTTGTCATCCATGTTATCCTCTGCAAGACAGATTTACGCTCACCTTTTTCATCCTCTTGCAGCTAAAATACACATAGAAATAATGAACAGGATGAATAACCGTTCTTTTCTGCTTAAATACAGGGCACCTAAACTTCCAAGGTAGTTTTTCAGGGGAATTAAGTCACTCTATAAAACTCTGTGAAATGACAGTTCTTTTGAAAAAAGGAGTAATTTTCTTATTACAGTAGATAGCAGCCATTTTAATCAGCTAAACATTATGTTAGAAGTTTGGATCTTGTCTTTGTGTCAGAGTGATTGACAAAAAAATCTCACAAATGCTCCAACTTTAATGTGTCTGGAACTATATTTTTAGATCTTCTCAGCTTGCCACTTCTCATTCTTGCTAACATACTTAGCATTATTGGCTAACATCCCCTATGCTGTTCAACGAAGACCAAAAATAACTACTTGTATCCTTTTGTTTCTTTTATTGCATTTCTTTATGTATGTACAGATCCGAGTCAGCCAAGGCAAAGAGCCCACACATTTACTGAGCTTGTTCAAAAACAATCCGCTTACTGTCTACAAGGATGGGACATCCAAGAAGGAAGGTCAGAAACCTGCTCCTCCCATGCGACTCTTCCAAATCCGCAGGAACCTGTCAGCCATTACCAGGATTGCGGAGGTAAGGTCACCTGCTAAGTAAACCAGCTGTTCCCCGTGGGAAATGGTACAGCTGCCACGAGCCTCTCTGACTAATCTTGTTGGGTAGTCCCATGTGGCAGGAATGCAGAACTCCAAATCAGATCCACTGCTCTCTGTGACCAACCCATCTAATAAATCACAGAGGATGTGCCATAACTGGTTGCAACCAATCTGCATCTTTCAGAGGATACTGCAAGAAAACGTGTAGTGAACAGTCAGCTGACAAAGTATAGGCAAGAAATCAGCAAGCCTTATGAAATAGTCCTTCCTGCTGCCAGACAGTCCTAACTTTTGCCCTTCGGGTCAGTTCCCTGTCTCAAGTTAAGTTCTTCTCTAATTTATATCAGTATAAATCCAGGGAAAAGTTCAAGGAAAAAAGCATAGCTGATTAACATCTATCTACATGTTTTATACAAACATGCAAAATAGTGATCGCATTATTTGAAAATATGAAGAATAAACCAATTTCTTTCTTGATCTAGGTTGACGTTGACGCAATGTCACTAAACTCTAACGATGTCTTTGTTCTGAAACTGCCAAACAACTCTGGCTACACCTGGGTAGGAGAAGGAGCAAGCAAAGAAGAGGAACAAGGAGCCCAATACATTGCCAGTGTTCTTAAATGCCAGACTGCCAAGATTAATGAAGGCCGGGAACCAGGTTAGTATGAGGCCACATGGTTGCTAATGGGCAGCTGAGACTACCCAGCATTGCATGGAAATACAGCCTACATGGGTTTTGTGATCATGTATTTTGTAGGCAGAAGCATATGCTCATTCTCTCTCTTTGAAAATCCAGCCCTACATTTTACCACGGAGATCTATCCAGAACTGGCTGAGGCACAAGCAGGGCGATGCCCCAGCAGTCTGTAGGACAGTAGCAGGAGCTGAAGAGGAATGTGGTCCTTTCTTCACCCCAAGTGCCTAGGAGAGAGAAAAGACATAGCACATTGCTCTTTCTAGGTCTGCAAGTGATATCTTTGTTGTTATTTTGACAAACCACAGGAAGAACTGCAAGAAAATGCACCCATCTTTGAGACAGACAAGATGATGTTGTTTGGGGATTCTTGAAACAGTATTTAACAAGCTAAACCATCAAACGTTAAACGCACTGCTGAATAAATTATATATTGTGTGTTTCAGAGGAATTCTGGAAAGCACTTGGAGGTAAAAAAAAATACCAGACTTCATCACAACTCTTGACAAAGGCTGAAGATCACCCCCCTCGCCTGTACGGTTGTTCTAATAAGACTGGCAGATTTATTGTGAGTATATAAGGGATACTTTCCTCCTGTTTAATTACATATTTTCTGGTATATTTTGCCTTGGGAATCATCAGACATTAAATGAATTTAGGGATCTGGCTTAATTAGTCAAGCTTGGCAAGAACTAGAGAGTTGAGGTTCGGTGATTTAAATCAATCCAGATGCAAAGGACGGACAGAAGAATTAATACTGCAGACGTTTGCATGCAGAGCCTGCTCCAGCCTGGGACTAGAGGCTTGCAGATGCAAAAAGATAAGGCGTTTGCCCTGTCAAAAGCAATTGTGTTCTTGCAGAGCACTGACGGACTGCTATAATTTCGCTGAGAAACTGAAGGTCAGTGCCTTGCCCCTTACATGTTTGATAGTGGTGGTGAGGAAAAGAAATGTCCCTCGCCAAAAATGCCTGGCAGTCTGAAAATTTCCATAGAGATTTCAGACATGTAATTATGCCTCTAAGGTATTGGCCTGTGCTCAAGGGGGCAGGAAGAACTATTTCCTTAGCAGAAATACCCGGAGCTGTGCACTGGGTGTTAAGCCTGTGATTCAGGCTTAATTACTTACCATATTCTGGGGGGGCAACACTGTGTCACTGTTTGGCAAGGATGCACTGATTTTTGGGTAGGGGACATGGCTGGCTACCATCTCTGCAGTCTCCTTAAGGCACAGTCCATTTATCTGGAGAGGAATAAAACAAATAGAATCCTTTAATAAGGACTTTAAAATCTTACCAGAGTACTAAAGTGTATTCTTCTAGCAAGCTTTTAAAACACTCCTGGAAAATACAGTAATAGGAGCCAGCCTCTCTACAATAGTCTGTTGGGAGCTATGCACTTGTTTGGTTTTTGTTTTTCATTCTCTCCAAATTCTGTGAAATCCCCTCTTTCCTATAGCATTTCTCTAGTAACAGAATCACCACTGTTAGAGCTCATCAGAAGAGGTAGGTCAGATCACTCTGACCTTGTGGCCACCATAACACAGAGCAGGGAAAAGTAATGTCTTTTGCACCATCTGCTTACCAACCCTTCAGCGCTTCTACACAACGAAGCATAGCCAAACCCTTGACAGTCTTTTAAAAGTAGAGGGTTGACCACTATTATTATCTCCCCTTCTCATACAGAATAACAAAAAACTCTTTCCTATCTGCCTGCACGTCCTTGGAAGAAGCAAGCAGTCTGCCATTCCTTTGCGGACTAATCCCCGATGGCTTTGTCAACTGTAATGTCCCATTGTCAAGTGACCTGAAAGCTTGCTTGGGTGTGTATTTCATCTGAGCTCACCCACTGCAAACCAAAGCAATTTCTTTTCCTTACTAATGAATGTAAGATGCGTGAATGGATCAGCTGGGATCAGCTGGTTGATTCAATCTGCTTGGTACAAGGTGCTCTGTGGACATTTCCCTGTCCTCTTCTTCTGGCAGACCTCAGTTCCAACTTAAAAGTAGTCACAATTACAATGTAAACGTCTGCCTCTCCTGAGGATATCCTGTCAATTCTGACAAACTGAGAGATGATTTTATAGGACATGCAATGATGTGATCTCTTTCCTTTCAGTGAAACACCCTTGACACATTCATTGAATCAGTTCAGGTCTTGACCCTTCAGGAGCAAAAAGAATGGCACACCAGCTTCAGGACTTATCCTTTTAAAAATATCTTTGGTCTGTGCAAAATCAGAATATCTTGATAAATCATTAAAAAACAAAAAAAAATCCAAAATATAATATCCTTTTTAGATTGAGGAGGTCCCAGGAGAATTCACTCAGGATGATTTGGCTGAAGATGATGTCATGTTGCTGGATGCTTGGGAGCAGGTAAGCTGTGTACTTGACCACTGCATTTTGTGGTAACAAGGATAATTTATTCTTAACCACTTAGATCATAAGATGGGAGGAAAAATCATGCTTGTGAGAATGGAAGAGGTTTGGTTTTCTTTAAATTATACCAGAGGGAGATATGTTTTTTGAACTATGTGATGTGCAGAGGCCACAGCAGGCACTTCCCAATAAAACCAGTGGAGGCTGCAAGAGTATAAGCCCCAGTGGTGTTCTCAAAGGCTTGCAATAATGTTCTTGACTTTATCACTAAAATCTATTAATTTTAAAAAAGATACAAAAAGATATTGCATGAAAGGTATTCAGAAGCCACAAAATCCGTGTAGCAGCAGCTCCTACAAGTCTTACCAGAGAAGGGGGCAAATGCTAGACCCGTACACAGATTTCGTCAGAAGAACTGGGCAGAGGATGACAGAAACAATCTCCGTCATTTTCCCAGGTTCACTGAAAACTGAAAATGTCGAGAGCATTTTGGATGACAGGCAAACTTACTGCAGGTGTGGAGAGCACATCTGTTTCTCATGGTATATTCTTTCTACCCTTCCTCTCCCCCTGGAGGGAAAGGGGGAGGAGGCCACAGATCCCATGCTTTATTTGTCTTCTTCAGCCTAACTCTTCAGGAAAAAAAGGCTGATGTTTTTGGAAATGAGAAGGAACATCCAAGGTCCATGTGGAAGGAAGTGATGGGGGAAGGTAGGTGGAAGAGCTGGATGGAAAGTAGTTGGGACATACTGACTCGGGGAAGAAGGAAAGAAGTCTGGGACATGACAGAAAAAAACTACGTGGGGATTGCAGATGGAGGCTCTGATGTTGAGTTATTCTGTGGATTTACCCAGCAGTTACCCTGGGCAGCACTGATCACAGGGCACAAGCGTTGATGCGCATGCAGAGCTCAGACCAGAGACAGCTCGTGTTCAGTTTTTTTACCTGCAGCTGAAGAGCAATTTCCTTGGCAAACTGTAAAAGATACCCATGGAAAAGGTAATTAGAGTTCCTCTTCTCAGAGGGCATAAAGGTCCGGCCTTCCAGTGATAAGAGAGCGGTGAGATTTCAGAGGACAGAACAACAGCCTCTTGCAAGGGGAAAAAAAAAAAAAATCATTGATTGTGGTTTGGGAGAGCTGTGCATCTCTGCGGTCTTTTCATAGTATGTATTCTTTCTCCTAGTGGAATCCACTATGTTATACTTTACCTGCTGTACAGAACATCCTCATAACAACATGGGGGCTAAATCTTTCTCTCCTCTGTTTGCAGGTTTTTGTCTGGATTGGGAAGGATGCTAATGAAACTGAGCGACAGGAATCTGTTAAATCTGGTAAATCAAATCAGTTTGGTAGAATTTCGAGTACAGTAGCATCAATATTACTTAAAGAAGTGAAAAAAGATGATGTAGAAGAAATCTAGTTACGTTTACAGTGTTTAAAAGGGTTATTGAGCTTATTAGGATTTAATCCTGGAGAAGATTATTTTCTCCTTTAAACGTGCTTTAAAACTCATTGTATCTTTCTTATCTGTAAGTTTATGAAGGGTAAAATTAATCAAGATAGCATTACTGGGCTGCAGAGCTTTTTAAAGAATATATAGGAGAGCTCCATGAAAAGCAAGTGCACTGAAAAGAGAAAGAATTTAAAGGGAGGTACCTACTGAGCTGCACACTACACTAATGTACATAGACAAAGGAATGCCAACAAATCCTCAAGTCCTTACACTGCCACCCTTCACTGAGTTACATTTCGAGGGGAAAATGCCAACTGCAGAACAAATCAAGACAACTCACGTGGAATGTACCTCCTTGAGAAATCACGTGTCATCTCTGGCGTGATTTCACATAGCTGAGCCGTTCTGACAGAGTTCGTGCTAAAACCGCTTGCAGGTATTTCCCTGGAGCGGCGAGGGTTACCCAGCTCCCTTTCCGATGTGTATTGATGTCACATTGTGATGTCAAGGGAAACAATACTGGCTTTTACATAGGAAAAATGGGAATGACGCTTGTGCATTTGCAGAGCACCAGCAAATTCTTTCTCCTGCTCAAGAGCCAAAACCCAGCTGTACGGCAACAAACTGATCAGAGGAACAATCCCTCTCTTTTAACCTCCTGGAAAATTCCTTCACTGGCAGCTGGGAGAAATCAGCAATTACCTAATCATTTCATTGCCTTTGAAATAATTTAATTGAATACTGTATTATAATAGCCCTGGTTCTTTCACTAGGGCTTATAATGTATTTTTTTATACCAAAGGAATGAACTAGTGTATTACATGTTTTATTTCCTCTCTGGTTCCAGCCAGGCGCTATATTGAAACGGATCCTTCTGGCAGAGATAAGGGGACCCCCATTGTCATCGTGAAGCAGGGGCACGAACCCCCGACATTCACAGGCTGGTTCCTGGCTTGGGACTCCAACAAATGGAAGAACTGATCTAGCCAAGGAGGCTTCAGCTTCAAGCCAAAGAATGATCAGAGCCCAGCTATTTTCTAGTGTTTTCTAGTATTTTTAAGCATAAGCTTATGCGACAATGTGAGGCATCTGTTGTTGCACTTTCCCGAGCTTTCATACATTTCTGTGAATAATGTAGAAATTCTTAGCACTGGAAGGCATGAAGGATAATTGTAAACTGGTCAAAGGGGGTGAGTAGGGCTTTTCATGTAGTAAATATGGAACGTGCTACCAGCACTTCGTTTAACCTATTGTTTCTTCAAACAGAAGCTGTGGATCAGTTTATTTTAATGTGCTAAAATGGGCCAAATCCTGCCTTCACGTAAAAATCCAAACTAATGCCAAAGAAATTCCTTCAGATTAAGGTCAGCATAATACTGTGCAGAATTTGGCCTAATAACGGACTAATTCTATGTCTGTTGCAAGGATTACACCTGGACATGATTTACTTACCAGGCCAAAATACTGCCACACTCACTCACATAAAATTTCAGATGATCCCTGATCCAGAATGGGAGCTGTGTCTTGCGAGGGGGGCAAATAAGGGATGAGTATTTTGAGAAAGCTGTGCTTAACATGTTAGTACGTATATTTGGAGCTTAGGTTTTTTAGGGGCTGTCTAGCTCACTGTAATGAATTTCTTTTGATTTCTCTCTCTGAACCAGCCTCCAGCTGCAGGTCTTTTTAACCAGAGCTCTTAAACAAATTCTAGTGCACTAATGTTTCTAAGTGGAAGCAGAAGAAGTAACAGCTTCAAAAATACTTACTCTGCCTTAACCAGATTGCACTTAAGCCAAGCTTTGTCTCCGTTGCCTTACTCAGCAGTACTCAGTTTTTTTCCAGCGTGCAGACTGCTGACCTTGTCAGGTGCAGGGTGCATTTCTACTCATTTTCTATGCAGGTCAAATATCAAGTACACAAAGTGCAAGGAAACCCCTTGTTTCAGCAGCATTTCTACATCCTGGAATTTGGAGTGGGAGTATGCACCATAGAATATTGCCTTCTCTTTTCTCTCAGAGATGGTTATTTTGGATTTTTTTTTTTAATTCTGGTGAATTTAAGAGTATGTTTTCAAACTGGTTTTTATTTGTAGTTTAGCCAGAAAAGTCTATGTAAGGGCAGTGGGAAAATCTGCTTTAAACCTTCAGCACTGCTTTGAATGCGTAGCCTACAATGCTTGGTTTAGACAGTTTGTACAACTGTAAATCTTGTCAATGTGGCTTTTTAATGAAGGCATTTCAACTATTTTATTATTCTTATAAGTTAGGTTGGAAAGTGAAACTTCAGATATTTTTATATTTTTTTAACATGATTGTGATTTTGAATCTGGCTAATGCAAAAGAGTGAATTTAGTCTGAGCTCACAATCAGCATCAGTGACAAAAGAGCTGTGAACCTAAGAGATGAATTATGGGAGCCTATTAGCTTTAAACACTTGTTTAAATCTCTGCTAATATAACTGGGCTGTATCTGGCTGTAACTTCATTTAAAATAAAATTACAATAAACAGTATTCCACATGCCGAGCTGATCTTCATCTTTCTGACAGATTGTTGCTCAGCGCTTCCACTGATGACTAGCAAAACTTCCTGAAACACCAGTAGGTATCTCCATTTTTAGATGGATGATGCAATGAGAAGTTTTTGGGTTTCTGGTTGTTTTTTTTTTACTTGGGTGCCATTTTACCCAATGGAGAGCTAACTCTTTCCAACAACTTCAAAGTTACAGACCTAAGTGAAAATCCAAGAACTGGGTGCTTATTAGCTTATGATTTCATCTTTAAGAAAAACTACCCTTGTTATCAAAATCTTTGGCTTTTCTCCTTGCAAAAATTACTGACTACAGAAATGACTATTTTATAAAATAGGAGGAAATATGTGTATGCTTATTTTTAAAGGATAAGTCCTACTTTTTATTTGTGAGAGTAGATAAGGAGATGTCCTTCTCGTGCTGGAAGGAGCACAAAGACCTTTTCAGTTCCTCAGCTACTGCACTTCACGCAGCCACTGAATAGCCTGTAATTATCTGATGGTTGTCTTCATCACATAGATACAATTCTTCTCATTTTTTAAAAATAACAGTTATAGTAGCTTCTTAACCAAGGATGAGACAAGATTTGCCCTCCTTGTACGTGAACATCTTCAGAACACTGAGGGCTCTGAACCCGGCGCAATCTGCCAGCGTATTCTGCAGCACTGTGAAAGCCTCTGTTCAGTTCCCTCGCACAAGACAGAGGAGCTTTTGTGGTCTCCTGGCCCGGGTAGTTGGGTTTACAATACATTGTCCTGGCACGTCGATTACTGATGTTAAGACCATTGAGAGCTCATAACTGAACAGTGTTCTCAACTGGGCTTTAAGCACAACAGCTGCTGGCAACATTGTTCTTGGGTTTACCCGCAAGCGAGGAAGTTTATTTTTCATATGCATATGTGCAGTACACACAAAGATCTATTTCTTTCTCTCTGAAGAAGAGAGGGAGGGAGGACAGACAGGATCAACTGTAAGTGCTTGGAAATATTAAAGATTAAGCTGTTTTCAAGAAAATATTTAAGCACATAACTTTGTGAATATACATAGCAAACCCATCTGCCTTATTTTCAGAAAAAAACCAGAATTGTACAGAAGTATGCAGTACAGTCAGGTTCAGTCAAGAATGAGCTATATCTTGCATAATTATCAAACAGTATTCTCAGTCTGTTTGTTAGGGTGAAATTAGACCCTGAGTGAGCAGTTTCATTTTGCTACGAAACAGCAAGTACTCGTATATTCTATTGGTTGTAAATGCAGCGTCATTTTCCGTCTTTGTTTTATTGAACTTCATTGCAACAGAAAGATAATGTTAGGAATCCTTAGAGCCAACAGGACATTACTATACACACTATTGGTAGTTTACATAAAATAGCATAATCTTAGAATATAACTGCAGACTGTACACAGGAGATGAGCCAGCCTCTGGGATCACCGCTCTAAATATCCATTTCGACCATGGCACGTAGTGCTGTAGAACATCAGATCTGCTGCCAATGATTGTTACAGGTAGCTAAATTCAGTCGAACAGTTTGATCCCTTGCCAGTTCAGACTCACATAGGCTTCACCTGCTACAACAAGAAAATAATGAAGATGGCAGACGGCAAGATTGTGGTACTAACTGTCACAGGAGAACTAAGGAATTAAGGAACCACACAGAAAATATTTTGCTCGCTGGACTATTGCAGGAGGTGCTCTCAGGCACCTCTGTTGGCCACAGGAACACTGTTATAAACTTTGCAATATTCTTGTAGTCTTCATTTTTACTGGATCTAAAAAGGCTAAAAAAACCCCAAACCAAAACAAGCCTATTATTTTCCATGGGCTGAAGTTGCTCTTCAGAGTCCACTTCTCTATAGGAAAGCTTTGAAAAAAACCTTCAAACTTTGCTTTAGAATACAGTTGCCTCCTAAGCATCCTACTGAAGTTATGCCTCTATGGCTCAACTGAGCCAAATATGGTATGCAAGACAAAAAAAAATAAAAGTTATCTAATGAAACCAGAGTTTATAGAGTAGATAATACTTTAATGTGCTGAGTTTCCAAATCCTTGCTTTTTCCTTGCTAAGGACAATAATTTTGTCTTTAGATAAAGAAATAATACACTTTTCCCTTCTTATGGCTAGGACTTTTGCTTCTAAAATCAAAGGAACTTCTCATTTAATTGAAAACACAATCAGATCTTTAATCCACTACACGTTCTTAATGTCTCATGACATCCTTTCTAGACTGGCCTGAAGTTATTTTGACCTCCTCTGACTAGCAACACATTACCTTATGCTAAAAATCAATAAACTACACTCACTTCATCTGAAGCTTCCAAGGTGCAAGAGGGAGAAGGGCAGACCAATGGGATGTGGGAGGCCCACCATGCCATAAAATTAGTCAGTGACTGTTCTGGCCCTTCTCCGCTTGCATGTCAGTTCCCTGTTGACATGGCTGTGTATTTGCATTACAGGGGAAAAAAAAAAAAATCTGTCCCTACAGAACAGCAGATGTAAGCTGATTGTTATTTTTCTTCTAAGTAACAGCAAATCGAGCTATTCCAGCGGAGCAGTTAGAAGGGACATTGGCCTGTACCAAGCTTCTTCCTAAATGCATCCATGCTTCCAGCCTGCACGTGCTCCCTCCTCAAAAGGATGCTACGATGTTACTGAGATCCACAAGGTTGTACCTTTCACCACCACATTTAACCAGTCAGCAGTGAAATGTGGGCCTCCCCACAAATCCAATGGAAGCATCAAGTCAAAACATTAATTTTGATTGTTTGGTCGACTACAGATCATTTGCTCAGAGAATTACCTGGGCGGGGGCAAGTAGGGCCAGTGAAGTTGTGTGCAATGTTTCTTTGGGAATGCATCAGGAAACCAAGCAGGGAGGCTGGGACAATCTGTGCAGCATCCCACTGCAAGGCCCACAGATAGATAGGCACGTTTGCTCTAGCAGCAATAAGCAATAATGCTTTGATTATTCTAACAAAGTCTCCTGACCAGTGCTACAAGAACACTGCTCTCCCTGTTGCTCTTTAACAGATTTCACAGGGGTGACTCAGGGTGATTTCACAGCAGTTGGCCATATTAACATCAAGGCTGAATGCAATCAGGTGATTTTAATATCATTTACCTGACAGTTAACTGTGCTTTTTGTTGTCTGGTGCCCTTCCTACTGCTGAACCACCTACAGCAACAGTCTTGATTAAAATAGAGGAACCTAACACAAATTTCCCTCTGGGCTTATATTTTTACGGAATTGGCTCAGAAAGGCCACAGGTGTCCCGTGACAGGCACGGCAGCGTGGCCATGTCCCCATTTAACGAGCGGAGCGGGGCTGTAGGTATCTTTGTTGGTGCCCACCACTAACTAGCTGCTCTCCTACTGGGCTTGGGCAAGAAGTTAGTTGTTGTGGCAGGGAGAAGAGAAAGGAGCGGCAGTGATGTCTTATTAGCAAGGATGACAGGTGAGAAGCCCACTCCAACCATCCCCTACTTTCTTGCTGGATAGTCCCAGCCACCCACAGGTATCTTGTGGACCTGCTGCCAGACTCTGCCCCATCCCAGCACTTGCAGATGCGCTCCAGTACCCGCTAACTAAATATCCAACGTGTGAATTCCCAAAGACTGAAGTGATTGTTTTTGTGTGAGGAAAGGTGGCAGAAACTTGTCCTGTATTTAAAGCAGCAAACAAGGATTCTGGTAACCTGTGTTTCCTCTGGTCCGTGCAGCCTCGTGTAACCTGAAGTAAATCATTGAATTTCAGAGCTTGTATTCTCCACCTATTAAATGAGGACTTCTTCCATCCTTCCCCTGTTTATTTAAGCTGTGCTGTCTTTTACTGTGTGTTTGTACAACGCTTGACCTAGTGAAGTCACTTCTCAACACTGTCGTCTTGTAGGTACCACTCATAATCCAGGCAGCTGCTGGGGTTACTGATGCCAAGCTGCACAGACTTGTTCAGAGCAAGATCAGATGATGAGTCAAGCACGATGTCTCGGAGGCTTGCTGAAGCATGGGTGCAGCTCCACCAACAGCGGTGTTGGGGCAGCAGAGAAAGGGCTGGAGCCACCTCAGCTGAGAAGTAAAGCTTTTGTGATATAACACAGTGCGAGCAAAAATAACTCCGCCCAGCAGCACGGTTCAGGGTTGCTTTGTCAGAGCGCCCCGTAAGCTGCAGCTATCGGTGCATCTGTATCAGGTCTGTACGAGTTGCTCTCCAGATCAGGAGCAGCTGCTCTGGGGATAGTTAGAGTGAGGGGAAGACAAGGCTCGGCTGCGTTTACAAAGGAATAGTAAAATCCTCAGGTGCCTCTTTACTTTGGCCTGGAGAGTGAGAACATTTGCTTTTAAAAGCTATGTCAACTTGTCTGGTCTCCCAGGTCCTCACATCTTCCTGCTGCTGTTGTTAAAGACACGAGGCCTCTCTGCAGTACAGCTCATTGTGCTTCTGGCAAGTGGTATTTTCTGGGTGGCTCAAGGACGGCAGCCATTGGAAATCCATTGGCTCTTTCTTCTTTCGTTACCGAGTTACACTGGGTAACAGACATCCGCTGACACGGCTTCAGTCCAGAGGCTGCGTGTGAGGGGTCCTGTCCGCAGTAAAGTATCTGAACTGAGAGGACCAGAAAGTGCCTGCTGACTGCAGATGGAAGGATGAAGATAACTGCCAAATATCTGGTTCGTTTTGAGGCTTTGGTTTTGCATGTTAATGGTAGTTCCACTCTTGACACGTCTGCTGGCTGCTGTTATTGGTTTCACATGAAAGGAAGAACTTCCTAGTGCTGGAACAGTGAAAGCTTGGAGTTAGGGACTCCGTGGTGACTGCTAATGGCTGTTGTTTTATCTTAACTCTGAATTATCACAGGTCTGAAAACCACAGAAAGATGCATACGCTTTATGTGCCAGACTGCTGGGCCTTCAGTCCATCCTCAGCAAGGACTCAAAGACCTGAAGGTCTTTTCATCTGAAGGGAGGGCAGGGGTGCTCACCTAAAAAAAACCTCTATCTGGAGTTGTGCTGAGATGAAAGACCGTGCATACGTCAGTGTCTCTAAACAAAAGGGCCGGGCTCTGCAGTGAGATTCAGCAGGTTGGATCTCTAAGGCTCAGTAACAGGCTTTCACAGAATGACCTGCGGTTTCAGAGGCCTTCCATCATTAACATAGTTGCAAGGGATGCAACCATTTGTCCTCTTTAAAGCTTTCTGATGCTTCCTTTGAAGATTCGGATCGGGGTTGCATGTACTCATGAGCTGTGTGCATCATATATCTATCATGTTACTTGCCATCTGACATCCAAAGACTTCAAAGCATGAAGAATGCCCTAAACAGTCCCCTTCTGCTTACTGTGTCCATGCTTATTTTTTCCTTACATAAAGAGGTATTATTTGTTATATTTTCCTTTTATACCCCAGCAATAGAAAGGCCTTGAACAGAACAAGTAAACTGAAAAAAAATAAGATTATGTTTATAGTATCTGTTTCTTACGGTTCTGCCTGGACTCTTCCTTAATCTTCCTTCTGCGTCCTGTGCTGGTAGAGGTGCGGAGACATGATGAAAACTGCAGAGATTACCCTTGCAGAACTCAGAACTGCTGGCTCTTGCAGTATTGTCTCCATTCACTGGAGTTAAGTGGTGTGATAAAAATCTCAGCTAAACAATCTGTTCCTCCCTAAGTTTGTTTATCTGCCTTCCTTACTTTGTTTAAAGCCTGCTAAGTAGTGTGGCGTGGCCATGAGAGCCAGAACAGGGAAACCTATATTCTGATAAAAAGTTGCGATGTCAACATAAGGCTTTGAAATGTATGTGTTTAAAAATTAATAATTTGGTAGGCTTTTACATAAGTAGAGTTTACAACTCTAGTGGCAACAGCTGTTAGGTGCCAGATTCTCTGAAAAAATTCTACTCTTTTTTGATATTATGAAGCTGGAATTTATAATGTGGTTGGTTTGAATCATATTCTCTGTGAGATGAAAGCAAAAATGATTTTGCAGAGACAGCTTTTATAAGGTCTTCAAAGTGAGTTTACTGTTGTTTCCATCCAAGAACTGAAACCTAGGAGCACGAAAAAAAGCTTACTGCCTAGCACGCTCATGATCAGCTTTCAAACCAACTTTCGATTGCCTTAGCTTTTAAAATTTAGCAAACAGTAGGACAAATCTTGCATTCATTGAAGTAATTTTAAGATTTACTGTTTACTTAAAAAGAAGGCATGCTGAGCTGATAAGACTTAAAAAATCTAGACTAAAGCTGAGCAATGAGCTGAAATTACTGCTCCCCACCCACACAATATTTGTCTTCCCTGAAACCTTGTTCTTTCATCCTCCTCTTTACTTTGTTTCTTCCTCATTTTTTCACCTACCCATAACACAAGCTTGTGAGCTCCCTAGCATAAGGGGTGGTTTTCCTTTTGCTATGTTCCTATAGCACACAATAATAGGCTCAGATTTCTCACCGAAACTCTTAAGTATTGTGACTGAGAAGAATAATTACCTTTTTTCTCGCTGAAGTTTTAGAAACTGCAACAAATACCCAGTACTTCCACAAGTACCAGGTACCTGTTGTGTCTCCACGTAAGAGACTGAAACCTTCACGCTGCAGTTCAGGCTCGCTGGTGAAACTGTCCTTGACCACAGGGGGAAGAACTCTGCTGGTTGCACTGAAACTTTGTAGTTCTTATCACCTGCAGCCAAACAACTCTGTTTAGGCTTGAGAAAAATCCAGTCTAGAATGCTCAGTTCTGGTTCATATTCCACTGACTGAAGTCTACTTTTAATGCTAGAAATCAAAGCAAGGGAGTATTTGCTCTTTCCGCTCCTCCTGTAAAGCTGATCTTTAACACCCTTCTGTTCCGAAACAAAATTTAATGTATTGGTCAAAATCCAAACGTGTTCTGGGGCTGGATGCAACTGCCACACACCTGGAAAAGCTGTAGACTTCCACAGCTGCTACTGCATCATGGTTTGTGTGTGCTACACCTTGGAGTGCTGCTGGCTTGGAAGAAAGTGTAACTCTTAGCTCAAAACTCCTAGTCCCCAGTAAACCAGCAAATGAAAACCCACTCAGAAATCTGTTCTTCCATGCAAGCAATGAATTGGGCCATATGTCGTTCTGAGCGCAAATTTATGTTTTATTTTGCTGGGCCAGATTAAGTATTTTCCCCTGTGCACTTCAGATGCCAACTGACTAAGAGATCTGCCCAGTGACACAGTTTTTGAAGACTCCTCACAAATGCCTCACAACCATAGTGCTAAAATGGAGTGACCGGGACAGACTCCTGGCAGGAAGCGCAGCAAGCACTGTGGAGGATGGGGGGACTAGTGGACTGCACAGATGCTGAGTGAACTTTATCGGTTTTCTATGGTTTACAAAACACCAAGCTAATTTATCTGTTAAAGTATATATTGTGTTGTTTACCTTCAGGAACTTTGCTAATCTATTAATTACTTCATGAAAGAAATTACATTTACGCCTGAGTTTAGTTATTTGACTAAAATTCAAAATAAATTGTTGCCTTCTTTAAAAAATAAAAATAACCTCCCTTCCTGTATCTAGGGAGCCAGCAGGTCATTCTTTTTACTCATCTATGAAAGAGATGCTTTCAGAAAGCCAGAGAGTAGCCATATTCCATATATATTTGTTCTGTAGGTGACCAGGAGTTATAAGGAGCACTTGCAAGCGACTGTTAGTAGGACCACTGATAAATCACACAACGGTGCTTGGAGAACGTCAAACAAATTGTTTGTGCTCTATTTCATTGTCTCAGTAGGGACTTACATTAGCTGTCGCCTCTGAACACCAAGCTCAAGGAGCTGTGACATTATCACCGTACCACCTGCAACATTACGCACTGAACCAGAGACTTCAGATTTTTCACAGCCCTCCTGGGAGTTTAGGCTTAGCTCCCATAAAATTTTATCTCCATACACTGTAATATCTGTGAAATCTTTTTCTGTTGCTGCTATGCCTTTTCTAGGAGAGATGAGCAACTGAATTTCCTCTTTAAGAAGTGCACTTAACGTGATTCACACAAAGTTATTACAGATCAACAGCCTGCTCGTTTTTACAGTGGACCTTGTATATTGGATGGGCATCTTCACGCAGCTGCTGCTGAAAGGGTCCGAGCACATGCAAGAGCGAGCTGCGCGCACACCAGGCAGGCACGAGACCGGCTCCCTGCCCCTGCCAGCTGCGGGCACAGGCCCGTCCCTGCAAATTCACTACCTGAAGGACAAAGCATAGCTTTTGAATAAGTAACTGTTGCAAGCGGATGGATGATTATGAAATAACTGGCTTAAACATATGTTTCATCCCACAAACACTTAATCAGAAGTCTCAGTCAGAACTTGCATCACTTTTTCCACTACAGTCAATGAACTGAGATACAAATTAATCAAACAGTAAGCCTTCTTAGTTCTGATGTTCAAGGTCTGTTTGTTTATCCGATCTTTTATAATTCCAGCAAATTTCAGCACCCTTGTAAATGTCAAATACTTATACAATATTTAGAAAGTTCTTTAGAAAAGCAAAAATTTAACTATATTTTTCCCTTGTCTTCATTGTTACTCTGTGCTAGCCATATCGCGACGCAAACAGAAGTATCTGATACACTACTGCTATTTCCCTTATTATTCTGGAGTGGGAAAATACCTTCACATATTGAATCTAGCTTTGCAGGGACAAAATAAAAAAGATGCCGCTCTTGTATTTGAAATTGTAGAACTATTAATCTGCTTGCAAACTGCTTCTGTTGTATTAAAGGGATGTATTTAAAAATTGTGCAACCCTCTTCAAAGGAAGCACTGTGAGGAGATGGTAGCTGATTTTGAAATCTCAGCTTGATAGAATTTAAAACTATTTGGAATAACTCTGGCATACAAAAAAGCTTTAAAGTGCCCACGGCTTTTCTGGGGGAAAAAATACTGGAGAAAAAAAAAATAAAGCTTTTGGAACCAGTGCTGTAACTGGCAAGATTTTTGAATACTAGCATTGAGTAGCCCAGCATTCTCAGCAAAAAAGCGTGTTTGACTGAAATCAGTAAAAAATAGAACAAAAATGGTTATCGCAGACGCAGGGCAGCAGGATGGGAAGTGGGGAACCTGTTGCTGTGGTGAATATAAATACAAATGTCTTTGCTCAGTATAAAACCATTGCAGAAAATACACAAGCCAAGGCTGTAAAGCTCATACGTATTATCAAACACTGAACGCTTCTGAATTTCTCACGGTGCAGAAGTCTTACCCACATACTGAAGGATTAAGGTAGGAAGCATTTTTTCCATTTACTAAAGAAACATCTTTGCTGGTGTTTTTAGTGCCAGCTGCTTAGTGAAGTAGGGGTCAGGAGACTGGAAACCAGGGATGCCTGCAATGACAATGCTTTTCTCTACTCTTTAAAACTGCCTCATAACTAGTTGTATGTCTGGGTTTGGATTTTGCGACTGTAAAATCTGCATCGTAAGAAGACAGGATCTATGCTTAACCTTTACTAATTACATGCTGCTATTAAAGAAACGAGTGTGGCAGAGAGCCTTGCGATACCAGTCCTCAACATGCAGATGTTGCTGCGGACATCAGCCAGGATTGGGCTGTTCCACCGGACCTCGCGAAGAAGGCGTGCGACTCACACAGCCACACGCACAGAAAGCGCTCAGACTGTTCCCCGCGCTCTGCAAACTCAGAGTCACTGCCACTACAGCCATCCTAGCAGAGGATGAAGCAACCAAAATCCACAGAACTTGGAAAGTGGAGATTACAATTTTAGTCAACCTGAGACAACACTTGCTCAGCATGACTAAGAAAATTTATGAGCTAGTACCACGTTTTTTCAGCTAACACGTCTAAGCAGCATTCAAGACGCAACTCAATGTGACAATATCAAAGAACAAGGCTTTTTGTTTGTTAGCCTGGTGTATGGCATAATGTTTATTTATGAAAATGAAAGCAGTAAAATGTAAATGTTAGACTTCATCTGAAGGTACGTATGGAATGAGAATAGGTTTAATTAACTGGTCTAATCAGAGAGGTAACTTTAATTGTAACACAGAGCAACTCCATCTCCTACTACTCTAAGCTTCGTTATTTATTGTGAGGGAATAAATTAGATTTTCTACCACTGACTACTCTTTAATAATCAAAGCAAAATAATTCATGCAGCATATAAGTTATCATAAAAAAATTCAGCAGACATAGCAAAGATGATAAAAGGCTTCTTTGTGTAAAACATTTTGTATGCCAATTTAAGAGCTGGTCTTAAGAGCAAAACTTCATGTGTTGCAATTTGTCAGCGATTTCATTGTTACTGCTTATTTTCAAGGGGGTTCTCAAAATCCGTGGTGAAACTGTTATAGTATTTTATGTAGGAACTTGATATTCTTTTAGAACCATATACTGTCATCTCAAAAAAATAGTTTTTTAGCTCTAATCTTAGATCTTAGATTACAGTTGAAGAAAAGTAACTTCAATTTTTGAATGTACAACGAAGCTACAGTTGGTGACTGTAATAATAATAAACATTATTATTATTACACATACATTAATACATATTACCGAAGCCTAGGTCTGCCATGTCATTGTACTGAAAAGCAATTGATTTTTTTTCACACACATTGAGAAATCTGCTTGGTTTCTGCATGGAGCAGCAAGAATTGGTGCGAGGTTGCTAACACCTCTCTTTCATGAGGACAGAGGTGTTGGGACACCATCGCTACATGCCAGCTACCCAGAGCTGACTGTGCATCGTCCTTGCAACGACTTCATTCTCCTTCGGACTTCACCCCTTTGTGTTTTACAACTAACTCTGCTCCACGATGCAGTTGGTTTCTTCCTCACCCTCCTTCTGCATTTGTTCATATTTGCTTCTGTCCTCTACTGTTCTGTAGTCCTGGCCGTACCCCTCTGCAGCTGCAGTATATGGAATTTGGGTCATTTGTCTTATATTTCACTTTTTATTTGATGTGTATGCTACTCACAACACATGGTATTATTAAAAGATAACTGCTAAGGTGATTAGCTATTGAACTGGATAATAAATGTCATTAGCCTGTTCTACAGAATGATGGTATTTAATCAAAACAAAAGGAATATTGTGCTTAGCTGACCACAGAAATTCAAGCTCACTGGCTTTGCTTTGGAAAGGATTTCTCATCTGCTGTGTCACTGATGTGGTTGTATAACAACAGTCCTATCTACCTGAATGGAATTTACCTCTAAAATGACCAGCACTAAGTGAAACTCTGATTTACTGTCTTGCTAGAGTGAACCTCTCAAGAACTGCTAGCTTTTAATTTCCATGAATTGCTATTTGTGTATGAAAGATGTTTATTTGTGAAGTACACGTGCAGCCTTGCAGGTGGACATTCGATGATCCTTTCCACTTTTGTTGTTTTCTGGGCACTGTGAGATAGCTCCTGCAGCGAATGCAGTGATGTATATTAAAAGCTAACCTAAGTCTCTGCTGAGTAATAATATTAAAATTTCCAAGAGTCTTCTCTTTCCACTTTATGCCAATTCTTTCTTGGCAACATTTCAACCAGTTTCATGGTCCGTATCCCTAATACGGACTATGTAAGTTTCATAGAGGCAGTTACTAGCTGCAGCATTGGAGGCCTGGCCCCCAAGCCTGCCTGGAACCACAATTATCCCTGGATCACTTAGGAATTGAAAAAAAAATTCCTATTTTACCACAGTGAAGAAGCTGCGCGTTATGCAGGTGCCGCTTCTTTTTCTTGAAACACAAAGCTGTGTCCCACAGTACCTCTTCTGTGTGAAAAATATATGTAGACTACACGTATGAAACATATGTAGAAAATCATGTATTACTATTTACCCTGGTAAATCAGTATCAAAGAAAGAGGAGAAGGCTTTTAGCCCAGAGAAGCTGAAGGTGCAGTTGTTTTCATGACCTAAGGAATGCTGAGCCAGAAAGAACTCAGAGCTGTAGACAAGTTAGGAAGTGAGAAAAGTATCAGTACGTGAAATTACCCCAACACAGAAATTAGGCACCTCCTTATCTTGCATTACAAAGTCTGCACATGGCTCGAGCTTTTTCCATTTTTTCCTCGTACTATCTTGCAGTTATTTTCACCTGTCATCTAACAACACCACATTCTCCCTATTTAGCTACATACTTGAAAAGAAAGTACATACACTTCTTGCTGTACACCTCCCTCATTCAAGGCTTCTACAGGATAATCAGAGCCTTGCTTCACCCTTACCTTCAATTATCAGAAGTTGAATGTGTCAGCTGTCTTACACTCCCACTAATTTAGATACCATTACTCTGTTCCTAACACCTTGAACACCTGTGCAGTCTGCACATTTATTTGACTTCTGAAGTAGCATGACGTGCATGTGATCAACTTGGATTGTTACTTAATAGCTGTTTTGCAGAAATGCCTACAGGCATTGATTAAGATCAAGGTGCTAAGAAGACTTACAATGAAAAATAGTCCCTGCTCCAGAGAGTACATAATTCACTTTATAACAAGTTACAACAGGTGGATAAATTAACTGTAGGGACTGAAAGAGAAGTAGAACAATCTACTTCTCCAAGCATTTTCCGGACAATGTGGATCATTTTCATGTATGTATTTACAAATACAGATATGCTCATTTTGCTGAAGATATTAATTTCTCTCCAATCTCAAGATGATCTCCCTGATGTCAGAAAACTCTTCTTCCAAAGAAACACATACTCTGTGAGATTCCTTCTCCACCTAGTGTTTCGGATCTGCTATACTCCAGCAAATCATCAGTTCTGTATCCCTCCCTTTTCAAGGGCACTGAAATCTGTTATTATGTATTGACTCCTTTTCAGCAATGCAAGAGATAAAGGCAATTCTTCCGCACTTTATGTTTAAAATTAAAATACCTCCAATAAAAGGAGCTGGCCCATATCCCTCCTTGTGGAATTAATTGTAAAATATGTTATTATAAAGCTGTGTTAAAGTGTGAACAGATCTTGATAACAATCAGACTTTAAAATTTAGAAGACTGCAATATCTAGTAGGCTTATTTTTCCATTAAAAATAGGAAATACATGATTTTCTAGGTGGAGATCAAGGTCAATTTGATTTATTTGAGCTTGTCAAGTTTTATGAATAAATCTATTACCTTTAGTAATACTCTTTAACAAGGTATTTCTATCTGGTTTCCACCAATTTTAAATTACTGAAACCATCCATGAAATAATTAAGGCCCCATTTTTATTGTCACTATAAATGCTTTTCTATTACATTGTGTGCTGTACAGTACTTTACACTATGCAAATATAGTGTAAAATACTGCCAAACCTTAGTAGTTGGCCTTAGGGGTAGTAACTTACCCCTGCTTTTCCATAGATGTAAAATCACTTTCCTATACAAGCAGGCCACTTCCTCCAGAGAGTCATCTGCAAGCTCAGCATGTAAATAACTAACAAAGATAAAAGCAATGAAACATTAATCTCGGATGTAAGCAAATGAGATTTTTGCTATTTTTAGTAGGACTGCAATGGATATCAACATTTTAATAAGATGAAACCTTGCCTACAGCACACTGTGGAATATTTGTTGCTATACAATGTCCTTTTACTGTTAAATTACTTCTCTTTTATACATTATAATTCTTTGCTATTTAAAATATAAAGTACAATGCTTTCAAAGGAAAAAAAAAATACGATGCCAGAACATTCTTAAGAATTCATCCCTTCATCAATAAGGGATGCCACATCAAGAAATTTGAAAAAAATGCAAGGTTAACATTGAAAATGCCCTCTTTTCTCTTTTACTTGAGCCCAGCTGGTCAAAGACTTGGATAATTGTAGTATAAAGTAAAGAAAACATACACTTGGAAAGGCAGACTTCAGTAGCAAAACAGCTTTAGTTAGCAGTTAAACATATGCTTTTATCAAAAAGATTATTTAGTATTTGTCTAACTAAGGGTTATAGATGATGACTTTTCTAGGATGTCCTGCTCTGAAGTTAGCATATCTGATCCTTTTGCGTGCTCTTTTCACACTGAGCTACAGCTCACACTGAGCTGGTATACATCCAACGCAGGCAGAAGTAACCGTCTACATTGTCATATCTGATTAAAAACTACAGTCACAAACACAGTAAGGGAAGAGAGCAGTGGGAAGGAACAGAAGGATGGAGAGACAGCAAGCATAGCGGAGACAAAATACCTCTCCAGGCCTCCTCTAAAACCTGTATGCTCTGGAAACAGTAACATATGAAAATGTCTTGCTAGACGCTCGTTCTGACTTTGAAAGACTTGACTGCTCAGATCAGGCTTAGCTATTAAAACGCAGGATTACTTAATGCATCCTTGTGCTGTGGGAAACCTTCCTTGCAACTAAGCTAGGTGAAGTTTGTGTTCGTTCAGCCCTGAGCACTGCTGCTATCTTCACATGCCAGGCGTCTAACAGGACGGTGCCACCCGCTCAGATCTTCTCAGCACCTCCCAGACTGCTCTGTCGCCCGTTTCACGGGGACAAGTGAAAGGCAAAGAGTACACTAAGAACACACAGCCGGGGCAGCGGCCTTGGACCTCACTCTTATTTACGCAGCACCAAGAAACCCCGCTGACAGCCCTCCCCCCCCGCCGCCGTTAACCGCATCGGTATCTGCGGAGGTCCCAGGCGGCGGGGCCAGGCCGGGCCGAGCCAGGCCAGGCTGCCAGCGGGCTCTCCCCCAGCCGCCGAGGCGCGGCAGCGGCCTACAGCCCGGGCTACTTGCTGCGCCACTCCAGCAGCCCCGGAGCCGCACGGCAGTTTACTGCGGCTCCGACAGCCGCACCGGCCGCATGGCACCGCGCCGCGGCCTCCCTGGGCGCTGCTCTTCCCCCGCGCCCCCCCCCGAGTGGTCCCGAGGGGGCCGCCAGGCGAACACCCGCCCACGCCCCCCGCCATGGCGGCGTCTCCCCCCAACTCCAGCGCAGGCCGTGGCGGGTCACGTGGGCAAGGCCGCGGCCGCCGGATAGGCGGCCCGCGCGCCGCTGCTTTGAAGCCCGTTGCTAGGCGACGGGAGGGCGCGCGCGCCCGCCGGAGCGGCCGGCGGTAGGGGAGGGATGACGCAACGGCCGGGCGAGGGTAGCGGCCTGGGCCCCGCGCCCTTACCGAGGGGGGGGAGGAGGGGCTTTCCCACGGGGCCTTCGGCAGGAACGGGCGGCCGGGTAAGGGCGTTGCCGCCGGCCCCCCCCGCGGGCTGCGCGCCCCCGGCAGCGGCGCAG
>Ga0181612_143744_pt1 | contig 27747 bp, 13 predicted proteins | sample HoacroProtozoa21_FD_119630 | JGI IMG/M metagenome (GOLD analysis project Ga0181612, IMG submission 119630) | Hoatzin crop microbial communities from Cojedes, Venezuel. Combined Assembly of Gp0051906, Gp0051904, Gp0051908
CACCATCCCTGGAGATGCTCAAAAAATGTGTAGATGTGGCACTTTTGGACATGGTTTAGCAGGCATGGTGGTGTTGGGTTGACGGTTGGACTTGATGATCTTAGAGATCTTTTCCAACCTTAATGATTCTATTGTTTTCTATAAGTTTCTCCTACTTTCAGAGATGCAAACTGTGAGTGGAGGGAGGCTCTTCCCTGCACTGACACAGTGGTACAAAACCCTCCTAAGCGCTCGCTTGGCACCTCGACTGTCTGGATTCATTTTTTCTGTGCCCAGCTCTCCCCTCAGTCCATGGGAAGGATGATGGAGTTCGGTGGGCTGTGTGAAGTGTTTGGCATTGCAGTGGAAAAGCTTGAGAGGAAAGGAAAAATTGAGTAATCATTGCAGAGCTTGTGTGGTGGACAGCAAAGAGAGTGCCGACAGCTGCCCATTGCGTGGTGAAGTTAAGAGAAATCAATGTACTGTTGTTCGGTAAACTGAATCCTGACGGGTCTGTGCAGTGAGTGAGGCAAGAAGCATTAGTTACAAGCAGTGATGTAAACAAAATGAATTAAAATTATTCTGAATGAGCTAAGCGTTCGTAGGCAGCCTTTTTTCAGTTCCAGCATCTTCTAATAGTTAGCAGGTAGCTTGTAACCTTTCCATGAGGTGTTTAATACAAAGCCACATTAACTTCGGGTAATTTGTTGGCCTGCTGGTGCATCTCCTGTTATGTGGGAAGCTGCCCACACAATCTTCTGCTGAGAACTGGAAGAAGTGGAGAGATCAGCAGCATCCCATCTCTCTTAAAGCTGCTCAGAAAGACTAGATTTTTATACCTTTGCTGCTGTACATTCTTTCTAGATTTCAAGATGTCGAACAGAGGCCACCATTTTTCCCATTACAAAACAAAACCACAGCTTTACTAGGCAAACTAATGGTACTTTTAGCTCAGATCATGCTTTTCTTACCAGTAAAGGAAGAATGAAATTGTTCCCTCCATTTAACTTCTTCCCTCTGAGGGTGACGGAGCACTGGAACAGGCTGCCCAGGGAGGCTGTGGAGTCTCCTTCTCTGGAGATATTCAAGACCCGCCTGGACGCGGTCCTGTGCAGCCTGCTCTGGGTGACCCTGCTTCGGCAGGGGGGGTGGACTGGATGACCCACAGAGGGCCCTTCCAACCCCTGCTGTGCTGTGATTCTGCGATTTTGTGATTCATGTCTCCCCCCATGCTGTGAAGATGGAGAATCTCTCACAATTTCTGTTGCAACTTTGTGTTTCTTTTGCAAGGCAGAGGGGAGTTTCTCACTTTATGTTCATCAGGCTGTTGAAGTGGTTTGTGAAGTTCAGTCATTTTAATTCTTCATTAAACGGGCACATCTAACTGTCTCCGATACAGTAGCATAAAGAAAGTTGCCTGCTCTAAACTGAGCAATTGTGGCCATTACAGAAAATGCTATGTGCATTCTGAACCCTAAGAAAACACACCTGCTTTCTTTTAAAATGGACGTACTGTTTCTGTTTATGATAACAGCTGGGACTGCTATTAATTTTTATTTTGCTGTTCAAATATTCTTTATAGGCAAAGGTACTAAAGCAGTTATTACATCACCACATTTTCTGCTTGGAATATCATTTATTGGCTTTGGATTAGGTGTCTTAATTACTTGATTGCTGTATTTTTGATTTGGGTAGATGTCTCTTCATTTTCATGGCAATCCAAGGATGATTAATACCAGCAAGAAATATTGAAGTCATTAGCCTTTAGTGTTCAAAGTTTTGCTTTTTTTTGTTAAGTTGGAAGAATGTGTCAATAAGAAAACAATTTTCATTTCAAATGAGTGCTCATAAATATGTAGAAATTAGAAGTCAATGAATTGTTTTTATGAATTTTAATGGATGGTATGGTGCAGCGTTATGCAAAGGAAATGAATGGCATAAATTACAGTAAAATATTAATTCATATCATTTTCCTGTAACTCATTTCATATGTGTTAGTCATATCTGTGTGCAACCTAGCCAAGATGTTGTCGCACACATTGTGAATCTTTTCCCACAACGCTGAAGCTCTTCCGTTACCAAACTGCAATAGGGGAGCATTTTACATAGTGTGAATCAAAGCAATAGTGCTGTTTCCAGGGGTTGAGGAGGTTTGCTCTGTCTACTAGCGACAATGTAAGAGAAAGCATGTAACAAGAAATACCGATGCATTTTAATGCTGTATTGGCATTGCTGTAGTTTCCCACTACCTTTGAACTACATTAAAATTTTCAGTAAGTTAAATAAACATTGTGTAGAAAGTAACCAAGTAACTGTATACATTTCATTCTGCATCTCCCTTGTTGAAAGAGACATGAGTAAAAGATTATTTGACAAAGTGATGATATTGCTTTATATAATTACTTATTTTACATCGATGGTAGGGATAGAGCATGGTATGTGGCCATGGGCAGAGTTCATGGGCAATGACAGAAAGTGCCTCACACAATTTGTAAGAGACACCAGTGGACAAGAATGTTGTTGCTTCCTCTAAAATCTATGATCAGAGCAAATTGTGGTGTTCAAGGACAGAACAGGACAGTCGGTATAGGCAGGCATGCATTTAAGATGGTCAGCGCTGTATCTGTAAACATATGTTTATAAACCAGCATTCAAGTGTAGCTGTGGTTTCAGAAATAGTCAGGAGGTTGCTGGAAGACCTGTGTGCTGAACTGCGGAGTTAATTATTACTGGTCAGCTTCAGTGGCTTTCTTTAGCAGTATAGAAAAAGCCGGTTCAAAGCAGAGTCACGCTGAGCTTCAGATAGATAGGTGCTTGTAGGGGAGACGGTAGAAAGGAGTGGAAGTAGAAATGAGGCAGTGACTTAGAGCTAGCGGAGGGGTTTTCAGCCTGACGGCTGCAGACTCAAAGAGTCAGTGGATTCTTCTAAGGATCTGCGAGGGTGACGAAGAAAAGCAAAACTGGTGTCAGCTGGCCTAAATTCACTGTACAGGAGTCTGGACTGGCAGGAGAAAACTGCAAGGGTCAATAAACTGGAAAGCCCCTGAATTAGAACTTAAGTGCCCAGACCCAGCCTCAGTTAGATTTGCTGGAAGATTAATTACTAATAGCTGATTGGATACTAGATTACTTCCCTACCAACACTTTAATTAGCTGCAATTAAAATTTAAAGTTTGGATTGCGCTTTGTACTGATGGCTTCTGAAAAAGTTTTACTGCTTTTAGAAGATGCCGTGCTTTTTTGATTAAAAATTTAACTTCTTAGTAAAAAGAAAGACCAGAAAAAATTAACTGTCCAGCTGCTTTTTATTTTAGCCATCTTTAATGGGAAAATTAGCCTTTGAGAGGTATTTAAATTTTGCAAAAAGCAGAACCTAGAGTCTCTAGTGTATTCAAATATGCACAAATGGGCACTGTAGGGCAGGTAGCTGAAAATCAAACAGCTTGTCACAGCTATAAAAGGCTATCACACAGATGTTGTACGAGACCTCTTCAGAAGTTATTTCATTAAGGTATTAACTCAAGACAGTATTTAAGATCATTCCTAATTTCAAAGGTAGTTGAAATAATTTATTGGAAATTGAATCTAAGCACTGATCTATGGATTTAAATCAGTAACTCGCTGAAATCAGAAGACTGAACAAGTCCACTAACTTCAGTCAGTCCCTGAAGATAAACATCCATAAATTTTCACAGCTCTGAGAAAATACCAGTCTGTGATTCTCTGTTGATTTAAGTAACACAAAAATATGTCCCAAAATGTATTCCTTTTGAGGAAGAACCTTTCCTTTCCCTCCTATCCATCCTGTCTAGTGCAGCCTTAGGTGCATTGCAAGAAGTGGAAGCCATGTCTAGATCTGAGGCCATCTTGCAGCAGGCACTGTGAAGATACCAAGCTAGGCGATGTTTGTTTACATGTCTCCACCTCATTTCACATTACATGATGTCAACATGCCTTTCAAAACAAATTTATTTCAATAGAATGCAGATTTATGTAGTGCAGGAAGCGGTGGCACCTAGGCTCAGTGCTGGCACGTAACCAACTGGAAATATTTTCCAAGTATAATTATGCTTTCTTCTAGATATGTTCATAGAGGAAGATGTCTTTCACTTCAGAAAAACTTTCAGTATTCTGTTGATTTGCCATTTAAAAATAGATATGTTTTCATCCTAGATGACCGTTAGAGCAAGGACACTTTGAAGTCAGTGGCCTAAAGGCATTTGTTTCTTCTTGCAGCAATTTTCAGACATTTCGTTGATTCCTGAGTCTTTTTTGTCTTTTTTTTGAGATGCACGTTCTCTAATATATCTTCTACCCAGATTCCAGCAGGCTCCTTATATCAAAACCGGTCTTCCTCTTTGTCCTCTTAATTTCCTTTATGCAAATTGTAACCCATAGAAGAATAACAAACATACAGAAGAGTCAAATAAAATAAATCTACAAAGAAAATCTGTTCAGAAATGGGAAACTTAAATAGACTTTAGAAGAGACTGTTATTTTCATTACGCTTGTGCCTATTTTTGTGTTTCCTGAAATGGCTAGAACTAATATCAAAGATTACATGTGGTATCAGTTGGCTTGTGGGGTTTGTTTTTAGAAAAGAAAAAGCTCTGCAGCTTGGAGATAAAACGTAATGTAGTAGTTGCTAAGGTAACTGCATGTTTTTGTGAATAGTGGAACAAATTAGGTGAGCAAAACATCTGTAAATTGTCAATACGTAAGTTAGAGCTGCCCTTGAGCTGCAGAAATTAACCTCTTCAGACCTGCTGGCAAAGCCAAGGAATGTGGAGGACGAATGGTCGCGCCCAGCTCTCCATAAAGCTCATCCTCTGGGGGATGCCGTCGCCTGTCCCCGGGAGGTGGAGGTCACTGGTGGCCATGGTGGGTCCTCAGAGGACCTGTGAGCAGGGATGGGTCTGGCTTGTGGGTGAGCTTGAAAACTGGCTACATTTGTTTGGTCCGGAGTGGATGGGCTGGTTTGCCTGTGGCATTCATTGTGGTGTTAGTCTTATCTCCTGCCTCTGGCGACTGCGCTGTGGCTCTGGGGGTAGTTCTGGGGAAAGAGGAGCTGAGTGGTCCTGCTCCGGAGGATGGGACCCTGGGACCCTGCGTCTTTGCCATACCTGGCTGTGTGAGGACTGGTGCGTGCCCCAAGCCCGGCATCAGGGCTGGCCAGTTTGCATTTTCAGCTTATACTGGAGGTGGTTGGTTCTTGATGGGGTGCGCTCCTGAAAATGGAATACCAGCTTGGTCCCCAGGAGAGTCAGCTGTAGAGGCTGAGCGTCTCCCACCGCCGCACATCCAGTACTCCTCTGAGAACACACAGTAGCTGAGTGCATATGCAATTACCTTTGCTTAACCTCACATTTTGACAGATTGAAGGAGGTGAAGCCTAGGCATTACTGTCAGCTGCTTGCTGGACGTAACCAGCTAGCTCTTTGCCAGCTGCTGGTCACCGGTAGGAGATGTTTTGAAAAGGTCTGAAACAAATTTTGCAGGATGAAAGCCTGATTCTGTTATGTGATTACTTTAAAGAGTGATGGTTTGGGACTCTGGTCAAAGTCTGGCCCATATCTACAGAGTGGTAGATATGATTTTATATGGGAAGAGAAGCTTACTGAATTTCTTCTGGCACATCAGAGGCTGAAGACTAAAAATGAGTGCAGTTAAGAACAGCAAATGCCTTAATGGTTCCAAATCCTTTAACAATGAAAATGATTGGCCTCATTGCCATTCAGAGCAGGGATTATTTTCCAGAGGAAAGTCAAAAAGACGAGATACATGTAGATCTTTTTTGTGCCCTTATTTCTGAGCGTCCAGCTCTGGGCTTAAAGATCTTTTTCTGCCCTTGACATGTCTGCTTTGACTTCCACAAGTTGAACCGAAGGTGTCTTGATAAGCAAGTAAGCTGCAGTCATTTGAGTCCTCCTGAATGCGAAGAACCAGCAGTTCATAAGCAGATAATTAGTACAAGGATGAGGCCTTTTTCCATCTCAGTCTCTTGTGGTTAGTTGCCCAAACTGCAAAATCAGCTGAGCTTGGCACGGCCCAGCAGCATAAGCAGTTTCTGTGTAAGACAGGAGCAGAGAGGTTATGAGGTCAAGGTGATTTGAAATGCGGAGGCAAAGTTTGTATGGTTTGTTTGCCATATTAGTCCTTGACAAGAATAAAATTCATCATTGTTATCTGGATTGAGGGGGTGGGGGAAACACCTAAGTGCTGTGAACTGTTTTCTTCATCCTTTAAGGCGCATTCTAACACGTTCCCCATAGGCACGTAGCATACATCTCCTCCTTGGAAGAACGGAGAGGCAGAGAGTACAGATACAGGGATGCAAGCGATTTTGTCGAGACGGTGTTCTCTGAAGGTCACCCAGCCAGATTTCAGGGCAGCTCAGACATGCAAGTACTAGAAGCTCTAGCTGACTCCCACCACTACAGGTTTCTGATCTGGTGTAGCTCCTGCACCAAACACAGCCCCATGGCTCCTTGTGTGAAATGGCTTCTGTGGGAGAGGCACGTGCTTAACTTCTTGGGAGCCAGCATTGTTCCTGACTGTGGGGCCAGTGGGTGCTAGTAGAGCTGCACCTAGTTCAGGTTAGATTTAGCCCAGCTGGAGCACACAATTTCTTTATTCAATAGATCTTCAGTGTGCGATGCTACAAATGTTTTAGAGCTAGCGGGCCAGATTTGTAGTAAAAAAAAAAAAAAAAAGACTGCAGAATAAGTTCATTTAAGTTCATGACAGTATTGAGCAATTAGCCATGAGTAACCAGTTGTAGAATTTGGTTTGGTTTGTTACAGTTTTCAGTTGCAGTTGCAAAGATAAATGGCAAATTTTAATTTTCTAGAGTTTATTTTTTTTTTCTAGGAAACATCCGCTATTGCTGTTACTGAATAATTTTAATGATTTATTTTTTTAAGCAAGTGATAATGTTTACTATTAGATTTTGTATTTAATAGTGTATATTGACCTTCAATAATAAGACTTATGTGCTGTAGGACAATAAACTATTTGTTGAATCTGCCTAGTTAATGTAGGAATTAAGGATGGATAGAAGTGAATTTTAAATTGTGAAATAAGGCATAGAGAGAACTACATGGGGTTTGGGTTTGCTGGTCTCTACACAGGATGTAAAATATTCTGCAGAGTGCATCTTGCTAGACAGGAAGAAATGTATTTTAAAGTTAGGCAGGTAGCATTTTATACAGGAATATTTGGTCTTTAAGTTCAGACTGTCCAAATGAAAGAAATCTATTTGTCTCAGCTCACAAATCTCCTCCATTTTGTTCCTTCTAACTCAGTGATTACTAGAATCTCATTTTGGAGACACTTTCAAATCCAACCACCTGTGCTCTGAGTTGGACCATGGGATTCTTAAAGATTTTATAAAAGCGACAGTTGGGTCGTCTGACACTGCTTGCATCCATTCCCATGGTGTTTTCCACTTTGCCCAAATAACTTTTCGTGTCTCTTCAAGCTGGCTGCAATCAGAATTGCTTTGTACAGTGAGTTTTGAGACCATATAAGAAGGAATATGTTACTAATGTGGGGCCCAATGCAGCCCCATCGGTTTTCATCCTCACTTTCTCAAAAGCGAGAGGAGGAGATGCTGAGAGCTCTCCATGGAGGGCAGGACTTTGGGCACTGTGTTAAAAATACAGGCAGATAAAGCAAGAAAACCCAGTTTCCTGCAGCGCTCGTGTTCTGTTATTTTAGGTGGTAAATGTTTATTATGTACACTTCAAAACTGCACATCCCGTATCTCTGCGCTTTGTAGTGTGCACTTCCAAATAGCGTTATCAGAGTGGGAAGATAAACGTATTCATAAAATATGGATCTTTATAAATATATCATTGTTTGCTTTCTCTTTTAAAACACATTTGTCTGGAGAATTTGCTTTCGTGACATCCCTCTTCTCCTAGTGAGAACATTGATTTCTCCTCTGTAGGCCTCCTTCAACAGCAATGGTTTACCTTCTTTTCCGTCCCTACTTGGCTCACCCTGGTTGTTTTGCTGTGAAGAATTCCTCAGTTTCCTTCTGGAGATCTCTTAATTAAAAGCCACGAGCCTTCAATTATTTTACAATTCCAACAAGGTCTCTTGAGAGCATAAATCCTGTCAGTTCATGGTAAATGTTGACACCTGCATAATTTCTACCATCTTTTGGGTGAACGGTGATTATTTCTCAGAAGAACAATATCAAAGCTTTATTGGAAAACTGTTCTTGTTATTTGCCTCTAAGAGGAAGATCCAGACTGTTAACAGCTGTCAATCTGAAATGCGTTTGGAGCCAATCCAGAAAACACACTTTTGGCCTGTTAAACAGAATGTATGATTTTACTTATTTAAAAAAACCCCAAACAACCAAAACCTTTCTGCAGGTGGCAAAATTTGTTCAGAAGAGTGACCTAAAAGGTAAAACTAATAAGAATTTCCTTTTCTAATTTCAGCCTTATAGTAGAGTCTGTTTGTGATCTATCAGTGGGAGAAGTGGAGGATTTAACCAAACATTGACATTTAGACATAGTAGCTTAAAAAGAAAAAAAAAAATGTGTTTTTCATTTGTTATTGATATTTCAGTAATTTATTGGATCGAAGAAATGGCAGGTAGAGAAAACCCATTGCCACTGGAAGTGTGGCAGAATGATCTTCTGTGGTAATAAATACAAAATACATGGGTGTAGGATGTATGGAAAGGGAAGGTGTTTCCATGCTTGGTGACAAGGGGCTGTGACAGCAAATATAAGAAGGAGGAGTGACAGGGGTATGTATCCCTCCACACTACACACAGTTCCTTCAGCTGCGAGAAAGTGTTGGCTCTCTGTGCGGTTAGTTTCTCTTTGGAAGGCAGGTCATAACTCCTGAACTACCTCGAGGATCTTTGGATTGGGCAGATTTTTTCACCTGTAGACAGAAAAAAAGAAAAAAAAATCAACCTGAAAACCAGAGACATGATAATTGTAGTGACAAAAGGAAAAGATATCAATTGTAGGAGAATTCGGGCAAGTAGTGTGGTTTTAAACCACAATGAGAATTGGGGCTGGTTTTGACAAATGGGAAAAATAAATTTAAGGGACAATTTGTGTTGCCAGATTCTGAAGGAAATAAACAACCATATTGCCCTTTCAAAAAATTTATGTTAGTGATTATATTTATGAGGGTTTTTGCTGAAGCAAGAAACGTACAGCGGATCTTACACGTTTCACCAGGGCGTTCCTCTGGTTGAATATTGCGGATGTCACTTAAATGTGTCCTTGTAATGTGTATTACATTGTTATGGTGAGAAAGTGAAGTTTTCATTCTTTAAAAGCTTAGAGAAGATTGGTATGGTATATCCTGCGGTGGTTGTAATTAAGAATGCAAAACTGGAGGAAAAAGTGTTTTATAGTATGGGAGGTGGCCAGGATTTCAGAGGATTTAACAGTTAACTGTGTAATTTCATACTTAACTGTAGAAGTAGTATTTTCTGACAGAATTACTATTTCAGATAGAGCCATACTGTTTTTGAAGGGTGAAGCATGGGAAAAATTGAATTTGTGTTTGAATATAATACGCTGCAAAAGGGATACTCCTGATGGCGGAATTGGCTGCTAGGCAGTTTCCAGTTACAGTGCATAAACTCCTTCTCTTTTTCTCTTCACAAGGAGGTTCACAGGCATGAAAGGCAAGGGCATGTTCTGTTTCTGGAGTGATAATTATCAGTACAATGCATTCCCTTGAATAATAAGAAAATGGGATTTATTTGGTAGTATTGATTTATTTACCAGCTGATATTCTCAGTCAGAGATACATTGCTGAGATATATTTCAAAAGAGCTGAATAACTTGTGCTTATAATAACTGACATAACTGACACCATTGTCTAGAAGATGTTTGAAAGCACGGGTTAGTCTTCTGGCTTACCATGCCTGACAAGTTTGAAACCAAGAATCTGAACCTAAATTTGGGTAAATGTGTGCTGTGAGCACGAGTTGAGTGCTGGAGAAGCAGCTCTTGTAGCCTGAGCGTTGTTGTGGGCGTATGCTGAAGATTTGTGATGCAAATATGTGGAGTGTGGGGTTGAGATTAGTATCAACCTGATGACTAAAAGGCTAAAAACTGAGATAACATAGATCTAAGGGTCATGAACCTACTGTCTTAAGGGGATTTTATTTGCTGGGATTTTAAAGTCCTGGGATTTTAAAACTCTTCTCATACCTCTGAATCGCTAGTGGAAAAGCAAAAAATAGATAAATATAGAGCAGAACAGGACTGCAAGGCCTTTGGGAGGACAGGATGACAGGTTTAAGATGTAACAGTGGTGCTACTCGTGTTAATGTCTGTATTGCTGATATTGAGGGGCGTGTACCAAGTTCAGAGAGGTTTTGGTTGATAATCGAAAGAAATTGATGGGCTGTGAGCATTAACTGTTGAGATATCTAGCACATACACTTACTAAACTATCAATATGGTTTTACAAAGGGAATAGGTTTTTTTAAAGAAAAATTACTATGGATGATAATTTAAAGGAGAAATTTTAGTATAAAAGGATATCTCATTATTTAAAATGCCCAAATGCTTTATTAAATTCAGGACCTCCTCTTATTTTAACTGCTGAAAATTCAGAGAAGCCCTTTTGACCTTCCATTGTTTAACAGCTGTCAGTAGCTGAGGCATTACATTCATAAGCAGTTTTAGAGTACATTTTACAGTACATCACCTGTTTATATTAATACCTTCATACCACAGCCTGAACCACAGCTCCTTTCTAATCGAACATTTGGTTACAGGTGGCCTACTGAAAAGATTAATGAAATGCAGACTTTATTAGCCTCAGTGGAACATGTAATTTGACTGTCGAAGTCGCTGCTATTGCTCACCTAAACCCACACCTTTGACCACAGGAATTTAGTGCGTTTGATCTCTGAGAGTGCTTAAAGGGGATAATTGGCTGATGCAGAGGACGGGAGCATCCCGAGTCGGGTGGCTCTGTGCGTGCCGGCTGGGAGCAGCGCTTGCCTGGTGACACCCGTTCTTTCCCTCGTTCTGCTGCGGCCCTTTGGACCAAGTTGCGGGCGAAGGCTCGCGTCAAAGAGCAGCACTGTGCTGACGCACGCTTGGGAAATGCCCGGCTTGCGGCACACGATCGTGTGTTAGTCAGGTGAACCCACGTGCTGCAAAAAAGAATGTAAAGGGCTTAGAGGAAAAGCGAGGTCAGACTGGTTTTTCACCTAAAAAATGTATAGGAGTAACCTGAACGTGACATTCTGGTAGGAACAGCAATTCGTTGTTTAAATACTGATCCACATAAGAAATAGTTGCGTTGTAGCATACATTGTTGTTATTTTTTTATTATTTTCTGGACAGTACAGATCTCCTTTAAAGGTGCACGTAAGCCTGTGTGGCAATCCTTACTCATTTGTCTTTTGTACTTCTAGATCTCAGTGAAAAGAGACTTAAGAGGTGAATCAGCATTCTGTCTCCTTCCAACTTGCCTTTCTGCATTTTTAGTCCAGGCTTTGTGATAAAATGGATTGGTGTGGCGAGGCTGGCTGTGGGTGCACGGTTTTGTGTTTAGCGTTAGCGATAAAGAACATGCAGTTTGTAGAGGAAAAGGAGCCCAACAGCAGGTGGAGCAATGAAATATTTACATCGCTGTTTTCTGATACTGCATGTGCTTTGCTATTTTGTACTTGCTCTGTCTCGTTTTCCTCAGGCTGTTCGGATCAATTGTCAAACATCTGTCTGCCAGAAAAAAAAAAAAAAAGAGGTTGCCTTTCTGTTTGGAAGATTAATTGGGTTATTTCAGTCACAGGAAAGTTGCCAGCTCTTGTAAAAATGGGAGGAGAAGGGACACAAATTCTAACAGCTATTGATTAATAACAGATGTATATTCAACAGGACGGAAGATAAACTGCTCTTTCCAGGGTTGTGATGGATAGGGTGCTTGCTTCCCAGTCTCCTGGGGAACACTGCAGGGCACCTCTGTTAGGCTGTAGAGGGTGTTACCTAATGAATTTCCATTGACTACACGATAGCAAGCATTGATCAGGTCTCTGGTGCCAGTCAAGTCCCTACTCCTGCTGCTGCTTCTGCCAGCCTTCCTCCAGTAGCAAATAACCAGTTGCTGAAGGCTGTTTTCCCCTGTGTGTTTTCTTTTATGTTATTTCTTTGTGCTATTAAGGACTGACTTGAAACGATAAACGTTCCTAGAAAAGACCAAATCCTAGAAAAATCAGCCCAATAGGCACGCTCTCTTTATCAATTTCTTTGTTTAATGTGTAAAGTGTCCAGCAGAGTGTATAATCCAGTGTTTTAGTCAATTAGTAAATCAATATAATCCATGGCAGATTTATAAACCGCATGCAGACAACCTGGGGAATAGGATCTTTAAAGCCGATAGCATCGGCCAGCATGTCTGAAGTTATAATGACAAAAGTGCTGGTAAGAGAGTAACTAAATGCTAGATTGCTTTGTAATGCCATTGTGAATAAAAGGGACTTCGCTTTTATGCACAACATAGGGGAAAAAGCATTGTTGGCCTACCGTAGTGCTTTTGTGATTTGGTGTACTGAGAGCTGTATGTAGATAGATAGCTACTTCTACTAGAAAGAGTAGAGGAAAAATATAAAGAAGCAAAAGAAGAGATGGATAGTAGAACTAGTAGGGAACTTCACGAAATAATAGTTCCTAATCCACTTGCAGAGGAATCCTGAAGTGTTCCAGATGCTCTCTGTGGATCATACACCATCGATGTGGTTCAGGTTTTTGTTCTCTTCTGTCGTTGGTATTGTGCTTGTTTGTCTTGTGAGATTAATTGTTGAAATTTCTTGCATGTATTTGAGCTGTTTTGTTCTTTGGATGAAATCTGGATTTATTTTTAAAGATTACCTGTCACATTTATTCCTGCAAACGTCCTGGTATTTCTCTTGAATTTCACACTGGGAGCTCATATATGACTACATTTTAGTACTGCTGCAGCCTGCCTCCTAGGAAGACTGCAGCACTTGCAGATCACTGAACTATCAAGAACTGTATGGGATCAACTAGCTGCATATTAACTTTTTGGTGGGTTGACAGGCATTTTCCTGGTGGTTGGCAGTAGAGGTCAAACTGATATACCAAGTTATCTTCTGTCTACAGAAAATGCTGTGCTTTTTTGGTTTGGTCTTTTGTTGTGCTGAGCAGCACCAGCAATGTGCAGTGGGCCACCGGTAAAGGACAGTCTTAATCCAGATGGCAAGTAGCTATTTGAAATCCAGCTCTTTACTATTTGGTGTGGGTTGTGTGTGTCATTTTTTTGTTCCTCCCTTTGGGTTTTTTTGCTGTTACATGCATGAAAACTGTCTAAGGTGGTTGACTCTGCTGCTGGGTTGCTGCAGCCCAAAAGACAGACACTAAAAAGAGCATCTGTTCAACCTCTTATTCAATTTTTGACATAATCCCACCGGCATCACTTCTGGCAACGGTGCTTCACCAGGTACCGCTGAAGCAGCTCCAAGTAGGGTGGCCGAATTACAGTGGTCCTTAACTGAAGGGTGCTTGGATGAAGGGAAGAGAGCAGACCACATGGCTATGTGAAAGGGAATCTGTTGCATGAGAAGTTATACTTTTTTCCTCCATTGCATCAGTCAAATTAAAATTGCATAAGTGCTGTTATTAGTTTCTAAATTTCAGTGACTGTATAGCTGAAAGAAATGCCTGCAAGCAGAGAGAAGTTAATTTAATGAAATATTTAAACTTTCTACTTAACCTTCTGACGTTGCCCCTTAGATATGTGCACTGCGCACTTGGTGCTGGGGATGGACTGCAATTCTGCCGGAGAAAAGTTGGTTGGAGTACCAAGAACCATGAAATTCCTGAGAATTTCCTCTTAGTGAAAGACAAGAACTTCTCCTTAAATGTGAAAATGATATATGAAAGTACATACAATAATTTGATTTAATTTATGACACATCACAGCCTATATGGGATTTTTTTGTAAGTTTGATACTGTTTGAAAGAATTTACTTGGTAGCTAGAAGCTGAGGAAATAACAATGGTTGTCAGAGTTTTGACAAAGAGATACATATTAATGAAATAGTTCATATAAGCTACGGTACAGCCTCCTTGGAAATTCAGTCAGATCATTTCCCTCATTAGCTGAGAGCTCCTTTGTCATTCATGCATTAGCTCATTCTTCTGGAGGAAGGTAACGATGTTTTTCAATGAAAATTTCAAGAAATCTCTGTGTCGTGTGTCACATGGTCTTCTCTAACACATTTTATAAGAATAACTCCTTCAATCAATTCCCAAATTCTAGAATTACTTTAGAATACATGTATTAGGATGTGTACTATTTTACTTTTAAAATACTTGTATTCATAAGCACTCATCATGTTTTAGAAAACACTTCAGATGGTATAAAGCTTAGGAGTATATTCCAGGCGCATACAGAGAAGTAGCATGATTCATGTGAGAAAATAATTTATTTAATCACCTTGTGTTTTGGGGCGTAACTGCCTTTGAATGCCTCCTGAGAGCTTTCCTGTAGGAGCATCCTCCCGGCCGACAACTCCAGCCTCTCGTCATTTCGAAGGTGCTGCCGTCTCTGCTGTCAGTCACTGAGGTTCTCCGCACTGTTTTTCCTTCTCGGCATAGCCGTACCTGTACTTTGAAGTAACTTTGCATTAACTCAGGACGTTGTCTTCTGATCTCTTACAAAGAAATAATAATGAAAATACAAAGGTCTTCCTGATTCCAGCTCCTCGGGCTAAACCACCTGCTAGCTGCGATTACCTGAGGCTTTCCATCACTAGTATTTTCCCATACCTCCAAACTTCAAAGGAAATATATTAAATGTTACTCTGTATTAGTGATTAATTGTAATGTTGTATAATGCAGTTTCTGGCTTGTCTTGCTTAGAGATTCAGGTAACTTTGCCTGTTAATTAATTTAGAAGTTTTGATTTGATTGGAGTTTTTCAGAAACTGCCTTGGTAGCAGAGGCCAAGTAAGTGTTTTCATCTGGTTTGATCAAAAATCTGTCCAAAACTTGAGAGTTTTCTAGAGGGAGTAATTTTTTTATCCTGTGAGATGTCTTGTGTATGAAATAATACGTAATATTTCTTTTGATTTTTTTGAGAGTTTAAGCAGAATTTATTTGCGCTCTCAGTTCAAACCCTCCTTCAGTGTGCTTAACCAGAACGCACTTTCTTTGTGGGCTGATTCTGGCTGTATCCTTGACGCTTTGCTTCTCTGTATTTGATTTGGCTTTCTGCCCTCCCTTCCCATTCTCCTCCCCTCTTCCTTGAGCACATGTCCCTCAAAGACAGCCTCTTTGCTCCCACAGTTAATGTCACTGACGGGTGTGTTTGGGGTGGAGATGTGTCCCCTGGACTTGCAGAGTGCTGTCGTTTCAGCTATCTCCGTCCAACAAGAGACTAAACGCTGCCCTATGTGTGATAAAGTATGGTGGGTGAACATCTCGCCCAGTTAGCTCCAGTGGAATTTCATGCAAAATACAACACACAGTGTTCTAGGTTCTTCTGTTCATGGATGTTGAAAGCAACCACTAGGCTTAGAAAAGTCAGGGGGTTTATTTTTCATTTTGGAGCATCTGAAATATCATTAATGGAAGGAATAAAACTTTATTATTTGATCAGTGCAACTAAACATGAAATAAAATAGAAAAAAAAGGCTGACGATAACAATATGGAGGGGGAGCATCGGAAAAATTACAGATTCAAAAAAAAAATAAAAATCAGTGTTACCAAGTAAAACCCCACTTCAAAAACTTTGCAGTGTTTTTTACATCATAAGAGCTCATTCTAAGATGCTTCAGGAGAGGAGTCATACCGTAACTGCACGCAGACCTGAATCCAGTTTACTGTATTTATATCTTTCATTCACTCATCACCAAGAAATCGGTCCAACTTCCACACAGTCAGTGAATTCAGGATTTAGAGGTGACTTTTCTGCCATTCGAGAGACAAGATTGACTTGGTGAAATGCAACAGGAACTCTAGACTTCGATTATAACTTGCCTTGCCGCTGAATGTCATGAATATTTGGACAAGTGATGAATGCCTAGTGTTTATAAATTTGCAGTGGAACTTTGTCTCAACATTAAAATAAAACTGGAAACTGAATAGCTGAGAACGGAAAAGTTTTTGGGTATATTTTTCCTCTGGTATTTGTATTTTCATTTAAATTCTTCTTTTGAAAGAACTCCCCAATTCAAATTGTTAATTCCTATGATGCAATTCTTTTTTTATTTAATAGATACTTTTGTTGTGAAGCATTTCTCAGCAATTTGTAAAACTCTTAGTCATATTTTGGAAAGTTTGACTTTTTAAAAATTGATTCAGGATGTTGTTTGTAGCTCTAGAGTACTGTGGGCTTTTTAAAACTAAATTAAAAACCAGAAGCCTCCAGAATCATAAAGGTAGAACTTTTGTCTAATGATCATATATACATGTTTTTCATTTGCCTCTATATTTCAGTACTGAATTTGAGAGCAGGAAACTAAACCCAAATATTTCTACTAATGTATTGAATCCATTTCAGCCAAAAGGCTGCCTCTGTGAGAATTTTTCAGCGTTATAACGTTCAGTTCTACCCTTGTCCATTATAGCGGCATTTTGCAGCCCACAAAGCTTTTACTATAAAGAAGCATTTTCGTAATGTTCACGTGAAGTATAGCGTTTTGGGACACTCTGTGGAGCGTTGTGCTTTCCAATATCTATATTCTGCTGCAGTCTTCCATCTTTAGCCGTTATGATAGAGGTTATCATCTTTATGCAGGTGGTGGTAAGGCTTCTGTGTACATAGCTAGTTTTCTGTAGCCGACACAACTTTTAAAGAACAGCTTACTTGTACCTCACTTCTAGAAGGTTGGTTTTGTTGTATTTAGGAGAAGTTTTTTTGTATGTGTGTTATAGTAATCTTCTACAGAGTGGATGCATGCTGTGGCCCTACCTGATGCTTCAAACCCCACATCATTTCTCTTAAAATAATTTACAATATCACAGCTCGGCACTGTTGTTTTGGGTTCATCCAGCATTGTAGAGAAGGAGCCTAGCAGGATTGGAATACACCACAAAATAGTCAGTGGGAGGTCAGATTTGCAGTTTCTTCCCAACATGATGATATGCAGTAGCTTTAAAATATTGTAAGAGCGATACAGTAAATCTGAGCTGCCTGACCAGCGTTCACCGAGGATCTTCTCAGTGTCGGGAGTTTAGTGTGAGCTTTTGGTTCTTGGTCTGTGAGTTGACAACCTTTCACTTTTCCCTCTGTCAATGCTGAGCCTTTCTTATTTGAGTATGTTCATTACTCTGTTCATGACAAACTAAATTAAGAATTTGTGCTAAGGCAAGGCTTCTAATGACATCTAAAAATAATTTCAAGACCAACAGCATAATGTCTTTCAGCAATTGTTAAATATGAGTGACCTGACTAGGCTAAAATAAGAATCAGGCCAATTAAATGTCTCTTTGAGGATAGTGGTACTTGTAATTAGGGATGCTCAGGAAATGTTTCCCTCTCGCTCCCTGCCACTCCTCACCTTATTTTCTCCCACAAGATGACAGAAAATGAAGGGAGAGCGCACCACCGGAAGAGCTCAATGCTCAAGAAGCCTTATAGTGCTCGCATCAGAAACTTCAGCGTTTTCCCCAGATTATGAAACCTTGTAGTGAGGTTTTCTGCATTTCTGTGAAACTTCTTGGTTTGTTTCTTTTTAAGAACTGGTGCTTCCTATGGGAATACAGTTTTTCTCAGAAAATCTCAGTAATCCACTATTTGTGGTGGTGAAGGGGATGTTAAGTGCCCTATTCAGTGTTTTGAAGACCTATTATTATAAAGTGTGGCCGTAACGATGCAGCAGGACTTCTACTCTATTCTATCAGCAGTCTCTGGAAGCCTTATTTTAAAAATAAGAATGATTTACCTCTTTCGATCAATTTTTATTCCTCATTAACTAGGTGGGAAATTGCATTATGAACTACATTGCAGGTGTACCGTAATCTTCCCCAGCAGCGCAAGGTGGAACACACCATCTAATCTCAAGTCGTGAGGCTACTTCTGTAAATAGAGAACCTGGAGAGAGTTGTGCGTGGTGGAGAGGGAGGGCTGCCTGCAAGTAGGTAAGTTTTGCCATAATGTGATTGTTTTTTAAAAAATCCAATTCATTATTATTTTAAAATACGTTACATTCATCTTTAATCTAGTTTCTGAAGAGAGCAATCTCATTTGAGAGAGACTTCTTAAGATGAATGTCTCTAAGAAACAGTTCCCTTCGTACAAGGAACGACATGAGGTTTTGTGAAATGCAGGTGATGAGCACCAACAGGGCTGCCTGAAGATGATAGTCTTTACCAGCCCTTTTAATCCTGCATTTCTTGCTTCCTGTATCTAACCACTGTCTACCTGAAGGATTGTCACTTTTGTAGTAGCATCTCTGCATGAAGAATTGCAAACTTTGTCCATTTGAAAGACCTTTGTTTTTTGTCTGGTTTGGGGTTACTTCCTTCTCTCCTGACTTAGGGATACCCATGTTACGGTAAGATGCCTGTTCCAAACCTGTAGGATTGAGTGTGATGCTGAAAGTAGGAAATCATATGAGAAGAATGGTCTCTTAAATCTTAAAATAAATCCATATTGATGAAGTTTGCAGAAGTACTGAGCATTTGTCAGTTCCCGTTGTTCAGCAGTGGGCGCATGGTACAGTTGTATAATGTAAATTTAGCAGTATATTTTTTTTAAAAAGAAACTTTACACTGACTTTTCTTAATGTGAATGGATGCCAAAATCTTCAAGGTTTTGTTGGTCCTAGATTTTGTATGTCACAGCAGTTTGTAGTCTATTGAATGAGGCTTAATTGGCTCCCAGATGTGAGAACAAAATGGACCCTTCTTTCAGTGATCTGCAGAAAACATAGACATAAGCAATTACATTGTGTGACTGTATTGGTTGGGAACCCTACAGACTGTATCTTTTTTATATCAGGGCTTCCTTTTTACAATCAGTGAGAATTTCGTATGGAGGGTGTCAGAAATCCAGTGTAGATGTGTATTTCCTATTCACACAGAGGTCTAAAACCCAGCATGACTTGGTCTTTGCAGTATTTTCCCTGAATTCTTTGCATTACAGACTAAGGAGTTGGATTAAAAACTGGTGCTAACAGCAGCAATCCCTTTATAATATATCCTTGTCTGTTGTTAATATGTTTTAGCATGGCTCCTAAATAAGGACAACCCCTTACAAAAGCTTGCAAAATAGAAAGAAAGAGGTTCTGTTATTACTAAATTAATAACGGTGAAGTGTATTTATCTTAAATGGGTTTCTCAGGTGAGGTTTTTTCTTATTTAAAAAAAACAAAACACTGCTATTCCAAATCCTTTTGATTGAATTATTAATGTGAAATTTATCTCTTGGGGGATTTTTTAGCAGCTATCATTAGCAAGAATGCCATTCCAAAAGTGGTACAGATAGTGCTGTCTTTTCGTAGTGTCGTTAGTACAATAGTCTTAATGGGGCAAACATACTTCTAATTCAAGTTCACATTCACCCTATCAGCTACTACTAAAACTCTCCTTATGTGTTTATACATTCTTCACTTAATGAAAATTCATGGTAACAGAAGAGAGGTGAGTGGTGGTGATATAAAATATATACTATCAGGCACAAGTATGTTTTATGAACTTGTGTCACATGAAGCCTTGGGAAATCTTATACACATGAATGCTTTCACAAATTATGTTTATCTTGTACGTGCACAGGAGCAAATTACATTTTTTTTTTAGTCTTCAGGGTATCTGTGAGTGGATCTATTCTTACCAGTTCAGTCTGAGCTAAGAAATGCATCAGTAAAGCTCTAGACTTTGCAAGGTCACTTCAGATGGGTAGAGTTGTATGACACTTCTTGTTGAGGCTTGAAAGCAGATGAAATTCGGGTGGTTTTACTCTTCAGTATGATGTGAATTTCTTACAGGTTCAGGGAAAGTAAGTAAAAGAACTAGTTGAAGTATCACAGAAGCGTTTCAAATGTTCTTCTAGGTTCTGCTGCTACAGAAAAGGAAGGAAACCATAGTTTTAGAAAGAGGAAAGTAAGCCCAATTACCTCTAGGTAAAAGTGGCAATTTCCTTTTTCCCTCTTTCCCCACAGAAAAGATGTTAGAGTCGCATTCTGTAGAATGAATAAGTCGAAAAAAGAGAGTTTAATGTTAAAGTTAGTTATACAAGGCTTAATTACAGCATTATATATTGGATGCTTTCCAGCTTTAGCAGCAATGTCCCCTGTGCCCCCTTCCCACTGCTGCAGCTCAGGAACCTGCAAAACACAATATCACGTCATTTTTCCATGTAGTTATATTTCCTAGTTATGGAGATAGTGCAATCCTATCACTTTAAGGTTTTTTTTTCGCTTTTTGCCTTCACATTTTGTCATGCAGAGGGGTGATCACAGTGCAACAGTGTCTGGGATGTACTTGGTAAGTTTTTTAAGTATCGAAAGTGTTTCTGAGATTTGCCAGGATAGTTGCAAGCTCTGGCATTTCAAGCAATGGCAACAGAAGCAAAACCACGCAGCTATGAGTAATTTGCCATTTCCCAATAACCTTCCAAATAGAATTGAGTGGGTTTTGCATAGCTTTCACAATTGCTTTGAAGAGCGTTCAAATGTACCTCTCATGTTGAAGCAATCTTGTACTTAGGTTTCCCACACACCAGCCAGCAGTGCATCCTCAGTAGTTCTCTGCAGGGCATTCCCAGACTGATGTGTGAGAATTTAGTGGTTGAACCACTCCTGTTTCTTCCGTGCAGCTGCCAAACCAGTTGTTTTAGCTATCGACTTTCCCTTTTAATCTTTGCTGCCTTCGTTATTCGCATGTACTAAAGAATGAATGTTATTAACTCGGATGATGACAGAAGTACTGAACACAAACTTGTTTAAACTGGGTATATAATTTGAAATTTGTAACTCGAATCTTCAAGTGGAAGCAAGTTCTCCACTAATAGTCTTGTAGATTCTGTTAGCTTTTCAATCCATATTTGAAAGTAGGACTTCTATATTTTCTTTTCAATCCTGTGTCAGAGAGAGGCTTCTCTGAATTAAAAGACTATTGCATTTAATGTACTACAAATAGGGAAACAGGACCTGTCACATCTACCTTGGGACAATGGTGTGGAGGAATGCAGTAGGTGACTGGGTCCAGGATGATCTGCTGAATAAATACTGCCCATACCACCATATATCATAGCCCACAAAAAGCTCCCAAAAGAAACACGAGACCTAGAGTAGAAGACCAAATGCCACAACTGTATTGCACATTATAATGCCATAAGAAAAGAGCAAGAGAAATAAAAGCCATGGCCATTACGCTGGTTATTTGCAATAGAAGCACATTGTTAAATAATATTTGAGCGGTCCTAGGAACGGGCCATGATGAGGAAGGACAAAACAGAAATGTCAATGGTCTTTTCCACGCTTGAGACACATACTTCTTCCCTGTGGCATTGACTATATCGATATAGTTTGAAGTGTAATCCTTAATGAGCAATCCCTGGGGCTCCCTGCAGCTGTGGGAAAGTTTCTCGTTAGGTTCTGCAGGGCTTAGTTTTCCGTGCAGGGCTGTTCATGTTTTTAGTTCACGGGTGAAGAAAAAAAAAGCGTTACTGATGAGAGATGTTGGAGAGAAAAGACTGCTGGTAAAGACAGACTGAGCAAGAGCTATCGATGCTTGTTTAGAAGAGTAGACACTAAATTTTCAGTGTGTCTTAGATGGCAAAGGAAACTGCCATTCGTTGGAATGGTGTTGAAGGGCCTTCTTTTCCTCTTGACCCTATCACTGAGTCTCGATGCTTGGGGGTATATTGTCTTCCTCTTTGGAAATCAGCGTAGTAGATATGGTCCTTACTAGATGCCTTGCATTCAGCGGTGGGAGAAGCTTTTTTAGAATCTGAGGAAGGTAAAGATGGGGGGAGATCTTATTTTGAGCTACTTTGCTCTAATTATGTTTGTGAGCTGCATTTGTCTTAGACCTTGCAACTGTCTTCAGTCATTGTTGGGTAAAACTGCAAATCTAGAAACCCAAATGTAAGGGTATTAGACCTGAAAGTATTTGCTACTTCCTATGTGGGTTTGATTACACTCTACTTACAGTCTCTCTCACTTGCAAACTATATAATTAGCTTAAGTTGTGTGATCAGCTTGATTTAATATTCTTTAAAAATCGCTGTGAAATAACAGACATTGGAGTACTAATCACAGAAGTAATCCCAAACTGTAATTCCTATAGGTATTTTAGCTGTTATATTTCTTGTTTTGTCACTAAATCTTTGAAGTGTTATGAGTCTGCTCTACAAACCTCAGGTATTGGATGGAGAACTTGTCCTTTAAAAATGAGTACTGGTGAATAGTAGGAGTGGTAATACAAAACCCCATATCTAGTACATGCTCTGGAAACAGTGAGAAAAACAATAAGGCCAAGGTAGTCAGCACTTGAAGATCCGTTTCTGCAGGAGTAAAATAAGCATGAGAGTAAGTTTAAGTGCAGTTTAAAAATAATTCATCTCAAATAAACACACAGTGGCAGCAGAGTCGATGCATATCTATGTAAACAGGTAGTTGTGGTGAATTAGAATGTGGTGTTACTGCATGGACTGCTCAAAATTTCATCAACTAAAAAGTCTGAAGACCCTATTTACCGAGAAAAGTATCCTTTATTCTATACCAGTTGCTTTAGGTTGTTAATTTGAGAATCTGCTTGTTTTGGACCATTAATCATAACAATTAGAGGCAGATTTAGTGATCTTTAGTGCAGTTCTGAACTAGACTAATTGTTGTGTAATCTGGTGTTTATTAATATAAATGAAGTAAATTAGAAACATGACATTATAAAGAGGAGGAAAAAACTTCATGAACTTTCCCGGATCCTCCCAGAACTCCATTAGTTTACAATGAGATGTTGTTCTTCAGTAGTTTGCTTTGTTTCAGTCAATTTTTTTCTCCTGCACGAATAGTGCTGCAGTTCAGCGCGGATAAGCAGCCTAGGAGAAGAATGTGTGCAATGCTCTCTACCTGTGTTTACAGTTACTTAACATCTACACATTTTGATATTTGGATGGAGAAGGGAGTAGAGAATTTACCAGCCATGGGAAGTAGTACATTTTTAGTTTATACGTATTCTTATCAGTAAGATCATGTTCTTCATTTGTCTGGAGGCTCTGAGCCAGGACTGCCAGCACATGCAAGATTTCATGCGTATGGAGACTCCCACCCCAGTGTGGTGCAATGGTTTTTCTATGAGCATGGCCACGCAGAAGTCTAAGTAAGAAATACTGTGTACAGCGATGTCTCCTTGCTGCTACTCGCAGGTAGGGGGGAGTGAATTTTTAGTCTGATAAAGCTGTGACAGCTGCATCTATCTCTAGCTTGACTTCGGAGAGGAGCTGGTGTGTGATGGAGTGTAGTGTAGAGGAGAGAGCTGTTTTCCCCAGCTCTGAATTTTTCATGTCTTTACTTTCCTGAGGCCAGTCGCCTTTGAGAGTCTGGGTTTTCCCACTTTGGGGTTCTCATGGGTGATTAACGCTTGCTCGTAACAAAATGTCCTGGTGTCTGGATGGCTGCTGACAGTTCCCTGGGGATCTGACACGAGGGCTGTGAGTCTGCGTGTGCTCCTGTGCGTGGGAAACCAAGATTTCCAGGGGCTGTGTTGGACTTGTGTGCTGAAGCACTTTTCTTTTTGAGCCATGTGTGTCGTTAGGGGGAAACCTCAGATTTCTTTAGGATCATTAGTTTCTCGTTATAAACTTAGTGTTTCAGCACTTCCAGGAACGTGAGGTTCTCCTGATGGCCCACTTGAGCCTCATGGATTCCAGTTCTAGCTTTTGTCTTTCAAAAGTCTTTTTTAAAAGTTAGAAAGAAAATAATGCGAGTCACAGGATTAAAATACTCCTGATACTTGAAGAGTCAAAACATCTATAAATTAAAAATCTCCATGTGTGTTTAGCAGCTGGAGGAAATCTGCATGTGTGTGCATGTCTTCTCCTGCGTCGTCCACCAAAACCCCCTAACCGAACCGACCCACAGACCCTCAAGAGCCGTCAGCAAGTTCTCTTCAGAGATTTTTTTCCTTTTAAAAGTAACGTCCCTTCCCCCCACTGAAATGGAAGGCTTGTTTTTTAGCAGGGTGGTGCTTGATCTCCTTTCACCTTTTTATTTTGAATACACAGGGCTTAGCTCTGTGTTGAAAATCACATTGGAAATCTAAATACTAATAGAAAACTTCAGAAAAAAAGGTGCAAGGAAGGCAGCAATTGGCATATTCATACATTTTGAATAGCAGTTTCTTATAATGCAAAGTGCTAGAAGGCAGTTGTAAAGAAGATAATTTCCTATCCAATCCAGGCTCCTGCTTATAAATCACCTGACAAAAATACCATTAAGAAGCAGTTGTGCGACATGTGCTTTTCCGTCACTCCGGTTATTCCACAGCAGCTTTCCAGCGAGCAAGTTGGGAAAGAAGACCTGCTTTCCAGTGGAAGCTCCTTAGGGTAGGTGGTTTCGGTTTTACCTCCCTTGATTTGAGTAAGACAAGCCTGTTGGCAGTTGTGAATTCTTTTGGAGCATGCCTTCGCATGCAACTTTTTGTACCTTTTTGGATCACCTTAAAAGAAATCTATAGCTGTAGTTGACCTACTTTAATCTATGCAATTATTCGCTTTGCTAGGGTGTATGCACATCTTGTTCTCATATCCATACTTTTTTCCAGTTTGGCAGTCATTTCATTCCTTGTTAAAAATACCGTATGGTTGGTAGTGGGAACTTCAGTTCATTATTTCTGTTGTTACAATGACTGGCCAGAAGAATGGAGACAGAAATCAGACTATCGCTTTGCAAAATCACTGCTCATTCCCTGCTTTCTCAGAAATGCTCTTGGATTAATTCGTATGTTTTTAATAGCGATGAGTAAGTCAAACAGAGTCCTGCTGAAAGCAAGTGAAATGTCAGGGATTGTTGGTTCTAGAAAAACAACACCAGTTTCTCACCAAAGCTTGGCACTGCAATGTCTTTTTATCTGTGAATCCACTAAGAGACTTCCAAGAGCCGATGCGTATCTGGTGCCTAATTATTATCTTTTGTTTAATGCCAAATTTACTCACATGTTTCTTCGTTCCTGGCCATAAAGCTACAATATTCTTTAAAGCTCCAGAGTCTGCAGTCTACATGAACTGAGTGTATCTGGATCACGTTGCATCTGAGTGGGTGTGTGTAGAGACAGTTCAGCCCTGTAAAGCCCTGTGTACTCTGTGATCCAGCAAAACTTAGTAACGAGCTAAAACTGAAGGATAGAAGCAGTTTTCCTGAAGACACTGGGTCATTTGTTTGTTACTGGCTTAGTACTAGTACTCTTAACACATTGTATTATCTGTCCCTTAGTCGATATAATTAAAAAGCAGCAAATATCTTCAAGTGCTAAATATAAGACTTTTTTTTTGTTAAAATTTACTCTTTTCAGTTGTGGTTAAATGCTTACTACTGTAGGAAAGAATGACACTTTACTTGCCTCTTGATATTGAGTATATACAGGCTAGTGTGCTTCTCTACAGAACACCAAGAACAGATTATAGATAAAAATAAAATTAAATGTAGAAGTTTTTAACTTAGGTAAATTTTTGGCAATATTAACATAGGCAGAAGGAGGACCAATAACTACCAACTTCTTAGTTATGCAGATTACTGTATGGTATCTAATACTTTCTAGTGATTTGATTATAGCACTTTTGACCCTGATGTTTTGCTGCACATTTTTCTTGTAAATGTTGCTTTCGTAAAGTTGCCCTAATAAATTCTTCCCTCTCTTTTCCAAAGTGTCGCTTTGCCCCTTGGCTATCATAGGGAAACAGCTGTGATTTAAGATGTCAGCTTTGCTATTAACATCAAGTGGCTGCATAACAACTATGAATCATTTTTTATGAATGTGACTAAATCATAGGAGTCATTAGGTGTGGATGGCTGGATATCTGAGAAAGTGATGTAGGCAATAGGCTGTCTTCTCAGATAATGAAAAAGTTTTCACCTTCACTTTTCTTTATATGCTTGCCTTGGGAATGGTGGCTTTCTAATACAAATACTTGCAAACAGGCAGCTGAAAATGAGTCTATCACTGTGAATCCAGTCATATGCACAAAACTGATTCCTATGATTGAATGGTGGTTATTCACAATTGGGACTTCTAGAGCAGATTATTGTATCAGACAAGAGCAAATGAAGCTGGTGATTCCTCCCCCCTCACCCCCCCCAGCTGGAAGTTCTCTGGCATCTGATGGATCTGGTGGCCAAGAAAGAATTGTCCCTGGTGTTCTCGGAGGAAGACATGGAGGTTTACTGTGATGAATCGCACAGCAATGTGCAGAAAGCAGACTTCCAGGGTTTCTGTTTTGCCAAAACAGCCATTTAAATAGCATGCATTCCTTCTACACACGATCTGTCGGGGAGAGTATTTAATCTTTTCTGTATAATTTATTTATTTCAAGGAAATTACTTTATTCCTCTACAGAAGAACCCAAAGATATAAGCAAATTGCCTCTTGGCCAAGCCGTATCTCTTAACCTAGCAAATATAATTCGCCCCTCAAATGAGTTAGGTTAATCTGCTTCTTGGTAATTTTTTGCTATAATCAGATTTTTCATAGTTGATTTCTAAATACTAGTTTTAGTTTGATAAAGCTTTCAATTTATTTGCTGCAAAGAATGGTTATTTAACACACCCTCCCCCCCAAATCAATCTGAACATTAAGTGCCTCAAGACACGAACTCATTAGGAGCACATACTCAGATTGATTGGGCTGATACTGATGGTGATGATAATAATAATTGCATTAAAGTAGTGCCTTAGGATCCTAGCTGTAAACAAGGCTCTCGTTCTTGTAGGTACAAAACTAAGATCCTTTCCAGCCCTGAAAAGCTTCAAAACTAGAAGTAAAATGAGAAACAATGAGAGCTTGAATACAAATACTCCCTTCATTTTTTTTTTCATTTAAAAAAAAAAAAGAGGAGACCTATTTGGATCCCAACCAGATATGCCAAATTCTGTTCTTCAACACCTTCAAAAGAAGCAAAATATCTGTCAAGATGATAAAATGTTTAAAATAATGTAAGCAGAGCACTCATATGAAACACTGTCATGCAAGAATATGGCATGTTCTGCCGTCCGATTTGTGGTAAGCAGTTAATGAAGAAACGAAATAATGAATGATGCAGGTTCCAACTGTAGGAGTGCATGTGGTGCTGGCAGTGAGCAGGGAGCACATATGCCCGTGTGAAGGATGAATTGAGGTTTATACCGAGCTATTGCTTTTACAGTCAAGCAGATGTCAGTGGGCTTGCTTTACAGGATATTATGATATATGAAGCCGAAGGCTTTTGAGTAGTAAAAATTATTCCTGTCAATTCGTCTTTGTGTATGGCACTTTGATATATCATTCACGGCTTAATTATATTGTCATAGTTGAGAGATTAAAACAAAAGTCATGTTGACTCTTGCTTAAACCTCTCTCTGAAATAATGCAGGTAGGTGAAGGGGGAAGAAATCCATAAGATCTCTATAAAATTCCGTTAGAACATATTGTGCCATCAATAACAGGTTCCTTCCATGGTGCAGTTAGGGAGATATTCATCAGCTATCACTCACCACACAGGAGCACAAACAGCTAATACCAGACATATCGGGAATAGAGTGAGAGAGCAGGAATTGTCCTTTGTGCAAGCCTAGGGGCGGCTGGGCTGTGGGTTGGGCCACAACC
>Ga0181612_125773_pt1 | contig 27743 bp, 17 predicted proteins | sample HoacroProtozoa21_FD_119630 | JGI IMG/M metagenome (GOLD analysis project Ga0181612, IMG submission 119630) | Hoatzin crop microbial communities from Cojedes, Venezuel. Combined Assembly of Gp0051906, Gp0051904, Gp0051908
AAATAAATGTCACACCTTAATTGTAACAATAAAAATATTGAAGCATCTTTCATTAGATAGTCTTGAAACACGTTACAAGACATTATTAATGCCATTTATACAGAAAAGACACCTGATCTGGTTTCCTTACAGACTACGGCTGTCCTGGGAGCCAATGCTCAGCTTCCCACTGCCAGTTCCCAACTCTGACCTATTAGGTCTGTGTGACTGCCTACTCCACACAACCCAGGGCAACCTTATTTATTCAAGCCAGAGTGAATTTCCACTTCTGCTTGTACTTTAAAACTGGTATTCAAACAAATATTGTACATTATCAGTACTTGTGAAAAGGGCTACTGCTCATTGCATTTAAGGAACTTTTTCAAATGGTGACCTCTCTGTGAGATGGGTGGGAAGAAACCCATCACACACAGTGATGGGTGCCTCACAACCATCAGAGCAACTTTATAGGTTTTTCCCAAAGGCAGGTATGTTGTAACTCTCAGATGTGTCAAACAGCTTTAAATGTGCAAGGGAATCTGGCTCTTCTAAACTGTGTAGCTCTTAGCTGCCTTTCAGCAAACCCTAATGGGAATTACCTTCACCCCAACATATATAGTAAAAATTACATCTTAGCTACTTCACCAGCAGAGCTGATCATTTTTTTGCTTGTCAGATTAACATAATCTCATTTTATACAGTGAAAATTACATATTATTCCTTCTATATCCTTGGTCCATTTTTGAAAGTTTATTCATTAATATTATTTTATTGTTTTTTCTTACTTACAAAGAAAGTGGAAATTAGGTAGAAGACATGAGTCAGATGAAGTGAGAGCAAAGGATTATGCAGCAGCAAGGGTGCTTTCAGATGGTGCTACCATCTGAATTTAGAAAGGTACAGAATTTTTGTACTAATCCCATAATAGCACACTTTCAGAAGAGTTGCTTGAAGACCTATAGCCTGTCAAACCATAAAATAAAATTACTCAGAGCTTATAATCACCACAGAAATCACATAGATCTGTTGTGGTTTGGCAGGCTTTCCTCCTACATTGACAAATATGAAACAGGTGATTGTGGCGTACAGAACTTTAGGGAAATATAATGCAAGCAGCAGAACAACACTGCAATAGGAAGTACTGTATATCTTCAAAAAAAAAAATCAACAAACTAAAACTCTCACAATATCCTTTCCAGCAATTATGACCACCATAATAAAAGCCGAGTTCGAGATTTTTAGTTTTAAAAGACTCATTCCACTTTGTGAATTATGGCTATTGTTTCTAAAGTGGCTCACGATCTGATGCGAATACATGATTGCTTAGAGATTCATATACAGTCAGGTTATTGTAAAATTATTATTATTAATGTCTATTCATACAAATACTTTCTATAAATTGAGAAAATTACTAAAATCAGATTAGGTATTTAACATCTAATAATCTAGTATTACTAAACTTTTTAAATTAACAACAGCTGAAATAATAACTTTGTATTTATAGTGCCAGGTAAAATTCGGTTTCATTGCCAATCCCTACATATTGATTTCTCTAACTGTGCTACCCATCATGACTTAGCAAGAGCATGCTGATGTGCTTATTTCCAAAAGATCCAACTTACTGTTCAAAAGCATCCCATTTTGATCCTAGTACCAACAAGTAGCCTTGAAACACACCTGCCTATGATAAACTAATGAAATCCAACTTAAATAAAGACAAGCAGTCCAACTTCAATAAAGACAAGCAGTGATCTGTCCTGGCAACGACTGCATGTCAGTATTATGCTTCACCACTAATACTACATACAGAAATGAAAGATGTCATCCAAAGACCAGACAACTTGAAAGAAAGACTGTTTGGGTTTTTTTATACCAGAAATATTATTATAAAGTGACACATGCTGAGCACACAGAGCCTGGCTTGTCCATGCAGAAAGAACAGGGGATTATCAAGAAGGAGCCGGACTACACCAAGGAATGTGCTACCCTAACCTCTGTGTAAAGAAACCACCTCCTCTACAGCAGAAGTAGCTCAGGAGAGTTCTGCTGCATTCCTGAATGGGGACTGGCTACAAACTGCCAAATGCTGCTTTTCTTCATCTCTCCCTGACAAACATGATGGCAGGTGAGGAGGGAGACAAGTGGTGTTTAACAAGTTGGAAATTCTGTTCGAACTTCTGTTGACCACATTAGCATTACAAAGGAGCTCAAATATTAATGAGATTATGGCTCTAGAGAAACTCATAATCAAACTGAAACAAATATCTACATGAAAATTGTTTCCTTTAATCCCAGACTCTCTTTAAACACCTCAGATCATGACGACACATCATAATATAACCTACCTTAAATTCCGAGACACATTTGCAGAAGCAATACCTTGTAAACTGAAGGCATATATATATACAGGGCATTTAACCATCCGTGCTTTCTCCTGAGCTAAAGATAATCACAATCACACTAGGAAATGCCATACTAGATCTGCATACCAGGCTTTCTAACTTTGAGTAACTGGTGTCTAACCACAGGTAGAAGTACATATTTTAAAAAACGCCATGAAAGACAGACTACAACAGTTAGAGCAAAAGGTGCTACTGTCTTAGCCCTTAACATATTATCTCTTCAGGCATGTGGATCACATATCATACATACAATTTTAAATAGCACACTTGCAAGTGTTCTCATTATACATTTAAAAATGAAACATTTTTGTACAGAAATTCTACTGAAATCTTCACATCATTGAGTTCTGGCATCAAGTTCCACAGATGAATTATGGACTGTGAATAAAAAGATTTTAACAGGCCATTTTAAAATCAATTCCCTATCCCCTGAATCAAATGCTTCTACACATTTTGCTCAGCAACCTCCAAACCATCTCTGTTTCAACTAATAATCCTTGATATTACACAATTAGAACTGAACATAGACTCAAGAGAAAAGGTGAAACATTTATAGAGCTGTGTATTAATTTTCCGTGTATTTTGTAGCCTATCAAATATAAGCCCATTTATGTCATCGCTGTACTCTGAACAAGGCTTTTTGACAGCGTCCAGAAGGACACCACATACTCTTTTTTCACTAACACTTTGCTTAAATACTAACAGTAAATGTTTATAGTTCATTTATTCCTACCATTGCCAATAGGCATTACTTCATATTTGTCAATTAATTTTGCTTGGTATGGTACTGCCCATTCACCTAGCTTTGCTGAGTTCTGGAAGGTCCTGGTTGCATTTCCTAGGTTTGACAGACCTAAACAAATGTATATTATCTGCACATTTTGCCGTTTTCCCTTTCACAGAGACTTCAGATTGTACCATATAGATCCAAACTAAATACCTGAGGGGTCCCTGCTGTTAGCCTTTTGCCATCTGGAAAACTGACACTTCATTCCTCCTCTTTGTTTTCTGTCTCCAGCCAGTCCCTACCCCAGAAGAGGAGTTTCCCTTTCACCTCAGGCCTATATAGTTTCCTAATTAGCCTCTTCTGAGGAACCCTATCAAAGGTTTTCTGAAAGTCCAAATAAATTCTGTCAATGGGCTCTTCTTGACTCTGTCAGACAGTACTGATTAGCTATTGTGGTAAAACTGTCCCAGAAAAAAACAACCCCACTATTTTCTGGGTTGGTGCTGCTTTTAAGCACCTAAGAGAGTAGTAGTTAGCCCCCATTTACCGCATCTCCTTGACATGACATTTAGGAGACTGATAAAAAGCAGCTATGTGCAATATTTTATGTATCTACCATACCATCTCCCAGGAGACACATAAGAAGGACTTTCCAGCAGTGGTTCTAAATTTTTCTCTTTGGTGAGTTCAGGTCAAACCCATAAAGTTATCCTTAATTTATTTGTTTTCTGGTTTGATTATGCTTAGTGCTAGTTTCTAACAAGATGTGCTTACATTAGGCTAGGCATACTACAAAGCACTAAGGCTTAACAGACTGTAAAGACACAGCCGTTCTTGTAATTCGTATGCACTGGATTAAATCTAGAAAGTTTATTACAAAGCTATCATTTTGTAGGGAGAATTAAGTTCTTCCACGTTCCCTTTGGAAATCAGTGAGATTAATATGAAAAGCAAGATTTAATATGTTAAAAACTACCATTCAGTACGGGTGTAGAATTAAATTTGATTGGTCTTATTGACATACAATGCAAAACCATGTAAATGACAAAAACTAAAATTTATTTATTTTACTGTTGGCAAACAGAAGTGTATGTAATACTAGACACAAATAGCATGCAAGTTTACAAGCATAGCCAATATTCAGATAAAGGCATGTTTACTTCAAGTAATGTCTGTTATTCTAACAATGCATGCATGAATGCCTCCATAGTAAAAAGAGAAGAAAAATAACATTATATAAAATATTTGTTTATAAAACACATATATGAGATTAGTCACATTTTTGGCTACTCTATTAAAATACCATCTTACAAACACTAATACTGTCTATTCTGAGCTATTTTTCACCAAAAAGATGATTTGTCCTCTTTATGTCATAAATACAGACACCATGAAGTAACACTTTCTAAGTAATCATGTTTTTATACATCTTACATATACAAAACTATGAGCCACTGCTTATTAACAACAATAATTAAATACCATTAAGTGATATCTCCAGATATCTTCATGGCACTAGAATCCAAAGAGAACAACTTCTTTTGAATGCTAATCCACATAAAAAGATACAAGCCTGTGTGCTCGGCTACTAAATCCAAACACAAGCACCTTAACTTCTGTTCCAGAGGTGTGTTACTGGGGTGAGGTATGTGAGAAAGGAAAGGGCAGACAACCATTCCTAACTTCCCAAGAGCAAACTCGATCCCTAAATTATGAATGAAGCTCCTATCATCCATCCATCTAAAGTAGACACAGTATAATCTTAGTGGTATGAATAGACCTGCTTAATTCCATCAAATTGAGTGAAGTGGTGGATGTTCCCAAAGTAACATTTGGATGACTACTTAAATAGGAGTTAGTTTTTTTTTAAGATTCAGGTCTCCACAGGCAATTTCTCTTTAGGTGGCTAAATCAGGGCTTTAAAAGTTTAGCTCTGGTTTGAACATTGCTCATATACATTTTCCCTTCACAGTTCTGTATAGTGTTCATTCTTAATGTAATACAAACATTTGAAGAAATATATTTAGAAAAGGCATACCTTTTCAAGATACAAAGCCATTATACCACACCTGTCGAGAGAGAAGCTTCAGAAAACTAGCTGTTTTGTGCAAAAGCAGAAACACTGCAATTTTCATAGTCAATAAAATGCAGACCTTTATTTATAAAAAAAAACCAGAGAAATATCTGTCTTGCAGGTGCCAGAGCAGGGTTTATTTTTTCTTTTTGTAATCAATTTAAGCAAACAAAATTTAAATGAAAAAACATTTGCAACTAGGTTACAGAAATTTACATGTAATACAGAATATTCTTAGTTCATCTGCCTGCTCTTACCAGATCAAGATGAGATGTATTTATGCTAATACCCTTACGACCCCCTGGAAGGTTAAATATTCTCTCACTTCCGTAATAAATCAACTGTTCTCTGCTTGCACGTAAAATGTTACATACTTGTAAAACAGCATCTGGTGATGAGAGAAAGGAACGCGATTGCCATATGAGTCCAAAATTTGCTGTGGTTCAAAATCCTATTTCATTATATAGCTTCATGCATCTCACTGTAAAAATAAGACTACAGATTTTCTTGCGTTATTCTCTCTGGGATACATTATTGCAATAATTTTAAAATTATTTTAGGAAATGATTCGGTCATGTTTCTAGAGCAAAGAAGTATGGAAAAACATTTAACCCTAATTGTTTTGGAGCTTATTCTTCACTAACCTGTGTGCATAATGACACAAATGTTCTCTTTTCTCACAAAAAAATGTTGCAGCTCCCACTTGTCCTTGTACCACTTGCCTTGTACTTCTAAAGTGAAACTGGAATAGTATCAAAAAAAATTATCCAATGCTATCAACAAGCAACATGCCTTACAATGTCCATGGCATTCTGTGGACTTCAGGGCAAGTCTTCAGCCTCAGCATCTGCAACTACGCTCAGAATGAATCACCACAAACATATTAACTAAGGCTGAATCAAGAATGGATGTAAGCAGCTGACTGAAATGTCATTAACTCGAGTCACCCGCCCCCATGAACATAAACCCATAATAAAGCACAGATACTCATCAGTGTACCTGCAACATTCATCTGAGTATTGACACTTTGTAAAAGCAGCAGAGGAACCCCAAAGAAAGATACCTGCGTGGTGAGACTTCATGTCCCCAGTCCGTCCACAGGCACAAGGATAGAAAAGACATCAGCCAAGTAAAACGTGAAACAGTGAGAGCATTTCCCAAAAGAGGTACAACACAAAGAAAACCAAATTAAATGTAGGTGTGTTTCTATACAAACGCTAAGAACATTAAGAGATGGGCGAACTAGAACACCTATTTGTAAGTGAGTACATTTTGAAGCCTGTCAGACACTTGGAGGAAAGAGATCAATTATTGGTACACAACTACCTGGGCATAAAAGATAAAGAAAAGATGCAATAACCAATGTCAACAGAGGAATCATGTTTGGAAATCGTATTACATTTAGCTTAGAATAAATTCAGAGACTGATGAAGTGTAGCAATAAATAAAATAGAACCTCTACACATTAAAAGTCCATGTCCAAATACAGGAAAAATATATTATTAAGGACAATCTTATCTCTGTCATTTGGCAACAGTGACCCTGTTATGCCCAGAGAAATTAGAATAATTGCTAGCACAGGAAAACCCGCCATGATGGTAGGGTTTAGTTATTTCAGACATGCTGTGGTGCCAAACCTAATTTGCAGATTGTACTTCATGGAGTGGCTAGGCAGGGAACCCACTAAAAGAAAACCAGCTTGTAAAAGGGTCATCAGCAATGTCAAGGACCTCATGAGAATATCACCACCAAGAAGACAGTCTGTAAAAGGGACACTGATATACTGAGATTCAACATCTCCACAGCACAGAAAAGAAAAAAAAAATTCCACTGTATTAGCACTTGATTTTTAAAAGGTGAGCTAAATAAAAATGTAAGCTTATTAACAGAAAACAAAATATCAAAAGTATTGGCCAGTAACATGAAGGTTATGTAAGCATCGCACAATGGAAGGTGAGAGGAAGCATATACCACCTATCTCCAAAAAACTGCAGCAAAAATCCGTTGTGTTTAAACAGCAGGTTAGGAGAGGACATAATAAACAACAGTGTCAAAAAAGATCATGGCATATGCATATCAGTATAACCGAAAGGAATATAAATCTTGGCCAGTTAGCTGTAGAAAACACAGTATGACAGACCACAAGAGTTTAAGGAGCAAGCTGCAACAACACAGTAAGCTATAACACACCTTCTTTATCCTTTTATCAAGAGCAGGAAGGCTATCAAAGTGTGGGATTATCAAGGTGGACTATCCACAGAAGACACAGTGACTGCAGAAAAACGAGATGAATCTTTTTGCACATTTTGTGCAGAGCATGTTTGGAAGTTTTCCATAAATGAATCCTTCCCAAAGGATAATGCAGTTGAAAATCTGACCAAAAGAGAAATGACATTTTATTGCAGAATAAATTGAAAAAGTAAACTGTAAGAACTCATCGGCACCAGCCAGAATTCACCCCCAAATTCAAAAGAAATTCAAGGATAAAACAAGTAAACTAATCACTGTGGCATGACATCTAATGCTTTGAAACCACACTTGGATCAGGTCAGAAGGCAGCATGTGTGACAGAGCTTCTTATTAAGGAGCCTTGAACACAAGGAACTGGTGACCAGTATGTACAATGTCCATCTAATGTTAACGGTAGAAACAATAATAAAGAAGCAAAGTAAGAGGCAAATGGACAATTACAGAGTCTTGATAAAGGGTTAAGGAGACTTCTGTAAAGAAAAGTCACACCTCACAAAGCCACTGAAACTTTATGCAGGACTCCAATAACAGCTGGGAGAATTTTACGACTAGTTCTTAATTAAAAATCTAGAAACCTCTTAAAATTATATCTATTGTGGAGAAATTGACTTGTAAAATGTAAAATCAAAATTGTCACACACAGAGAATAAAATCCAGCTCTCTAGACTCTCAATCCTATACCTCTCAGCTGGGATTTTTGAAGGACAACAGAACTGGGCACCTATGGGTAGTTCTTTAAGTACTGGAATTTAACATTTTTGGCACAGCCCTGCGACAAAGTTAGCTCCATCATTCCACTAACAACTCCCTCCAACTCAATTCTGTTGTTTCAAGGTAAAATTAATTCCTCGTGTGGTGTTATTTTGCTGCTTGAACACCGTAATTATACATATCCCAAGTTGCTATTCAAGTTTAAAATAGACACATTGTTTTCCTTTTAGTGTCACTGTTCCCCTACCTTTAAAATTCTCTCAGCCCTTATTCATCACACTCCAACAGGTACTTGATAGCTGACAACATGGCAGACACCTAACACAAATATAAAGTTTATGACGAGTAAGACAGCCAGTTTCCAGGCAGTGAAGATCTATGATCTCACCTTTTTCATAAGCACAGGGAAGGCCGTATGTATGTGGATGCCCCCCAGGAAGACTGAAGTAAGAGCTCGCTGAAGGATGAGGGAGATGGGCAGGGAGACACCCTGTTAAAAAGCCCCCCCTAGGAAGCTCTGCTTCTATTTGTTACTGCCCCTCTGCCCCAAAAGCCAAGCTGCCTGCGCCTGATGCAGAGGCAGCTCTTTTCCTTTTCCCCTTCAAGCTTCCCTGTCAAACCATGCATCAGGCCCAAGGTCCGGGAGCTCAAAAGTAAGCTTCGGGTTTTGTACAGCACATCCCTCTTGATGAGCTTTGAAAGTAGAAGTGAAAGAAAGAGTAAAGGTAAGAGAGTGCAGAGAGAAGGGGAGTAAGAAGCAAAGTAGGGCAATGAAGAGGAGAATCCAAGCACTTTCAGCGACACAAAGGAATTAAAAGAAAAAAAAACAGATTACTAGCTCAGCAGTTTAATACAACAGTGTTAAATATTGCACTGAAACGCAGGTATGGTGGCTGTTTTCTGCGTCTACCTTGTAGCAGTTTCTTCTTTGGAAGGGCACTGCATTAATCAAGATCAGGCACAAAAGCCTTTGAGATTCACTAAAGCACTGGAGTTTTATAAATCTAAACAGAAGTTGTGCATAGTGTGTCATGTGTACACTTCAAAGGAAAAAAAATACAAATGTATCTTTAAAAGGTGTTCTAAAAAACGAGAGTGAAGAAAACAAGGGATACACCCATTCTTTCCAAAACCAACCCTTCACAGCCACTATCTTCACTTCAATCATTATTTCCTTGAACAGAGTCTTAGGGGTAATGAAACAAACCAATTTAAGCTAGTTTTAAAGCTACAGCCTAAATATCTAAAAGTTGTACAGCATGCTCAAATTTGGAGAAATTCTACGTGTCCGTGGGTACCAGTGACCCGGGTCCTCTGTCTCAGCCTGTGCACATTCTGCTGCAGCCTGCACCTCTGTCTGCTAGTATTCAGTGCAGACCATTCTGCCTGGCGAGCTGGCTTGACTGCGCTGCCCACTGTCTCAGGAGTCAACGAGATGGGGACCTTCAACCCTTTTCCTAGTCACGTCTGCCCACTGTTTAGCCTTAAACACAGTGCTGGAAGAAATAATTTGCCCCTGTTGTGAGGCTGTTCAGGACACCGAAGGAACTGAAGGGCATTCATTTCCTGCCCAGGCATGTTAGGCAGCTTATAATTAAACCTTCTGCTGCAAAGCTTTTGAATATTTTTCTATCAACTTCTACAAGGCATTTTTTGAGCAGCTCTACTTATATAGCACCATTCTGACTTCTAAAAGAAACGTTAATTTAATATGCTATGCTAGTACTTCTTCTCCTACAACAGTAAGAGAAAAGAAAAAGCTTTATAATACAGAAGAGATTTGGATTTAGTGATTAAACCTTCATTTCTATTTCGTTTAGCATGAGAATTCTGCCAACATCTTCAGAAGAGTTCTAATGGATCTGCATTAATGCATAGCCCATAATCCACCAGTGCTTTCATTTAGTAGGCGCTCTACTGCAGCTATAGTTGCCAGGTCAGCTGATGCATGGGAAAATAATTTCCTTGGTTTGACTAGATTCTCCAGTCAGCTTCAATGAAATAAACCAGAAGTAGATCCAAACTTCCAAAAAAACTCTAATACATTACACTTCATGTTGATAAATCAGAAGCATGTGGTCTTTCAAATAACATACAGCCTTCAGTGACTCAACATTACTGTTCAGAGAAGCAAGGGTAGTATGTCAAGCAGCACTTACGTCAAAACAAGAGTCTTTCAAAATATAGGGATGACTCTAATTTGTCTATTTTTCATGCTTTAAAAACTATTTGCAGTTTAAAAATATGAACAGGTAGGATGCCACCTTCTCTTTAAAGCAGGAAGACAGCATGACAGTTCCTATCAGCCAACTGCACAAAGGGGCCCCACATTCAGGGTCCTGAGCAAGCCAAACATTTAAGTAAAAATATATGAAAGTGAATTTTACTCACAAAGATATTCTCATGAGGTTTATATTGCATTATTATACTAACATAATTTCAAGGAGGTGCATAATTCAAAGATCAGCTTAAATATGTGTGCCCAGTCAATGGTGCAATAGGAATTCATCCTGCTTGCAGTGATTCTTACACAAATCTGCTGTATGGAAGCTCTGCAAGTAGATGCAGTCTGCATTTCATCATAATAACTAGGACTGCCCAAATAGCACAGATTTTCCAGAACAGTCTTTTAAAATTGATTCCTTATTACCAGTCTAACAACATTCTGCTGTCTACTTCCAATACATTTATGAGTGATAATGCTTTTCTGGCCTGAGTCACAATTTTAGTCTTTGAAAACATTTTATATCTGTATGCAAGCCAAAAACGGCTACCCATATGAGCAGTCAGGAAACTCCAGTTCTCCCACATGACTCATCCATCTAATACTAATGAAACAGCCCTCATTTTTTTATTTTCAGAATCAAACATCAGGAAAGAAAAATTACACTACTGATCAGCAATACTGAAAAAAATAATATAAATGAAAATTTTATTAATATGGCATTAGGATTCACACCCCAACATTTCAAGAGCAAAAATAAAGTCTAGAGCAAATGATTTGTAGTGAAGGATTTGCCTGGCTCTAGAATTAGCCAGGGCTAATGTCTCCTTTAAATGTGTTGTAAGTTGTTATGAAGAACTACAAACAAAGCTGAAGGGCCAGACTGTGATCCCCCCCTAATGTTAATCAACAGTGTTTCCATAAACTCGTATGAGTAACTCGTCTCCAGGCAGCTAAGCACATCACTATCTAGGTCTGAAAACAGAAGACTGGGAATATAAAGGGGGGGGGGAGTCTTTAAGATAAGCAAAGCTGCTGCAAATTCAAGTCTCCTCCTCCTGCCCAGAGAACCCAGGATAACAAACAGTATTTCATGAAAGAGAACCAACGCTCATTAGCCAGCAGGCTACTGTGCTGAAACAACAGACACCCCCAAAAGATTTACAATTACTTGGCATTTTCAAATGGTTCCCTCAGGTAAACACTGTGACATCTATCACTTACCAGTGAGCAATGCTAATGCTTCTCTTCTCCAGAGGGAATTTGTATTTAGAGCTCATTAAACGCTGGTGAGGCTTTGACGCCATTTTTGTTCTAGGGAAGGATGAAGACAGGCCATTTAGATCTTTCTGCTGTGCCTGAGACATTGTTCTAAACATTTCTTAGAAAATCTACTCTTAAGTCCTGAAGTATGCCTGAGGTAGATAGCTGGAGAGACACAGACTGTTGGGTGGCTTTGGTTGTTGGGTTTTTTTATTAAACCTGTTAATTTCAAATTAGGCAGATCTGGGATTTAAAGATTAGCACCACTGTCCTAAATCAGTGTCTGAACTACCCAGTTACCCACTCTCTTTTTTAAATCGTTTGTTTTATTCAATTCATCCAGCTGATGAAATCTTTCAATTTCAGCATGACAAAAATAAATACATTTCTCTGTAAATTTGGTTTAGTTTGCTTGTTTGTTCTTAACTACCTCAGCTTCCAAAAGCAACTGCAGATGCAAAGCTACTCTCCAAGCTCCTTGCTGACGGCAATACTTCTAGCTGCAAACTGTAGTAGCAGTGAGATGCAAGAATAAATCCTAAGAAGCAATAGGGATAGGAGTCAAGAAGTGAGGAGAAAGGTGCTAATGAGCAGTACCAGGAGGCCTGGAGCATCGGAGGGAAGTTCCAGGGTGTTGCAGGCAGGCAAGGATGGAGAAGAGAGGACTAAGCCTTCAGCACGTTTTCACTGCACAAGCTAGACTTTGCTGCTGACACAAGACAATCAAAAGTCTATGTATTGTCTGCAAGGCCTTCACGAAAATTAGCAGACTAGATAATGAGGGAGAAACTCTTATCAAGGAGGAGGAATTGCTGATCTTTTCTACCCCAGGCAGTAGCTTCACAGTTACTTTAAACTGACCTAATTAAAGAGTGTTGCAAAAGAGTATAGGAAAGACAGTTTGTATTTTCTCTCCCACTCTTGCGCTGGCACCAGACCTGGTACTGGGCACACAGACCAGAATTTGGGGTTTCACACAGGGCACCGATTCAACCAAAAACTAATTATTATTGGTAATTCTTATCAAGTTACTTCCAGGCTGGATCAATTCCCTCCTTTGGCTCAGCCCAAGCACCTCAAGGGCACACTGAGATTAAACAGGGCATGAAACCATAACTGAAGGCCCCAGCTCCACCTAGAAAGACAGAAAATACCCATGGTCCTGGGCAACTCTCCTACATTTACAGCATTTCCTTGCAGTTCTTAAGAAGTCCCATCCACCGCTACTTCACAAATATTTCCATCATGCTCAAATCACTATCATTTTTTATTCACAGCAGTAGGCTACAAGACAGAAGGCCTCTGTGTGCCTTCCAGACTGCAAACAAGCAGTTGCAACGTATGCAGTGTGTAGTGGAGACAGATTTTAGACTTCCAGTAACATGATAAAGTTTAGCAAGGCTTTGGGGAAGAACATTTGGCTATGAATTTTCCATAAATAGCCAATTTGCAAAAAAGCTGTTCAAGTTCTAGAAATCTGTCACTTTTCTATTTTGGTTCTGTATTTATATATATGTTCAGAACAGACTTCATACTTCTGAGATTTAAAGTTGAAGTCTTTGTGGTTTTTGTCTAGAAGACCACATGCTTCACAGATACAAAATGACAGAAATTAATTTGTGTGGTAAATTAAAAGAGGGATCAAATGGCAGCAGTAATCATTTAAAAATGAAATAAGAATCTCTTTCGAAGCAGAATTGCCATTTATATTTGCCTGGAAATAAGCAATTTATTTGTTTTCAGAACCTGCTCAGACAAACCATTTTTTAAGATCTTCTTTGATGTTTCTCAATGACGCTAAATAGATGCCAGAATTGCCTTTTGGCAATTCTTTAGGCCCTTGTTCTTGTTTAACTGCTTAAAAGTCACACCTTCCGACTCACCTTTAGCTCCACATCTGACAAAGTTTTCTTCTAGGGTTTTTTGTTAGGTTTTATTCCACTTCCCTCACCCCCACCCCGGGTCTCTCTCGTTTTGAACTGAAAAAGCACAAAGTTACTAAGACAATAATTTAGGGGTTCTGCTGAAATCACCTGGCTTAGGACCTTTTAGGAAGTGCACCATGGTTCGCTTCATCTGGAATAAGGGTAGAGGAGCAGGGTGAAAAGGAAGCAAAGATATTTTATCAAGGGCTCTTGGAACTGACACTGCAGAAGTAATTACAAGTCAAAGACAAATCCAGAAACAAAGTCATCACTGCCAAAAATTAGCATGAAATGCTCTTTATGGAAGCTACCATTTAGCATATGGGTTTAACTGTAAAATTCTTCCACTACTGTGCTTCAGAAATATTAATGAAATCTGAGGGGAACAAGACTACCGAAACACAGAAAGCAAGACCCATGTAAGTCGTGAGAGGGCATATAGTGACTGACAAATACCATCTTTGCTAGATCGATCCTTAAAGCTATTTTATCTGCCTTTACTTTCACATAACAGTTTTTAGAAAATTCTCGGTTGAACTTAATCATGGGACTTAGTATATTCACTGCCAATCCACACATACGCTAAAATTGCAGTGTATGCGCAGATGAATACTGAGAGCTCTTCCTTGCAGAGAAAGATTTAGGAATTCACTTAAGACCAATTTTTCACAGATTACCTATTAATTTCCTAAGCCATAAATCCATGAAAAGTATATACCTTACTGGTATTTCCCAATAAATGAAAATAACTGAAAACATTTCAGCATTTTCTTGGATAATTATTGCCATGAATATGCCATATGATTTGGGTTCACTCAAACCTATTTCAGGCTCCTCAGTACTCTCAACAGTGTATTTCATAGCAAGAGAAAGAACTTTATGCTGTAGGCGTAGAACACTTTATATACAAAACCTTATTGAAAGATGATTTTTCACTTTATGAATTCCAGTAGAATTTGGTGTAGTATGGTGAATAATAGAAGTAATTATAGCACATCGTAATCTCATCAAAACCAGATTCTTGGGCTTCACAGAGAACAAACGAGCAAGTTACGAAAAATCATTTAATTAAATATTTTTTGAGAATTGACAAAATACAGTCCCTAACACAGCTGCTTTACTGGAAAGTGGAATCAGATTACTCTATGAGAACAAAAGAGAAAGTACTATTTCCTCACATTTCTTAACCACAAAGAATTATTCTTCCCCTTTTTGTTTCATATTAAAATAACGGCCAAGTTAGTGACTCAAAGAAAACTAATGCTGTAAATATTGACCTCCATAGGTCTGAAATGATGGCTGGTACCACTGAATCTTTGAAACACGGTTGGAAGACGTAAGTGGAAGTTTTGTAAACTACTGTAGAATTTTGTAGTGCTGTGTACACCTTGTGAAGTCTTAAATAACTGCTAGAGAGTACAGACAGAAGTGATTTACAACAAACAAGTTCAGTTCAAAACTATCTACCACTGAAGAGCTGACTAATTTTCATTTAACATGGTTACATAACCATGAATTAAAATAAGAACTCTGCCTTTTCAATGTGAAATTCAATTTGTCATAGAGTGTCTCTTTCATGCCTGATGACAAATGACAAGATCATTTCTTTCATGGTTTTTGATTTTGTTTTTGTAATGCAACCATAGTCAACAGATATTTACTGTAACATTTCATTACCCAGGTTAACCTGCAGTGTGGAATATCCTAGTAGTATGTTTGCAGAAAATATACAATTTTTAAAATGTCATCAAATTGAAAGAGATAATTGGAATAGGATGAGTGAAAAATTCATTTGTTCATTCTCCCTGAGGACAGACACTTTCTCTTCAATCGAAAATGAAGAGCAAAGTGGAGGAACAGCTTTGCACATAAATAAGTGCAGAGGCCTAATCTACAAAAATAATGCAGAACAGTTCATTCCATTGACTTCTGCCAAAAAACAGCTTAGGTAGGATCCTTACAAAGCTTCAGCATCGCAGATACCCTGAGCTTCTAACAAGGCTGCATGGGAAACCCTAGACTGCTTGTGAAACAATATATTGCCCAACGGAGCTCTTTGCAGACTAAAGGCACCCCGGGGAGGCTGTAATCGATTATGCTGCTGCCAGTGGCTGAATAAACAAAGGAGCAGACTTTGCCACAGTTTCATTTATTATGCTTTAAAACTCTGTGTTGTCATATTTGCTCAATTAGTAAGTAAATGAGTTCACAGTGCAATCTTTCCCATTTAAAGATGAAAGACCAGGAGTGGTATCTAATTGTATTGGAAGGCATGGACACACTCATCCTGCTGCCCAAAGTTCACACACACATAATTCTTATACTGCCACAAGAGAAAGACAAGCAAGATGAACCTCATAAACATGTTTGAAAAGTGTTTTAAATTTATGATTCAAGCAAGCCTTTTGTTCATACAAAAAGTATGACTGTTGTATGACTGTTTAAAATATTACAAATTTTAAGTAGTACAAAACAGCATAGAATTAAAAGGTATTTCCTGATACCACACCAATTAACTGTCAAACAAAGAAAATTGTCAAACAGAAAAAATCCCCAAGTCCATAATATACTAACAACAAATGTAATTGACTTCTGTGGGAATCTTGGATAAAAAACAAATACAGGATCAGATCCAAATATAGTTCAAACTGCAAGTCTAGAGAAATAATCCTAATTCTATTTAATGGAGAAAATTGGCCTCACTCTGAAACAACTTGTGTGAAAGTAAATGAAAGACTTGCTCGTGTTTTATTGTGGGAACTGGATGGTGCCTTAGCTTTGTTTCAGTATCAGAGACCATTAGATCTCTCTCTTTGTGATTTCTAATGGGCCAGGAGAGGACTGTGGGGAACAGGAGAGATACTAATTTTGATTAGCCAAAGAAAATAACTATCTGTAAAGCTCATTCCCATAACAAATATTTCTGAAATTCTATGATTCCCACTAATAATTCACCCAGAAGAATATAAAAATATCTGAAATACAGGGCAGAATAAGGGTTAGTGACATCAAAACCACCCAATTCACAGTGCCCGAGTACTGTGGATATGGGTCACTAAAATTTTTATGCATAAGGCACTGTAATCTTTATTACTTAATTACATTTCAGGAGAATCATGAATGAATGGGAACATCTTTTTTAAAATTCCGCCCCATAGTTCTAATTAGCCTAACACACTTAAGTTTAGGAGAAAAAAGATTTTCAAGAAAAGCTGAAAACAGAGCTGATGGGAAATCTGGATGAGAAAGTACTCAAGAAGAATGATTATATAAAAATAGAATTGGAGAGAGGAGAAAATGGATACCAGAGTTACCTTCAAACAGGATAAGCAATTAATGTTGGCTCTAGGTTATTTTATACAAAGCATAGGAACTCTAGCAGAATTATTTCACTCCAGTTGCCCTGAGTTGATACACTGCATCCAGTTGCAGATACTGCATTTTAAGCAAAATAAAGAAAAAAGTAAAATAATCTAGAGAAAATAAAATTAGAAGAAAGATTGTTAAAATTACCTATGATGTGTTGAATTGGTTCAATTTGGGAACAGGTCAAGCGATACGAGAGAAAAATCCCCCACTTGATAAAAATTTGTAGCATAAGGAGTAATAATCAACATTATCAATAACAAATGGGAAAAAGAAAACACAAGAAAAAATCCAGTAATTTGCAAAAAAGATTTAGGATGGGTAACAGAAAGCACTTCTACAAACTTCATTTGCAGCTTTCTCTTCATCCTTCTCTCACAGCAACAGCATTTACCGCTTCTATCCTACCCAGGGAAGAAAGCCTGATCTGTAGAAAGACCACTGTGTAAAAGCACACTGTTAGGCACTGAAGCAAACACAATTTGTAGCTAAGAGCAACTTTCATTGTTTCATCCATGCTTCTGAGTTGCCAGATGTTGGCAAAGAATACATAAGCTTCTTACAGGCCACAAATAAAAACCACAATTTATCTGAGGGTCTATGCAACTTTAATACTTCCTATATTAGGCTATCAAAAATATGAATTAGTCTTAGGTCACAGCAATGTAATGGATTATAATTTTGTCAGTGTAGGTAGAAAACTGGGCTTTGAAAAAAACCACAAATTTGCACATGACAAAATATAAACAGCTAGGTGTATTATAATCAATACAGAGAAAGATGGGTGACTATCAATAGGCTAGCAAGAGGTAAATGATGAGGTTCCAGGAACAAATAATGACATGATGTCGTAAAAGTTTCTCTCCGCTGGATCAAAGAGTAAAATCAGCATGTATTCCAGTAAAGAGAGACTTTAACCATTGAATATAGAAACCATGCCAATAAACAAAAAATCACATATTCAGCACAGTGAGTATTAAAGATGCCTCAGAAATATAGGTAAAGCAGAAGTAGCCAGATATGATGTCATCAAGTTCGTTTAAAATCTGTCTAAAACTAATTATAACAGGCCCAGCTCATTCCACCTTTCAGGATACATCAAGTCTATGCACTAACTGCAAGATGAAGAAATATGATTAAGGCATAAAGTAGATTCTTACTTCCTTACATTTCCCTGAAACTGGATATAAACTCAGTTTTTCAAAGCACATCCTTCTCTACAGAAATGGCAATATTCAGTAGCATATTTCAAGGCAGCTCAGTTAGGAACCTGCTAATATGGCATGGAATTTGGCAGCAATATGAGTGAACTCAGTAGCAAGTGTTTTAAGCACACAAAGTTGTTCAGAGATAACTATGATATTTTATCATGTGAAAATACATGTGGCTAGAAGGTATTTAATTTCTGGCAGATACAAAAGGATAATATTTAGGACAAGCGCTGTGTATGGCACTTAGTTATGGAGTTCAGTGTGATAGCCCATATGTTAGAAACAGTTCTCAGCAAAAAAAAAAAGCCAACCATAAAAAAAAAAAAAAACACAAAAAAAAAATGGTTAACACATCAGGGAGTTCTTAGGTGTGACTAAAACTCTGCATGAAGGGAGACTAAAACTTGTAGTAATCCTACCTTTTTTTCCATGTCTCTCTCCAAAACCCTACAGCAAATGGAATCAGACTTGCCTTCCATCTCCCCAGTACACAGCATGGGCTCCAGACATAATGCACAGATTTCAAACCTGATCATTACACTGAAAAAGAAAGTTAAGGCTTGCCATTTAACCAAACCCTTCTGATGTTCACACCTTTTCACCTGCTGCCAGTCGGTGAAATCAATTCAGCAAGCAGATTGTGTAAAGGCAACAGATTATATCAGTTTAGTTTTACTCCCTTGTGCTGTATACTATTATCCTAACAGCTGATTTGAAATGCCACCTAGGGGTCTGGAATGCCTAATAGCTGTCCTTTGCCTGGACCATTAGGCAAATAGGGCTAGTAATATTTTTTTCCTGTATCAAGAGCAAAACTCCAGCTCTCCACTTCCTGATACAGTATACTTCAGCTAGAACTGCTACAACTGTCTTGTTTTTCAATGCTTGAATAATTTCTCTTTTTCATCCTTACTCACTTCACAAGCCAACAGCCACAGGTCTTGCTATAACTGAACTCTGCATTGTGTAATACAGGAGAAAACACATTTCAGTAGAAAACTGGCCTTCATGAGTCCTATAGGTCTCTCTCCTGTACCTAAACCAGAAGAAAAGGGTAGGCCTAGCTAATCCCAGTTTAGCTGTTACTGAGGCTCTGCCAAATGCTACAGGAGAAACTGTCACTTGAAAGTACACCTCCTACAGAGGCTTATTTTGTTTCTTGCAGGCTTCCTACCAAGAACAAAAGTCAATACTACAGCTAGGCTTGTCTAGAGCTATGCCTGAATAAAACATTTACAAAAAAAGCAGCAGCAGCAAAGCTAAATACAAGTCAGAGATGCTCTTGAATCTAAATCCTAGACCTGATCAGCATCCCAAACTTTGGAAAGTCTCAGCACTGGAGAGCATGCAGTCCTCCTAAGAAATATGTCCACAAACATTGTGACCCCTGTCTACTTATACGCCTGTTAGGATGTAAGCTGAGAAAAAGTAACTGGTCCTATTTGAAGGTGAAGCCATCCTCATCATGACTGATTTTGTTAGCACAACTGGATGAAATAAGTACATGCCAGTATGCCAAAGAGGACTAACAAATTAGGTGCTCATACAACATAGCAAGTATAAAGATTTTCTGCAAGAGACAGAATATCTGCAGCTTTTCTCTTCACATTTGTTTCCAATTTTTAAATGTTTCAATGTTTTCAATGTTTCCAAATGTGTGGTCTTGTGGTCTTTTTCCCAACAGGTGAGATAGATACATACGAGTAATTACATAATCTGTCTTGCAGCACTGGAACTAAAAAATGATGGTACTGGAACTAAAAAATGATAGTACAGATTTTACATGCCAAAATTTAGTGCTAATAAAAGTAGGGAATATCAGTCAGGTGTGTTCCATGTACATGAAATGTATGCAGAAATGAATGACGAGACCGGAGGACATTAAAAGACACAGTCTTCCAAGAACCTCTCCTCTGTTTGACATGCCCTAGTACCTTCAACCACTGAAAGCCCATAAGAAAGCTTCTCTAAAGCCCCCAAAGGTGTTCTCCTTTTTCCCTAATGCAATTTTAAAAATATATCAAAGCTACCTCATTCTTGTGACAGGCATATTTATCCAGAGACTTAACAGCATCACTTTCCACTGCACCACATCCAGACAAATGAGACCAGTTCTTGAACACCTTCCTGAGAGTTTGGCCACTCCCATCAGACCACCAGAAAACAGAATCAAACCACACTGCTTTCTCAGAGGCAATCATACAGTGGATGGTAACAGCATTAGTAGTTGCCACCTTTGTCTAAATGTCCATGGGCACAGACCACACATCTAGTTACTAACTTTTGAGAAATGCTCTTCTCAAGGGCCAGTTTTGTTTACTTTTTTTAACTATGCCACATAAAACCCAATTTAGGAAAGGTACTAAATTTCCCTACTATGTTACTTATAACCACTGTCCCTTTGGTGTTTCGTCTATAACTTACGGCTTTTGACTTGAAAATAAACACATGCATTGAAATTGTCTTTTCTAATAATTACACAGTACCCTTCCCTGTAACTTATCAGACATTTATCACATTTTTATGTGCAAGTTACTTAGGGAAGGCCTTATTCTGCTGCTATTATTATTGTCAAGTAGATCAATCAAGCTCAATGGCATCATTTCTTTAATAAGACACTACCCAACATGAGAAAGAACGGATGAATCCAGCTCCCAGTAAGGTATCTGCCTCATTTCAGCTAGAATTATGCTTCTTCTAACCACACACATGCTACACGGTAATTTTCCCCAACTTTCCCCTGTGCTAGCTTTTCAAGTGGTCCTTAACTAGCTCTGTTTTATTTATGAAAGTGTATTTTGCTAGACTTTCCCCAAGAGCTTTAGTAAACAGCTATATGAAGCTTGTCTTTACTTATCACTTCTCCCCTAATGCACTCTAAAAGGAGGGGAGAAGGGGAGAACATTTAGAGAGGCAGAGCTTTGTTTGGGGTGTGAAGGTTTCTTCTGCTGTTAGTCCATGTCTTAAGCCTGATTTCCTTAGGAAATCATAATGTTTTCCCAGGCTTGTATATGTGTAAGTGCCAATTTGTCTCCTTTCTTGTTAGTTTTTAGCCAAGTAGCCTTTTTTGGCCTAATTTAGTAGATGGCAGAGCTCTCAAAAATATGAAGTTGTTACAAATTATGGGAATATTGGGAGAAGAACATAAGAGAGAGACTGTGTGAATATTCCCATTGAAGGAAAGATGCAGTGCACTATTCAGCTTGTTAGATGCAACAGAATTGAAAATAAGTAACTTTTCCCTCCAACGCAGTAAAGGCTTCCATCAACACTGAGCATCCATCAACACTGAACATCTGGTAATGCTATTTTCCACACATACTTCAGTAGTAGTTGCCAAGTTTGCTAAAAGAATGGCTGTTAATTGTCTTGAAAGGATGCCCATCACTCTTAAGCAAGGCAGGAAAGAGTTTCGCTGGTGCTCAAAAAAACAAGCTCTCTCAGCCAGGTAAGAGCATTGGAGCATTCTGCATATCTCTTTGGCATGTTACGCCTCAATTTGCCGGACTGTATCACTCACATTTAAAAAGCACAGGGAATGTCAATAAATGTATTTACCTTGCAAATCATTTGTTAGTGAAATGCACTGTTAATGATAAATGACATTCACTTTCTGAAGCAAAAAAATTACACAGTTTTTATTCAGCAGAGCTCACAGGCAGATTTGGGACTGCAAAATGCAAAGTGAATATGCACTCTTCTACTTCTCAAGCTAAACAAGTCTTGCAGATTTTTGAGTTTTAAACTTTCTGGTGTATATGGATCTTAGAACTGACAGTCCATCTAAAGTATAGTCCACCAAAAATAATTGCAGTATCTTTCCATAAAGTGGAGGAAAACCAGAATTAAGCCAGAGAAAATGTTGCTCTAGATATGTCTGGGTGAGGAACTGTGGTTCCATGTCAGTATCTGTCCATTTGTCTGCTTTCCCGTCAGTTTTAACCAGCTAGCCTCTTCTGGCCCATTTTGACTTCTACCTTTTTTAAGGCACAGGTGGTATTTATTTTGGAAAGATAGAAGAAGGCGTAACAAATTGTGTCATTAGAAAAGTTCTATAGGAGAGTCAAATGAATGTGAAGCTTAAAAACTCTGAATATTACAATGCTTGCCACGAAAGCACTTAGAAAGTAAATGAAATTAAATTGCTAAAAAAAACAAGCTGTGAAACTATTTTCACAATTTTTAAATCCATGAAAATTTCAGAAACTGAATAAAAAGTAGGCTGAAAGAGTGAAAAATTTTTAAATGTTTCAATGTTTTCAAATTTTAAAAAAAATTTTTACAATTTTTTTTCATTAAGTTTATTAATGAAAGACATTTTTAGAAATATGCTGGCTAAAAACTAAATATTAGCATTCACATCAGTACAAAAAGCTACTTTTCAAACCCAAATGATCATTATCTTGTTTTACCAGGATAAATAAGTTGACATTTAACCCCAAAATAGCCAATCTTCCACCATGCTCTGACAATGAATTAGAAGTTACTAGATCCATTCTTAAAACACAAAACAAACAAAAAAGCCAGCCCCCAAAAAAAACAAAAAGCTTGCACAAAGACAGGAGGACTCAAATGTTCCTAATGACCAAAAGAACAGAGAGGAAGAATAAACATTCAGGTATTTTAAATCTATGCCAATCACACTAGCATTAAAGTGAAAGAAGAAAGTGTCAAGTGAGGTTATTACTTTTAAATTCTAGAAATGGACGCACAAATATGGCTATCATCACAAGCACACAATTAGTTTATCCGAGTGCTTATTTTTCTAAACATCAATCCTCAGCCAGAAATCACAAATTTAGTTCTAAAAATATTCAGAGTCAAGAAATCATTAAGAAACCATTCTAATTCTTTCGGGTTTGAGTCAAAAAGCCTTTTTGATTTGTTTTCTATTCTCTTTCCTACCTATGGTTTCTTTTTCCTTTTTCTCTGTGGACAGCGAAGGTTGTGTATTTTCTTTACAGCCCTTGTCTCCATCTGTGCTAGCACACAAATACAACCTAAATGCCTCGGCCTCCTATGATCTCATGAATCACATACAGAACTTTTGCAGTAACTGCCACTGTACTGAGGGCACTGCAAGGGAATGCCAGTCTATAAAACTCATTATAAAAAATATTCACCTTACCAAAGCTAGATGAAGTAAGTCAGCATAAATTAATCTCTCCATTTTAGGGATCCAGGTCTGTGAAATCACGTTTGAAACTTGGGACTCAAAACCCATTAGTAAAGCTAGCTTTGGAAAGCAGCCGTTAGCTGACTATATACCAATTCTGGCTTTCGTAACCACTGAATTCGCACAAATAAAATACATTCACTTTGCTAATTTTTTCACTTTAAGTGTAATCTTTTCTTCAGGTATATAGGAAATCATACCCTTCACCTGTATGGACATTTGTCTTGGCAAGTGAACGGACTCACGTGTATAAAAGTTCCAGCCGGGAGTCAAATCAAGTAGGAAAACACAGCTCTTGCCAAAGAACATTTAACTTGTTATTAACACATCAGAAACCATGATCTTTCACTTTTTGTAAACTTCTGAGCACTCCCTTCAATATTACATATATTTCTAAACCATAATGATCATCATATAGAACACACAGTAGAAAATACAGCTTTTAGATCTGCACATATTAAAAATAGTGTCATTCAATTGGATCTGGCACTTCTATACCACTGTGCCTATCTTCTGCTTAAGAGAATGGAGTAAATAAGCTTTCTCTTTTTTTTTTTTTTGACCTTTTATGAATTGTCTTATATTAATAAAACATATTTATGGTACACTTCAGTGTTCTTTAAGCAAACGTCAATGTTTTCCACTTTTGTCTCCCTGGCAGACTCCCAATTGTGTCATATAAAACCTTCTGTATCTGCAGTGTTCACTTGCATTTTTGTTTCAGGCTATAGAAAACTTAAAAGCAATGGCAGACACAGACAAAAATAAAATAAATATCTAAAGAAAATCTGCAAGTGCTACCTCCAAGATTTCCATGTAAGTTCCCTGAAGTTAATGGAAAAAACCCAGCAACATTGAATTGGGTAGGATTCTTGCAGCTGAAGGGTTTTTGAAGACTTTTTCCGGTCTCCCAGTGAGCTAAGCACCCGATTTAAATTTCTTGTGCTTACGTTAAATACCATTTGGAAACATTTTTCAAATGCTTTCAGATTCTTAGCTTATGAATTTTCAAAAAAAGTCCAGCAGCAATTATTTATTTATTCTAACTGTCAGCACAAACTCTGACATTGCATAGTGTCCAATACTGGTACAGTCCTTTACACTAGGAAACACTGGGATAAATACAGAAGCATCCGAGGAAAAGATGGCAACACAGTCTAGACAGAGGATTGAAAATTACTCCCATGACTCTTTCCAAAGTCTTGAAAATGTTTTCTTTCCTTCAATTTCCCCCTCTATAAAATGAGAATATTAATACTTAACGAGTTTCAAGGATATGACGAACATTATGTGATACTTGTAAACTGCCTTGAAGGCAAAAAACACCATATGAAGGCTAAGTATCAACCCCATCATCAGAAATTCATGGTGTATCCTTTCCTCCTCCGTATATATGAAAGCAGGAAATTATCTTAGCAAGGAGATTGATAGCACCTGGAAATTGTAGGCAGCCACCCTCTAAATTACTGTGCAAGAGTCCCTTTAAAGTATTATATTTCTTTACTCAGTGGGACTGTATTGACTCTAGCATATATTGTCAGAAATGCATTATGGAGATGTTTGTAAGGGGGGAACTGTTACTGAAGACTACCTGTAACTGGTCCATAAAGCAGCTAGGGCGAACTTCCCAATGATGGAAGAGATGTTGGCTGTATTTCAGTATCCTCATCCAAAAATATGCATTCTGGATGATGTCAGAGAGAAGCTGTGCTGTTGTATAACATCACCACCACCAGCAAAGCTGGATCCAGACCTAAATTCAGCCCTGTTACATTATGCTGCATACATCTCTCCACTTCTGTTTTTTCCCAACACACATCAGTACCAGTGCCTGTCATTGTGAAAAAAAAAGAAAAAAAACAAACAAGAAATGCAGCTTATAAGTTCAAGGTACCCCAACACATCAGCTAAGGAACTGCATTGACAAAAGATATTTTAATCAAAAGCAAATTTAGACGAAGAGCTATTTCTGGCTCTTTCAAATTATTCACAGCCATATCCTCAGCAAGTTTAAATTTAGACAGTTTCCTTGATATTAGTGGAGCTCTGCTGCTTAATAGAGAATGATGATTTAAATTCTAAGAAATAACTAAAGCACTACTTGAGGTATTTGAAGATGAATCTACATTGAAATTTCATTCTTTATAACTTCACCTTCTGATGGTCTGCATCCACTAGTCTTTGCAGGAAGCAATTACACTTTGTTAATTCTATGACAGCCATAGTATAAGAATATGAGCTGTTTGGGTTTGATCTTGTCTAAATGAAATAATATTTCATATTCTATGTGGCAGCAACAACGTGCACACTGAAGAAAATTTAGAAACCTAAATTGGAGTACTCGGGCTATCTTGACACACATCCTATCTGCCCAAACTCTCAATCATTATTTGGAATCCAACACGAGACAATCAAAGGTTTACCCAAAGACCAAAGGACCTTTAGTTAAAAGTATTTATCATTCACAACCTCCAAATGTGGTCTTTTGTATCTCAGAAACAGAATACTAAAGTGGAAACAACCAAATCTGTAACATTTTTTTCCTATCTCACCTGCATAAGGCTGCAAAGCGCCTCATATCTTAGTTTTAGCCTTTGAAGTCCAGCACTTTGACTTCAAGGGCTAACTTTAACTGCTAGAACATATCTCCTTCTGAAGGCATTGAGCAAGTTCAACAGTACTTTATGTACTGAAAAACTGTTTCATCAATTTTCATCTTCTCATTTCTAGACTTCACAATCCCAGCCTTTTCAATCTTTCCTCATAGGTATTATTTTCTAAGCCTCTTATCAGTCCTATTTCTCCAGCTTCTCTACATCCTGACTGATGCCCAGACCCAACACAACATAATTCCTTTTCATAACTAAGTAGTATCCAAACTGCACTTAGCCTAAACATGAGTATTGTAAATGTTTCAGCAATATCTGTTCTCTTTGTAAAAATCTAACTGTCCCCCACCTCTTGAGATTTTGTTGTGTGCATATTTTCCTAGCATACAATGTTGAGAAAAGTGAATTATATGTTACTAGAAAAAAAAAAATAATTGAAGTCTTGCTGTCAGGAAAAGACTGAAAATATGAATTAAGTCAACAGTAAAGATTCCAAAATTGAGGTGAAGAATAAAAATAACTTCTAAATGAATTCATTTCTCACCTCCTTTTTCCAAACCTTTTATTGTGATTTTGGACAGTCCAGTTGATGACTTTTGAACCCTTCCCACTTTTGAAAAATTGCCAGTGCTTCATATAAGAAACAGAGCAAAAGGCACCCCTGAAAAATCTTTTCTCTGTTACATTTAGGATAACAAGACACCTACCAACCTGGTGTTCTCTCAGCACTAGAGTAATGGAAATCATAACTAACTCAGTCCATACTATAAATTCTATAATTTGATTCTTAACATCATTTTGCATTTCCTGTTTCTAAAGGAAAATGAATACTGTCATGCATAGTCCATTAAAAAGTGTTCTAGACCAGGTTTTCAGCCTGACACATCATGACTGATGAAGGAAAGAATACTCTGGAAAAACTGAAGTGAAAATCTCATTTGGATTAAGTTCTTTCACATGATCTCTAAGAATGAAAAATTGTTTAAGGTCAGAGAAAGGAATTTTCACGTTTTTTCATTGTGCACAAAAGACATGCAAAGTTCTATCTTCAGTAGATACAATTCCTCAAATTAACATTGGTTTTGACTTGATAATTTTAGGGGGGACATGAGAAAAGTAATGCAAGAGAGCAGAAGACACATGGAATCATGCCAATAGAAGTTAAAGGCTCAAAACACTTCTGAAGAGCATGAGATTAAGAAAACCTTTATATTTATCTTATTTAACACTGTATAAAACGAGATGCAAACTTATTCCTAGCAAGCTTTTTTCTTCAGTTATGCTTGTTTCCCTGGGGAATAAAAAAATCAAATATATTTTAAGCCAACAGACAACTGGGCATAAAAAGACTGCAAAAAAGGTGAAGAACCACTTAATTCTCAAGCTATCACAGACAAGCATAAATTTAATTTCTAACAGGAAAAAAAAGGCAAAATATTGTTGAAGGAACTGTAAAGTACCCATTCACCTTCTATTTTCACAAGTGTATCCAATGCAAGCTCTCAAAACCCTTTACAGGGAGTTTTAATTTGTCAGGCACTTCTTCCCATGCAGCCAGTGCTTGGTTTGCTATAAGAGAGACTTTTTTATTTTTCACATAAAGACTAACATAGCTCTGATGCTGGAGTTCCAAATAACCTGACATGCTGGTGTGTTCTCTGTGTTGCAAAACAAACAGCATAACTCAAAGACTTAAGGCATCAAGCTAGGCCATTGACAGTGTGATTCAAAGCATCCCTCTTCTCCATCACATTAGAGATACCTGTGCTTCCACCTGCAGTATTTTTTTCAAACTTCCAATTGTTCCGATGCCAGCTGCCTCTTTA
>Ga0181612_152173_pt1 | contig 27742 bp, 12 predicted proteins | sample HoacroProtozoa21_FD_119630 | JGI IMG/M metagenome (GOLD analysis project Ga0181612, IMG submission 119630) | Hoatzin crop microbial communities from Cojedes, Venezuel. Combined Assembly of Gp0051906, Gp0051904, Gp0051908
ATACCCCCGGTGGGTGTTGTTTTTTTTTTTTTCGCCGGAGTGCTTGTGGATTTTGAAAAAAAAAAAAGTAAAAAGGCCCCCCCCCCCCCCCCCCAAATCAGCAGTCACCACCTGCCAGCCTCCGTGTTCAGAGAGAAGGTAGTCAGGTCTTGCTGGGGAGAGGGGAGGCAGCCCCAGCAGGGACTGCTCGCTGGCCATCGGGCTGAGAACGTCCCATCCAACAGGAGTGACAAAGTACAGAGTGTACAGCTTCGGCTCTTGCCCTCTGGGGGGTCTGTAGCTGACATCTAGTACCTGTTACGCATGTGTTGATGTTACAGTAATGCCAATAAGCTTTAGGCCCTCTTCTGTTACTGGCGGTGCCTGCTTGAACTCTTTTTGGTGTCTTTGGGAGGCTGTGCCAGAGTTGCTTACAGGCAGAGGGCACTTGTGTGTATCGAATGGGTCACGGCACAAAAGTTGGGAGCTTTGCAAACTTAGGTTTGCAGCACAGCCCGTCAGCTAAAAGGTGGTTCCCAGAATCTGTGGCAGAGCTTGTGGCCGTCAGTTCCACTGCTGCGTTGGTGTGCGAGAAGCCTGAAAGCACAGCCGACTGGATGCAGCCTCAGAGGATCCAGCGGTGCAGATCCAGGCCAGAGCGAGGACTGTGGGACTGATCTCCGAACTCAGCAAACGGAGCTTTTCTATGTACGTTATACTGAAGCTTTTAAATGTCTCTTTTAACTGATTCTGTAATAGCAGCAGAAGTAGCTTTGGTGCAGTGTTGTTTATGAGGGCTAATTAGCAACCAGTGTTAATACGAATGACTGACTTTTCTCCTGGTCATTCTTGTCCAGCAGAAGCCCATGAGTCAGTTATCATAACTTAGATATCGAATGGCTTTCTATGGAAATACATCTGCTTTGGTGCACTTAGCAAATTGTCTTGGCTGCCGGTGGCTCCTCCAATCTTGGAGAAAGTATTTAATATATAAAAAAAAAAGTTGTCTACATACTTCTGGTAACTCTATGGTTTCCTTTTTCTATGTTTGCTTGGTACCACTGCAGCCAAAGGGGCTGCTCTTCATTGTTTCTCTTCATATTTAGCGAGGCTGTGTTTTATTAAATGTTACTTAAGTAGTCCATTTTAATCTGGATTTAAGTGTAGCATAGATATATGCAGTGTGAAAAGTGTACTCGAACTCCAGCTCCTCAGCTGGAAGCAAGTCCTTCTCTGTCAGAAGGGTTAGTGAGCTGAGGGGATTTTATAAACTGCTACTAGTATTCAAAAGGTAAAGAGTTTTAGCAGGCAGTGCTGCTCGGCAGCGCATGAATCGTAGTTGTGCAAAGACCCACCCATGTGCTTAAATTCACGTTCATGAATAATGCTTCTGAAACCACGAAATTTCTTTTATATACATAGTAATAAACATGTATACAAGTCTTTGCAGGAGCCAGGCTACAATACTTAGTATGCAATATATTTGTGCATGTGTATCCAGCTCAATTACAAGGAGATTTCAGTAAAGGCTTAATTTTTATGCTGAGCAGATGCCATAAAAGTCTTTTTGACGTCTAAGTCCCTAGTGAAGTGCAGCATGCCTTGGCTTATTGTACTTTGTGGAGTTCCACTGAAACAGCTCCTGATCTTTGAAAACACACCATTACCCTGTAGACGTTCTTCCTGTGGGGAGCATACCTGTGCATAAGATTTACTGAAATTTTGTGTGAAAAGGTCTGGTTCTGTTATTTAAGTCTACTCGTTCTCTCTTCAGAGACTGTGAAAGCTGCTGCCTCCACCTCATAGATTCATTTTTTTAATATATATTTTTTCAAACAAAGACTAGATCCTAAAGGAACTGTGGTAGACCTGAGCTGAAGTCTGGGATCCTGATGGAAGTATGATTTTGGTTCCACCGTCTAACCCCCATCCTCCTGTGCCTGGTGCAGGAGGCCTCAAAACTCAGCGGGCACTCGTGGCTTCCTCTGGTTGTGCCGGATCCAGTCCGCGTCCAGAGCGAGTGTAGCCTGTGCTGTGGGGTGCCTGTCTTCTGCTTAAGGCCTTCTGCTTTGCTGTGCACTTGGAGCTGAAGAGGTGATCTATGAGGAGACATCTCACACGCTCTGAAGGAGTAGAGTTCCTCACAAATGTGGAAATAGCCCCCAAAACAGGAACTGCAGTCCGTGACTCTTCCCATTTCCTCTTTCCTCTGGGCTGTAGGAGGGAGCGAGGAGAACTTTGGAGTGCAAAAGGATCAATGAGTCAAATGTCCAAGTGTCCAAAAGCTGACATTTAGGTGCTTTATCAGGTTATGGGGGTTTTGTTGACTTGGTCTTTATCTCTTCTGTGAAATAATGTGATTTTGAGGCAGTAACACTACATCTTTATTTTTGGGTTGTGTGCATTATTGGGATGGTTATTTTAATTTTTGCTGTCTCTTGGTAGTATTTGGCTTGACTATCTGGTCTTGCGGAATAGTTTATTTTTTTCTTTCATTGTAAAGCTACCTGACAAAATGGAGCTTGTGATTGAAACGTTTGGATAGTTTTGTAATAACAAGCAACCAGAACACAAAATTGGAGCTTGCTGAAAAATTTTAAGCTAAAAGATGTATCAAGGTACAACTTACCTTAAATGTATGAGGAATCAAAAATGGTTTCGGCATTATTATTTTTGGATGAAAATCAGATTTGTCTTTGCTTGTTAAACCCATAAACACTGTCCTTTCCTTCTGCCTGCACCTCTTCTGTTTAAATAAACTTTTAGGTAAATTTAGTCTGTTTATTCACAGTTGGTGCTTTGGTAGGCAAGAAATCTCAGTATTGGTTTTACTGATTCCTTGAAGACAGCACAGTTTGAGCTATTTTTCTTTTGAATTAACAAGAATGATTTTCACTAGCTGTATCTGTTGTTGTTTTGCGTGTCAATGTATAATGAAATACATTTTTAAACCAAATTTGCTCAATTCAAGGATAACTTCATGTGAAGATTTGAAGGGTTAGGAGCATTTTGATTTAGTTGTCTTCAACTTTCAACATCCATACGTAATATAGTGGAATTTGGCCCAGTTTTAGTGAATTGGCAAGATTAGATTGTGGTCAGATAAAGGTAATGTAACTATGCAAACGCAACACCTTGCCTTCTGAAGAGTTGATTGGTGTTTTTTGATTTAGATGCAGAGGAAAGTAGAGAAGGCTGTAAGATTGCCCTTTAAAGTATTTGCCAAGGTCAGCAAATCAATGCTGAAAGTGCCATCAGGTAAGACTGCTCTTTAAAATTTCTCTCAAGGTCAGCAAATCAATCCTAAAAGTGCCATCTGGAATTAAGGGCACAAAACTATGATGCAGCACAAAGCATGTGAAAGGAACGTTGCATGTTTGTTTTAAAATATATTTTCCCTGCTATCATTGTTGCCCTAATAAGCAGTTGTACGTATTGTAGTCAACTATATATGAGCAACTTCTGAAAATACCTAAGGGACTATAAACTTAACGTTAATTAAGCATAAATTTAGCTAACATTAAGAAGGTTTTCAAACCAAAGGATTTTTCTGGAGGGAGCCAGGTGTGCCACATGTTGGGTGGATGATGTCCTGGGAAGAAGAGCACAGACCCAGAGCCCCCTTCTGATGTCCGGTAGCCGTTGTGACAGTCTTGTGTTCTGCTCAGATGAAGAGTTTAGATACTGAGCTTTGCTCAACACCCAGCAAATCTTTTGGAAACTGCAACTCTCCTTTCTAGTTCTCAAAAAGTGTATTTTTTTCTTGTAACTAAGATTACTCTGGGTTTTTTGTCGCTAACAATGTAAACCTTAAATTACCATGTGATGTAGAAACAACTCTGAAAAGAGGGTGGTGAATGTGTATGTTGGTGATCTAATAAACTAGATGAATGATGGTGTGCCAAAACTTGCTAATGATGCAAAAGTATTTGGATTAGGCAAGACTGAAGAAGACTGAGAAATTGTAAAGGGAATCCAAGAAAGCTGGGTAAAAGGGAAACACAGCAGATGATGTTGATAAATTCAAGAATATGCATGTTAGAGGGAATAATCAAATTACTCGTTCATGTTACTGGATTTTAAATTAACTGTATTTATTAAGATGGGGAGGAAGATTTCAACGTTTTATTTGAACTTGTGCACCTCCTTAATGGTTAGCGTTGAGCATAAAAAAATGCCACAGTCCTTGTACAATGCTGTGTACAAAAGACATTATTAGACTGATGCTCAGATTCACCTAGCATAATCAATTTGTGGTCTCCTATCAAAGAAGAGAGATTGGAAGATATTCATACGAAGTTGAACAGAAAATATTAGTGTAGCTTTGTTTCAAGGAGGTCAGTTAGAGAGGGTAGGCGATATATGTGCAAAATAATGTTTGGCCATTAATAAGTAATAATTCCATTACCCTTTGATACAGTGACTAGTTATAGGGAGTATTTTGAAAGACAATGTATATAATACCCCTAAACCACAACTTTTTAAGAAAAGTATGATTAATTGTAATACTTAGCGCCAAAGAAAAGCACATAAACCAAGAGCTTGGTAGGATGGAAAATATAAGCGAACTGTTCCTAGGGACAGGAGGAACAGTCTTGGCTACGTCTGAAGGGATGTTAACTGTGATGCTCTAGGGCATAAATCAACAGTAGCTGACGGGGATTAAGAAATTTACCTTAGGGCAGATCATGCTATTGGTGTCTGCTGTGATATTTTGTATGTTTTCCTCTGGAGGACGTAGGGTAAGCTGCAGTTAGAAACAGGATATCGGGCTGATGATTTGACCTGCTGTAGCAACTGAATTTCTGTATTCTACTGTGAATGACGGTGACTTTAATATTAATGCAGGTGGAATTGAAAGATTTATTTTTTATGTGTGTTCAGGCTTCACAGAAGGTGTAACTTGGACTTTAACTCTTTCATACAATAAAGTTTGTTGGTTTAATTCATTGAGGCATGCTCTGCTGTGGCCTGGGCTGGCTTATAGAAGAACAGAAATGACTGTTAGGCTTCATTTAAAAGGCAGTTATCATTGGTATCTATTATTAGTCAATTTGGTTATGATGATCAATGATTTCTTGTGTATGTTTTAATCGACAAGGAATATTTTGTAATTTGTGTAGTTAATACTAATATTTTTGAATTCTGTAACAGAATGATAGTTGTGTGTCTGACAAATAGATGGATCAGTTTCTGCAGGTAACTAAATCTTCTGTAGCTTAGAGGGTCTTTCAAAGAAAATATCATGAAAGCAAAAGCATACCTATACCATTGGAATTCTTGCACATCTATAGACTGTAAATGTTAATCTATTGCAGAAGAGAAAGTGGGGAAAATTATTTAGTAGCAGGCACTGTGATTGATCTAATAATCCACACCTCATGTTAACATATCAGTGTACGTAGGGTACAACACAGTTAAGCGTTGTCTGTAGAAGTTTCAGAAAACTATACCATAACCCACAATATAAAAAGCAAAATCTTTTGCAACTTTTAGGTGGTCTGACCAACCAGAATGAGCTGTCTTACAGGCTGCCTGGCAGCTATCTACAGAATAAAATGTGGACTGATTTTCTGACTTCCCTATTGAAAAGGCTGAAGCTATTTTCAAGGTATCCTTGCACTGCTTTTCTGAACTAGGAAAATAAGGTTAATGGGAAGGCCCTCATTTGTGAAGATGCATAAAAGTGATATCCTCTTTTGGGACTCCATCCTTTGAACATTGGGTTGCATTCAAAGCATGGCTACCCGAAGGACACTGTGCAGGGCCTCAGCCCAGGAGAAGTTGGCTGTGTTGGAGAAGCGCGAGGTTACCAGTAGTTGTTTTAACTTGTGTTTGTGCAATTCTTTCTTGTTTTTACAACTGAGAAAATAGTTTGCATTCCTAAGGTTTTTTAGATTAGCTCTTATCATGGAACTCCCTCCTTTGAGAGGAGGCATTCACTACCTTGTAGATAAAATGCCTTTAGCTTTTTATTGATGATGATAATTAAGCTAGGTTTTTGGACAAGCCTGGGCAAAATCAGGGGACTTTGCAAATCAGAGATTCAAATAATAAAGCCAGATCCAATTTTTGATGTCTACCTCTACATCCCATTTTCGTTTTGACCCCTTCCCTCAGTATTTTCATTTGTTCTTTCAGTGCAAAACTGTATCCTGTTGGTAGTGGAAACCTTGCATTTTCGGAGTATGTGATATGCAGTGCTTATCTCGGGTGCTTTAAAAGAGAGAGAATGCGTAAAGGCATTTCTACCCAGAACTTTGTGCCTGCTGTTTACCAGGACAGAGGGAGAGAAGAGGAAAAAGTAATATATCCAGTGGCCTAATTCACCTTGTGCTGAGGTGAATAAAACTTCTGATGCCTTCAGAGGGAGCAGGCCTTGAAAAGCCTACTCCAAATACAGAAAAGAGAGATTTTTGAGAAAATCTGACTTCTCCCTTAAGAGCTTTCTGAAATGCTCAGTGTGAACAGACCTGCCTCAGGAGGAACCCTGATGAGCTTTGGTGGTGAGGGGAATTTATTTCAAAGGTCCTGGAAAACAGGCATCTGAAATGATCGTAATTTTTTTTTTTTCCCCTTGGTTGGCATACTTGAAGAGCTACTGAGTAGGATTGGTGTCTTATTTACGTTCTTCATAGCATTGTGAAGATTCAGTCTGTTTAGGAAAATGCTTTGGTCAGCTTACCAGATAAAGAAGCTGGCTGCTAACTTAAGGGGATGGCTCATGCAGTCTTTTGTCAGGAGACAGAAATATTGACAGAGACTCAGAGCTGTGGCAGGTTCAGAACGGAGGGTGGACAGGGCAATTTTCTGCTTGTGAATTGAACAACTCATGTAGATATATTTGAGAAAAGGTCCTGTGATTCCTTGCACCTTTACTAATACTGTGTTATGGGAGTCTGTGACAGCAGAGGAAACTAAATCACAGTATTGATGCTTATGTGCTGCTGCTTCCCACTTTGTTGTGGTTCTTTCTGAGAACAAGAAAGGCAATGACTTTCTTGCAAGTTTTCTCCCATGTGTCCATGTTCCTCTTGGTAGCTTGGTGCCCCAAAATGCACGTACGCATAGTTGGAAATCTCGTTCATAAAACAGAACTAAACATTACAGGAAAGCGTTACTGAGGCGGGTTAGCATTTAGCATCCAAATACTGATTATTTTTGTTGCTAGTAATTTCACTTGCAACTTTTTTTTTTTATTAACTTTCTTTCTGATGATCTGGAAATAAAAGCTGCCATTTAAAGGTGAAAGTTACTTTTGCTTGTTATGTATTTTAGGGCTTTTGATATGCAGTTTAGTGTTTCACGCTACTTAATGTTAAGTAGAGAAAAGTGTTTAAATAAATCCAGTGCCGTATATAGAGAGTTAGATTTCATTTAATAATCTATGTTTTTTAAATTCCTTTCTGCATTGTATAATGTGCTGGGAGCTTTACAAATAGCAAAAGACATAATATGTGTCTTGAATTGCAGTCTAAGGAAGGGGAGAAGAAATCATTTAGTGCAGTAGGCAAATAGTGTGATGGGGACAGCTGGTGTGTATCTGAGAATTTTGGTGTCTTTGGTCATAGCCTACCCTCCTCTATAGCTGGTTCATTTCTCAGAAGTTTTTCTAGTTCCTGTATTTAATTGTTAAATTATCATAAACATACACATTTAAATATGCAAATTCAAAAATGCACATTTCCTGCAAATTTACAGTTGAGTAATTAAGAGACAGTTGTTTTGGAAGGGAATTACTGATACCACCTCAGGACCTGACTTTTTGAAGCTGGGAGCGTTTCGCTGGAGCTGGAGTGGAAGGAGGCACCTTTAAGGAGAATCCAGTAGCTTGGAGTATGAGATCTTCTTTACTTGCTATGTGTTAGTTTTGCTCTAGCTCTTTGTGTTTTTTTGTTGCTGGTGTAGTAGTAATGTAAAACAGTTGCTTACAGAACAGCTTACAAAACATAATTTTTGTAGTGTACATTTGCATATAACTTGACACTGCTGAAGTACGTGATTAATGTCGGTAGGACATGCTTTCAAAAACCATTAAACCTTGCCTAATGATGGCCCCGTTGTTTCTTCTGATGTACAAATGGGTTTAACCAGAGAGACTGATATATTCTTACAGTTTTCCTAGAACCTGACTTAGGTATGAAGATTGCCACCCATGCACTAATTAATCTGTCAAAACATCTGACAAGGGGTGGGTACACGTTGGAGACAATTAGTCATTTTGTTCTACTAGTCAGTAATGTCAACTTCTGTTGATGTTATACAAGGTTTCTTTCCTACTTTTGTATTTTCAGCTTGCATTGTGATAGATGTCTGTTAACACGTAGCTTAACTTTCATGTCAGCTTTATGTGTTCGGTGTCCTTGACAAGTAGCCCTAACTCTCTGCATACAGCTGTGAAATTTTGCGTTTTCTCCCCTCTGCCACCCCGAGCAACTGAAGTTGTCGTGACTGGCAGGACTGTGAGCTTGCAAAAACACAGTAAGTTCCGTGCAAATAAGGCTGTTAAATGAATGGAGTGTTCGGCTAATGTCATAAAACACCGTCTGCTGTTAAATACCACTTAATTTTGCTTTCTCTGTTCTCCTTAGTAGTTTGGATTTATAATGTAGTGTAATTTATTTTTTACTTGGGATGGAATGGGAGTAAATGCATTTCTCAGTCTCTTCATGTTGTATGTTGCAATCAAACAGAGCGACAGAGGATATGACAACAACAGGGAAGGATATCCTCAATTATTTGGTTATTTTCTTAGGATGGAAAAACGAACTTGTGCATGGTTATCTTAAAAAGGCTTTTTGCCACAGCCTGAGAGTGCTGTGGCCGCAGTTTGGAGAGCAGAATGTGTTAATTTTGTTGAGTACCTTTTACAAAAATTGAAATGTAGGAAAGAAAAGAAAATAACATTTAAAAATCGCATGTTGAAAAGATGCTTTGGTAATACAGTGAATAAATGAATTTTATAAGAGAAGGCCAGAATGTAGACTGTTTACCGGGAAAAACTTCCCAGTAATGAGCTTCATGATTTATTGTATTACTCTCTCAGGAATAGTGACTCTGTTGTGGGGAACATGTTAAAATAACACTAGGCAGTTCACTAGAGCATTCAGTGCAGAGTCTAAGTGTCTGTCAGAAAAAATGGACCAGGTTCTGTCTTTGTCTCTTTCTTCATAGAGGTTTGAAATAATAAAATATTTTTTAAACTAAACATATGTGATATTAGCTTCAGTAATTGTTTTTTTTGTGCATCTCTATTAAGGATGAAGATGAGCTGAGATGAGCTTGGAAAAAAGTCTTTTTGGTTTTTTTTTTTTGTTTGTTTGTTTTGGCTTGGGCATTTAATATGTGTTCTTTAGCAAAGAATCTGGTAAAAAGGTAGCGTAAAACCAATCCAGAGATCTTTAAGTATTTAGCTTGGGCAGTACAGTGTTTTGGGACCTTCATGATCAAAGTGATCTCCTTTGCAGTATTTCGTACCTTTGTACCTGACATTGATATGCCCTTAATTTGCTTTATCCTGAGGCATTTGACAGGCCATGGGTTCATTCACCCATGTATATTCCTGCCCTGACTGTGGTTGTCTGGAGGGATGATGCCCAAGCTAGTTTTGCACTAGCTGTGCTGGGTGCTTGTATATCAAGTTTCGTACACCAGGTTTCATCAGACAACATTAGACCGGCGCTCCACAACATGCTTTAGGCCAGGTGCTAAAGGCATCTCATGGAGAATCAGTGTGGATAGGAGATGTATGTGTGGTGACTTAAATGTGGATTTCCTCCACTGCCGTCTCGGTGAAGTTATTTTGCTGGCATGTGTGGTGATCTTTGTGTACAGGGGTCAAACCTGAAAGAGTTTGATCAGTGTAGCAAACTGATAGTGCTGGGTATCGAGTGCTAACTGCAGCGGAAGGGACTGTGCACCAAGCAGTGCAGAATCTGTTCTGGATGATGTTGTCAGTGTCTGGTGTTTTATTAGGTCTTTATGCAGCGAGTCCTCTGCCTGTTAGGAAAAGAGATTAAGGAGAGCTTGAAATGTTGTGATGTTTTTCTTTTTTTCGTTTTGTTTTAAAACATATATCTCTCATCCCCATAATGGTAGAGAAAATAGGAAAGGCAAAGGAAGTTCATAAAATATCAAAGGTATGTTGCTTAAGAGTAGTTCCATCAGCTGATGAAAACCATTAATCTGTAGTCTCCCAGGTGTGATGTGCTTTATTACAGGCTAAGTACGACTGCATCGTGTGCTGCCTGTCACCACAACCGTTGTGGCATTTTGCATTGAATAAGTGATGTCTAGACATGGCCATAAGCTTTACCTCTACAGTTTATATCTCTCAGGAGTTAGAAATGTGTCAGACAATGAAAAGTTCCCCTTGTATTTAGGAAACTTTGAAATACTGAAATCAATCACAGTATTTTATTACAGCATTTATCTGTATATGCCTTGAAGGGCTACGTGTCAAATCTTTCGTATTATATTTTCAGTGATTTAGATACTTTCATCTGTCTTGACTTGAGGAATATGGCAATGAATGGTGGTTCTGACGATCTGGTGGAACTGTAAGCACAAGATATTATTGAGTATGTGGAAGCAGTTTGTGTACTGAGTTTGTTTAAACATAGATGCGTTAGCTCATGAACAGTGAGAACTTTACAAGGACAAACTGCAAGGTCAGAGGAAATTGAAAACAAAAGAAAACCCAATTGCCATGCCTGGTAAGACTGAGCACTGATTACTCTATCCTTGTCCTGCCAGGATCATGATGATGACAACTGTGCCTTACGTCCTTGGAACAGGTAGACTGTAAGGGATAGGTAATTGAGACTTTGTTAGGTTAAATTCAGACTGCTTCCTGGAGATAGTTACGGAGCAGCATAATCAGACAAGAGGTGCTCAGAGTCTTATGCAAGCGAAGCCAGTATAATACACATGGATTATAAGGTACGAAAGGTTAAGTGTTGCAGTTGGGTACATACTGGCATTGTAACGCACCTCGCATTGTGATGTTACATGCTAGGAGAGCGGAAAATTACAACGCAGTTATTCAAGACTGTTGTAAATCTAGTTAATACCTCATACTTCTGACACATCTGTCAGTGTGGTACTGTTATTATTTACCTTGGCACTGTAAGCTCCAAGCAGGAAGTCCAGTTGGCGAGCACAGCTTCCCAAAGCCTCCGGCGTATGCTCACCAGTCCCGCTGCCGCCAGCGTAACCTGCAGCCCTGCTTACCACACCAGAGTGCTCATGCGAGCAGAGGTTTGCAGGACCGGGACATCAGTTTGTACCAGGAAATTGCATTTCCAAAGGTGAGCGTGTGAAAGGGGTCGGTAACTCTTGACAGCTTGCTGCAAAGTAGGTTCTGTTGGAGGTTTATTACTTGCAAAGTCAAGTGCTATGATTCTATTTAAAAAAAAAAAAAGCTGTAGTGGTAAGACTGATGTTCTTAACATGAGTTCCTTTAGCACACTTTTTAGCTAGGTCTGGGAATAAGTAAACACCTAAAATAATCTCTGGTTTTGTCATCTCTTTGGTAGCATGCTTGCTTCCTGTGTTACAAAAGTCATCGTTAGATTAGCTGTGTTTAAGCTTCCTGTCTCACCAGGGTTTTTTCCATTATTTTTACAATCTCTTTCAGGAGGTACCAATATCATGTTTCTGTAATAAAGGTTTCACTTAAGTTATGGGGTGGGGGTTTTTCCTGTTGGGATTTTTCATTTTTTTCTCTCCAGTTTCTTTACTTCGTCTAAAATAGCTTTCTAACTCTGATACTTCCTCAGTTTTTTTTTTAATGACAGATGCTTTCTTAGCCTGCATATTATTATAATACTACTTCTGTTTGCAATTGGTGCTCTTCAGTAATTTGTATGAAAAGCGGAACAACCTGTTTAGCTGTATTGCTACTTCTTCTCACTCTGTGAAGTACCCCAGGCTTTTAAATGAACTTCTAAGTGTGGTGAATGTGCTGTAGGAGCAGTGTCCTTCACTGTGCAGAGACTGATGACTCCAGTTTGCATGAGTCAACAGAGATCCTTTGTATATGGCATCATGGTGTGGGTATTTTGGTTGCTTGCTTTCAGTTTGTTAGATTCCTATGTGTCAGGAAGAGGGGTAAAATCACATGTGTGATATCTCAGTTTGCACAATAAAAATGGCATGAACCTGTGTTGTTTACCTGCTGTAACCAACCGTTACGCTACTTTTCTTGGCCTCTTGTGGGGAAAGTGCTATTGTTTAATAGATGACCCTTCAACTATGAACTCTAGCTAAAAAAATACATATCTTGACATGCACAGTGTCATGCTTGACTCATCTAGGGTAGAGGCACTGAAATATAGAAGTCTTTAAATATACAAGTTTTAGCATATTCTCTTACCATTAAGCAAGGAAACTCTGGGCACTGAAAATAATTGACATGCTGGATTGCACATGTGCTCATTTACTTATCAAATCAAAAGGTAAGTCTAGACATGAGGTTTTAAAGCAAAAAAGCGGAGCTGAGTTTTCAGAGCAGTGGTGTAGAACTCTGCCAGGACAGTCCCACCTTAGTGAGACCATGGGCAAATGTTTCGCCATTGCTGCGCACGCTGCTCGACCGTCTGCGTGTCCCTTATGGTGAAGTTTCAGTTTTCATTAATAGATGACATTTGCTTGCCAGGGTGTGTTTTTTTGCCTATAATGTTGGTGAGAGTGCAACTTTTAGTGTAAGTAAAGATTGAAGTAACACTTGAATGTGAAAGTCTTTAGGCTTGTCTTTAGGTTTTACCTCTCTGATTAAACTTTTTTGGCTTCACAAACGCAGCTGCTGCCTTTCCAATTGATGTTTCTTTGTGGATTTCACATCAGCTCCTGTGTTATTGCCATAGAGCACACATTAGCTCCTTTTGTGTTCTTTTGCCTTCAAATGTAATACTGAATTTGGGAGTTACCAGGATAATATTTACATTTGTTTTTCTTTCACATTTTATTTTTGGGATGCTAAGTAGTGTCTTGGTCCATTGCATGCTAATTTTTGCCTAAAATTTCCCATGACAGTTTCTTTCTGTGTTCATTGATTTCCTCTGTTGTGTCATCTAGGCTCTTTCTAAATGTGATACTTGTGGTAGAGTTGAATGGGAGAGTTTGCCCCAGTTTGACACCAGCATCCACGTTAATCCACTAACTCCGTTCCATGTTTTCCTGAGCTGTGGCAGTGACACTGTGGTATAAAATCTTGATCTTGCTTCATAATGATGCTTTTTCTTTGTAGTTGCTGACTGTCCTTAAATTTTTTTGCTTCTGAGAGCTGCGTGTTATTTTAGTAAGTAACAGGTTTATGTTTTGCATTTTTAGCCTATGACCACAGTAACAAGTAGCCCCTTCCTTTCCCTTAAAAGATCGTTTCAGGGTCATCCTAATTGATTATTTTCACTCACTTGGCTATGTTGTGCTCTTCATTTGAGCATCATTATCTTGATGGTAATCAAACAAAAGCTCAATTAAGTCTCAGGCTGTACTGGGAAGTAGCTTGCCAGAATCTGACAGTAGAACAAAGGATGTTTTATTGACAAATTTCTCCAGAGGAAAACGTTTCAGTGGAGGTCTGTAAAGCAGCACGTGTGATTTTAGGGACTTGCCAGCTATCACTTTTAAATTGTTTTAAATCTGTGGCTGAGCCTTCTGCTCAGTTCCGAAGATGTGACTCAGAACACTACTTGTGCTAGAGAACTAATTTCCATCCACCAACAACGTGAAAGCCCCCTTGAAACGCTGCCTTCCCAAAGAAGGTGAGATGAGAATAAGCAACCTCTTAGCTTCTTGAAGTATTTCAATACAGGGCTATATGGGAAAAAGACAGGATTAAACATTTTATTTTTTATGCAAAAATAGAAGCCTCTAAGTCTCACTTAACTGAAGCCATCATAGTTGTTACATTTCATATTTTTGTTTTAAAAGCTGTAAATTTGAAGCATCACTTTAGGAGCGGAAAGAGAAGAATGAATTAGAACAATGTTTTTTCCAAACTGTGCCTTGCATGGCTGTTGGCATTCGTCCTGCTGAGTAAAGCAGTTTGAGAAATGGGAGGGAACACACAAGATGAAGGGGAAAATGGCCCAGAAGAGCCTGCTTCAACAGGACTGTTTAGCATAGTTACAGGACCATTGCCTTACTGGATTAAAACTTGTAAAATGTATGAAAAGAGAATTTCAGTCGCATCCCCAGCTTTCTCTCTCTTTTACTATTAACTTTTTATTTGAATGCCATAGCTCTATATCGCTGTATGTCAAAACCAAGACAATAATTGTCAGCAGTTCCAAGTGCTTGTGTACATTACTATGTTTGATTTCCACCGAGCCATAAACACTCTTTGTCCTTTGCCTTTTACTAGCTGTTGGCTTGGCTACTCCTTGTGGACAGGAAAGCTGTGTTTAATGCTTTGTAAAGTGGCCATCAGTTCCTTGCTTTTATCTCTGTTCAGTATAAATTATTTTCAGCAAGGCCATGGAACTGTTTTGGCCAAGATTTGTAGGTGTCTCTTGTGAAGAGCTATTTCAGGATAAAGGCTTAATCGTACTGTTTCTTTCCTCCCCTTCTCTCTATTTCATCTCTCCTTGAAGAATACTAATCCTGAATGATAGAAGCCCATGGTTGATCTCCTCTCTTCTCCATGGCTCACTTTTGTTGGTTTTTTCGCATTTTCAGAATTAACCCTCAACTGGGTAGGCTGAAGCATGTTCTTTTACCCTTAAGCTTGGAAACTTGGTGTGCACTGCCACTGCAATAGTTTTAAGGGGAAATTCAGCCCCTAATTATCAAATTAGATGCACATTCTGGTTCTTTGGCATGACTTTACTTCTGCCCGTCTGTTAGGTTGGCACTCTGCCCTCTCAGAAAGTAGCCGACCAGTTTCAGCTGAGCAGAGGAGCCAACCAAAGATGGGTTAAGAGAAGCAGCCTGCAGAACACTTTATGTTCGATTTCTCTTGCCAAAAGCTCTTCCTGTTTGCAAACAGTGTCAGCTGAAGCCCATATGCTTCATTACATGGGATGACATCTGTGGAGACAGATGCAGGGATGGCAATACGAATGACATTTGATAAGGAAGGGCATATGTTATGAAACCAGACACGGCTACAAGTTGAAAGCCCTGTCTGTGCTGCACGTGTGTACACAGAAAGAGAGATTGCCTGTAAATTTTGTTGTGTGACTGTGTTCATCAGCCAGGGTTGGGCCTTTGAAGTGCATCAGTGTTCAAAGTTTGTGTTAGCTGTAACTGCAGTTGTAATATTCGGTTGTTGAAGCTATTAGCCTAGATCAGTATTTTGCTTCGGTACTCTTTGAATGGTATCCTGCATTAAAGGGCCGGTAGTTTGCACCGTGTAAGGAAGCATGTTTGGATAATGCCAATGAAAGAAGCATCTGATTTAGAGGATTCTGCTGTGGACTGTCTTTCTGAAGGATTTCAATGTTTTCTTCCAAATTGTCTGCTAGGAAATCCACTGATTTCAGCATTTAGAAATAAATTATTTGGATGTGAATTTTACACATCTGGGTAGAAATGGTGTAAAACCCCTTCTTTTTGAGCCATCTCTTTGCCTCTTTGCTGGATTATGCTGTTTTTCATCAGAGGTCAGATTTCTATCTAAAGCTACTTTTCTCAAGTACATCTGCTTTTTGGATTTACAGTGTAGATATTACATTTAAAATCCAGAAGTTAATTTTCATTATTGGAGACTTTAAAGAGATACCATCAAATCAAGATCTAGTTAACTCTTTTAAATTGGCTTTCACATTCTAAGTGTGTCTGAGGCAGAGTAATTGATTTTTCTACTTCAAGAAAGGGATTTTTGTTGTTACGTGTAAGGTACAGCAACATATGTGCAAACAACAAAGGACATGGGGTTGTTCTTGGAGTCTTCCAGACCAGTCATGTCAAGCGATGAGCAGTTACCAGAGAGGAGAAGGGGGAGCAAGCAGTGGCCCTACCACAGCAACTTGGGGAGGTCAGTCTCTATCCTGAAGCTGGGACGACGTCAAAGAGAAATGATTTCAGAGAGCCTCCAGTAAAAAGGAAAGGAAAGAAAGGTGTTCTCCAGTAAAGCAGGTTTTGTTGCCTGTGCTGGTGCCTCCAGAAATTCCAAGATTATATTTAACGGAAGAGTGACTTTGCAGTGGCAATAAGGAAGCAGAACAGTTATTAGCAGATATAGAGAGAGTTGGCGTCAATGACAACCGCACCAAATAGGAAGGGAAAACAGCAAGTGAGGGTTCCCATTGGTTTATGGCAAGATAGAGAGGACCTTACTGCAAGTGGAAAAAGTGCCCTTCTCTGACCATGATTTACCCTCATGTTGAGGGTATCAGAAAGCTGATTATTAAATTCAGACCTGGAAGGAGAATTAGCACCCTTCTTTTGTTTTCTAAATTGCTAAGGCTGATGGAAAAGGTAGCAATTTTTCATTAAATAAACTTTGCATGTAATCCATCTTAACAAGGTGAAGAAAAAATATTTTTAAACAATTTCACGTTGATTTCTATGGTCAGCAAAGTGTTAATCGCAACAATTGCAAGTAAAATGTTTTGATGCTGTAGTGTAACATAAAGTGATATTTGTGACATTCACAGAGGAGTTAATTTCTTTCTGTCAGATCTTACAGTGAAATACTTAGTGTGGTATTTAAAACTTTTACACTAAGTAAATCTGTTTTTTTAGCGCACGAGCAAAAAAACCCTCCATATGCAGTGTTTGGAATATAGGCCTTATCAGCCATACTTGAAAATTACATTTTTAGTGTTTGGGTGACTGGAAAACACACCTTTCAAAGAATATTAATGGGTACTGGCAAAGTGAATCCTTCCATTAGCAAATCAAAATATCTTGCACAGGGGTATGTTTTCCATATGCTTTTAATGGAGTTAATATTTGATGTTCACAAAACTGAGATTTTTGGGCATTTTGTCTGGCTTTTTATTAAAAAACATTTATCCAAATGAAATAATGTATTTAGATATGTAGGGCTGTAATGAATCGTGCAGAAATTGACCTCATTTCTCTAATAAGCTGTTTTGATAGTTCTTATACATTAAAATCTTTTTGCCTCGTTTGAGGAACTTGCTGTATTTTCCAAATCGCGTCTGGTAATTTTGGAGAGTAGGTGGCTTCTAACTTTTCTTGGAATGATGACACTCTTTCCTTGGTAGCTTAAGGACAATGTTATATTTGCTAACTAAAAGAACTCCTAAAGTGTATATAGCTGTTAAACACTTGGATCGAATGTGAGTTGCTGAGTTTGCAGTGTTGTGGTGGGGAAGCCAATCTGGAGGATTTCCTTAATCATACTGCTACAATCACTTTCTCTACACAGCTTTGTTTTCTGCACTTTGAGAAGGATAATTTCACTTCCAGTTTGGATTAGACAAAGGAATTCTTCAAAGCGTTGAAGAGCATCGATTTCTCTGGTTGGTTGGAGTTTTTAAAAAACTTTGAGTACCTCATTTCCACCTCTTATACATCACAGTTGTTTTATCTGTAATAAAGGGTTAATAATAATAATAAGAATGATAATAATAATTATATCTGATTTTATTCCACCCCACCGAAGTGCTCTGTTACTATGGTAGAAAAGATACTGCGAAGCAGGTATTACTCAAATTACGTTCATTAACTCTTTTCCTTAAAGTGCCTCCATTCAAAAAGTGCAAGTAAACAATTCCCTACTTCATTTCAGAACTGTTTTAGTAGCTGCAAAATGCAATTTCTGATAGCTGATGAGACTAGATAAAAATTCAGTGCAAGTAACAGGGATTAAATTGTAGAGACCAAAATGTGTACTGGCATTTCTTTTCTCCCTGTATTAAACTGCTAAAAATTACACTTATAAATATGCACCTTTTATAAATATTAAATTGCCTGGGTTTTGTAGAAAGACAGTGCTTCTGGTACGTTCAGTGGGTTTTATATTGTTTGCAGAAAAGTTGGCCTTATTGTGCAAGAAGTCGAGGATACCCTTATAATTTGCTTGTAAATTTTTTTGACATGTAAAGCCTGGCTGAAGTCTGCAGTGCTTTCATTTATTGATGGATCTCTCTGAGTGTGTATTTACATGCATTTTTTCCTACTGAAGGATCAAAAAAGTGTTTTATTATTTGGTTACATGATGAATAGCAGTAAGTTATTGCTTAGGCAAAGTAGCCAGAGGAAAGGCTTTGGCTTTGCTTGTCCTGCACAATATTTCAATGGCAGCATTGCTGGAGACAAGAAGCACTACTAAAATTGAAGAAACTTGCTTGACTTTCCCTTTGTTTTTTCCTTTGTGCATTGATTGTCAGTGTTGCTGTGCTTTCTGTGTTTAAATGTTGCTACAAAACAATATTCTGGCCTTTTTTTCTTGTGTGTGTGTGTGGGCTTTGAGGTTGGCCTGAGTTGGTGGGACAGGAAGAGAACTGCTAGGCACATGAGGCATTGCCCAAGATGCTTTAATAATGGGAATCGTCTTTTCTCCAGTAGTTACTTTTTGAGAATTGCTCTTCTTGCCTCCTTGTGTTGCTGTTAAGTGTTTTCAGTGTGTTGGTTTTTCCACGCAAGCTCTGACATTCCGCCAGCTGTGGGATCAGGCTCTCCAGTCCAAGGCGACTGTATAGGCTGTTTGTTGCAATTTTAGGATCAGCACTCAGAGAGTTCCGCGGAAATCCATTGCCTGGTGCTACCGGCCCAGCAGCTGCGTGAGCCTTCAAAGCTCTAGTCTGACACACTGGAGAAATAGTTTTCGTTTACAGAAACTCTCCTATCAATGCTTATTAGAGAATTTAGATGTTACGAACTTTCTTAGGTAGATAATTTCCAGTAGTGATGGCTTGCTTTGAAAAGCCTATTTGCTTGCCCCTCTGGTACAATAGCAGCAGCTATCTCAAGAGAGGAATCAGACAACTCTGAGACACCATCTGGCCCAACTTGGGGATCAAAACAATTCTCTTTTAGAGAAGGGCTGAAAGGATTTCCAAAACTTGAAGGCTGCCACACCTTGCTAACCAGACGCTCTATGAGTGATGAATACATTCACATCTGCCAGCAATGGGGAAAACAATTACTTTTTTGAAATGTGCTAAATTAAAATGACAGATCTACCTCAAATAGGTAGCACCACTGAATTTATATTTTTTGAAGAAATAGGATAGTGATGATGCCTGCATTGTACTGGCTGAAGAACAGAACAGTAGAACATTACTAGAAAAAAGGGATTTCCAAATCATCTTGGAAATTCCATTCCCTTAAATATTTTCTTTACAGATACAACTTGCAGCTTAGCCCACGGTTGTCACAAGATTCAGAGTGGTTATGGCTTGCAGATCTCTCCTAATGATATTAATCCTAACCATGATAACTAATTATGTTAATCCTCTGATGCAAATTTTCCGCTACTGTGATCATTTGTGCACAGTGCTTTGGAGACAAGGGGGAAAAAGTGTCGGCAGCTAGATGGTTACTTGAGGAACATGCAAGTTAAACACCTGACATCTGATGAGTCACCGTCCAAGTATGTGTGATTGAATGGTGGTTAACTGATTGCTGCAGTTGATTAAGACCGAATATATCTGAAAAGCTAAACACTTTATTTTTGAAGGTAGTAAGAAGTGCACTGTAAACCAAGCAACTTGCCTGTTTAGAAGTTTCCACACTATCTTAACTTGAAACTGTATCCAGGCTCGGATTGTAAGAGCAAAGTGTAAATGTTGTACCAACAGGTTTTTTTACAGTCCACATGTTCATCAAGATAAAGAGAAGTTCACTCTTCTGGCACAGACACTAAGTCAGTAAGATATTGGTGTGAATCATGGCGAGATATGTTCTGTAGAGTACATGTGTTGGGAACACACAGGGTAGGGAGCGAAGAAGTGTTGACCGATCTGATGCAATAGCTAAAGACAGAGGTTGTTCATCACAAGGTTTCATTTAGCTATATCAGCTTTTAAGAGAGAACAGAATACCATCTAGTAAGCCTCAAACAACTGTTGTAAATAATGAATCATTCCAAAATGCGGTTATGGTTGTAATCCTGCAGGATGCAGGTTGGGCCTGGGCATTGAGAAGCAGGGCTGTTGGAAAGGCAGAATGCCACTTCACCTCCTGCAGCTGTGTTGTCACTGACCATTAGTTGTACGAGCAGCTGGTTATTCAAGTGCTTAAATATAGATTGAGGATCTTAATAGTAAATAGCTATTTAAATGACCGGTGTTTCTAGTACAGTATTTTAAGCCAAGATTTACTGTTGCAAAACTCTCAGGAAATGGTAAAGATACTGTGGATTAAAAAAAAAATAATGAAAATACAAATAGTGTAGTTTCTGTGCTGGATTCACTAGCAATAACTCATTGCTGGAATGTGAAACAGTAGTCCAAATTAGTTAAAGTGTTTGTAGATGGATTATTGAAATGATGAAGCTATTTGGTATGTGGGTTTTTTAAACAACTAATCTAGGGCAGTGCTTATGTTTTGGTAGTTTTGTAGATGCTTTTGTGTCTTTGGAAGGAGTTATGACCATTGGTTCTGGCATTGTACATACTTAGTGCACAAGCTTTTAGTAAATTACCATTGTTAGACTCACATCTTGTTAAACAAACATCGATTGAAACAGATCCCATGCTGTAAAAACAACCACATGCAAGCCAGCTTCTTTGTGCACGTGGGTTATGTATCATTTCCCCTCAGGAATTAACAACACACCTTGAACTCCACTTTTTAATTTGATTGAAAGAGAGACCCTTGCACACAGAACAACAAAAACTCTTGGACTGTAATCTCTTAATCTCCATAAAATACTTGAATGTTTAGCTTTGATAATATATGAAACAAATCTGGTGGTCCGTAACATTTCTGATGTGCATTCCCTTTTTTTGCAGCAAAAAGAAATCAAAGTAGACATAAAACAATGTATGACAGGTAGCTTGGTGTTGGTAAGAGTTAGCCCTCAAGCATGAAGCAATTCCATAGCTCTAACTCTCCTTTCTAGTATGCTAGTGGAAAGTCATTTTAATGGCCTTGATGATGATTCCTTTGCTGATATAACATAATTTTCCTGCCAGTGGGATCACCATGCGCTTTGCAGATTTCTGTATTAGGCTTTTCGATGCTGGAAAAGAGACTATCCAGGAGTAGTGTCAAGAAATCAAACTTTTTGGCTAACAAGCTGTTGCGCTTGGAGGCAGATCTTCTGAAGAATATGTGGTGTCTTCCTCATGCTTGGGGTCAGGAACTGCTTGAGATTCAAAACTGGGCAGCTGAAATGAGAAGATGCACGTAGCAGTCCCAGCTCTAGCATAGCTTTAATAGTCAAATAAACAGCTTTACAAAAATAGTCTATGTAAGGGAGAGGAAGATCTTTCAACTTTGTTTCCTACACATATTTCCAAAGGGAGATAGTTCTTGGGGTCCTGCAGGATCCAAAATGGAAGTTACTTCCCTCCCACCCTCCTCCAGGGTAGCAGGAGAGAACTGAGCCCTGGTTTTGGCACATACTCATAGGTGAGGTGATCTCCAAACATGTTGTAACTACTCTGCTATAATTAGTCCTAGTGCAAGGAGGTTCAGCTTCTGTTTCTTAAGTCTCTAGGGCTGGAAGAGTGTTTTTGTAGTTGTTGGCTGGGTTTTTTTTTAAGTAGGTGCAGTGGTTTGATCTTTCCGTTGTAAATAGCTCATACAACTAGTATGTCATGGCTGTCTAAACGTAGGCAAAATATACATGTTTTAGAAGCTCTTTTAGCTCTTGAAGTAGATATTGGCCCTTTGTATTGAACCACTTGTCTCTGATATTTTTCCAACGTTTGGAATCTTACACTGGGTTTAAAAAGAAAAAAAAAAAGCCTTCAGAGGAAGATTGCCTGCATGAAATGTCTGCTACAGAAATGCTTGTAGGACCTAACCAGAATGAGAAACAAAGAAAATACTGGCGTTACATGTGTGGATTAGATTGCCAGGAAACTGGACCATGATTAACTTCACTCTTGTGTACTGAAAACAAACTGAACCCCACACCCACACTGTTGGTCTTAGTCTTTAAAGTTTTGTTGGCAAAGCTCTGCCTTTTAGGAGTGGGAAAACAAGTCATACCCACAATAGACACAGTTACGCTGGCAAAAAGCTCAGTGTAGTCCCTGCCAGTTGACTGAAATCCTTTGGCATATGTATTTGATTCCATGCAAGGAAGAGGGTTGGCTACCCCTTCCCTGCTCCCCATCCCTTGTTCTCCAGCCCAGCAGAAACTGCGTCTCCACTAGTGGGATTCACGGAGATAACGCTGCCGGTGCAGTCCCTTTTAAGCGTTGGTAAGCCATTAGAAGAAGCTGCCATCATCTCAGATCTTATTTTGTTTCAGTAGATAAAGAGAAAAATGCTATCAGAGGAGCTAGAGAGATCACCTGGGTGTAGAAATTGCATGACAAGAGTAATGCAAGTCCTGTCAGAAGTGCCGAACCCTCTGATGAGATTCCTTGGGGTTTGTCAGTCTGAGTGCACCAACTTAACTTTCTCAGTGACGTGGTTTTGCCTGGAGGCAGCGGTAAACCAGCAAAAGATAACAGGACATCCTGGCATGACAGGGAGAAGATCTCGGGGATCTAGGTCTCCCAAGGCTGTGACTGGCTGATGTAGGCTATTACCAAGGGGAAGTTCCAGTTTTGGAGTGATTTTTTTTTTAACTGTTTGTTTGTTTTCTTTGTTAAAAAGAAAAAGCTGCATGGTTTTTGCACACTAACAACTGCTCGTGAAAGATAAGAAATTGCAGCAGCCAAAGCTATAGATTTATTGCTGTGGTCAATTTCCTGTTATTTTTAATGGGATACGGCCCCTGGACTTCGAAGCTGGTGAGCTGTATCAAAGAGACTGTATCTTGTTTCAAACCACTCTGGCTGTTGGGTTTTGAACACATACTCATAACTGGGGTTCGGGCTTGCTGCGTAACTTTATATCTGGTTTAAAACTTTTTTTTTGTGTGTGTGTGTGTTCATGGACATGTTTCAGCTCCCTGTTTACGGGGATTTTTAGGAGCCTTGTCCGGTTTGTTTTAAAGTGGTATTGTTTGAAAAGAAGAATTTGTGTCGAGCTTTGCTCAGCACAGGCAGTGGAAAACAAGGGCTACCTGATTGTCAGGGCACCTCTGTCCCGGCGCTCCAGCCGGGGTCACTGCATGGGTCGGAAATTAGGGAATTCTTGGCTGGCTGCTGGGAGAGAGATTCAGCCGCTTTGCAGTGCCTGAGTGGCTGGAACAGGGGGAGGAAATCTGGCTGGTAAACTTTTAGCAGATAAAATTCGGGTTAAAAAGCAAGGTTTTAACAGAGTGAAAGGAGTGTCATGTATCATTATTTTCCCTTGATTAATTTTATTTGGATTCTTTTGGCTATCTTCATTTAAAAACATTTTGAAAACTGTAAGTAGTCAAAATATCCCAGTGTTCTCATGGGTGATTAAAAATAAGGCAGCAGAAAATTGAGCCGGGCAATAACAAAGAACCACATAGGGAGTTAGAGCAGGGAGATCAGCTGGTCTGTAATTTATAAGGTCTTGGTAGGACTTTGAGATGGGGGTGTTAGTGCCCTGCATGGGATCCAGCATAACTCAAATTGTGCAATGCAGTTGTAATTTGGCAAGCTAAATTCATACTTGTAATTGTTTAGTGGCTATTTTTAGACTTCATAGTAAATTTCAAACCTGCCCTTTAAAAAATGCTTGGTTATTTTATTTTTCAGCTGGGCTTTCTTACAGACCTTTTGTTTTTCAGTGGGTATGAGTGGTTATTTTATCCTCAGACAATCTACTTAAATGAAATTTATTTTAGTTGTGTATACTTCAAATTTTTTATTAACCAAGAGAATTAAACCACAAGTCACATTGAACAATAGGAGCATTTCTGACCAAAATTTTACCAAACTTAAGGGCAAGGTGTATATCTCTTGGGATTTAACATTAGCAACTTCTCAGGTTGAACAGTAACTTTTCGGTGTCATTCCTTAAAAAGTCCTGAGCCTTGTCATACTTTTGATGTCATGATAATCCAGTTATTTTTTTCTTTTTCTGTCCTTCTGGGTAAGATGCTTTTGCCTTCTGTTAATGATATTGACAACAAATAAAAATAAACATTTAAGATCACCCCAACATTGCTAATTTGATTTCTTATGATAAATATTTGTGATCAGTACATTCCTGTGGGGAGTTTCTATGTGCAAGAGCTGAGGAAGCAAAATAAACTAAATTTTCAAGTCCAGGTGGACTAGAAAGTCTAAATAGGATTCAGCGTGCCTTGAGGACTGGTAAACTTTTGTCTGCTGATTCTGGATAAGAAATCAGAAATGCAAGGCATGTTTCAGTTCTGAAGGTGAGATAGCAATTCTTCTTTTCATGGATCTAATTAATAGTATATTCAAAGAATTAAAGTGATTTATAAATCGTGTAATACTACCTGAAGGTATATCTGAATTATAAAGCTTGGTCATAACTGAAACGATCTAACTCAGTTACTAGTTAGACGGTTTGTAATTCTGAAGAACCATATTCTGTTGACAGGAATATATTTTGCTAGCAGTGGACGCTAGTGACTTTTACATAGGGAGCACTGTTACCTTTAACAGCTTCTTCAGGTAAATATAAGGACCTTTTCACATCTTAGTTTTTGCACCAGTTTTCCATCGTTGATACTCCATTTGTAAGGAGATTTCAACCTCCTGCTCCAGAACCAATAACATACCGGGTTTTCTCCACTTTCTCTTTTTAGATGCCTGCCTTTGTTTACAGGGACCTCTTCACAGAGAAACAGTGTCCTATAGTGAACATAAGTATTTTCCTTTAAAGGTTTCAATCTGTTTGTTATGTTGCCTAGACCTAACGTAGAAATTAAACTTCAAAATTCAAGCATGCATGATTTGTTTTTACAGTTAGAATGGGAAAGAATTTATAGTTAGCATCCAAAATATTTTAAAACAGTGCATCTCCAGAGGTTTTCTGTAGCTTTGTGTCAACAGAAAGTGCATTCTCCACAGAAGCTTTTGTGTTGCCAGTTCTTATTTTTTAAAAATAAAAAGAATGCTACTTTTTGATTTCAGAAATCTGTTTACTAGTAGTGTCCAATGTTTCCTGGCTAGTTTGCTATCTCAAGCAGATCTGTTGGCTGCTTATAATGTTCCAGACCATCTACATTTATATCCAGATATATGTGACTTTCTTTTTTCTTAGAAAAGAAACAAATTTCAACTGTCTCTTGGAGTTTTTTTGTTCTGTTTTCCAGTCCGTATTCTATTTGGAATATTCATAGTATGTTTTATATGCTGGATTTTACTCCTTTTTGGTTGCAAGAACTATAATATGTGATGAAGGTGTGTTTGTATGCAATAAAACGATCTAGATGCTCTCTGCCTCACATTCTACATATGAAAATCTCTCAGCTAAATTTCTGAAGACTTCAGACCAAATTCTGTAAGCCAAACCACAATGACTTTGGGGAAAAAAATGCACATAAATTACATGCAGACATTACAGTTTCTTTCATAGTCATAATAACGCCAAGCTCAGTGCTTACTAACATGGCATAGGGTTTGAAAATGGCTTCAAAGGCTCTAAAGGCATTATCCTTCTCAAAGCTTTTCCATTTTCGAAAAATTAGCTTATCAAGCTGGCAGTAAGATTTGATGTCTTTTGACTGCAGTCAGTCCATTTCAGGTGCAGAGCCCACAGAAGTCGTGTTTGCCTCATGGGCACTTGCCCAACTCAGTCCTTACTACTTTCTGCGCACATCGTATACTGTCATAGTTCCTTTCCGTATGACTTGTAATAACTATTTGTTTTGTACCATCTTTTTCCTTGCTGCTGGAGCAGGAGAACTGTTTGTCTTTCTATAATTAGATATCCATGGATACATACAATATTTTTCTCTGTTTAAACTTGGCAGTTTAAATTGCGTATGGAAAAGAAAAATGCATTCCACTACAGGAAGTCTGCATGCGGTATTCTTCATTTAGAGGAGAATAAAATGTTACATGGAATATTTCACTCTTTGTTCTGTAGAAGGAAAACAATACTTATAAAAGCAGGTTTACACTAATATCTGTAGCCAGACTCTTCCTCTGTTTTCGTTGCACAGCGTTCAGGGTACCACCCTGTGAAGGGCAGCTAACTATATATGGGATACTGCTAAGGCACATAATTTTAATACCACTTGAGAGTTTTTATGTCATTCCTGTCTTGTTTCTCCAGCTGAAAGAGGGTGTTCAAACCTCCTCAGCTGTGTGGATCATTATTTAATGTAGATCTTCTTGCCTGAACATCTCCCTTCAATTCTCAGGATCCCGGATAATCTTGTCTTGTGTTTGTAACTTCTGGAGACTCCATAGGTAGCTGTAGTAGTGGTAGGAAATTACATAGTACATTATTAACTTTCTTGGCTATAAAAGTAGTTAATTTTGTTTTCTGGAGCCCCTTAAGGTGCATAAAGATTGTTCCCAGGAAAAACAAAGTGAGAAATCAGGAGGCAATTTGACATCTGGGGTGGCAGGCAGTCTTGATTCTAGAATGGGCTACTTCATTGTTAACTTTTTGAAACAACTGTAATATTTTTAACATCTGTGCGCACACATACCGTTCTCACTTCTATGAGCTACTAGATGAACAGAAGTGAACCCTCGGAAGTTGATAGCAACATGCTAAAGTGACCTTATTTTCATGGAGTGGTATAATTGCTCTCTTCTGCTTTCTGAATAATAACCCGTAGAAATGGATTAGCCTGACTATTGAAAATGGATAGTAAGTAGTCATGTTGGACCTCTGTACTGAAGGAGCTAAAAGATAAAGTAGGATTTAGGTGGTTTCTAGCTTTGTTTCTGATCCATGGTGTGAGTCCCAGATTTTTGTGCTTTCTTTTCTGTTTAGAACACAAGTTAGATGAGTTAGAGTTGCTTTTTACTAGCTCTCTACAAAAATAAAGTAGAAGAGCTTTGGCTGCAGTGGGAAAGAAGTGCAGCCTGAATAGGCAAAGGAGTTTAGGAGAAGGGTCTGGGCTTCTAAATTATGTATGTTACATGGGATTCATGCCACTCGCTCTTTTACTTCTTCAGAACTTGAAACATGCACAAACCGGCCAACAGCTGGAAAGTTTTTTTGCCCTTTCCTGAAGGAAATGTTCTGAAGTGCTGAAGAAATGTTTTCTCTATGTTATTTGCTTATCTTCACCAACCTTTTTTTTTTTTCCTTCTCTTCTCTCTCTCCACTTTATGCCAGACAAAGTGATAGGTTTTTTCCTCTCTGCAAACTAAATACTTGCTTCAAGTTAAAAAAAAAAAAAAACAAAACCAAAAACCAATAAACAAACCAAAAAAATCCACAACTGATAAAAAGAGGGCTTTCTTCTCCTGTAAGGCTGAATACTTTCATTCCTCTTGTTAAGGAGAGGGTGCTATTTGAGTCTTACTAGCAGGCAAAACGTTGTTTAGCCCAGTGACCTGAACAAGGATCCTGCAATATTAACTTTGTCTTGTGGCTGTACTAATTAATTTATTTTAGTTTCAGTTGTGAAAACACGGTAGAAGATTTTGTGCTGCCCTTGTCACCGTCAGAAGATGTGTATCTGCCAGTGCATACGTCCTACTGCCAGCTAAAGTGATTGGTTTCCTTTAGTGTTTAGAGGTGGTAACAAAGGAGACGCTGAGTGAGTTGGGGCTGTTCAGCCTGGAGAAGAGAAGATTCCAGGGAGACCTTTACCGCAGCTTTCCAGTACCTGAAGGGGGCCTACAAGAAAGCTGGAGAGGGG
>Ga0181612_116453_pt1 | contig 27740 bp, 36 predicted proteins | sample HoacroProtozoa21_FD_119630 | JGI IMG/M metagenome (GOLD analysis project Ga0181612, IMG submission 119630) | Hoatzin crop microbial communities from Cojedes, Venezuel. Combined Assembly of Gp0051906, Gp0051904, Gp0051908
GCCAAGTCACAGAATCACAGAATCCCAGCCTGGCAGGGGCTGGCAGGGCCCTCTGTGGGTCACCCAGCCCAGCCCCCTGCCCAAGCAGGGTCACCCAGAGCAGGGGGCACAGCACCGCGGCCAGGGGGGACGGAATATCTCCAGAGAAGGAGACTCCACAGCCTCCCTGGGCAGCCTGGGCCAGGGCTCCGTCACCCTCAGAGGGAAGAAGTTCTTCCTTGTGTTCAGCTGGAGCTTCCTCTGCTTCAGTTTGTGCCCGTTCTGTATGTATGTAATGGAGATGGCAGTTCAGTGATACAGAGAGTTGGATCACTCGTTCAGCAGGTGCGCCCAGCCAACGGTGTGTGATTTGTTAAAAACAAAAGAAGTTTGGGGAAGCAGGGCAGACATTGAAGGGGATCTGGGCTTCCAGTGTGTGGCTGTGACTAGAACTCAGATGAGATCCTTGGCTGGAGAACTGCAGTCTTGAGCGATAGCGGGGCTATGACTTTACTGCCATTAGTCTCCAGGGCTGATCAGCAGGGTGTTAATAAATTGGAGAAAAGTCAGTCAAGAAAGTGACTGATGAGTGAAGATGGGAAACAGAGGCTTTACCATGAAAGCCTGGGTTATCAGAGATGTCCTAGTCACAGGGTGCTAAAGCCTGGCTGGAGAACCACCTCAATCTACCCAGCAAAGTTATATCTAAGCCCAGGGGCTGCAGGATGAATCTAAATAAGCTCTGGCTAAGTACAGGTGCAGGTTTTAAAGATATTATTCCATTAGCAACAGAACAGGCAGTTTTCAAAGAATAGACATTTTTACATATCTGCTGTGAAGAGGACTTACCTCAGGGCAGGTTAAGGACTGCAGCTTCACGACGTTCACTTGGAAATAAGCATATGCAGAAAACAATCTATTGAGAGCTTATATATGGTCTATTTAAGCTTTGTTTCGTATTTATAGCTGAACTCTAACCACTGGTGCTGCTTTTCTGTTTTTGAAAAAGTACATCTTCCTGCGATGCCAGAGGCTTGGCATGAGACTTCTGGCGTCACAAGAGGTATGAGGAAATGGTGAGAACTGGCCCGAAGGACCTGAAAATTGGGAACCAGCACGGGTGTGATTCTGGGCTTTTGGAGAGCCCTGGATTTGCATTTGCTGCTTCTTTCAGTGGATTTCTTTTTCCCTTGCCAACCCCGACCACGGGCTGAACAGACTCTAGTTCTGCTGCTGCCCTTGGATCCACTCGTTCACTAAGCTCTCTGGATCTGGTTCCACCTCCTCCTTGCCCTCCCCTGCTCCGACGTGGGAAGATCTGTATTGGCATTGTGTGGGAGCTGATCTCATCATATTGCCTTGGACATGCATCCCTCCTGCTCTTATGCCCAAGGTGCTCCCTTGAGATGGAGCCATCTCTCCATCTCCTCCTAAAAGCTGCCACTGCTGTAGACTGCTTGGAGTTGGAGCCTGAAAGACTGTCTTCTCCACTGAAAATCTGTGTTTCGGGGCTGGCAGGGAGGACCCGAGATGGGCATCCCACTAGAGAGCTCCTAGGAGGTCACAAATTAGATTTTGGCCCTTCTTATGCCAAGCCTGGGTCCCGAGGAGAGGACACTGCATCATTCCTCACCTGCAATGTAGTGGCAGAGACCTTCCCTGCCAGCACGCTCATTAGGGTGTTTTAATTATTGAGACACTCATTCTAATTGTGTCCCCTGGTTCCTGTTCTGCTGAGATTACATCTGCTTCTCATTTTCTGCACGCTGGCTCTTCTCCAAGGCACTCTGCTGTGCATATGGAGCGTGCACAGGGGAAGCTCACCCAAGAGACCAGGGAGTGGGATGCTTGTTGCTCCCCTCCGCCCGCCCCGACCACCTGGGATGAGAGCTGGAAACACCAGGGAGGGTCCCAGGGCTGGGCCATCCATTTGCTACCCCATTTACAACCCTGGTCACGTCTTGATGACAGTTGCTGCGTTCCCATGATGGCTGTGCTGACCCACCCTGTGCTTGTGCGTGCAGCTGTATGGTCCCGGTAGAGACACAGCCGTCCTTGAATGCGATGCTGCTGTGCTGCTGGCGGACCCTCAGGAGAGATGCAGCTTCTCCTGGACAAGGAGATTTTGCAGATGCTTTGTATATCCATCCCTAGAACAAAACCAGGGTTGTTCCTTTTCCTCTGTGACCATCTACGTTTTCAGATCTGCTGCTGCAGCGTTGTCAGCTGAGTTGTCAGCATCTGTTTTACGCTCTTGAGTGCCTTAGCTTTGCTGACAACGATTTGGAGTGCAGACTGCTCTCCAGTGTTGAAGGTGGATAATGGGGAGACAGCTCAGTGTAGGAACATCCAAACCTGCTATCTGCTACCGGTGCTTTGGATGGGTCTGTTGGGTTGATTCAGGATCTCTGGGTAGCAGCCATCATCTGCATCTCTGAGGCCTTTGGAGGTACCTAGAGAGACCCAGCAGCCTCCAGACAAGCAGGCTTGAGCTACTCTTGGCCTTTGTATTTGACAGCACTTCACCCTCTCTGCTCCTTATTCTCTAGTGGGGTTTTTTAGACAGCAGTGATTACCTCTCTGCTGTTTTTTCACTAGGCTGAGCTCTTCTGGTCTGCTATCAAAACTTCACATCCCATGGAGGACCTGCACAGCCTTTCCTGCATCCAGTGCTGTTTGAGACCATGTTTTGGACCTGCACATGCAGTTTTCCAGATGAGGGCTCTTAAGCCTTACCCTTATTGCTTCTCTTGTCTCATTATCCTGGTCCTTCAGACCCGCTCTTCTTTATGGCTTAGGCTCCTTGATGACCCTATGATCTTTCCAGTGATGTCCAAGTCTTCCACGACCTCAGTGATGCCTCTCAAACTGTCATCATCCATTTTTTTCCAGCACATTTCTTACTCGGTTGTGTCTGGCCAGTAGCAGAACCTAATGCAGTCAGCCTTCAGGAATGGGCTGTGAGGAACTCCAGTAGAAACATCTCTGCATGCTCCCTTTTCAGCAACCCCCCCACATCTTTCTCTCTGCTTTCTGGCTGACAGCTCATCCTCTTTCATTTGCCATCACCCCCAGCCTGACTACAGATTTCTCACCATACCAAGCACTTTGCTGAAATCCTGGTAGATGACATTAATTGGGATTTCTTTCTATAAACAGTGATCTTATTGAAAATAACAGTCAGCTTGCCTGGCATGGGCATACTCTGTTAGTGCTGCAGCATTTTATCTTATTTCATATATATCTCTTGGTTTGGTTCCCAGCTTACCTTAGAAACCTTGAGTGCTGTCGTAGCTGAACTGTACAGAGTCTGTAGTTGCTTCTGTATCTATTGTTCTTTCTTCAGTCCAGGAACTGTGCTTGCTGTTCTCCAGAAAAAGGAGGAGGGTAATCAATAGCCTGTAATCACATATCCTGGCTCAACACAGTCGTTAGCAATCCCAGCTAAAGATTCCTGACTTTAAGCACTGTTTTTCCGAGGGAGACACGGCACAGATTATCTAGTCCGGCCGATTAAAACGTGTTAGATCTCAGACCGATGCTCAGCTTAACCGAGCTGTTCCCGCTGGCTCGGTGCCTGTCTCTCTTTCCAAACTGGCATCCTTTTTCCGTCCCCTGGCCGCAGCTCACGTTCCCAGAGCCGTTAAGGTGAATGCACGAGCCCTTCGCTCCGACACCCAGCAAAGCCAGGACATCTGTGCCTGCCGTGACCCAGCTGGTCCACCTGCCAGTGAGGTTTGCCTCTCCAGTGATTTCTAGGTAATATCTGAAGCAAAATAAGGCTTTGTCAAACAGCTTTTCACTGAAGTCCAAACACTCTGACTCTTCTCCCATTGGTATTGCTGAGTTTCTGGGAAAAGGAACCGTAGCCCATAAAGCCATAGCTCTCAGGGGTTGGACTAGATGACCCACAGAGGTCCCTTCCAACCCCTAACATCCTGTGATTCTGGAGTCCACAGGACATCATAACCAGATGTTGGGTGGATGTGTTGGACCATGAGGTTTCCTGTGGATAATCCAGAGGAACCTCACAGCAGCAGGACCATCACTGTTGGGAGAATTGGGGAATACTGGAGTAGTTTCTTAGCTCCTCGAACACGTTGCTCTACAGAGCAAGGCCCTTTTGCACAATGATACTTGATAGACACATTCTGCTGGCACCAGCCCTCGCTGTAATGATGCCTGCACCTCCGGGAGATGCAGAAAGGTGCAGTCCCTCCAGTATCTTTGTATTAGGCACCCTCCTGCTCCTGGAATAGATTCCCAGACAAAACTGGGTTATGATGCAATTAAGACTGAGAACATGAATCAGTGATTCAAGGGGAGAGAGAGAAAAAAAAATCTAGTGAGGGAGGAGGCAGTGATCCCACGCCGAGCTCTGCTCACCGTTGAGGCAGAGTAAACTGTACAGAGACCGTGGTGAGAGCTGAGCACCTTAACCCTGCCCTGGAGCCGTGCCAGGTGAGGAAGACCACCGGGCTACAGCAGCGTGATTAGAAAAGCCGTGCGGTTAATGTCAATGCAGTTAAGGTACGTTGCGGGTACCATGGCAACCTGCACTGGCCACGGGCTTGCTCTTGAAGTCGGGATGCTGCGGGAGCTGGCAGGCTGAGAGGTAGATGAGCTGGGAGTGCAGTCGCACTGGTGAAGCATCAGGAGGGTGCAACAGGCACTGTGCATGGGCTGGTCCCTGCTGGAGGTGGCTTTGTCTCCCCGCTGATGTGGCTGCACTTCTCATTCAGGCATGGCTGTTAAGTGTTTGAGGATAAATAATTCCGAGCGCTGGGCTGGGTAAGCCCTGAGCTGGTAGACAAGATGATGAGAGAGATGAGGCAGCATGGGCAGGTCAGAGACCAAGGACGAGTGGCTTGTAGGGTGGAGAACGCCCACATGCTTCCCGCTGGCAATAGACCGGCATTTCCCCCGTGTCGTTAGGGGGGGTCATGAGGTCTTCACAGTGGTGGAAGTGTCTCTGCTGTGCCTGGAGCAAGATGCTGAGGTCTCTGGTTATATCAGCACACAGACAGCAGAAGGCAGAGGAGCACAACCACCAAAGCTGAGCAATTAGAGCTTGCAGTACTCACGCTCTTCCAGATTGCCAGCGCAGCCCCGAGGAGCGAGCTTGGCAGTCAGAGTCCTGATCTACAGAAGCAGTGAGTGTGCAGCTTGGTTTCACCACCGGATTTAATGAGGCTGAGCGCACCCATCCATGGCTGGAGCTCCTGTTGCCTGGGGCTGGGTGACCCCCTGCTTGCCGTTGGCCCAAGACTTCTCGTTCCCGGTCAGCACGCAGCAAACAAAAGCTGAGCATCTGCAAAGGTTGCTCCTTCTCCTGGGAACTTGCTAATGAGACAGTGAAGGGCTGTTGCTTCTCAGAGCAGATGTTCAGTGGGAGCTTTTTTCAGCCAAGGAATTGCTGAAGTTGTTTTACACAGCCCGGCTCGGGGACACGGAGATTAAAGACAGGAAGGTTCCTGTAGGCAATTTACCCACTGGTCTCAGCCAGCACAGGGTGGAAGTTTGCTGTTTTTGTACAAAAATGGTGGAAGACGTGTTCCTTGGCGCTTATGGGGTGTTTCCATGCTGATTTGTGGGTCCTTGCTGGAGATGACACCCTCTCCAGCCCTGGGCTGAACACTTCCCCGGGTTTTCATCCCTGCTGCTCTGGGTTAGTGTGGGTGGATGCTGGAGCTGGCAGTTTTGGTGAGATGTTGCCACAGTTTGTGCCACAAAGCTTAGTTAAAAGCATAAGCTTCCTCACCACAGGCCTCAGAGGCACTGCTGTGAAGGAAAGACTCTTTAAATTGTGCAGGGGCTGATCAGGTGTCTTGCAAAAGCTGGCAAACTATCCTGAAGGCTTGGAGATAGCTCTTGTCCAATACACCAGCGGTTAAGTTCAGTGAAGTCTTGGAGACTTGCTGTCCCAGCCTTGGAGCCCAGGTTGCAAGTCAAAGAGCTGAGGAGGGTGAAATACGTTTATGTAGTCTTGGATGAAAAACCCCTGGGGAGCTCTGGAGCTGGGTTGTCTTAATGTGGTCAAAGCTGTGGGCATGAAAAAGAACATAAGTGATGAGCAAACTGCGGATAACATTTGCTCATTCCCAGCTTGAAGTTATACTGAGCTGTTTTTTTGCTGCCTAAGCCCTTCCATCTGCCCTTTCCTTCTTTCATTCCCATATAACAGACTCTAGAGGCATCTCAGTTCCCTCATGTCAGAGCCAGAATCTGAATTAATAATGTGCTAAGAAAATAAAGATAGTTCAACAGACTTTAAATCAAGGAGAACAGCATGTTAAAGAGTTTGAACAAATCACATTACTTTGTGTGCAGTTTTAGGGCTGGCAGAAATAAATCTCCCAGCAATTTATTGATGGTGACAAATTCTTTCAGAAAAAGCCTGCTCAGGGAATGCTTCTCTTTATCGCTAGACTCTCTGCGTGAATTATCTAGGACCAGATTAATGTGTCCCAGCGAAGGTGTCAACCCAATTTGTGTCCTGGAGCCTCCATGTCACCTGGGCTGACACATCGCTTGAATATATCTGTTGAAAACCATCTTGCTTTTTGGATGCTTCTCCCTTTGCTGTTGTGTGGGTCTGGGTTTGACAGAACCATTTCCAGAGCTGGGTAGATGGGTCACCCCAAGTGGAGGAGGATGGGTCAAGGACACAGCCTGACTTAGCCCGGATGTGAAATCTGCTTGTGTAGACCCATGGCAAGAAAAGAGAAACCAGAAAGCTGCAGGGCTGACGACGGCTCAGTTGCTGCCAATGTGTGTCCAACAGAGCTAGTCACCAGGGCTGTCCTCATGTGGCTGGTGGGACCAAGAGCCTGGACCTTGGTTGATGTTGCTGTGCCCACATCCTCCAGCCAAGACTCAAGGAAGGCCTGAGGGGCAGGAGACACCCATATCATACTCTGGTGTGCCATCGGGCATGGGGCTGGCCGGGGAGCAGCCTCGCATGATCTTAGGGGTCTTTTCCAACGTAAATGATTCTATGATTCACTCTTTTGCATTTAGCAGCAGGTGGTAAATCTACCACCCTGACTCACCTAGAAAATGGCTGGTTTTGACTGAAAGCTGTAGGACTTTGTTTCAGAGGTTGGTTGTCTGCAGCTGTGGGTGCATTGCCTCTCTGTTGGTCTCGCTTCAGCTCCTGGTTCCCCCTGTTAGTGGCCTGTCTGAAGAGGCCGCAGGAGTCTTCTCCTTGGGACTCAGGGTCTGGATTTCTTCCTTATGTTTATCTGTGTTGCCTGGCCCCTGGAAACTATGGCTCCAAGACTTCTTTCGTCTTCTCAGCCTCCCGTGGACATCTTCCAGCTCTCAGCCTCCACCCAGTGTTCACATCCCAGCCCAAGACAGACTCCCCAGGCCGGGACTCTTGCCCATCACCTGAGGCCACCTCTGGGAGGAATTCAGGGAGATACTGGGACAGTTTGGGGCAGCTCTCTGTGCTGCTCTAACTGGTGTTGAGCATCTGATCTGGTGTCTGAGTAGAAGTGGGGAGGTAAACCCCATCTGCATTAATGACTTGGGCTGCAAGGCATCAGCTCTTCTGCGGCTTGAAGATGCCTGTTCAGGGTGGTGGTGGAGAGCACGTGTGCATCCGTGGTTGTGACAACGAGGGACAGGGAGACCCTGGAGCTCTGTCAAGAGGTGCCCAGGTTCCTGCGTGTCTGGACTGCAGACCTGCAGCGTGGCTGGGCAGCGAGCTGAGGGAACCCAGCCTGTGTCTGCTGCAGAGCCTGGCCACGGGGGCCTCAGGCTGGGCACCGTGTGCCTGCCCAGATACCTCTGTTTACTCAGCAGCTACACTCCGGCCTAATGGGGAGGAAAGAAGAGAAGTTAATTTATTACTGCAAATGACTTTGAAGTAATTAATTGATCTTGTCAAAGGCAAGGGATAATTCCACGGCTGTATAATCCCAGCAGAAAGATACTTCTTGTCCCCTGACAAGGCAGCTTTGATAGAGCTATTTCACTAACACATGCTGAAGTCAGGAAGGGGACATTTTATTCAATGATTCACACTAATTACAGTGAAGCAGGCGCACTCCCTCTCTGCCCCACAGCACAGCAGTAGCCGGGTGTTCCCTGTCAGCCCCGTGGTGCCAGCCCACAGGCAGGAAAGGTCCCTGCTGACCGAGAGGTCTGGGCATCCGTGTATGGACCTGGCTGGGACAAAACGGAGCTGGCAATGAGAAGATTCTTGACCATCCGATGAGGGGAAGGAGGATGAGAGCAACCTTCCATCTCAGGAGGAGCAGAGCTGCTATTTCAAGGACTTCAGCAACGTGGCCCATGCAGCAGGGCTTCTGCAGCTCTGTCCTCCTCAGCAGTCACGTGTGCTAGATCTGGGGTAAAAAGACCAGGTCTTCCCTCATTTTCCTGTCTCTTGTAGAGCCAGGGTTGCCTAGTGGCTTCTGTTGTAAAATCATATATTGATTGCTTGTCACTGTGCCCAGCTCTACCTGTTTACAAGAGCTTGCTGTGGATCTACTGCAGGATACTTTTTTTTTTTTTTAAGGAAAATTTTGGCTTAAATGAGATTGGAGGAAACTTATGTTTCCTTCTTGTTGCAGAACAAAGCTTTGTCCTTTAGAACAGAACCTGAAACAAAGCATAGTGATGGTTACCTCTTCGTTGGTTCACATTTGTCCATGGGAGGAAAATGTCATTGATACATCTGGCGAGATGACACTGAAACCAGCAACAAAGTCCTCCAAATCCCCCCTGTCCGTCCTCACCCTCTGTCGCGGGGGGTGATTCTCTATCGCTCCTGGAGCTCGGGTCCACCATCGCAATCGCAGAGGGGTCTCACAGTCTTGTGGTCCAAACGGGGTTGGATGCAGCATGTGGAACAGCAAGGCCAAATGCTGAAAAAGGAGAATTAGCAGAGACGTTGAACAGCTGCCCAGGCATAGGAAGAAATAGTGAGTGATTTTGCCATTAATTGCTGTATCATAATGCTGTTGTTGCAGAAGGGGGCCTAATTAAAGTGGCTGAGACAACCTTCTGTCTGGCAAATCCCAGCTTTCAAGTGGCTTGACCTTGCAGTGTCAATAACGTTCCTTAGCTGTGGATTTGGGGACTTAATCCAGCAGCTGCCAATGACCCGGCCAACCCGTGGCATTGCTGCTTGGTGACAGGAGCAGGGTCGCTTCTCTGGAAGCCTTCTGAGGGTGCGGGAAGAGCTTCTTCGGCTTTGGCTATGCTGAGCCCAAGGGATCACTTTCCCCAAGGAGGGTCTGCTTCAAAAGACAGCAAACTTTTGCTTAAAGCCTGGTCTTTATCTGGTGTCAGCTCCAAATTTGCATCCCAGCCTTGGGTCGGGCACTTACACCGACCACGTGAAACCTTGTGCTCTTTTTCTCTGTTACTGCCAGTGGAACAGTTTATCTTCAAGAGAATTATGTGGCTCAAGCTGGACAAACAGGTGATCAAGTAGGAGATCTTGATAGTCCATCATCAACAGTCTGCTGACCAATGCCAGCCGTCACAGCCACAGCAACTGGTGACACGTCCATCTCGGATTTTCTTAAGACTAACTATGTCTCCTAGGCAGAAGCTGGGACAGCAGGAGCCTCTGGGAGCAAAGAGGAATGATCTTCAGGATGCTTCTGTCTCACCCAGTGCTAACAGACAGGGAATGTGCAGGCTTGGGGACCAGGGCAACTGGTCTTACCACCTCTGCTTTGCACTGCACGTGCCTGTTCACCCTCCAAGACGTGGCCTAGGAACCTTACCCCCAGGCCCTCTCCCTGGCATCACTTGGTCCTCTCCAGGGCTCACTGTGGCCGTGGCAGTCCCTGGCTGCAGAGGACTCCGAGATGACACTGTCATGAACTCTACAGGTGCTGGAGTAGCGGAAGGACCACGGTTCCTCTGCTCCCCTCTCTGTAATGGTTACGGGAGCTCTTGGTAGTTGCTGGGGCTGGGAGGCTGCGCAGGGAGAGGTCACAACACTTGCAGATATCTAAGAACAGGTCAGCTGTAGAGCATCATTCATGTTCTCCGTAATAGCTTTGCAAAGCTGAACTTGGCTCGTGGGAAAGAGTAACGAGGTGCAATTCTCTGCTTGATCAGCTGCCATTACGGAGGAGTCAGCGGCTCCCGAGCGCTCTGGATGAGCCCGAGGAAGGACACTCTCTTCCCTCCTTGTCACCCAAGCACGCTGAGAAATGTGTCCTCAGCCTGCGGCAGGAAGGTTCGGCTCAGCACTCGGTACTTTCCAGGAAAGGGGATGGGAGCTGCCACCAGCCCTGCCGGTCTCGGGGGATTGGGAGAGGGGGCCGGCGCGTCTGACCTGGCTGCGTCCCCACCGCCTCGCTCCACGGCAGCCTGCAGCAGCGCAGCTCGTTGCCTTCAGACCTGGGAGAGCCGAGAAGCTCTCCGGAGTCGTCCAGCCCTTGCTGCAGTCCCATCCCACAATAAGTCAGAAGTGAATTTTTGTTAATGGCCATTGGCAGCTAAATTAAAATCTTTAATTAGTGAAACCTGCATGAATAGAGAATGATTTTCACTGAGCCATGGGCAACTATTTTTGCCTGGAAACGAAGCAGCCATGTGTGCGTTTGCAGTCACCGTGCTCAAAGACAAAAACAGTCATTCCGTGCCACAGGGTTTTACCCAGTGCAACCACTGCAGTATTTTACAATATCACTTTGTCAGCACTTAAAAAAAAGAGCTTAGATCCCTTTCTGAGATTTATTGCGTTTCATAGGTGAATAGATTTTTGATTAGAGAAACACTCTGCCTTTTTCTTTCAGAAGTAGTGAGAGAATGCAAGGGCTGAACCTCCTTTAATTATCAAGTCCTTTAAGTCCAGGCAGAACAAACTCCCGGCGGTGCAATGAGCTCAGCACAGCCCGAAGCCTGGCCCACCCCTCCCGGTGCTTTGCTGGGGCGGTGGCTGCGCAGGCTGCGGCGCGGTGTGAGATCCGTGCTCCGAAGTGCAGTCGGGACCGAGATTTTCGAATGCCGGAGCCTTCCGTGTGCCTGCGGGAACTTGTGTCCCCAGTTTCCCCGAGGCTCATCCAGCTTTTTCTGTTGTAAGAGGCAAAATCTTCAGCAGAAGGATGTCCTCCAGCTCCGAAACCCTTCCAAGAAGAGAGGGCAGAGTGGGAAGCTCCCCGTGTAGTGATTCCCCCAGGCACGTACTTTTTCACAGAGGCTTAAGGAGGGAGGAATTTCAAGACAAAAGTATTAGAGCAGATGGAGTTCGGCTTCCAGCTCTTCTTTGTCTGCTCAGGGACAGAGGGAGAGGGTACAGCGCTGGAAAGGGCGATGATCAGCGCAGGATCCCGGTTAAGATGTTCCATTATTTTGTTTTGTTATTTTTTTTAATGATAATTTTTTAAATGTTTCCCACCTGTCTGGAGTGTAGGTGGCCAGCACAAGCAGTGCTACAGCTGAGATCTTTTCCCCATGCAATCAGCTTACACACACCCCCATCCAGCTGCCTGCAGCCGTCCTGGGAGACAGGAGGTGGGGATCCTACGCACGCTACAGGTCTTGCTCTCTGTCCTGTAGGGCTGGTGTCCCCTGGATACTGGACCTGGGATCCTCTGTACACTGTGGCTTGACCATAAAGGGTGGCTTGCCCAGACTTATCACTCTTGGGGAATCCACGCATGTGGTCACTAAAGCCATTTTGTGCTTACCCTGCTGCCAGTTCCTTGAAGGAGAGAGATCTGCTCTCCTCGCAGAGCCCAACAAGGTCCGTTGCTTTGGTCGAGAAGCCTTGTCCTGACGGGCTTTGCCTGCAGTGCTGGGAACTTCTGGGCCAGAGGAGACCTTCTTGGTCTCTACGAGGCGCTACCAGGCAGCACAGTAAGAGCTGCTGCCACTGTTGCGGCAAGGAGTGACCCGCTTGCCTGGTGGGGTTTTGTGCTCCTCTGGGAAGGCTCCAAAGCAAACCAGGTTGCAACAGCGAGGGTTGCAGGCTCCGCTGCTCCTCACAGGTACTCCAGTCCCCGTGCTTTTGGGAAGGTGTGGGCTGGGACTGCTGCACACCCGCGTGCTCAGCCCTCCTTGCTCCTCTTGGCTCCTGCTCAGGGCGAAGAGACCAGTCGGGGTCACAGATGCAGCCTGCTCTGCTGGAAACGATCCCAGCCGGGGAATTCCCGTCCGACCCGTAACATGGCTGGCTCATGGAGAGCCCTCAGCTGAAGTAATTGTGTTTGCACAAACAACCCTCATCAGTTTAAAGGAGATGAAATCAGCGGGAGCTCATTGAGATGCAGCCACAGTCTCCAGCACGGAGCAGAGCTGCTGTCACGGTCTGACACGGGAGCGGCAGGACCGAGGATGCCCCGCGGCGGGGGATGCTCTTCTCGGGGCTGGTGCAGGGTGCTGGGTCTCCACAGCAGCTCTGTGCATTGCACCCAGCTGGCTTCTGAGAGAGGGGAAGGGCTGGGGGAGGCGTTGAGGACCCCTCTCCGCAGATTTGGCTTAGAAATGGTAGCACAGGCTGGAGCAGGCTTCACAGAAAGCGTGCAAGCGGCCAGGGCAGCTGGAGGGAGGTTGGTTTGCGCTCCCTTGCCTTCACAGCCCAACAGCCTGGGGCAAAGGACGACTGGGAAAGACACAGTCGCTTGGAGAGGTAAATGAGCCACAGGGAAGCCCACAAGAAATCTGGGTCTCAAAACCAAGCAACAGCTGGAAATGGTGAAAACTCATGCTGTCGTCTCAGGGACCGGCTGCCGTCGTGAGTTTGGATGCTGTGCTGGTGGGAGCAGCTCAGAGGTCTCATCCTGGCCAGGAGCTGTGATGTTCAGGACGTGGCAAGGTTACTTGGCTAACTGTGGTGCAGGAGACACGTGAAAATCATGGCTGTGGGGCCAAAGGGAGGGTTAGACAGGGCTTGACTGGGCTGGACTGGACTGCATTGAGGTAAGATGGGCTGAAATGGGCTGGGCTATACTGGGCTGAGCTGGGTTGGGGTGGGGTGGACTGCATGGAGGATGCTCTGCCAGTGGGTGCCCGTCAGCAGGAGGGCTCTGAGCGTCCTTGACATGAGCAGGTCCTGCGCCTTGCAGGGGACCCGGCTCCGCAAACGGTGCAGCCGCAGAGCGCAAAAGGCTCCCGCGACTCTTCCGTGCGTGGATGTGAAGAGGCCTTGAGGAACCGGTGTTCATTCACCCCCCTCTCCGAGTCCTGCCAGAGGACGGATGACTAGCAAAGCAATATTAATTTTGCAGAGAGGCCACTAATGTGTCCTGTCTCCCCTTTGCCCCAGGCAGCGAGCGTTCCCTGCACTGATTAAGTGTGAGAATGCTCTCAGTAGGCACCTTTCAGAAAAAAAACATTTCAATTAGCAGCTGAGATGGATCGCGCAGGAAATTGGGTGGTTATTTCCAGATATTTACAATGAATCACCTCGTCGTAGGGAGGGGGCATGCTGCACTGTGCTGAGGGGGATCACAGTTCTGCTCCTCTGGTACCGCTACACAGAGAGGAGTTCGCTTTGATGGTTTGGTGACTAATTTTTGGCCAGATGAATTTTTGCACTTGGGAAATCGCTGAGATTGCAGTCCCAGTTGGGGATTGCAAAGGGTCAAATCCTTCTTGCTGGGGCCCTGGGAGGAGCTCAGACAGCCGAGCGGTGCCAAGAGCTCAGGGGGTTTGATGGTGTGACTGAGTATATTTATTTGCAGGTCACTTTTGATGTGCTGACCTCCTCCTGGCAGGGGCCTGGACCCTGTGATTGCTGCGTCTTTTAGCTTTGAGGATGTCCCTTCAAGCTGGGTGTGGATAACGACCCTATGGTCGTTCTGTCCTGGTCGTGGTGACCAACCACCTGGTGCTCGTTCTTCCTCCAAGCTGCATCTCATCAGCCCAGGCTCCAAGGCTCTGGTTGGCTTTCTCCAGAGCAGAAAAACTCATCCTTCGAGTTGGCTCGTGGCGATCCGGCTCACGGAGGTGGGGAGGGCATGCAGGTGGGAGGCAGCAGCAGGCAGAGCCGGTGCGGGACTGCCAGGCAGCCAGGCTGTGCTGGGCTCCTGGTTCAGGTCCAGGCATGTAGCTGGGTTCCTGGAGAGCCCCCAGAGCCCGGGCACGGTTCCCCGTGAGCTGGGTGTGACTCCCTGCAAGCCCGGCAGCTCTTTGCATCCCGGAAAGCTGGATGGCTGCTTGAGCCTGGGGTGGGAAGGTCCTCGCTGGGCTGCAGCGAGATTTTGCTGTCCCTTGAACATCTTCACGGCCAGCTGTGCCCCCAGCATCTCTCTGATGCACAGTCCCTCATCCTGGGTGCACCAGGCGATGGCCTGGCTGGCTGGGGTGTGCCTGTCCCGCAGGGATGCTCTGCTCGCTCCGGAGCATCTCAGGCTGCCAGGAGTGGGGCCGTGGGGCTGGGACAGACGCTGCCTGTGGACAGACAGATGTCTGGGGTGTGTTGGAGGGGGAGAGTGGTGCAGACGCGTTGCCCTGGGGATTAGAGGGGCTGTTTGGGGCGGGGAACACAGGGATCCAGGAGCTGTAGCCCGGGGATGGGCAGGCTCTCCCATGGTCTGGCTTTCCCAGGCAGGGAGCTCACGAAACTTCTCTCAGCTCCAATTGCTGTGCTCCACCTTTTATTATAATTGATTCTGCATCGCCATAGGAACCCGCTCCAGCGTGAGTGAAGAGCAGCTGCCTTCCCTGTGCGCTCTCCAGGAGAGAGGCGGCTGCTCCTTCCCTCGAGATGGCAAGCGATGGAGCCGGGAGTCCATGCCAGCCAGGTACCGTCCGGGCCCCATCCCCTCTCGCGGGCTGACGCTGTGGGGAGCAGAGCCAGGGAGAGCAAGGGGGGGGGAATTCCCTCTGTGCTCAGCTGCCAGGGACCCCCCAACCCTCGCCGTGGTGGGCTCAGGAGATGGGGCTGGCTCTGTTTGCCTGGTGCTGGGGACCACTATGTCTTCTGATGATGGTTGTCAGGTCTGGATGGAGAGGGCAGGAGGCAGGGTGGGCTGGGTGGGAGCAACCTTTCCTTGGGGTTTATCTTCTTCCCGGGTGGCTCGGTTTGGCAGTGGTGGGATTTCCGTGTGTGCTGGGATGACAGCAGAGAGGGGGCACGTGAAGGGTGTGCTGCAGAGCCCTGCACTTGGCCCAGCTTCCTGTGCTCCTCAGGGGGACCAGGGGTCACAGAGCCTGGGATCTGGGGGCAATCACCTCTGCTTAGCTGGCGCTGGGTGGAAGCTCCTCCTTGGCTGAGGGGTTGTCCCCTTCAGTTGCATCCAAGCAGATGGGACATCCCTCACATGCCACGTCCCATGCTCCTGCCCTGGCCTGATCTGCTCAGTTCTCCCCTCCATGTCCAGGGTCTGCTCTGCCGCTGGGCTCAGCTGCAGTGGGTGGCTGCATGAGACCATAGAAGCAGTGGTGGAGAAGGTGGCCTTCCCGTTAGCCATGGGCTGCTTGAGCAGAAGACTGGCCAAGGTCTAACATCAGGGGTTGGGGTACAGACGTGCTGGGCTGGAGTCCCAGCCTGTCCTGCCATTCCTTGTGGTGGAAGGTGCTTGAAGAGAGGTGTTGTGAGCAGGCTTGAGAGCGTGAGGAGACCTCTGGATACAGCAGACCAACTGGGTGATCCTGCTGAGACCTGGGATCTTCCTTAGGCGTGGGTCCTGGCAGCTGGTCCAGACCCATGGCAGGATGTCTCCTGGGCCCCATATGTCCTTGCCCACCAATGCGCTGAGCCCTGACACAGCCAGGGGATGGCGAGGGGCTGAGAGGGTTCGTGAAGGACCCCCCAGGATCCTGCTGTAGGTAATGAGCATTCACAGACAGAAGCCCAGTGCTGGGCTGTAGGACCTGGGCAGAGCCTGGCGCTGCCTGTCCCTGGGCAGCTGCCTGGTGTTTGCCTGCGTGGCCGGGATGGATGCACCCCATGGGGGTGTGAAGGTGTGTGGGGGTCTTGGCATCCCTCCTGGGGCCCAGCATTGTCTGTACAGCGCGTGTGCCCACCTCGGCGGGGCCGGGAGGGTCTCTCCCTGCCCAGGGCGTTCAGTGGAGGGTGCTGGGGTTAAGGCTCGCTCCCCAGCGCAGTAAGAGGGAAGCTGGGAAGGGGAAGTTGCACACACGGCTCTCCCGGCAAACTGGGCCCCTGAAATGGGAAACGGCTTGGTTCCTGCTGGGCCCGGCTGTCTGCTCAACAAGGACAGAGGAGATGGCCCCCGTGTGAGCCCTGCACCAGCGTTTGGTGGCAAAGGCTGGAGCAGATCTGCAGGGACAACGCAGCGATTTGGCTTTGGGATGCGTAGGAAGGGAACACAGAAATACATCGGGATAGTCCCAGCCCTGCTTGCTCCCGGGTCCAGGGTGCATCCCGTAAAGCAGCTGGAGAACACAGCCCTGTGTTCTCAGCACGTGCCAGCCAGGAGGTCCACAACGTGCTTTTATATGGGGCAGAAAGACCTCTGAGAACCTGGTGCAGCTCTTTGCTCCAGGGCTCTGCGTCCCGTTGGAAGCCCGGCTTCCCCTGGCAGAGCCTCCGGTTGCGCCGACACTGGCAGCCGTGCAGTGACCCAGTGGGATTCGTTCGTCTGACCCGGCAGCAACATTGACTGAAAAAGGCAATGTGAACCCTGCAAAGAATCCGGCTCCGCGTCACGGTGCCAGGCGCGAGGGTTCCTTCCCAGCAAGGGACGAGCGGACCCGCCTCGGACAGACGGACCCTTGGCTTTGGGAGCGCAGGAGTGCGACGACGGAGGGAGCGCCGAGGCCTCGCTGCACTTGCAAGTAAAGCCTTTTCCCATCTCCCAGGAGCTTAGGTCCTAGGAATCCTCCCGCTTAGGCAGGAACTTGTTTGCCTGCAACCCTCGCGAGGGCGTTTTGCTTTCGTATCTCCCCGGCAATCGCGTTTGCTGTCGGGTTGCAACAGGCGGTTGGGCACCATGTGCAGCGACGCGATGAATATGAACCAAGGGGAGCGCGCGGAGCTGCCTCCGGCGAGACCCCGGGCTCCCACGGAGCAGCAGATCTGCTCTCAGCCCTTTGCCCGAGCCCTGTGTTAGTCCTTACGCTACGCCGCTCCCCTGCCCTGCTCATTTTGACCACAGAACCATCTTGGTTGGGCATTTCCAGGACCCTGGAGGCATCTGTCTTCTGAGTTTTTCTCCTAGATGTCTCAAATCGATTTGTGTGGGGAGCAGCAGTAGGTTTGGGCTTTTCAAAGCGGGGTTATTAGCACTGTCCCAACGAATTTGCTCCAGTTCTTACTCTGTGTGCTGTCATTTTATTCTGGTCTCTACGAAAGCTTCATCTGAACGTAAGTGTTTTAGCCCCTCCTAGCTCTCGTCCATCAAAACCAGCTCCGCTTTCTCCTGTTAAGACATTAGTCTCATTCCTCATGGTTATATAATTGTAGAAGTCTATTTTTGGTTATGAAAGTACGAAGCTGGGTATATTTAAAAGTGTGCAAACAGAGTAATTCCCGAGTTGTGGGGCTGCATTCATGACACTGTGCAATTAAACCCCGCTCCGCTCTGGCTCATGTCCTGTCATCTTCCAGTTTCATTCTTTGAGCGGATCAGGCTTTTCTGGTGCAATTCTGCTTTACAGTGCAAATCATGTGGGTTTGTTTTGTTTTTTTTTTTTAATTCCTGCTGATAAAACGCACACCTTTCAGTGCCAGGTGTGGCAAAGCTGACAAACTCCCAGCCCCCCGCGACAAATTCACCCGTGACTTGGGGGGCTGCCTTATCGCCTGGGCCCTGGGTCCGGAGCTGGGCTCCCGCTCTCCGTCCCCCGCACGCCGGCTGCGCGGGCTGTGCACCAGCGCAGAGCAAAGCACGGCTGCGCTGAGGCTCCCGGCTTCATCTTTTATTTGCTGGTGGGAGTCAGCTGTTTGGAGGAGGAACAGGTTATTTTTGAGCAAGGTTACTCCACTGTAAATTGGAAGTAACACCCTAAATGTTCATATCCAGAAATCGCTTTCCGGCTGACACAGATGACTTTCTCCAGCTGCTTTCCCTAATTAGGCTCTGATTCTGCTTGGGACACTTCTTAGAATCAAAGGATGGTTTGAGTTGGGAGGGATTTGAGTTGGGAGGGACCTTTCCAGGCCACCCAGTCCAACCCCCTGCCATCAGCAGGGACATCTTCCACTGGATCGGGCTGCTCAGAGCCCCGTCCAGCCTGGCCTTGAATGTCTCCAGGGATGGGGCATCTCCCACCTCTCCAGGCAACCTGTGCCAGGGTTTCACCACCCTCAGAGTAAAAATTTTCATCCTTATATCTGAATTTACCCTCTTTTAGTTTAAAACCATCACGCCTGTTCCCACCTTTCTTACAAGCCCCCCTTAGGTATTGAAAGGCTGCAATAAGGTCTCCCCGGAGCCTTCTCTTCCCCAGCCTCCCGTGCTTTCCCACCCACTACCTAGCTCTAGGTCTCGACTCCCGGTCGAAAACCTGCAAGGACTGAAAGGGTGGAATGAGCTGGCGCTAGCAGAAGTGCCTGGGTGTAGTCCAGCGAGCAGGCTGAGTCACGCCAGCGCTGTGCAGCCCCATCCCTGCCGAGAGCCCATCACCTCCCTTCCCTGCCCACTCAGCTTCGCAGCCCGGAGGTGTCTGCCGTGGGAAGGGTGAGCCCTCCGTACCAGATGGCATCCTGCGTCGGTAAACACTGCGCCACACTGCTTTTTGAAATAAATCTCTCATTAGGTACTTGCCATTCCCAAATTAACATTTAATTCGTGTTTCATACCCAGAAAAAAATCTCACCGCAGTGTTGCTAAACTGTTGACAGTGATGCTCTTCCTTTGTGAGTTCTGTTGCTATTAAGCAATTTCCTTGCTCACGTATTCTTTTTAGTTACTAAGGGAACATGAATCTTAATAAAACTCAATCAAATGTTCCTTAAATAACAGCTGCCTTCGTTTAACTGTCTTATCAGCCCTTTTTTTTTTTGCTTGGCTCAAAATTCCCGGGAAATTAAGATCTGATTCTTCACAGAGTAATGAAAAAGCAACGCATCCCAAGTGCGAGGGAAATCCTTTCTCCTGAATACTATAGGATATAATGCTCAGGATACTGTTTAGCAGAATATCTTGTATTTTGTCCTGAATGTGCCTGTTCCTCCCGGCGCTTTTGATGTGAGTCAGTTGGCCACCTCCAGATACACGGTTTGTGCTTGGGTCACTCACATTGCAGCAGGGCCTTTCCTGAGCATCTCCGGCACCGAGAACCACGACGGGGGATTTTCTGAACCCGGATGTGTCCGTGGGAAGCGTGAGTCTCCCCTGAGCACAGCGGAGTGCAGCGGAGGGACCGTGGTGCCCCGACAATGCCATGCCTGCGAAGCCCAGGGGGGTCCCAGCGCACTGGGAGCTCTGCAAGGGGATGGGGGCTGCAGAGAGCTGCGCTTGTCCCCAGAGACCTCCGTGCAGAGGAGCGGGATGCTCTGTCCCATCAGTGCTCCTCCGTGGGTGGGCTTTGCCCCCTTAGATAGGGCCACGTGGAGCCATCACCTGCTGGCTGGGGACAGGAGACCCAAGTGCTCCCCGCCGAGGTAGAAGCTCCTCCAGCTCAGGTCCCCCATCCTCCTGCCCTCCCAGGATGGTACCCATGCCGTGGGAGCTTTATTTGACTTATCCCTGCACCCCATGCTCGGCTGGGGATATATGGGGGGGGAAGGGATAAACCCCACCATGATGGTAGCCTGACAGTCTGAGGGGCTTCTGGATGGGACCACACGAGGGGTGGTCAACTCAACGTGACGTGGGATGTCGGTGCAGTTTCCCTCTGGGGAACAGCACTGGGTGCTTCCCTGCAATAGGGTGCCTGTAACAAACCAGGACAAAGCCCAAGGGACCCCTGGACCCTCAGCAGGTGACTGGGAAGCTGGTGTTAGTGGAAAGGCCACGGGTGGTCGGTGTTTGGGGGCTCAGCGATACCCTGGCCAAATATCAAAGCAGGGCTGCCAGCTCAGGGCTCGCCACCCCCGTGGGCAGGGGGGTTACGGTGGGGCTTTGTCCCGGGGGAGAGCGGGGCTGGATTGCTCGGTGCTATCGAGAGAACACCCCATGCCTGGGCTGGACATGAGAGACGTGTCTGGGAAGGAGCATCCCAAATAACGGGGGTTAAAAGCTGGAGAGCTGCTGTGCTCGCCTTGTTGCTGCTACATGAAATTATTTTTAAAGCCTGCGAGCGCTGGTCCTCGTGATGTCCCAGGAGCTGCAGCTAAAGGAAAGCGAGCAGGTCCTCAGCGTGAGCCGGAGCCATGCTGAACCTGCTCTGGTCTGGATCTGGGTGCCTTGGCCTTGGAACAGGGCTCTGCCTGTTACTTTCCCGCTGATGTTGCTCCCAGAGTCGGTGTTGCTGCCTGGGAGCGCAGGGGGAGGCTTTGGCTGCTTCCTGATGTCTCCCAGTGGGGCTTGTGGGTTTTTTGGGGACTCTCCACAGCGCTGAGAGCACGCAGGCTGCAGGGTGCTGCAAGAGGAGGTTGGTGTGGATGTCCCCATAGGAGAACTCCATCCAGTGCTGGTCTGACAAGAGACACCCAGAACTTCAGAGGTGCCTTGCAGTGTTTTGCTATGACTCCAAGTGACTGTGGTCCTTTTAACCTCCTTTGCTATCTTTGTCCTTCTGCTTTGCATCCCTAGCCCAAGAAAGCTGGACCCTGGAGATCTTTCCTCAGTGACGTGGCTGTTTGGACACAGCCTTCTCCTCCTTCTGCTGCAATAGCAATGCCAGTGTCCCCGTGCAGCTGCAGCGAGGTAGGTGCCCTCCTTCTCCATGGGGACTCAGCTCCTTCTAGACCCGGTGCGAACCCAAAGGCAGTCATCGTGCCAAGGGAAATGCAGCAGCTGGACACGTATCCCTCAGTAGGAGTGGGCAAACTCTGGGCTTGTGTCCATCTTGGGGAGAACTTTAAGACCAGGCTAGTTAAAGCCCTGAGCAGCCCACTCTGACTCCACAGCTGAGGTCCTTTTCAGTGTGAATTTTCCTGTGATTCAGGGCACCTGGTCCGAAGGGTCCTGCAGCACTGGGCTTGGCTGGTGGGCACCCTCTCCAGAGCGTCACTGGGGATTTGTGACTGGAGAGGCAAGCTCTGCACTGGTGCCCTGGATTGCCCACCCGTCCCACGTCTTCGTGCCACTTGCAAGTGGCTTCTTGAGCTTGCTGAAAAACCAGGGATCCGCCTGTGAACTTCCCCGCCCCTGGTTATTGAGCAGAGCTGGTGTAGCCCGTGGACAGTTTCTCCTCCCTCACCATCTCTGCTTTCCCCTCCAGGAGCTCTTGGCCTGGGCAGGAGCGAGTCCCGAGCTCGGCATAGCAGCGCCGGCGGCTATGGAGTAACCCGTGCTCTGGGTGCGTGGGCACAGCGGGAGGCTGAAGCTGGCTGCCCGGGCACCGGGGCGGCCGAATGCGCCCTGCCCACGCGCTCCTCGCCTCTGCCATGAATGATGCATCGACGATGGATTATGAACTGCTCTCCCCCTCCTTGGTTGAGCACCCAGCCGGCACCGCGGGTATGGATGCTGAGCAGAAAACCGTCTTTGCCTTTGTCATCTTCCTCCTGGTCTTCTTGGTGATGCTGATGGTGCGCTGCTTCCGCATCCTGCTGGACCCCTACAGCCGCATGCCCGCCTCCTCCTGGACTGACCACAAGGAGGGGTTGGAGAGGGGCCAGTTTGACTACGCCTTGGTGTAGAGGGCAGGGATGGGGCGAGCCTGGGTGCTCTGTGTGCCTCCCACCCCAGCTGGCCCCGGCCCCGGCCCCCCCTTCCTCTGTGGTGTTGCCCCGGGCCAACAGCGATGCTCTGGGCAGGGAGGGGAGGTCGGGCCCTTGGCCAGGGTGGGTTTTCTAGGGGTTTCTCTCTTTTCTAAGCACTTTTCGGTTCTCTTCGCGGTCTGTGGGACTCTTGGAGAGATGTGTCGGAGGGGTGAAGTGACTCCGCGTGGTCCCCGCTGCCCGCTGTGCCCCCCGGGCAGCGTCGTGTGCTGCGGTGAGGGGCAGGAGGCGATGGGGCAGGGCATGGCGGGACCTGCCCTCAGCCACGGCCCGCGGGGCTCCTGGTCTGGCTGGCTCTGCCTGGTGCCAGGCCAGAGCTTTGACCCCCCCACCTCCTCCTGCCCCCCACATCGCTCTCGTCTGTGTCCGCCGGGCAGTGCCGACCGTGGTCCAGTGCGTGCGTGTGCGTCCCTGTAGCTGAGCTGTGTCTGTCAGGGGGTTTATAGGCACCAGACCCAAGTGCTGGCTTTGTTCCTCTCTTTGTGGCAGCCCCAAGTGCCCCCTCCCCACAAAGGACGGGGAGATGGAGACCCCCCCTCCCCGCCATGCGCAGCCCCCTTTCGGCATCCAGCCCTGCAGCCTGCTCTCCGCTTTTACACCGTCGTGACCTGTCCCTGCTCAACTGGTGAAAATGGTCTGAGCAAGGCGCAGTCGTGCAGCCACCTCCAGACCTGCCTGGGTGGCCCTGCTGGGATCCCAGGAGGGAGCGAAGGTCCCACACGACACTTGGGAGATGCTCCTCAGCCAGCCCAATCCTGGTAGCCTCCCGCCGGCATCCCGCGCTGGCCAGTCCCTGCTCCAGCGGGACCTGGGTGGCCTCCCCACGTCCAGGGGTGCTGGGGGTGGGCAGCCCTTCCCTGGCCATCCCGCGGCTCCACGTCGGAAGGGCTCTTTAAATAGCCGAGGGGCAAACAAGGCTGTCCTCCTGCCCCTCTGTGGGAGCGTGCCTGTTGAGTAGGGGTGCTGCAGCTAGCCACGGGGCTAGCAAAAGCCGTGGTGGGTTATGGCTGTGGGCCACTGAGAACGTTTGTACTAAGGGATTTGAGCCCATGGGGGAGAACCTCTTCCCCCACCATGGAAATAAAGCTGCACTGTGCTAACCCCACACAGCTCTTCCTCTGCTCTTTGACGCGTCCCTGCAGACACTCGGAGGAGCACTGGCAGTGGTGGGCTGCCCCATCTGGCAGTGTTCAAGGCCAGGTTGGCTGGAGCTCTGAGCAACCTGGTCTGGTAGAAGATGTCCCTGCTCATGGCAGGGGGGTTGGAACTAGATCATCTAAGGTCCTTCCCAACCCAAACCATTCTATGATCTCTCCCTGATTGAGCCAAGACCCCCCCCCATCTCTCAGCACACTCTGGAGCAGTTGCACAGACGATGGGTGCCTTGTGGGACAGGAGCATCACACCCAGGCCATGGTGCTGTGGACCTGGGTGCATGCTCCTTCAGGGATGCGCAGAGGATGCTCCATGGCCACAGCACGGCACCTGGGCCAGTGGTGCTTGGCAAGGACAGTCACAGCTTGGCCACGTCTGCTGCGGGACCCATGGGCTAAGTCGTCTCCAGCACCCTGGGTCTGTGCAGGCACAGCAGGCAGCAGCCCAGGAGGTTCTGCTGCATCCAGAGAGACCTCCTGGACGTGTGGGTGCAGGTCATCTCCGGGCAGTCCCCGAGGGCGCAGGAACACTGACATGGAGGAAGAGGGAAGGAGTCACTGCCGGACAGGCAGGACGTGGGGTCCCAGCACACCCGGCTTCTGCAGCCTCTGCCACCACTGTCCAACACAAGTCTGACACCGTCACCTACTGCCAAGCCCAGGAAGCTGTTTGGGGGACAATTTTCAGTTGTCTGAGCTCACTGGGAGCATGATGTCCTTTGTCCAGGTTCCATCCCATGACTGTGTCCCCCCCCTCCCCAAGCTGTGCCCCTGCCCTCCAGCACCCAGCAAGGCAGTGGGCTCCCGCCTGGCCAGGGATGCTGCGGCCCTGCCTGCCATCTTGTGGCACATGGCTATGCCCAGACGAGGAGGAAGACACAGAACCACTTAACCCAAAATAATTTTATTGTTGCTGTTGCTTCTGATACAAAAAGGGATTCCACAAAGAGCCACCTCTCTGTGCGGGACAAGGGGAGCACAGGTTTTGCGTTTCAACACTCCCCCCCAAAAAACAACCAGCAAGACATGTCAATATAAAAAACAAAAAAACACGGCACCAGAGAGGAATGAAGGAAACCTTGAGCTATTTCATTTGAGACTTTTGGCTCAACACACACACACAAACCCATCTCCGCTAATTTATTATTATTAATAATTTTTTTTTTTAAAAAAAGCACCTGTTGGAAAACAAAAACAAAAACAAAACAAAATAATAAAAAAAACCCCAAACATCAGGCCACCCATCCTGTCACAAGCTCTGGGACTCTTGCAAAATCCAGAGTCTGGAGCTGCGTTATGCGAAAGAGTTTTCAAGTTTGACGTTAGCCCAAATACAGTATACATACACTTCCCCCACCCCACGCGGCGGCAGCGTACCAGGAAAAAACCAACCCTCCCCAAGTACCAAAACAAACAAAAGCTACAGGAATATGCACTCCTCACAACAACGAGCAGTCGTAACTTTGGTGGTTATACATAAATATGAAGGGGTGGCTGGATACAGTGCACTAACGCTGACGATTCAGTGCCAGCACCAGCTTCGGAAAGCTGGAAGCACCTTCGGTTTGTTGCTAAGGTAGTCTTGTGTGTCACCAGAGTGAATTAGCACCTTTCCGCCCCGCGATGACGCTCAGGGCCGATGCAGAACTGAAGACAGATTCATGCGAAACTAGGGAATGGCGTTGCAGAGGCCAGCGGTGGGAGGAAGACCCTGGAGGGAGGAAGAAAAGCCCACCTGGACAGACCGGTCTGGACAGGCTACCTGAGGCAGCAGGGAGACCTCAATTCACTTAATTAATATTTTCCAGACTCTTTTTAGTGCATTTCTTTCGGCTGCATTAACCAGAGACTGACCCAGATGTGTGTGACAACCAGAGGGGAGCGGCCCGCAGCCCCCCCGTTGCAGAAGTGCTCCTGACCCGGGGGGGTCTGGCCATCAGCACCGGCGTCACGCAGACGGGGTGGCTTGGAGTCAAGGACTGTTTGCAGAACGAAGCTCTGGCTGTGCCTGCCTCCTCCTCCCTGCCAGGCTGCAGAGATTTCCCCCCCCCCCATCCCCATCCCCATCTTGCTCCTGGTGGTGGGAAGCTTTTCACGGGATTTTCAAGCGCTCAAGGGGGTGGTGGCCAGGAGCCCTGTCCCTGTGGCTTGCCACACGCGTCCTGCCAAGCCCTCCATCCCCTCTAGCACGGGGGAGTCTGGACCAGACTCCTGCCATTTTCCCTGGCAGTTGAGTTTGTCCAACCACGTTCACCAATGCAATTATTTGCCCTTCCCCAGAGCTCCTCCTCGTTTATCAAAGGACACCTTAACCCCTGGACTTGCTGGAGCTCTGGAAAAGCCCTTCCAGCTCCGGTCTTTGGAGGTGTGCGTGTGTTCAGCATACCACAGCGTGAAAACCCTGGCTTCCCTACAGGAGCCCGTGGTCCCGTGGCCCAGCTGCTTCGCGATGGGAGGTTAGCAACCTGAGCTGCCCCTTCACTCAGAGGTGACCTTCTCTGTTTGATGGAGGAGCCCAAAAGGACCAGAGGACATGGAGAGGACAGAGAGAGACAGAGCACAGCCAGCGTAGCTATGGGACGGTTTCTGCAGCACCATCATGACAATGCGGAAGCAAAGGAGGAAAGAAGAGCTGTTGGGAAATGCACTAAGAGCACACCGTGCCATAGCTCCTTCCAAACCTGCCCCCAGGCCCCCCTCACATCTCCCGGGCCGTGGGGTGGCTTATGGCCCGTGACCACGAAGGACAGGCAGCGTCCCCATGGTACTGCCCTTAACAGTATCTTGGTTACAGGGGGCAGGCAGGAGAGCGGGGGAGTCCCTGCGAACACGGTTTGACCCTTTGGCAAAGCTTTCACGAGCTCTTTCGCGGGGTGGCTCGGTTTTGACTCAAGCACCCCATGCAGCGGGGAACCCCTGCGTGGCCGAGGCGAGTGCTGAGCCCCGAGGGACATTTCCCATCAGCCGCCCAGCGCGGCGGGGGAGGCGGTGGCAGGGGGTGCGGTGAGAGAAGAGGCAGTTGTTTCCAGGCGTGGATGGCAAGGCTAAGGACTGTACTGTCGGTTGGGTGGGTGGATCTCATGGATGTTAGTAGAGCTGGAGCTGGAGCTTCATCCTCAGTGCTTGGCCCAGCTCCCCTGCTAAGTAGTTGAGGTGGTTCTTGGCCTCTAGTTTCTGCAGTTCCCTCTTGCGGTACAGGGGCACGCTCACGATTTCCAGCAGGTAGGTGCCAGGCACTATTTTCTTGCGGCCGAGGTGCAGGTAGCTGAGCCCCTCTTTTTGGTGGATGCGGAAGTAGCCATCCTCGTTCCCGTGGGAGATTAGGTACCGCACACGGTTCTCCAGGGGCTCCACAGCTGGCAGGAGCTCCAGGATGTGCTCCTTGTGTGCCAGGTCGGAGAGGTTCAGCGTCATGGACAGAGGAGCATCCACATCCATGCTGGCCAAGTTCACAGTGTGATCCTTTGAAAGGAACCAGCATGTTACTTACAGATACCAAGAAAAGCTCTTGACCAGGTGAAGGAGGACTCGATTTAGAGGAGTTCTGCGCCATGGGCCACCCCAAAGCAGCTCTGAGATGTGGCTATGACTTCTATGGCCCTTGCTTTCCTTCAAGTGTTTCTTTGTACCTTGTTTGTGTCTTTGAGACTGAACCAGCCAGGACACAGCCCTCATCTCCAGGGGAAGAACTGACAAATTCAGAAACATTTTCTTCCCAAGGCTTGAAGGGCCCATAATGACCTCCCCATCCAGTCTGTCCTGCCCAGGTCTGCGAACTTCCTGGGGGAGCCTTAGACAGAGGCCAGAACTTCTCCCGGAGGAAGAACCTGTGTTTGTAGTGACAGGTCCAGTCTGGAGTCAGACAGTAAGTGCTGACAGTCCTCTACGGCCCTATGGGAACTGCTCCCCCCTCAGCTCCCCTCGCAAGGAAACATGTGCTTTATTTCTTGGTTGTATGTATCTCCAGACATTTCTGGCCAACCCACACAAGTGTGTGTCATGTAAGATTGTCCTGACTTACTCTAAGGTATTGTGGAAGACCTTCCATTTCTGCAGGACATCTGGACTCAGTGATGTCAACAAACACCAAGCACCCAGCACGGGCAGGTACACAGTGAGATACCATCCCTGCCTGGACTGAGGCAGCCCCACAGGAATGGGCACACTGCACCGGATTCACACCAGACAGCCATCCCCCAAGTGACCCAGCCCTTGCCTTGCTCCACCCCATCCAGGATGCCATGGGATTTCTTACCTGATGTTTCTCAGTGCCATTGACACTGCGTCGCTGCCGACCCCTCTTGGGGTAGCCATTTATCTTGCACTCATAGCAGGTTTCAGGGGACAGCAGGTTGTCTTCATCCTCTTCTTGTGGGGCAGGAAGGTAGGAACCTTTCCCAAAACCCAGGCCAGAAATACAGTGTCTGGTGGCAGAAGAGCAGAGAGACTCACCTCAGATTCATGCTTCAAGAAGGAAATCTTACCATTTCCCTCACTGGTTCTCCATGTGGCACCCAGAAACACATGGAGGATCACGCCTGGGTATAGGACATGGCTTGTACAGAATGGTTTGTACACAGGACATGCCTGAGAGAGACCAGGTCATGTCTCGTTTAGGTGTGGCCATTCTGTCTGCACCCTGGACTAGATGGACCTGGACTACAGTGGTAGCAGCTGCACTAACCCTTGGATCAGTGAAATGGAAGAGTAGATGCACACTAGCATGAGGATCCTGTGATGGGTGAGGAACAGTCTGGCACGAACAAGTTGAGGACTCGTGTGGGAATGGGAGCTTACAGGTTCTTGGGGCTCGTTCAAGTTGTATTGGTGGCAGAGAGCAGAAGCATGGTGATGGAGCATGCCTGGGGACACCATGGACTTGGCAGCCTGCA